>Ga0335071_10003915_pt1 | contig 15603 bp, 14 predicted proteins | sample Lox_Sample_15_FD_206724 | JGI IMG/M metagenome (GOLD analysis project Ga0335071, IMG submission 206724) | Soil microbial communities from Loxahatchee National Wildlife Refuge, Florida, United States - Lox_Sample_1.5 | ecosystem: Environmental > Terrestrial > Soil > Wetlands | place: USA... | reverse complement strand
GAGCCGGGCGCGAGCCAGTGCGATCTCTGCCTCCTGGCGGCGCGGGGACGTGTCCTCGCCCTTGTCGTAGGCGCCGAGGAGGAGGATCAGCCTGTGGCCGTGAGCGTGGCAGAAGACCGGAGGAGGACGCGCACCGACTCGCGTTCGCCTCGGGCCGTTCCCTCGCGCAGATCCCGGCGAAGCCGGAACTCGAAGAGGCCGCCACCGAGCTGCTTGCCGAACTCCGTGCCGCAGACGCCGACGCCGAGGGTCTGCAAGATGGCATTCATCGCGCGGCCAACGGCCTTCCGCTTCGCCGGGGCGAGATCCTCGCGCAGCCACCGGCGCACCGGCTCGTCGCCGTTCTCGTCCTCGTAGAACTCAAGCTCGTAAGCGGCCACGCGAGCGATTCCAACACGATGCCCTGTCACTGGCGGTCGAACCCGAACCCGAGCTGCCCCATCCCCGCGTCCCCCTGTTGCAATTCTGCTGCAGTCCCCCCCTTCGTTGCTCGCCTTCCCTCCGGATCCCGCGGCCTTGGCCAGTTTCGCGTCAGGCCTGAAAATCCCCGTGTCGGTGGTTCGATTCCGCCCCCAGGCACTCTTCCGAGGCCGCACATCTGAGCCCCAGCATCGGCGCAAGCCTGCTGGGGCTCACTGATTTTGGGAGTCCGAGCCGCGGTGGCTTCGGCTGGCTCACGGTCGCCGTCGCGCCCATCCAACGGCTGTCTGGTGCCACGGCTGGTGGCACCAGGTGACACCAGGTCTTCCTGGATCGCCGCCGGAGCGGCGATCCGGACTTTCGCGGCGGCCCTCCGCCTAGCCTCGTCGGACGAGTGGGCGTAGTGCTGAGTGACATGCAGGTCGCGGTGAGCGGCGATGTCCCGGACGACGTGGATGGGGACCCCCGCGTCGAGAAGCGCTGTGATGTAGGAGTGGCTGGCAGGTCAACTTCCAGCGCGATGGCAAGCGAGTACGGGTCTCGGTCGGTCGAGGAGGTTCTGAAGAGGCTCGGCGTCGAGCCGTAGACAAGGTTGAACGGCATCTGCGTGTGGCTGCACGCCTACAACTACGCCGACCTGCCGCTCTGGGACATGGTCTTCGGCACCTTCAAGAACCCGGAGCGGTTCGAGGCCGAGGCGGGGTTCTACGAGGGCGCCTCGCGGCGGGTGGGGGCGATGCTCTTGGGCCGTGACGTGATCCGGCCGCCTGCGGCGGGGCCGCGGCAGGCGGCTTCCGCCTGATCCCGGGGTGGCGGCGGAGGTGACCGCCGCGCGAGCCCGTTTACTGGCCGAGTGCGGCGCGGGTCGGCAAGAGCCTTCGCCACCCACCGGGGAGGCAGCGGTCGTTGACCGCGCCGGATCGCGGTACGGGGCTCTCCCCCGGACTACGACAACCGACGACCGATGGCGAACCGGGAAGAGGCGATCGAGCGAGGGCGGGGCGCAGCGCGCCGACACGCCTGGGGAGAGGCGCTCGAAGGGCTCACCTTTGCCGACCGTCTTGCCCCGCTCGAGCCGGGCGACATCGTGACCATGGCCCTCGCCGCCCATCTGTGTGGCCGCGGGAGCTTGGCCGCGGAGGCGTTCGCCCGCGCCCATCACGCGTTCCTGGAGAAGGGCGAGGTGGCGCGGGCGGCCCGGTGCGCGTTCTGGCTCGCCTTCGGCGCGCTCAACGTGGGCGAGCCGGCCCAGGCCGGCGGCTGGCAGGCGCGGGCCTTGCGGGTGCTCGACGACGCCGGGATCGACTGCGTGGAGCGCGGGTACCTGGCGGTCGTGGCCGGGATCGGCGCGGTGCGGGCCGGCGATCCCGGGGCGGCGCGAGCGGCCTTCGAGAAGGCCGGCGCGCTGGCTCGCCGCTTCGGCGAGGCGGACCTCCTCGCCCTCTCGCTCCAGGGCCAGGGCCGGGCGCTCATCCGCCAGGGCCAGCCGGGCCAGGGGGTGATCCTCCTCGACGAGTCCATGGTGGCGGTGCAAGCGGGGGAGGTCTCGCCGGCGCTCGTGGGCGGCCTGTACTGCAGCGTGCTCGAGGCCTGCGGGGAGACCCTGGACGTACGTCGGGCGCAGGAGTGGACGGCGGCGCTGGGCGCTGGTGCGAGTCCCAGCCCGAGGCGGTCCCCTACCGCGGTCACTGCTTCGTGCAGCGCGCGGAGCTCCTCCTCCTCCACGGCCGCTGGGACGAGGCGCTCGAGGAGGCGAATCGCGCCCGGGAGTGGTACTCGAGCCCGAGGCCCCGGCCGGGCCTGGGCGAAGCCCTCTACATCGCGGCCGAGCTGCAAAGGCGGCGCGGGGAGCTGTCCCAGGCAGAGGAGGCATACCGAGAGGCAGCCCGCTGGCAGCGGGTGCCGCGGCCCGGCTTCGCGCTGTTGCGGCTGGCACAGGGGCAGGTGGCCGCGGCCCGTGCCGCGGCCCGGCAGGTCAGCGAGGCGGCCCACGACGATGCCTCCCGTGCGCCGGTTCTCGAGGCCTGCGTCGAGATCTCCCTGGCCGCCGGCGATGCCCCGGCGGCCCGCCGGTCCGCCGACGAGCTCTTGGCCATCGCCCGCCGGTTGGGCGGGGCCTTCCTCGCCGGACTCTCCGCCCGCGCGACCGGGGCAGTCCGGCTCGCCGAGGGGGAGATCGCCGGAACACTTGCCGAGCTAAGGGCCGCGCTCGGGGCTTTTCGGGATCTCTCGGCTCCCTACGAGGTTGCCCGGACGCAGGTGCAGCTCGCCCGGGCGTGCGAGGCCGACGGGGTGCCCGACCTGGCCGCGGTGGAGCGCGATGCTGCCGCCTAGGCGCCAGCCCGGCGACGCGAGGAGCGTTCCGGGCCCGGGTCTCGGGGACTCCTCCCGCCTCGCGCCCCCGGGGAGGGCGCGCGGACCCTGGAGGCTGGTCCGCGCTGGTCCCGTTCCTTGCGGCCGCGCCCGGTTTCAGCCGGTGGAGCGCTTCCTCCCCAGGAATCGCTCGGTGGCCACCGACCACAGCACGGCGGCGAGGCCCAAGAAGAGGAGGATGGCGAACAGATCGCTGCCCGAGAGGGGGAAGCTCTCCGAGACGTTGATCCACTCCATGAACCTCCGCCCCGGGCCGCCCAGCTGGATGAGCGCCAGGATCATGCCCGTCACCGCGCCGCCGGCGATGAGGCCGGAGCTGAAGAGCACCCCCGGGCCGCTCTCCGCCTCGGCCTCCGAGAGCTTTCGCCGGGCGGTCCGGTCGGCGACCCAGCGCACCACCCCGCCGATCATGATGGGGATGGAGGTGGACACGGGCAGATAGACGCCCACGGCGAAGGCCAGGGAGGACAGGCCGAGCAGCTCGAGGAGGATGGAGATGAAGACGCCGATGAGCACCAGGCTCCAGGGGAGCCTGCGGGACATGATCCCGTCGATGATGAACGACATGAGCATGGCCTTGGGCGCGTTGTACTTCTCGACCTTCTCGCCGGAGTCGCGCGCCTTGACGGTGCCGTTGATGCCGGGGTCCTCGAGGTAGCGGATCCGGCCCTCGTCGTCGACGAGGTACTTGCCGGCCGGGACCTCGCCCTTCGGCTCGGAGAGGCGGAGGACGTGGTAAGCGGCCTGGTCCCGGTCGGCGTCCGCCCCCCGCAGGTGCTGCACCTCGGCGAGCGAGGAGACGTCGGCGTGGAAGCTCGGATAGTCGCGCCGGGCGAAGACCGTGGCCGCGTCGTTCATCTTGAGGAGGATGAGGCCGATGAGGAGGGCCGAGGACACGGTGCCGATGAGGATGGCGAGCTGCTGCCGCGAGGGGGTGGCGCCCACGAGGTATCCGGTCTTCAGGTCCTGCGAGGTGGTGCCGCCGTTGGACGAGGCGATGCAGACCACGCCGGCGATGGACAGGGCGGCGATCTTGTAGGGTGCGCTCACCCAGCCGAGGGCGAGGAAGATGAGGCTCGTGAGGAGCAAGGTGGCCACGGTCATGCCGGAGATGGGGTTCGAGGAGCTGCCGATCTCGCCGGTGAGCCGGGAGCTGACGGTGACGAAGAGGAACCCGAACACCACCACCAGGACGGCGCCGAGGATGTTGAGCTTCAGCGAGGGGGCGAGGGTGAGGGCGATCACCACGATGAGCGCGCCGCCGCCCCAGAACCAGAGCGGCAGGTCGCGATCGGTGCGCAGCCCGCCGCCCTTTCCGCCGCCCCGCAGCCCGGACAGGCCGCGCACGGCACCGCCGACGATGGTGGGGATGGCCCGGGCGAGGGAGATGATGCCGCCGGCGGCCACCGCTCCGGCCCCGATGTAGAGCACGTAGTCGTGCCAGATCTGGTCGGTGGTCATCTCGCCGATGAGCTTCGTGGCCGGGTAGATGGGCGCGGTGGCGTTCGAGCCGAAGAGCTTGATGGCCGGCATGAGCACCAGCGAGGCGAGGATGCCGCCCGCGCCCATGACCAGGGAGGTGCGGGTGCCGATGACGTACCCGACCCCGAGGAGTGCCGGGTTCACCTCGGCGGCGATGTTCCCCCCGTCGTACCACTTGCCGAAGACCTTCTGTGCCGTGTCCTTGAAGAACCCGAAGCCCTGGTAGGCGAGGGCGAAGAGCGAGCCGAAGCCCAGGCCGGCGAAGACCGTCTTGGCGGTCGTCCCCCCCTTCTCGCCGGCGATGAGCACCTCGGCGCAAGCCGTCCCCTCGGGGTAGGTGAGCTTCCCCGCCTCCTTCACGATGTGCGCCCGGCGGATGGGGATCATGAGGAACGTGCCCAGGATCCCGCCCAGGACCGCGATGAGCGCGGTGTGCAGGTAGTTGAGGTCGTAGCCCAGGATGAGCATGGCCGGCATGGTCACGCCGGCGCCGAAGGCGATGCCCTCTCCGGCGCTGCCGGTCGTCTGGACGATGTTGTTCTCGAGGATGGTGGCCCGGCGGATGCCGAAGCCCTTGGAGAAGGCGCGGAAGAGGGTGATGGACAGCACCGCCACCGGGATGGAGGCGGAGACGGTCATTCCCACCTTGAGCACGAGGTACATGGAGCTCGCGCCGAAGAGGATCCCCAAGAGCGCCCCGATCACCACCGGCAGGATGGTGAATTCCGGAAGGGATTCCCGGGCCGGGATGAACGGTTGGTGCTCCTCGGCGGCGGGCGCGCTCGGGCGCTCGGCGACAGGGACGGGAAGCGGCTCGGCCATGGACGGTCTCCGGGGTGGACGGTGTGGCGCGAGAGTCTGGCACTAACGGGGCGGGAAGTGTGGGGCTCCGTCAGCGGGGCTCCCCTGACCCTCGGCCGCTGTCGTGCCACCTTCGGGGGTCGGCGACCACGCGGGCAGGCCGCCGGCCTTCGGCCGGACGTGCTCCAGCTCGCGCCGGACCGCGCGGGCGATCCGTCGCGCGTCGATGGACATCTGCCGGAGGTTCCCGCCGGGCGGGTTCGTGAAACCCACGAGGTAGAGGCCGGGTGCGTGCGCCGCGGTGGCGGCGCCGCTCGTGACGGGCAGGCCGTGGTCGCCGAGGAGGCCGAGCGGAGAGAGAAGCGGCTCGAGCCCGGGGCGGAATCCGGTCGCCGCCACCACCACCTCCGGCGCGATGTGGTCCCCGCCGAGGAGGAGCACCTTGGGCCCATCGAAACCCAGGACGGCCGGCACGACCTCGAGGCGCCCGGCGCGGAGCGCGGCGACGAGACCGACGTCGAGGATGGGGATCTGGCCGTCGCGGATCATCTGCGTGTAGATGCCCCGCCTTGGGGAAGGAAGGCCGTGGCGGGCAAGATCGCCGACGGTGAGCCGGGCGGTCGCCCGGGCCAGGCCGTCGGCGAGGGGGAGCGGCAGCCGTCCCAGGCCGATGGCCACGAGCTGGGCCGGGACGATCCCCGCCAGGGTGCGCCGGACGACGTTCGGGGCGGTGCGCACGGAGAGCCGCACCCGGGCCGCGCCTCGCTCGAGGAGGTCGACGGCGATCTCCGCGCCGCTGTTCCCGGCCCCGACCACGAGGACGTCGCGTCCCGAGAACGCCGTACCGCTCCGGTAGGCGCTCGAGTGGAGGAACTGGCCGGCAAAGCGGTCCAGGCCGGGCCAGGGCGGGAGGTGCGGAACGCGGTTCCGGCCGGTCGCGATCACCACCGCCGGGGCGCGGATCACCTCGCCCGAGGTCAGGACCCTCCAGCCGCTGCCGCTGCGAGAGAGGCCCTCTACCTCCGCGCCCAGGCGGAGGTCGAGACGGTGGTGGCGCGCGTAGGTCTCGAGGTAGCGGATGAATCCGTCCCGGGAGACCCAGGCCCCCTCGCGGCGGGGGATGGGGAGGCCGGGGAGGCCGGAGAGCCAGCGGACGGTGTGGAGGTGGAGTCGGTCGTAGTGGCCCCGCCAGCTCGCTCCCACCGCTCGGGCGCGCTCGAGGACCAGGGCCGGGATGCCCTCTCGCCCGAGGGCGGCCGCGGCGGCCAGGCCCCCCGGGCCGGCGCCGACGACCACCACCGGGCTCGCTTCCTCGTAAGGCACGGCCAGAACCTCGGGACTTCGATGGGCCTTCCCCGGGATATGTCGGCCGGACCGGGGTGGAGCAAGGCCCCCGATTCCCCGGATCACTGCAGGGAATGGCGCGGCGCAGGATGGCCTTGCAGCAAGCGAAGGGGTCAGGTAACCCGCAGGGCGGCTTCGAGGTGCGGTACTCGAGTCGCAGGCGTCGCCGGTGAACACGGCCTCTCCGGCGATGCCCGTCCGCCAGGGGAAGAACATGCAGCTCATCTCCGTCGACGTCGGCACGACACACGCCAAGGCGGTGCTCTACCGGCACGGTAGAGGGATCGAGTTCCAGCAGACCGCCGGCTACCCCACCTACTACCCCCGCCTCGGCCAGGTGGAGCAGGATCCGGACGAGGTCCTCTCCGCCGTCGAGCAGGCGATCCGGGTGCTGGTGGAGAGGGCCCGGGTCCCGTCCCGAGAGGTCGAGGCGCTGGTCTTCGACGGCATGTGGCAGAGCATGCTGCCGGTCGACCGGGCGGGGAACCCGCTGGCCCGCGCCACCATCTGGGCGGACAAGCGGTCGATCGAGGAGAACGAACGGCTGAAGGAGCGCCTGGACACGGAGGAGGTGCGCCGCCGGACGGGTTGTCCGCTGCACCCCATGTACTTCCTCTCCCGCCTGGCCTGGTTGCGGGAGCATGCGCCGGCAGTGTTCGGCTCGGCGGACCGGTTCGTGTCGATCAAGGAGTACGTGGTAGAGCGGCTCTTCGGGGGGCGGGCGGTGGATCGATCGACCGCCTCGGGAACCGGCATCTGGAACATGCACACGCTCGACTGGGACGGAGAGCTCCTCTCCGTCGTCGGCCTCGAGCCGAGCCGCTTCTCCGACTGCGTCGAGCCCACCCTGGTGGCGCCGGGGCTCGGCGCCGCGGCGGCCTCTCGCCTGGGCCTCAGGGAGGGCACTCCCTGCATCCTGGGCGCCTCGGACGGCGCGGCGGCGCACCTCGGCTCGGTGGGCCTCTCCGACGACCGCATGAGCCTCACGGTCGGGACCGGTGCGGCGCTGCGGAGGCGCCTGAGCTCGCCGGGCATCGTCCCGGGGACCGAGGCCTGGTGCTACTACCTCGCCGAGGGGAACTGGCTCTTGGGCGGCGTGCTGCACGACGCCGGAAACGCCCTCCGCTGGTTCGCCGACACGCTCCTGCCGGCCGGAGGCGGGACCGAGGAGGTCTTCGGGGAGATGAACCGCCTCTGCGCCGAGGTCCCGCTCGGAGCCGAGGGGCTCTTGTTCATGCCGCTCTTCAGCGGGGAGAGGTGTCCCCACGACCGTCCCACGGCCCGGGGCGCGATGTACGGGCTCACGCTCGCCCATTCCCGCGCGCATCTCGTTCGCGCCCTCATGGAGGGGCTCGCCTTCAACCTCTACTGGGTCTACCGCATGCTGACCGGGGAGACGGGACCCGACCTCGTGGCGAACGGCGGCATCGTGAAGTCGCCGGCCTGGCTGCAGATCGTGGCCGACGTCTTCGGGAGGACCCTGTGGCTGCCGCAGGTGCCCGAGGCAGCGACCTTTGGCGGCGTCCTTCTGGGCCTGCGGGCGCTGGGAGTCCTTCCGAGCCTCGCCGCCTCAACTCCCCTCGTCGACTATGCGGGAAAGGTCGAGCCCGATCCGGCCCGCCATGCCGAGTACCGGAAGGTCTTCGCCGCCTACGAGCAGCTCTACCTGGACCTCTTCGGCTCCGGCCGAAGGTAGACGGTACGCTCCCTGGGCAGCGCGGAAGTCCAGGTGAAGGCTCCTTGGCACCAGGCGATGCCAGGACTCCGGTATCCCGGGCATGGTCCGAAAGAAGGCGAGGCGGCGGCCTTCCGAGGGGGGAAGCTCTGACACAGGCCTCAGGCGTGCTGTTCGGTGCCGAAGGGCCAGCGACCAAAGCGTCGGACGGCCGGCGGATGCTGGGTCGCCTCGAGCTCGCTCAGCTGCAATCCCCGGGCGACGTCCACCTGCGAAAGCACCCCGAGGAGTTGGCCGTTGTCCTTTACCGGAAGCGCGCGGGCCTTTGCGTCCAAGAGGGCGCGCAAGGCGGTCGAGGCCTCCTCGTCGGCTTCGAGCGGCGTGAGCTCGCGGATCACCTCGGCGACGCGGGTGTGCCCGCGCTCCGCCGACGGTACGCGCTGTACGTCCTCCAGGGAGACGATCCCCAGGATCTTGTCGCCGAGCACGGGGAAAGCCGTCCGCCGTTCCCGCAGCATCCGCTCGCCCACCTCGAACACCGACGTGTCTGGCTCCACCGGTGGGGGTCGCGACACCACCAGGTCCCGCACTCGGATGTGTCCCAGCACCGCCTTCACGAGGACGTTCCGGCTCTCGGCGTCCGCGCCGAGGTACACGAAGAAGGCGACCACCATGAGGAGGAGGTTGGCGGATAGGAACCCGTAGATCGCGAACAGGACCGCAAAGACCTTGCCCAGCCCCGCCGCAACGCGGGTGGCGGCGAAAAACCCGAACCGGCTCGCCAGGACTCCCCGCAGGATGCGCCCTCCATCCATCGGGAAGGCCGGGATGAGGTTGAACAGTCCGAGGATGAGGTTCAGATAGGCGAGCTGGAAGAGGACGAACTTCAAGGGCAAGAGGCCGGTCCCTCCGACGAGGTGGTACAGGAGGTAGAAGAGGCCGCCCAGCACCAGGCTGGTGAGCGGGCCCACGAGCGCCATCACCGCCTCGCCCGAGCTGGTCCTGGGAGGAACCGAGATCTGCGAAACCCCGCCGATCATGAGCAGGGTGATGTCGCGGACCCGCCCTCCACTCCGGAGCGCATAGACCGAGTGCGCCAGCTCATGGACCAGCACGGACAGGAACAGTGCCAGCGCCACCACCAGCCCCCAGACGAGGGGAGGCCCGCCCAGCCGGTCGGCCGCAATGCCCGCAGCGCCGGCCGCCCGCCGGTAGACCGTGGCGAACGCCCAGGCAAGGAAGGGAAGGACTATGAGGAAGCTCACGTGAATGCGGATGGGAATCCCGGCGATCCTCCCGATTCGGACTGCACCACGGCCCATCACGACTCCTTGGTTTTGCCGCAGGCGCGGCCCTCTATATGGATGGAGACGGGCGACCGTCGGGGCTCGTCGGGACGAGGGAGGTCCGAGCGAGCGAGGGAGGAAGGGCGATGGGACGAGCACTGGGACGGCGGCGATGGGCGATTGCCGAAGGGTACATCCCGGCCGACAGCCACGGACCGGGGCGTGAGTTCGAGAGCCACGAGACCGCCTGCCTGCTCAACGCCGGGGACGAGCAGGCGCATGTCCTCATCACCCTGTTCTTCTCGAACCGTGATCCTGCGGGCCGGTATCGAGTCGAGGTGCCACCTCGCAGGACGGTTCATCTGCGGTTCAACGATCTCCGTGATCCGGAGCCGGTGCCTCGGGCCACGGATTACTCGAGCGTCATCGAGTCCGACGTGCCCATCGTGGTCCAGCACACGCGCCTCGACTCCCGCCAGGCGGAGACGGCTCTCCTCAGCACGGTCGCCTTCGCGGCGGACTGACCGGTGCCTGCCCGAGGCGTCTGCGCGTCGGCATGCCGGGAGCCGGGCGGCGGCTCCCCCCGGCTCGGCCCGCCGACAAAGGTGGGCCTACATCGGGGGAACGAGCCCGCCCTTCCCCACGGTCAGTCGCTGCACGAGCAGCGAGCCGTCGTCCTGCCGGTTGGCGATGGCGAAGACATGGGCGCCCGGCACGAGCAGGGAACGGTCCCCGGGAGCGAGCCGGACGATGGGAACGTCGGGCGGCACGACCACGGTCTGCTCACCGCCGGCGTACTTGAGGGTGAGGGTGCGGGCGCCGCCCTTGGCCTTATTGGCGGCGACGGTGGCATTGGTCATGCTGCTGCCGGTCCCCTTGGCCGCGCCGCTCGCGGGCTTGCCGGGACGCATGGCGGCGACGGCGCCGTTGGTCATGCTGCTCGCAGGGCCGAGGTCCCAGGGCCGGTGTCCCTCACCGGTGCCCCGCATCGACTCGGGAAAGACGTGAACCTCGAGCGCCCGCAGCGTGCCGTCGGGCTCCGCCACCGCCGCGGTTCCGATGAAGGTGCCATCCTGGATGGCCGAGGCGTCAGCCTTCTCGGCCGCTGCCACCCCGACCTGCGGCGCGAGCTTGAGGTGCACGGTCTGGTTGTCGCGCGTCCTCAGGTCGAGGTCGTTGCCGTTCAGGGCGGCGACCTCGCCGCGGACGCGCTCCGGCGGCTTGTCCTGGGCGGCTGCGGGCAGGGCGAGGACGGCAAGCACGGCGAACAAGGACCGGTTCATGGCGGACGCTCCCTGCCGGGGAGCTAGCCGCGCGGCCGGGGTTGGGCACGCCGCATCCGGGGCTCGCGCAGAGCCCTCACCTTCAAGGGACCAGCACCGCCGCACCCCGCAGCCGCCCGTCGCGGAGGTCTTGAAGTGCCCGGTTCGCCTCGGCGAGAGGGTAGCGGACCACCGCGGGCCTGAGCGGCACCTGCGGCGCCAGGGAGAGGAGTGCCTCGCCGTCGGCCCGGGTGAGGTTCGCGACGGAGCGGACGGTCCGCTCGCCCCAGAGGAGCGAGTAGGGGAAGGAGGGGATGTCGCTCATGTGGATGCCGGCGCAGACCACCGTCCCGCCCGGCTCGACGGCCCGGAGCGCGGTGGGGACGAGGGCGCCGACGGGGGCGAAGAGGATGGCGGCATCGAGCGGCTCCGGGCCCGGCCCATCCGAGGGGCCGGCCCAGCTGGCGCCCAGGGCGCGGGCGAAGGCCTGTCCCTCCGCGTCGCCGGGCCGGGTGAAGGCGAGGACGCGCTGGCCGGCGTGGCGGGCGAGCTGGAGGACGAGGTGGGCGGCGGCGCCGAAGCCGTAGAGGCCCAGGCGCGGGGCCGAGCGCAGGGGCGCCCAGGCGCGATAGCCGATGAGCCCGGCGCAGAGGAGCGGAGCGGCGGCCGCGTCCTCGAAGGCGGCCGGAACCTGGAAGGCGTAGCGGGCATCGGCGACTGCCGCCTCGGCGTATCCGCCGTCGCGGTGGTAGCCGGTGAACCGGGCGTTCACGCACAGGTTCTCCCGCCCGGTGGTGCAGAACCGGCAGGTGCCGCAGGTGAAGGAGAGCCAGGGGACGCCCACGCGGTCGCCCGGTGTGAACCGATCCACCCCTGGCCCGACCGCCTCCACGCGCCCGACGATCTCGTGGCCGGGGACGACCGGCTTGCCGAGGAAGGGCAGCTCGCCGTCGACCACGTGCAGGTCGGTCCGGCACACCCCGCAGGCGGTCACCCGGAGGCGGATCTCGCCCGGGCCGGGCTCGGGCAGGGGGAGGTCCCGGGCCTCGAGCGGGAGGCCGGGGCGAGGGAGGACCATGGCGCGCATTCGTGTTATCTCCCTTTCCCTCCACCACCGGGAAACGACCGACCCATGCCCCAGTACGTGATGTCGATGCTCCGCGTAAGCAAGATCGTCCCGCCCAAGCGGCAGATCATCAAGGACATCTCGCTCTCCTTCTTCGCCGGCGCCAAGATCGGCCTGCTGGGGCTGAACGGCGCCGGCAAGTCCACCGTCCTGAGGCTCATGGCCGGTGTGGACGAGGAGTACGACGGGGAGATCCAGCGCCAGTCGGCCATCCGCATCGGCTACCTGGCGCAGGAGCCCCGGCTCGACCCGGGGAGGACCGTGCGAGAGGAGGTCGAGTCGTCCCAGGGGGAGGTGGCCGCCGCCCAGAAGCGGCTCGAGGAGGTGTACGCCGCCTACGGCGCTCCCGAGGCGGACATGGAGAAGCTGGCCGAGGAGCAGGCCCGGCTGGAGGCGATCATCGCCAACGCCGGTGCCGACACCGGCGCGGCGCTGGAGATCGCCGCCGACGCCCTGCGGCTGCCGCCCTGGGAGGCCCGGGTGGCCCACCTCTCCGGCGGCGAGAAGCGCCGGGTGGCGCTCTGCAAGCTGCTCCTCGAGAAGCCGGACATGCTGCTCCTCGACGAGCCCACGAACCATCTCGACGCCGAGTCGGTGGAGTGGCTGGAGCAGTTTCTGGGCCGGTTCCCGGGGACGGTGGTGGCCGTCACCCACGACCGCTACTTCCTGGACAACGTGGCCGAGTGGATCCTGGAGCTCGACCGCGGTCACGGCATCCCCTGGAAGGGCAACTACTCGAGCTGGCTCGAGCAGAAGGAGGCACGGCTCGAGCTCGAGGCCAAGCAGGAGAGCGCGCGCATCAAGGCCATGAAGCAGGAGCTGGAGTGGGTGCGCCAGAACCCCAAGGCGCGGCAGGCGAAGAGCAAGGCGCGCCTGGCCCGCTTCGAGGAGCTCTCCAACTACGAGGTGCAGAAGCGGAACGAGACCCAGGAGATCTTCATCCCCGTGGCCGAGCGGCTGGGGCAGAAGGTGATCGAGTTCCAGAGAGTGTCGAAGGGGTTCGGCGAGCGGCTCCTCGTCGACGATCTGTCCTTCATCATCCCCGCCGGCGCCATCGTCGGCATCATCGGCCCGAACGGCGCCGGCAAGTCCACCCTCTTCAAGATGATCACCGGGGAGGAGAAGCCGGACGGGGGCGAGGTCGAGATCGGCCCCTCGGTGAAGCTGGCCTTCGTCGATCAGAGCCGGGAGAAGCTCTCCGCCGAGAAGACCGTGTTCGAGGAGATCTCCGGCGGCGACGACGTCATCAACGTGGGCAAGTTCGAGATGCCGAGCCGGGCCTACATGGGGCGCTTCAACTTCAAGGGGGCCGACCAGCAGAAGCTCGTGGGCGCCCTCTCCGGCGGCGAGCGCGGCCGGCTCCACCTCGCCAAGACCCTCATGACCGGCGCCAACGTGCTGCTCCTCGACGAGCCGTCGAACGACCTGGACGTCGAGACCCTGCGGGCGCTCGAGGACGCGCTGCAGGGGTTCGCCGGCTGCGCGCTCATCATCTCCCACGACCGCTGGTTCCTGGACCGCGTCTCCACCCACATCCTCGCTGCCGAGGGCGACTCGAGGTGGACCTTCTTCACCGGCAACTACCAGGAGTACGAGGCGGACAAGCGGCGACGGCTGGGCGAGGAGGGGGCAAAGCCCCATCGGATCCGCTTCAAGCCCATCTCCCGCTAGAAGGCCCGAGCCTGCACCCGGGGGCCTCGGGCTCGGCGCGCCGGCGGGATGACGTCCACCCCGCGAGAGGGTGGGTTCTAGACAAGGTCTCCCCCGCGGTCTGCTTCCCAGCCTGCGCTCCGAGGTGCCGTCGATCAGGCGGTCGACCACATTCCCGCCCACCGCGGCTGCCGGGCCGAGAGGCACTCTGCCGGGCCCCCCGGGACCACCTTCCCTGGGTAGAGCGCCGTGCCTGCGCAGGAGCGTTCCCGAGCGGCGGCCCGAAAGGCAGGGATCCGGGCGGAAGGGGGCGCGGGTGCCAGTGGCTGCCACGTCCGGCTGCCGGGTTTGGCGGCGCCCGTGGAGAAGGCAGCTACCGAGCTCGGCGCGGCCCCATGGCGGAGCGAACCTCGCGGGGGATCCGCAGGACCTCGTACAAGGTCTCGTGGCGGCGGAGGCCGACCGCCTCGCGCTGGATGACGAGATACCAGAGCCGCTCACGCGCTTCGGCGAGCGCCTCCCGGCGTCGCGCGTCGGCTGTGCTCGAGGGCTTCGAAGCGCGGGCAGCGTCGGCCGCAGCCAGCTCGGCCAGGGCGGCCTCCAGCCTTTCGCTCGCCCGTGCCAGGGCGGAGGCGCGCTCCGCCTGGAGGTCCCGCACCGTCGCCTCGTGCGCGCGGTTGCCCTTCATGCCGCGGCGATTCTAACCGGTCGCGCGCCGGTTGCCGCGCCCTCGGGGGAGCGAGACGGCAGAGGACGAGCGGCACCGGATGCCTCCTGCGAGCGCGTTCCCAACTTTCTCTCATGACCGCCCTCGTCCTCCTGGCCTCCTCGCTCGCAGCGGCGGCGCCCTCCGCCATCCCTTGCCACCTCATCACGAACGATCGCGTACTTCCTTGTACGGCCCACCTGCCTGCGGCCGCCCGCCGTGCGACGGTGAGTCCGGGGCCTCGGCCGGGCCAGGGTGTGGCAGGTGAGGGGAAGGGCGTCGGCCCGGCCGAGAGTTACGCTGTGCCGGGAAAGGCGAAGGCCGCGGAGGGTCTCGACGGCCAGGAGCTCAAGCGAGAGCTCTCGGAGGTGGAGCGCCGGCTGGATGCTCTAGAGAAAGACCTGAATCGGGCGGAGCTCGCTCGAGAGAGTGCGCTGAGGGAGCGGCAAGAAGCGGTGGCGGAGCTCACCGAGATCCGCGAGGAACTCGCCGCGGCGCGGACCGAGTCGGAAGAGGCGGCCGCGGCGCGACAGCAGCGAGAGGCCGACCTCGACCGGGCGGCCGTGGCGCTGCGGGATGCAGAGCCGGCACTGGCGACCGGATCTACGGCCGAGCTGTCGGCTCTGCTCCCGCAGGTCGCACAGGCCTTTGGCGAGGTGCACGAGCGGCAGGGGATGGCCGCCGTCGATGCTGCCCAGGACGCGTTGGCCCGGAGCGATCTCGCCGCCGCGCGGGTGGCTGTCCTGGCTGCGCTCCGTGCGGCTCGCCGTCCGGCCGGGTAAGTACCCGCTTGCGCCTTGGCCGGGATCCCCCGACGGGGATCGCGCGAACGCTGCGGCAGCGCCTGCGTTTCCCGCGGAGCGGCCGGCCCACGCCGGGCCCGCCGCGGCGGAGGTTCTGTGAAAAAGCTGCTACTTGGCACATTCATCGGGGTCGTACTCGTCCTCGTCGCGCAGTTCCTGTTCCTCACGGAGGGTGGCATGCCGGTCACCACCCGCGGCGGGCCGCTGCCCATGGAGCGGTTCATGGCCAGCCGGGCCCTGCACGTCGCGATGGGCAAGGAGGCGGAGCGGGCCTCTCCAGTGCCGGCAGACGAGAAGAACCTCCTCGCGGGGGCGAAGGTCTACGCCAACAACTGCGCCGTTTGCCACGGCGTCCTGGGGGACACGCACCGGTCGGCCATTGCGGCGGGCATGTATCCGCCCCCTCCACAGCTCCTCTCGCCGTCCGAAGGGGTGACCGACGATCCAGTGGGTGAGACGCACTGGAAGGTCCACAACGGCATCCGGCTCACGGGCATGCCCGGTTTCGACGGAGCGCTCACGGACGAGGAGCAGTGGCAGGTGAGCTCTCTCCTCCGGAAGGCGGGGGAGCTTCCGCCCGCCGTGCAGGAGGCGCTCAAGTAAAGACGCTGCTCCGGCCGGCGAGATGCCTCCACCCGAGGGATCAGCGGTCAGCGAGTAGGCGCACCGGTAGCC
>Ga0335071_10003914_pt1 | contig 15609 bp, 14 predicted proteins | sample Lox_Sample_15_FD_206724 | JGI IMG/M metagenome (GOLD analysis project Ga0335071, IMG submission 206724) | Soil microbial communities from Loxahatchee National Wildlife Refuge, Florida, United States - Lox_Sample_1.5 | ecosystem: Environmental > Terrestrial > Soil > Wetlands | place: USA... | reverse complement strand
GCCTGACACAGGACGAACTGGTGGCGCGAGTCGGAAGTTCGACGGCATCGCTCTATAGAATCATCCAGCACGACGCCTGGCAACACGATCTGGTGCCCATCCCGGTACCCGAAGACGACCGTGTTGTAAAAATCAATCCGGAAGTTGCTCAGGCAGATGTGAAAATAGGAATGAGCTCGATCCTGCCCCACCCAATGGCCGGATTCGGAGGTGGACCTAAAATCGTGGTGCCCGGAGTGTCCAATTTTGAGTTTGTTATGGACCATCACATGAGGCACACAATCCACCCGCGATCCGTAGCCGGGCTCACCAAAGGAAACCCTTTTCACGAGAGTTGTTTGAGGTCAGCTCAGGCCGTGGGTTTGGATTTTTCCATAAACTGTGTGTACAATCAGCACGGCGAGGTTGTCCGCATCATAGGAGGAAGTCTTGAGGCCGCCTTTGCGGGGGCGGTGCAGGCATATTACAAAACGCTGGGAGTCAGATTCGAGGAGAAAGTAGATATCACAATCACCTCTACCTATCCGCACACCCACGGTCACCAGTTCTGCAAAGGTCTGGCTGCGCCTGATAGTGTCACCAAAGAAAACGGCGCAATCCTCATGCTCGCCCCATTGGAAAAACCGGTATCGAGCGAATTTGTCGACTCCTTTGATCAGCTCAAAGACATGGTTGGCGCCAATCCTGCCGAATACGTAAAGGAGGCGATGGGCCAGGGTAAGCCTTTTTTGGCGGACAAGCCGGTAGAGTTCAACATGGCTATGAGCACTGTGATCCTGCGGCCGAAGATAAGGACCATATTGGTGTCCCAGATGATTTCTGAGAAGGAAGCCCGCACCATGGGGTTTGACTATGCGCTCTCCCTTGAAGAAGGGGTGAGGTTGCTTGGAAGCGAGTATCCCGATGCGCGCGTGGCCATATTCCCATCAGGCGGTTTGATTATTCCTATGACCTAGTGTGGTGCGTCATAAGTTCGAATTGTATTTGCAGCATTTTGTGAATAAGCATTCGACGCACTACACCAGATTTTTCGACGGGAGATCAGGGCAATGGCTAAAGCCAGGGTTATCGTGATCAACGGCAAAGATAATGTTGCCACAGCGCTCGAATCGTTAAGACGAGGCGTTGAAATCGCTGTAGAGATCCAGGACAACGTGGAGAAGGTCACTCTCGTGTCAGACATCCCCCCTGGTCATAAATTTGCGCTGAGAGACATAAAGAAAGGTGATTCCGTGATCAAATACGGAGAGCCTATAGGGCAGAGTCTGGCAAAGATCGTCCGGGGAGAACATGTCCACGTCCACAACGTGACCAGCAAACCACGATTGAGAAGAAAGCAATGAAATTTCAGGGATATCGCAGAGCAGACGGCAGTGCCGGGACGAGAAACATAGTGCTGGTCATCCCCAGCGTAGGCTGTTCGCAGGAAGCGGCCCGTTCCATAGCCCAAGGCCTCAAAGGGGTCGTATATCTTCCCAACATTCTGGGGTGTGGCCAGATGGGGGAAGATCGTCACATACTCAAGAGGATCTTGACCGGCTTTGGTCTCAACCCCAACGTGGCCGGTGTACTGATCGTCGGACTTGGATGCGAGGAACTTGCTGCCGGGAATATCTCCGAAGGGATCAGGCCAAGCGGTAAGCGGGTAGAAGTGTTGGTGATCCAGGAAGTCGGGGGGACGAAAAAAACCGTTTTCCTAGGCAGAGGTATGGTCAAAGACATGCTCGCCCATGCGGCCGGACTTCGTCGTGAGCCGATCCCTCTGCGGGAGCTGATTCTCGGTACCGAATGCGGCGGTTCGGATTTCACCTCCGGCTTGAGCTCCAATCCTGCGGTGGGGTCTGCCTGTGACATGCTTTTGGCGGAAGGCGGAACGGTGATTCTTTCGGAGACCCCTGAGCTGATCGGCGCAGAACACCTCCTTGCCAGGAGAGCAAAAACCAGGAAGGTCTCCCGGCAGCTTCTCGATGCCGTTGCCTGGTGGGAAAACAAGGCTATTGAGGCAGGGCAGAACATCCGAGAGGGCAATCCTTCCCCGGGCAATATTGCCGGAGGCATAACCACTCTTGAGGAAAAGTCTCTCGGGTGCATTTACAAAGCAGGGGCGGGGCCTCTTCAAGAGGTGATCGCCTATGGCTCTCACCCCAACAAGAATGGATTGGTATTCATGGATACCCCGGCACATGATATCGAGCAATTGACCGGTATGGCCGCTGGCGGAGCCCAGATGGTCCTCTTCACCACCGGTCGGGGCACGCCGATAGGATCGCCCATCGCCCCCGTCATTAAGATTACGGGCAACAGGAATACCTATCTGAAGATGAAGGAACACATGGATATTGATGTGAGCAGGGTCCTCGAAGGAAAGGAGAGTCTGAGGGAGGCCGGAAGACGAATCTTTGAAGAAATGATTCTGGTCGCTTCGGGCAAGGCGACCAAGGCGGAAAAGGTCGGCCAGAAGGATTTCTGTATATTCAAACTGAACCCCAACATTTGAGTTCAAATCCTCTTCTGTGGCCTCCTTCCTGAGGCCGCTGACAGGGAGCACAGACATGAGCAAAAAGCTGAGAAGCAAAGCTTTGACCCCTGATGTACCCCAATATTACATGCGCAGGGTTTTCTTGAAGTGCATGGGGGCGAGCGATGAAGATCTGGAGAAACCACTTGTTGCCATCGCCAACACCTGGAATGAGATCCTCCCTGGGTCTCATCATCTCGATCGTATCGCTGCGGCCGTCAAGCGGGGAATCCATGAAGCCGGAGGACTGGCGACTATCTTCAACGTCCTGGCTCCCTGTGATGGCCAGGGGAGCGGAAACGAAGGCTTCAAATATATCCTGCCCAGTCGCGACCTGATCGCGGGCTCCGTGGAGATGATGGTAGAGCATGCCAGCTACGACGCTGTGGTGATGATCGGAACCTGTGACAAGATCGTGCCGGGTCTTATCATGGCCGCCGTCCGCTGCAACCTTCCCACCATTCTAGTCACCGGCGGCTACATGCCGGCAGGGCGGTATAAAGGAGACAGACTCGATGTCTCTTCCATGGGAAAGTATTTCGTCATGTACAAGCAGGGGAAGATTAGCCGGGAGGAATTGCGCGAGATTGAAGGCTGTGTCTGCCCCGGTCCCGGAGCCTGCTGCCTTATGGGAACGGCCAACAGCATGTGTATTGCTGCCGAGGCCCTTGGTCTTTCAATGCCCGGAAACTCGGCCCTATGTGCTACGGACCCGAACCTTGAAAAACTGGCTGAAGATGCGGGCAGACAGGTGATGTCGCTTTTGTGGAATGATGTGAAGGCACGGGATATCCTGACTCCTGTCGCCTTCCGCAATGCGGTGAAGGTCTGTTGCGCTACGAGCGGCTCCACCAATCTGACCCTCCATTTCCCGGCCATCGCCCATGAATTGGAACTTCCCTTCACCCTGGACGATTTTGAAAGTATCAGCCGGCAGACTCCATCGATCATGGAAATCAAACCTTCGGATTCCAGGTATCTCATGGAGGATTTCGAACGGGCCGGAGGATTACAGGGTGTCATGAAGTCCATGAAATCCCTTCTGGATACGAGTGTGATGACTGCGGCCGGCCAATCCCTGGAGGAGAATCTCAAGACAGCGGAAATCAAGGATCCGGAGATCATCCGTCCGCTTTCCAATCCAAAATCCGAGAATGGAGGCATCGCTGTCCTGAAGGGCAACTTGGGTGTTGCTGTGGTGAAACAGACTGCGGTCAGACCGGAGATGCAGAGGCATAGAGGTCCCGCCAGGGTTTTCGAGCAGGAAGAGGATTGTATCAATGCCCTTTTGGCCGGGCAGGTTAAGGAAGGTGAGGTCTTGGTCATCAGGTACGAAGGGCCCAAAGGAGGACCCGGGATGAGAGAGATGGTGATGGCCACCTGGCTACTTATAGACTTGGGACTTGACAGATCGGTGGCAATTATCACGGATGGTAGGTTTTCCGGCACGTCGGGAGGGCCTTGTGTGGGGCACATTGTGCCTGAGGCCATGGTCGGAGGCCCCATTGCCGTGGTTCGTGATGGAGATCTCATCGACATCGATATTCCCGCCCGGACAGTCAGGGTGGAAATCAGTGATCAAGAAATCAGGGAAAGGTTGGCCTCCTGGAGGCCGCCCCAACCCAAGGTGACCAAGGGCTATCTCGCTCACTTCGCCAAATATGCCGCCAGCGCGGACAAAGGCGCTTATCTCGAATAACGGTACAGTGCGAACAAAGCCGTAGGAGACATAAGGAGCGAAACGCACCAAGAGCCGGAGAGGCAGAATCTCAGGTCCAACAGGATGTGGATTGCTGCCGAGGACATTCGGTCTTCGAAGATTGACAATTCCTCTGGTGATATGGTTGTAGTGTTCGTAAATGGAAAAAATTCATAGTCTCAAAAAAGGAGGGTAAGCCTGTGAGAAAGGGAATCATACTGGCCATAGGTTTCGCGTCTCTTGCGCTGTTTGTGACGCCACCTGCTTTCGCACAAAACACCATCAAGGTGGGTTTTGTCGATACTTATAGCGGTCCACCCTCGGTTTATACGTTCGATGTGCTCGACGGGTTCAAGATGGCCATCGAAAAGGTCAATGCAAAAGGCGGCGTCCTCGGGAAGAAGATCGAATATGTGACGCGCGACGAGAAATTTAAGCCTGACGTCGGCCTCGCTATGGCCAAGGAACTGGTCATGAGAGAGAAGGTTGATCTTCTTGCAGGCACGATCAACAGCAGCGCCACCCTTGCGGTATCCGACTTTGCGAAGAAGGAGAAGATCCCATTTATCTGCAGTTTTGCAAAAAGCGAGAAGATCACGGGAGAACAGGGGCACCGCTATGTCTTCAGTGTCGCTGAAAACACTCGGATGATCGGAAAAGCGGCTGCCGTCGCGCTTTCAAAAAAACCATTTACAAAGTACTGGATGGCGGGCGAGGACTATGAATACGGCCACGCCGTCGCTGAAGCGACCTGGCGGTATGTAAAAGAGATGAAGCCTGACGCCCAGCTTATGGGACAGACTTGGTGGAAGGTCGGAGAAGCTGATATTGGGCCTTACATTGCACCGATCGTACAGGCAAAGCCCGATTGTCTGATCATGGCAACGGGAGGATCGGGAAATCTCATTTTCATGAAGATGGCGAAGGCCATGGATCTTCCGAAGGAGCTGGCTGTTGACCTGCATACATCCATTGAACTATCCAATCTTCAGCCTCTGGGGAATGATGCGCCTGAGGGTGTTTACGGCACAGTCAATTACCTCTACTACTATCCTGAGACCGCTGAAAATAAGGCGTTTGTGGATGAATTCAATAAACTTTACAACAGGCCCCCGAAGGTGGGGGCGCTCTACGGCTATGCCCTGGGGCAGCTCGTCGTGAATGCGTACCAGAAGGCAGGCGCGGTGGACAAGGAAAAATTCATCGACGCCATGGAGGGCTTGGTTGTAGACAGCCCTGTCGGCAAGCTGGAGATGCGCAAGTGTGATCATCAGCTGATGCTCCCGATGTTCTTCGGTGTAACCAAGAAGACCCCCGATCATGATTACCTGATCGCCACGGATATACTAACAATACCGGGCAAGGACTACCTGCCCAGCTGCGACGAGATCATGAAAGTGAGAAAAAAGTAGAGATTTTTGAGAGGAAATCGTGGATCTTCTATCAGCCATCTGGTCGCCCACTGTTATTTGTCAGATCCTGATGGGGTTGAGCCGGACCGTAATCCTTTTCATTGTCGCCTCCGGCCTCAGTCTCATCCTCGGTGTCCTGAGGATTCCGAACATCGCTCACGGGTCGCTCTACATGATAGGTGCTTTCATGGCCTATACGGTTTCCCGCCTATTCGGCGGAGGGGTGGCGGGGTACTGGATGGCTGTCCTGATAGCGCCCCTCGCCGTCGCGTTCCTCAGCTTTATTGTGGAGCGGGGCATCTTCTGCCGGGTCTACGACAGAGAACATATAATGCTCTTCCTACTCACCTTCGCTTTCGTGCTCATATTCGGTGATCTCGTCAAGATGGTCTGGGGAGCCGAATACAGAACTATCCCGATGCCGCACTTCTTTCAAGGCGCAATCCGCATACTCCGCATGCCCTTCCCTATCTACAACTTTTTCCTTCTTATTGTGGGCCCCCTTGTCGCTATCGTGCTCTATTTTCTGGTCGAAAAAACAAAAATGGGCAAAATCTCTCGAGCGGCGGCGGTGGATAGAGAGATGGTCGCTGGAGTTGGGATCAATGTGAGTCGCGTTTTTTGCAGCGTCTTCGTCATCGGCTGTTTCCTTGCAGGACTGGGCGGAGTGCTTGTGGCCCCCATTGTCAATGTTTCGCTGGGCATGGATCATACATTGATCATGGAAGCCTTCCTGATCGTAATTATAGGCGGACTTGGCAATATCTGGGGTGCGCTTTTGGGCGCTCTGATATTCGGCCTCACCGCGTCCCTGGGAATTCTGATATGGCCTCAGTTTGGCATAGTCTTCCCATACGCAGCTGTGATCGTCGTACTCAGTTTCAGGCCGACGGGCTTGCTACGGTCCACTTGGTGAGGAGAAGACCCCATGAGAACACTCAACCAGAAATCCATCATCTCAGTGATCGTGATTGCCGCGATCTTCGCCGTTGCGCCCTTCGGCCTACCGCGATTTTACGTGTACCTGATCGCTCTCATTGTCACGACAGGTCTCCTGTCCACCAGCCTCAACTTCGTGCTGGGTTTCGGCGGCATTTACCAGTTTCATCATGCAGTATTCTATGGTGCGGGGGCGTACGCGGCCGCGGTGATGATCATGAAGCTTGAGTATAATCCATGGATCGCCTTTGTCGTCGGCCCTCTAGTCGCCGCCTTTTTGAGCCTGATCATCGGCCTTATTTGCATCCGGTTGTCAAAACTATATTTCGGCATGCTTCAAATTTCGCTGGGCTCCCTGGTTTGGGTGATCGTATATCGATGGTACAGTTTTACAGGGGGGGACGATGGTATCCACGGGATTTCCGTTCCGGCGATCCTCGAGTCCCCAAACGCCGCTTACTACTTTACTTTGATCGTGGCCGCCCTTTCGCTGTTCATCATGTACAGGATTCTCAACGCCCCCTTTGGAAGTATTCTTCAGGGGATTCGTGACAACGTGGTACGAAGCCAGGCGGTCGGCGTGAATGTAAGGCGACATCAGCTCATCGCGATTGTGATTGCCGGGTTTTTTGCCGGTATTGCAGGCGTTCTTTTCGTGGTGGTCGATAATTCGGTTTTCCCCGACATGATGTTCTGGACCCTTTCGCTCGAGATTACTATCATGGCCCTCCTGGGGGGCTGGTACACTTTTCTTGGACCGATGCTTGGCGCTGCCATAATCGTCCTACTGCGAACGTTTGTTAGCACGGTTACAGATTATTGGGCACTCGTTCTCGGCATTGTTCTCGTATTTGTCATTCTTTTCCTGCCCGAAGGGGTCCTGGGCAAGGTTTTCGAGATCTGGCATGAGCGCCGAGTTGGAAAAACAGGCGAGGTGGAAAGGGCAAGGGAAGCGAATTATGCTTGAGGTGAGGAACGTAAGCAAGTCCTTTGGCGGCTTTAGGGCGGTAGACCGGGTAAATCTTGACGTCAAGAAGGGTGAAGTGGTGGCCGTCATCGGCCCGAACGGAGCTGGGAAGACAACCCTCTTCAACATGATTACGGGCGTCCTGAAGCCGAATGAGGGGCAGGTGACCTTCAAGGGGGAAGACATCACGGGTCTTCCATCCCACAAGATGTGCAAAAAGGGGATCGCTCGCTCTTTTCAGATCGTTAACATCTTCCCTCGGCTGACCGTCTTTGAGAACGTCCAGATCGCAGTCTTCGTTGAGCAGGGTAGAGATCTTACCTTCTTCTCCCCTTCCCGGAAGCTCGCGGTGGACAATACGTATGCGATACTCGACAGTGTCGGGTTAACTGAAAAGGCGAAGAGCGTCTGCGGCTCCCTGTCTCATGGTGACAGGAAGGTTCTTGAGATCGCTATAGTCCTCGGCGGAAGGCCAGAACTTCTCATCCTGGATGAGCCGACGGCCGGCATGTCCCCAGAGGAGACAGGGCGGTGCATCTCGCTTATCCAGCGACTTTCTACAGAGCGCGGCCTTACGATCCTTTTCTGCGAACATGATATGGAACTCGTTTTTGCCATCGCTCAGCGGATCATGGTCATGGTCCAGGGTTCCACCATCATCCAGTCAGATTGCGCGACCGTCCGATGCAACAAAAAAGTGCAGGACGCTTATCTGGGGGAGGATTAGATCCATGCTTCGGGTCGAAAATATCCACACCTATTACAGCCTTTCTCATATCCTTTTTGATGTCTCCCTCTCTTTGGCCGAAGGCGAGATCGTGGGGCTTCTCGGGAGAAACGGCGCAGGTAAATCGACCACGATGAGAAGTATCGCTCGCTGGACGCCTCCTCGAGAGGGATCGATCACATTCAAGGGAAGATCGATTGCCGGAAAGGATCCTTTCCTTCTCGTTCGGGAGGGGATCGCCTACGTTCCGGACGACCGCAGGGTGTTTGCCGATCTCTCCGTGGACGATAACCTTGAAATTACCTACCGGCGCAACAACGAATGGCCCAAACAGAGGGTGTACGATTTGTTCCCAGCCCTTTTGCACATAAAGACGCGGCCCGCGGGAAACCTTTCGGGCGGGGAGCAGCAGATGCTTACGATTGGAAGAGCCTTGATGAGCAGTCCGGAACTCCTTCTGCTGGACGAGCCGACGGAGGGTTTGGCGCCTCTGGTTGTCAGGGAGCTGGAAAATCAGATCTTAGCGCTGAAAGATGCAGGAATCAGCATTCTCCTTTCGGAACAAAATGTAAAATCTGCCTTGAAATTGATTGACCGGGTGTATGTGATCGATAATGGGCGGATTCGCTATGAAGGCACCACAGCCGATTTTGATCAGAACGTGGAAATCAAGAGAAAATACCTGATGGCATGAACGCGGAGGCGTAGTTTCTCGATAAGATAAACCACGCCCGCGGAGGGGGCGTAGTTTCCTTTTTGGCAATTTTGTTGTTGACATCTGTTGTACATGAGGCAACAATCCCGGTATGGATGAAAGGACCATCTGTCAAAATATCAAGACTCTCCGGCTCGCGCGAAAGATGACACTCGACGATCTGTCTCACCTTACGGGCCTAAGCAAAGGGTATCTATCGAGGGTGGAGCGTGCCGGCAAACTGCCTCCTTTTTCAACACTGAACCGGATTGCCGGCGCCCTCGGGGTGGAGACTATTTCTCTGCTCAACGGGCGGCAGGAACCACCCGGCGACACACGATTGGCTATTGTGCGCAAGAACGAAAGAAAGGTCATTGTTACAACAGGGTCCCTGTATGGGTACAAATATGAAACTCTCGCGCATAATAAGCCCGGCAAGAGTATGGAGCCCTACATCATCGAGCCGGCATTCGAGGAAAAAGCCATATTTCAGCATGAGGGTGAGGAATTGCTATTTGTTTTGGAAGGTACCCATGAATTCACCTACGACGGCAAGAAATACATCATGCACGAGGGTGACTGCGTCTATTTCGAATCCGGAGTACCTCACACTGGGAGGAGCATCGGTCAGGAGCGGGCGAGACTCCTGGCGGTGATGTTTTCCTATAAAACGGATGGACGAGGAGTTTCATAATAGACAACTGGGGATCATGCACTCCGTCGAGCTTCGAGGAATCGCTCGATAGGGCTTTTTAGACCGGAGGAACGATATGGCAACTCGAGAGCAGATGGAAATGAATAAAAAGAACGTTGCGGAATTTTATGATCTTATCATTAACAAGAAGGACTTTGAGTCAGCCCGCAAGTACATGGGGCCGCGTTACAAGCAGCACAATCCTTTGGTCGAAGACTACCCCGAAGGTCTGGCGGCATTTATCAACTGGCTCAAGACCAACCACCGCGGCGCCAAGAGCGAAATCGTCAGGATCTTTGCGGACGGTGACTATGTCATTCTTCACGTCCATTCGGTTCGGCCACCGGGCACGCATCGGGCTATCGTTGAGATATTCAGACTCAATGAAAGCGGAAAAATCGATGAGCACTGGGATGTGATACAGGAGGTTCCGCAAACTTCTGCGAATCCAAATGGAATGTTCTGATCTTTCGTAGGTGGAATAATTGTGAAATGACGCACATCCATCTTGAAGGCCCGTGCTTAGGTGCCGGATGGAATCGCCCAAGGAGGACGCATGCGGTTGCGAGGTAAGGTGGCAATTATCACGGGTGGTGGTAAAGGTATCGGGAAGGCCATTGCTCTCGCTTTTGCCCGAGAAGGCGCCAATGTGGTGATCGCCGCACGAAGTGCTCCCGAGCTGGAGAAAACGTGCGGCGAGATTATCAGTAAGGGCGGAAAGGCAATCTACGTGCAAACAGATGTTTCGGATGAGTCGCAAATCAAGCGCCTTGTCGCAGAGACAATCAGGCGGTTCGACCAAGTGGATATACTGGTAAATAACAGTGGTGTCTCAGGGCCTACGTCCAGGGTGGTTGACATGGATCTGGCCCAGTGGAACGAAACCTTGGCTGTCGACCTGACAGGGAGCATGGTCTGTGCACGGGAAGTGCTCAAGAACATGATCGAGCGGAAGACCGGCAATATAATCAACGTTGTTTCTGAAGCAGGAAGGTCGGCTGACGGAAGGTCCGGATATCCCTTCAGGGCGGCCTATTGCTGCGCAAAGATGGGCCTCATTGGCCTTACTGAAACGCTTTCTGTTGAGATGGGAGAATACGGCATCCGCGTGAATGCCCTCAGCCCGGGTCCTGTCTTGGGAGATCGCATTGTTAACGTGATCAAGAAGAGAGTTGAAGGGACGGGTAAGACCTTTGATGAGATCATGACAAGCTTGACTGCCAACAATTCCCTTAAACGATTAGCCACGGAAGAAGAATGTGCTGCTGTAGCCGTCTTTCTCGCCTCAGAGGAATCGAGCGCCGTCACAGGTCAGACCATACCGGTGAGCTGCGGTCAGCACGTTAATTTCTGATTCGAGACAGCTATACCGCTTGGAGCTATTTCCGAGACGATGTCAAACATGATTGGTGCCGAACAATCACGTCAAAGGAGGTAAGACTATGAAAGGCCGATGTTTTGGGGTGGGCGTAGTGATTTGGATAGTTATGGCATTTTTTTTCGGCCTTCTGACAAGCTATGGAGCCGATAAGGTCATTACCCTCAGGTATGCGAACCTGTTCCCGCCCGCAAGCAAAGTCAGCGTTATTTCGGACGAGTGGTGCAAAGAGGTAGAGAAAAGAACCAACGGTCGAGTGAAAGTGCAGTACTTTCCGGCCGCGTCTCTTTCACGCCCTTCTGAGACTTATGATGACGTAATGAGAGGCGTTGCGGATATAGGGATGAGTTTTTGCGGATACACCGGCGGGCGATTTCCTCTCACAGAAGTAATTGACCTCCCACTGGGATACAAGACCTCATACGACGCAACGAAATTGGCGAACGCATACCTCGAAAAATTTAAGCCCAAGGAATTTGACGGAACAAAGGTGATGTATCTCCATACTTCGCCTCCGCATCGTCTTTTCACAAAGAAGCCAGTCGAAAAATTGGAAGACATTAAAGGTCTCAAAATCAGGTCCACCGGAACCAGCGCAGAGGTGGTCAAGGCTTTGGGAGGCGTGTCGGTAGCAATGCCGATGTCCGACGCTTATGACGCCCTTCAGAAAGGCGTGGCTGACGGAATTATAGGGCCTTTTGAGCCGCTGGTAGGATGGAGGCTCATAGACGTCGTCAACGACGGCACCCTATTTAGCTCGGCGTACGTAAATGTGGCCTACGTGGTTATGAATAAAGATAAATGGCAATCCATTGCTCCCGAAGATCAAAAGATAATTGAACAGATCAATCAGGAGTGGATCGAAAAAGAGGGTAAGCTCTGGGACCAACTGGAAGATGAAGCCCGTAAGATGTTCTTGGACAAAGGCAGAAAGGTTATCCAGCTTTCCGGCGAGGAAGACGCACGCTGGGCCAAACTATTGCAACCTATACTGACCCAATATGTTCAAAATATGAAAGCCAAGGGCCTCCCCGGTCAGGAAGCATTGGACTTCTGCATCGAATACTTAAAGACACACCAGAAGTGATGATGATTCGTTAAGAGACTAGTGGCAGAAACGGCTTTCTCAGTGAGAGGCACAATGAAATCATTTACCAAAGCGATGGCACTCACCTCCCGCTCAATGTGTGCTGTGGCGACAGCCGGCCTGATAGTGATGATGGTCCTCACACTGGCTGATGTAGCCTTGCGTGCATTTGGCCGGCCCATTCCGGGGACCTATGAACTCGTGGGCATTCTTGGAGCGATCATCATAGGTTTTTCCATTCCGTATACAACAATGGCAAGAGGCCATGTCATCATGGATTTCCTAACGGGAAGTCTGTCCGGACCAGCCCGGACCGCACTCCACGTTCTCACGAGATTGCTGGCCATCGCGTTTTTCATTGTCGCCGGTTGGAACTTGTGTCTCCTGGGGCACAGCTACGGTAGAGCAGGCGAGGTCACTCTAACCCTAAAATTGCCTTTGTACCCGATCTTCTATGTGGTTGCTTTTTGCTGTTTCGTTGAATGTCTGATGCTAGTTGTTGAGCTCACGCCCTCTGAACGAGGATCAGAACAATGAGTGTGGAATTCATAGGCTTTCTCGTGATTATTCTTTTGTTCCTGCTTTTTCTCCTGGGACTGGAAATCGGTTTTGCCATGGGACTTGCCGGTTTTATCGGGTTTGCTGCGATCGTGAGCGCGGACAGCGCAATGATACTGGTAGCCAAGGACATAGCCAGCGTAATTTCATCGTATGGGTTCACTGTAGTGCCCATGTTCGTACTCATGGGCCAGTTAGGTGCCAGCGGCGGGGTCGCTCGAGGTCTCTATGACAGTGCATACAAATTCGTTGGACATGTCCCCGGAGGTTTGGCCATAGGAACAGTGGCTGCGGCCACTGCATTCAAGGCTATTTGCGGCTCCACTCCGGCCACAGCAGCGACCTTCGCCACTGTCGCGGTACCCGAAATGGATAGATACGGGTATGATAGAAAACTCTCATGCGGCACAGTTGCCTCTGTTGGTACGCTGGGCGTATTAATTCCACCCAGCGTGGTATTGATAATATACGGCATAATAACCGAGACCTCCATCGGTAGACTCTTCTTAGCCGGCCTAATTCCTGGGCTGTTGGTTGCCTTGTCTTTCGTGGTAACCCTGGTGGTCTGGAGTCTAATCAACCCATCTCTCAGTCCAAGAGGGGAAAAATCGAGCTGGAGCGAAAGACTAGCGTCACTTCCGCCGGTTCTGTTGGTGATATTGGTGTTCTTGATCGTGGTGGGGGGTCTGATGGAGGGTTTCTTTACGCCGACCGAGGCAGGGAGTGTCGGCACCTTTGCTGTGTTATTATTGACTCTGGCCAAGAAAGACATGGATCGAAAAAAGTTTTTCAGGGCTGCCGTGGATACCTTGCGTATAGCGTGCATGGTACTCATAATGGTGGCAGGGGCGACAATTTTGGGCCATTTTTTCGTCGTGACTAGGACGCCGTACATTGTCGCGGACTGGCTAATCGGTCTCCACGTGCATCGCATAATTATCATGCTGATCATCATAGCCGTATATCTGATCGGCGGATCGTTTATCGAAGATCTGGCATTTTTGATCTTGGCTACCCCGATCTTTTTGCCGATTGCCCTTAAACTTGGGTACGATCCTGTGTGGTTCGGCGTCATCGTGTGCGTCGTCACAATGATTGGAATAATTATCCCTCCTATGGCCATAAGCGCATTTGTGGTCTCCGGGGTGACGGGCGAACCAATAGGAAATGTGTATAAGGGTATCTATCCGTACTTGGCGGGAATGTTCGCTTGCCTCTTTATATTCTTGCTTTTCCCAGAGATTTCTTTGTGGCTGCCGGACCTGCTTATGAAGTGACACGTCTGTTGACCAATTGAACGGCCTGTACGAACAATTGATCAAGGCAATGCATCACCTTATATTGAGAAAAAAGGAGCGGTACCCTGCCCCCCGATTATGGACCACTTGTGATGTTGAGGGTATAGAGGGTTTCCTGTTTAGAAATAGGACCTTCTCGTTCAGTGCCGACGGTCCATGTAGTGAGAAAAGCCTAAAAGGCAGGTCGGGATGGTCCCCTGAAGTTGTTCATCGCGCGGAGGTATCAAAAGGTCCGAACTTGGGTTGCGAAATTGTTATCACGCATGAAAACGAGAAATTTGTCGGTGTTGCGCACTTGTCAGGGATGAAATCCCAGGGCCCCCAAAGGGCCCCTTTTTGGTCTTAATCGGTCACCCATCAGGATCTGGGCCTGACCTCGTGAAAGGTCCAGCCCGTTCCGCCGTCGGCGCACCAGAAAATCTTCGGTTCCATGCCGTGTCCACGCGTATTGGGATCATTTCTCATGGCTCAAAGCCAACCCAGTAATGGCTCACGACATGGGCGGAAAAGAGTCCGGCAACACCGGATGGTTTGGAGTAAGCGGCTTCCTAATCATTTTTGGTGGTTCTGCCAACCGATTTGTCAGGGTTCGCTGCTTACGCCAACTGTTGAACTGAAAAGCTTCTCCTTGTTGAAGGGCACCTTGTCTTTCATAATGTAGTAGGCTGCCCGAGCCAGCTTGTGACCCAGAGCGCTATGAGCGACCATGAAGAGACTGCTTTGGGCGACAGTCGTCGCAAAGCTGAGCTGCTGTCTGTTGTTCCTCGGGTCGGCAGTGGCTGAGGAAATACCGATAAAAGTCGGCATTATCGACACCTACAGCGGAACGGCGAGCACTTACACCAATGATGTTCTGGATGGTTTCAAATTGGCAGTGGACGAGATCAACGCCAAGAGAGGTGTGCTCGGCAGACCAATCATGTTTGTGACCCGTGACGACAAGTTTAAGGTAGACCTTGGACTAAGCGCGGCGAAAGAGTTGATCATGAGGGAAAAGGTTGACCTTCTCGTGGGGACCATCAATAGTGCCGTCGCTTTGGCAGTTTCCGACTTGGCCAAGAAAGAGAAGATCCCTTTCCTCGCCACCTATGCGAAAAGTTACAAGATAACGGGTGCCAAAGGGCACGAATATGTCTTCAGTATTAGTGAAAACACGGAGATGGTTGGCAAAGCGGCTGCCGTAGCCTTGGCGAAGAAACCCTTCGTCACTTACTGGATCGCAGGTGACGACTACGAATCCGGACACGCCTTTGCTGACGGAATCTGGAACAATCTCAAAAAACTGAAGCCGGAAGTAAAATTGCTGGGTGAATCCTGGTGGAAGGTCGGCGAACCTGATTTTACACCTTATATTACATCGATCCTCTCGGCAAAACCTGATGCGGTCATTGTGGCTACAGGAGGCGCAAGTTGCACTCCATTTTTGAAGGCGGCGAAGACCACAAGATTTAATGAGAAAATGCCGTTCTTCATGCACACCGCCACCGAACTCTCTACTTTGAGGCCGTTGGGCCTCGATGCTCCCGAGGGAGTTATGGGGACATCCAATTATTACTTTTATTATCCTGATAATCCTGAACAAAAGGCATTTGTCGAACAATTCAAGAAGGCGTATAACAGGTACCCTTCTTTTGGGAG
>Ga0335071_10003912_pt1 | contig 15612 bp, 9 predicted proteins | sample Lox_Sample_15_FD_206724 | JGI IMG/M metagenome (GOLD analysis project Ga0335071, IMG submission 206724) | Soil microbial communities from Loxahatchee National Wildlife Refuge, Florida, United States - Lox_Sample_1.5 | ecosystem: Environmental > Terrestrial > Soil > Wetlands | place: USA: Florida... | reverse complement strand
TGTCCCCTGGCGGTTCTCGGGAAAGACAGCCGGGAATGATTGTCCGGGAAGGCGGCAGCTGATCGTCACGATCGGCTTGCCCTGCTGGGCAAGCTGGTCCAATCCCTGGGTATATGTCAACACCAGCCAGCCATCCACCCGCTGCTGACCGATCTGGGTCAGGGCAATATGTTCCGGTGTGCCGTGAACGACCAGAATGTCCACCTGGTTTTGCCAGGCGACTTTCTCTATCCCGCTCATGATTTGTTCAAAAAATCGTCCGGAAATGAATTTTGTTACTAAGCCGATCGCGTGACGATGTGACATGCTGTCATCTCCTGATAATGCCTACCAACCGCTGTTTCCAGTACCTCTGACAAATTCGAATTCCAACTTCGGGGAGTAATTCAAAAGACCTTCCCGCCCCGGGACGGAAACGACCACGAAGGAGAATGTGGCGGAACCAACCAGGTCCGAATGAAGGAGAATCCCCCATGTGCCGGGATGCCTTATTTCCACGTGGTCGATGGCGGCTGCGGTGATCGGATAACTGCCCTCCAGTTCGATCCCCGTAAAAGTGGGGCTGTCGATCAACAAGTCGTGGACGACCAGGCCGCGGATCTCTCCCTGGTCCGCCCAGATCTTCAAGGCCCCGTGCTGATTGTTGAACATTGGGCCGCCCGCCCGGATCAGGGAATTGCGTTGAACAAGGGTCGTCCCTGAGAAAGGATTCGAATTGAATTGCTGCGCAATGAGGATGCCCGGATAGGTGACGACGTCATAGCACAGGTTATCTTCAATCCGATTGTCTTTCCCACCGTAGATGGCTATGCAATTGGCGCGCCAGGGAACCTGGATCGTGTTGAAACGGAACACGTTATTCGTGTTGACGCCTGTGCCTTTCGGGGACCAGGAAGCCAGCGCATCGTCGCCGGTATTGCGGAAGTGCGAGTTCTCGACGATCGAATTACTGGTGCCGTTGCAAAAATTGACCCCGTCGGCGTACAAATCGCGAAACCGGCTGTTGATGATCACCAGTCCGTCCGTCCCGCCGCCAACCCAATAGCCGACTTTGGTGTGCTCCACCCAGATGTTTTCCAGGCGCGAACCGGTCCCGGCGCCGCCATTGAAGCCGTTTTCAGGGGAATTGTCGTCCCGCAGGACGGTTTCACCCAGGATGGCAAAATCGAAGAAACGACAGTTGTTGCCAACGCAATTGAAGCGGGCGTAGAACCCATGGATGACTGAATACCACATCCCGGCACCCTGGATGGTGACATCGGCAACTTCGAAAGGCCGGGTGGTGCTGTCGAAGGTGCCGGCCGGAATCCAAACGCCCTTGTGCTCGGCGCGAGCCTGGTCGATGCAGTACTGGATGGCAGCGCCATCGTCGGTGCCATCGTTGGGAGTGGCGCCGAAGTCCGTGATCGAAAGAAATCCTTCGGGCATGGCCTTCGGAGGGGCAACCTGTTCCAAATCCACCAGGTCGATGACGTAATAATCGGCGGTGTCGTCGGCATCTTTTTGCAGCTTAAGGGTGGCGCCGGCCGGGATGTCGCCCACCAGGGCGCGCGCCTCGTCGTAAAAATGGTGTGCGCCTCCGATCGACGGGATGTTGTAAGTGTATTGTTCGCCGCCGTAAGACCAGGCATACCGGGAAGTCAAGGAAAGTTTCTGGCGGAAGACGTTGTTCACATACAAGCTGAGGTTGGCGTCCAAGCCGGTCCCGTCTGCGGAATCGGGGATGACGAACCGGACGACCACGGAGTTGGCTGCCTTCTTCGTCTGGAATTGGACGTACTCCCCGGTCCGGGTCAATTTGACGGCGCTGCGTCCGGATGATTCGGACGCAATGGTTCCAAACGTACGGTCCTGGGCAAGGACCTGGCCGTTGGTCCGGCCTGCTTCGGCTTCGTACTCGACCCACGGTACGGAGGCGCCCCGGCTGCCGGCCGGTTCCGCAGCCGTCGGCGCAGCAGCGACCGGCGTTGCGGTGCTGGATTGCAGGGCGGAACCGTCGGCAGGCTCGACCACCCACTGGGTCCGCCCGTCTGTCGTCGTCGAGAGGCCGTCGTACTTGACCTGTCCATCCATGGCGGAGAGAACCTGCCAGGTGTGCCAGACATTCCGGAGGATCGACGCCTTGCCGTCCGGGCTGGTCTCGATCGTCCAGCGCGGGCTCATCCAGACCGCTTCCACCGGGATCACTTCCACGAGGCCCAAAAGATGCTCGATGGAAAGATAGTTCCCGCTGGCAAGGTTCCGGATACGCTGGCTGCCCTGGTAATCCTCGACGATCCACTGGGAAGTCTTGTCGGAGGCGGGCACATCGGCAAGGATGGCCCAGCCATCCGCTTCGCAGAGGTACAAACCACTCGCAACGCTTTTTATCCGGACGATCGGGGTGGTGGCAGGCATATCACTCGGTAAGTTGTCCATCTTTGACACGACGCAACGGGTGGGAATTTGAGGCGGGGTGGGAAGAGTCTTTGTCGATGTCGCCGGGCCGGTCGCCGTCGGCACAACGGTCGTCGCTGCCGGCAGGAGGGTAGGCGCGCCTCGTCCTCCGCTGCAGCCTGTCATTGTCAAAAAACAAATCAGGCACAACAAGCGGAGGACCAGGCATCTCGAGGAGGAGCAATCTGTATGTTTCTTCTGCATTTCCGCCGGGAAACCGATCCTAAAAGGTCAGGCCGCCTTTGACATAACGGGCCAGGAAGAGTGAAGCAATGGTTGGAGGCAGCATGGCAATAAATGAACCGGCCAAATAAAGGTTGATCGGGAAACTCCTGGTCAGGGTATACAAACGCACCGAAACCGTCTGCAGATCCGAGTTGCGCAAGATCAGGTAAGGCCACAGGAAATCTCCCCACAGCCCGATGAAGGCCAGCAACCCGAGGATCAGGATGATCGAACTCGAGAGCGGGATGGCGATTTTGAAAAACATATATCCCTCGCCTGCGCCATCCACCTGGGCCGCCTCGAAGAGTTCCTTGGGAATCTGCTCGAAGGTATTGGTCAACACAAGGATCATGAACGAATTGCAGGCATATGGGATCCAGAGCCCCCAGAAACTGTTCACCAAGCTCACATGGATGAGCGGGAGGTTTGTCATAAGAATATAGCGCGGGATCAGGTAGCAGATGCCGGGGATAGCCATGGTGATCAAAATCGCCGCACGGATGACATTCTTGCCGATCGGGTTGAGCCGGGAAAGGCTGTAAGCCGCCAGCGCCGACACCAAGATCTGTAACAAGACGCCCCCGCCCGCAGCCACGAACGTGTTCTTGAACATCTTGATCATGCTGAAGCGCCGCCAGGCATCCAGGTAATTATTCCAAAGCGGCTTGGCCGGGAACAAATGGATCCCTGGTTTGACCACGTCAATGCTCGACTGCAAGCCGGCGGTAAATGAGAAGACAAACGGGAAAATGACGAAAATGCCTGCCAGGACCAATACCGCCAGGCAGAAGTACTTGATAAACCGGCCGGCCGGGGAGCGCCACTCCGTGTTCGACATGATACCGCGACTGTATGAGCTCATGAAATTCTCCTCGAGGGATTCAGATTCGCAAAGTTGGTTGGGGATAAAAACGGAGCCATCCCGATCCTAACCTTTATTGGCGTCCCTTCTCGACCAGGACCAGACATAGATAATGGAAAAAGCCGCCAGAATGACCAGCATCGACACGCTCCAGGCCGAAGCCAGACCGAAATCGCTTCGATTGAAGGCAGTATCGTAGATCTCCAGGACCGGGGAACGGGTACTGTTTGCCGGACCGCCTGAAGTCAGGATAAAAGGTTCGGTGAAAACCTGCGCCACGAGAATGATCTGCAGCACGACCATCATCTGGATCCTGGCGCTGATGAGCGGCAGGGCAATATACCAGACGCGCTGCAAGGGCGAAAAGCCGTCCAACTCCGCAGCTTCGAAAATTTCGGATGGAATTTCCCTCAGGGCAGACATGTAAATAAGGGTCGTGCCGCCGGCTCCAATCCAGGTCATAATGACGATAATTGCGGGTTTTGCCAAAGCCGGATTCTGCAGCCAGAGCTGGGGTGCGATCGCAAACAGCTTCAAAATGCTGTTCAAGATGCCGCCCTCGGGGGCGTAGATCGCCCGCCAGACTATGAGCGCAACCGTAACGGGAATCAAGGCCGGCAGATAGACCAACATCTGAAAAATGGAGGATAATCGGCGCATTTCGTTGATCATCAGCGCCAGAATCACAGGAACCATCGATCCCAGCAGCAGGCTGATCAGTACATAATCGAATGTATTCCACCAGACGGTGAGGAAAATCGGGTTGCCAAACATGCGTCCGTAATTGGAGAATCCGACCCAGCCTTGGAACCCCTGAAGATTGACCGCCTGGAAGCTATAGATGATGGTCTTCACGATCGGGTACCAGGTGACCAGGGCAAAGATGATCAGGGCAGGCAGGAGGAAAAGGTAGGCAATTCCCTGTTGCCGCCAGTTGATATGCCTGCGCGGTTTCGACTTGGCCTCTGGAAGGACTGCAGCGGTATTCATGACCGGGATTCTCCTCGTTCTTTTGAAAAAGTTTGGAAGAGGTGACATCTTCCAATGTCACCTCTTCCGTCGAGCAACGTTCGTTCAGAAACCTATTTCAGTTTGTCCAGGACGTTTGTCTGGAATGTCTTGGCGGCGGCGGTAAGCTCGGTGGCCGGGTCCTTGCTCTGATCGGCGACCAGCGTGCTGACGACCGATCCCATCGCACCGTAGAATTCCTGACCGGCGATCAAAGGCTCGGGGCTGACACCGACCTGGCCGGAGACGATCCCGTTCATGAAGAGAGCATAGTTATCGACCGGCAGATTGGCATAGAATTTCTGCAGGGCAGCCGTCTGGGTCTGATAATCACCGGTGTAGAGGGGCAGTTCAGGAGCGCCTACGACAGTGGTCGGATCGGCCTTGCCAGCATCATAGGTCGCCTGGATTTCACCTGCATCGAACTGGGTCCACAGGCGGTAGTAAGCAGCCGCTTCGATCTGATCGGGGGTGGCGGCGGCGCTGACCATGGCGATGTTACCGCCAACCAGCGAGACGCTCTTCCCATCCGGTCCGGCCGGCAGGGGGGCGAAGCCGAAGTCATTGATGGGGGCATCCGGGTAGGTCTGGCGGATCCAGGTGAACTGGTCGCCGGCCATCATGACCATGGCGGCCTTGCCGGTGGCGAGGGCCTGGCCGTTCGTGTCCCAGGCGAGGTTTTCGCGGGGCAGAACGTCGTACTTCCAGCGCAAATCCTTAACGAAGCTCAGGGCGGCGAGGGTCGAGGCATTGTCGAAGCCGGCGACGTACTTGCCATTCGTCTGCTGAACGATGTCGGTGTTCTTCAGGCCGAAGGTGAAGGCCAGCGTCGTCATATGCCAGCCGGTGGCGGCGGAGCCGTCGGTGATCATCGAGAAACCGGCCACGCCGGCGTCACGATTGGTCAGCTTCTGAGCCATCGTGGCCAGCTGATCCCAGGTCGTGGGCGGGGCATCGTAACCGGCAGCCTTGAGCATGGGAATATTGTAAGCGAGGCCCATGGCATAGGCGTTCATCGGGATGCCGTAGATTTTCCCATCCTTGGAGACGATGGAAAGAATCTGGGGATTGTAGATCGTGTCGAGTTTCTGAGCCTGGAAGAAGCTGGTCAGGTCAGCAGCAACACCCTGGTCGATCATCTTGCCCGGGTCGGTCAGATAGACCTGGAAGAGGGTCGGAACCTGCTTGCCAGCGACGAGCGCAGCAAAGGAGTCCGGGGTATAGGTGTAATCGGAGCCCTGGATGGTCACATTCGGATATTTTTTCGTGAAGCGTGCAGCCTGCGCAGCCCAGGCAGCCAAGAGGGTAGGCTGGGAATCTGGCGGTCTGCCAACGACGGTAATGGTGACGGGGCGACCACCGGCGATTTGTTCCGGCATATTGAGGACGGTCGGGACGGAAGCGGTCGCGACGGTGGGGGCGGCAGTAGCCGGCGCAGCCGTCGCGGGGGCAGCCGTTGCAGGAGCGACGGTCGTCGGAGTAGGCGTGCTCGTCCCGCAAGCGCTCATGAAGAGAACGCCGCAAACGACGAGAACATTCAAAAGCAGGGCGAAACGATTGGTTTTCATTTACGATTCTTCTCCTATCTAAATTTTCAGTGGATTAGGCTTTCAGTCGAAGGGAAAAAAGTCAAAAAGTCTAGTGCCTCCTTTCGGCAGGATGCATGCTTGGGAACGCGGGGATTAATTTAGCTGGTTGCACGAATTATTGGTTCTTGAAATATTTGAGGACTTTTTCAGTATACAGAAAAAGATTGGGGCTTGAGTACAAACACAGTCCAATATTGGTCTAATTATAGTTGAACGTTCAACCTAAAATGTGGTAAGATTCCAGCGTGGATCTGCACAAGCACAATGACTAAACTCGCTTATCGTGAGATGGTTCCAAGAACATGGGACGATGTACACGTAAAGGCCCTTCTGCATTTCCCACGTTTTCCGATCCGTCTCATCCAAGAAGAACCCTGGCAATCCTGGATAGGGCAGCGCGGGGGGCTGAAAGCCGTTTACGCCTATTTGCAGGGCTATCCACTTCCGCCCAGTCATCGCAGGATCCTGGACGTTGTGCTCTCGAATCCCGAATCCGTCGCCAACGTCTATGCAGATCGCCTGAATATCAGCCGGGCAACCTATTTCTACCAGTTGCGTGAACTGGTTCCTGCTCTCGTCCAGGCGCTCAATCACTGGGAGCTGGACCGCCCGACCCTCCCGGATCATCCTCCCGAAACCCACACCCCCGTCCACCCGACCATACCGACTCCCCTGACCAACCTGGTCGGGGCCGAACCCATTCTGCAATCCCTGACCCACCTGTTCCTTCGCGAGGACGTCCGCCTGCTGACCTTGCTGGGCACCGGCGGCATCGGCAAAACCCGCCTGGCGATCGAGCTGTCCAGAAGGTTGAATGATCGATTCGGCGACCAGCTCTGCTTCGTCGATTTATCCACATTGCGCGATCATACCCAGGTCGGGACGGCAATCGCCCAAACGCTGGGCCTGAAAGAGTCGGGAGATTCCCAGCTAAAAGCCTACCTGCGCCCGCGCAGCTTTCTCCTCGTTTTGGACAACTTTGAGCACATCCTCCCTGCCCGCAGCCTGATCACGGAACTTTTGGCGACTGCGCCACAGTTGAAAATCCTGGTCACCAGTCGGGCTGCCTTGCACGTATACGGTGAACACGAATTTGTCGTTCCCCCAATGACGATCCCGCCGGTAGAAAATACCCAGGAAACCGGTTTATTGGCGCAATTCCCGGCCGTCATGCTTTTCGTTCAACGCGCCCAGGAGGTAAATCCGGGTTTCGTGCTGACCAGCGAAAATGCCGAGACGGTTTTGGAACTCTGCCGCCGCATGGAAGGCATCCCCCTGGCAATCGAACTGGCCGCCCTTCAGGTGAAGTATTTCTCCCCGCAGGCGATGCTGGTTCGTCTTTCGAATACCAAACGGATCGTTTTCCTCAGCCACATGCCGAAGAGGCTCTCCTCGCACCAACAGAGCCTGCGCGACCTCTTCGACTGGAGTTTTTCCCTGCTCTCTCCGGATCTGCAGGCCTTGTTCAGCCGGCTGGCCGTCTTCCCGGGCGGCTGCACTTTCGAGGCGGCGGAATCGGTTTGTGCAATCCCCCCATCCAATGGGGGTGGAAGCCTGCCCGACGTCCAGGGCGGGTTGACCGCCCTGGTGGACCAGAGCTTGTTGTTGCAGCACATCGAAACAAACGGCGAACCGCGCTTCCAAATGCTGGGGATGTCCCGTGAATACGCCGTCGAACAGCTCGAAACGCGCCATGAAATCGACGCCCTACGTCGGGCTCATGCCATCTATTACCTTGACCTGGCAGAACGATACGCTTCTCCGGGATCCGCTGCCGCTCGCGGGCAGAGATTCGCCCTGCTGCAAAACGAGTATATCAACCTGAAATCCGCCATTCAATGGGCGCTGGAGCAGCACGAAGGAGAACTCGGCCTGCGCTTTATCCTGGCACTCTGGGATTACTGGAAATTCTACGGCGACCAGCACGAGGGACGGCAATTTGCCCAGGCAGTCTTGGAACAGACCGCCGAGTTGCGCCTGCCGATCCGTACGCGCGTCCTGCAGTTGATCGGGTGGCTGGCACACGACCTTTGCGACTACACGACGATGCTGTGGGCCTTCCAATCCAGCCTTGAGCTTTCCGAAGCCCTGGCAGATCCAGACGGGATCGGGCTGGCGCTCCAGGGTTTGGGAGAACTGTCCCGCTTGCGCGGGCAACCTCAGCAAGCCCACGACCAGGTCAAGAAAAGCCTCGGACTTTTTGAAGAGCTGCAGAACCAGAATCAGGTCGCCTGGTCGTTGGATATCCTGGGCCGCATCGAACTCAGCCAGGGAGAATTGTCGCCTGCCCAGGCACACTTCCAGGATAGCCTCGAGAAGTTCCAAGCGGTTGGCTCAAATTCCGGCGCCGCCTTTGCGCTAAGCCATCTCGGGCAGGCGCTGTTTTATCAAGGTGATTCCGAAAAGGCCGTCCCACTCTTGGAAAAAAGTCTGGAACTAAGCCAGACATCCGGGATTACCCGCAGTTCGATCTATGCCCTGGCGCTTAACTATCTCGGCGAGATTGCCATGCAGAATTCTCAGACTCAACGGGCCCGTGAAATGATCGATCAAAGCCTTTGCCTAAGCAAGAACGGCGGGTACAGTTGGTGCATCGAATTGGGGACCTTTACGTCCGGCCTGCTGGCGATGGAGGAAGGCGAGATCGAAAGCGCGGCGTATTTTTTCCGGGAGAGCCTGCTCATGCAACAATCCATCAAAGAGCAGTGGCGTTCGATCAACCTGCTGGAGATATCCGCGGAATTGTCGGTCGACCGCCATGACCTGCTTGGCGCTGCACGCCTCTACGGGGCCGCCGAGCGCCTGCGGTCATTCCTGAAGATCCCTCGAATGCCAATCAATCACCCCCGCTATAAGGAGAGTCTAAAAAAACTCAGGGACCAGCTTGCCCCGCCTGCACTGGACGAAGCCTGGAATGCCGGCCAGGCCCTCACGCTGGAACAGGCGGTCATCTATGCCCTGCGGTGTTTAGAATGAAGGACGGACGAGATATGAATAAGCCAGCTCGAGGATTTTCGAGAGCCGGGAAACTTTTTTCAACCGATTTGCTTGACAAAATGAGATTTATACCCCATAATCGGTTGAACGTTCAACAAAGGATTGAGAGATGAGCATAACCGTGATTGATGTTGCCAAAGAGGCAGGGGTCTCCCGGACGACGGTTTCCAACGTATTCAACAACCGGGCAAAATACTCGGACGAAACCAGGGATGCCGTTCTTGCCGCCGCCAAAAAACTGGGCTACAAGCCTAACCTGGCCGCACAGTCGCTGATCACCAACAAGTCCCGGCTGATCGGCCTGATCCTTCCGTCCTATGTCGATACGAATACACTGACCAACAGCCCGTTCTACAACATCATCATCGACAGCGTCTATTCGGTCCTACGGAACGAAGCCTACTACGACTTGATCATCTTTTCCGTACCCCACAAGGAAAAACTCATCCAGGTCAGCGAGTGGATCGACGCTCGCGGCGTCGACGGGATTCTTGCGATCGGCGAGTACGATCAGGGCTTTCTCAAGGATATCAATTCAAAAGCCATCCCGGTCGTTTTGCTTGACAATTATTCGCGGGCGAACTATTCGAACTTTTCCTATGTTAATTCGGACGATGAAACCGGCGGCTACCTGGCGACCCAGAAGCTTATTGCCGGCGGTTACAAGAAAATCGGGGTATGCTCCGTATCGCTCTACAGCCCGCTCATGCAAAAACGCTACGAAGGGTATAAACGGGCCCTGGACGAGGTCGGTTACAAGGAGCATGTATTCGACGCCACGGGCACCCCATTCGAAGCCGGGATGCAGCTCGGGGATGTTCTCCTCGCCCAGGAGATCGACGCCGTATTCTGCACAGAAGACATGCTGGCGGTCGGCGTGCTGCACTGCCTGCTCAAAAAAGAAATCTGCGTCGGGAAAAATTTTGGCCTGGTGGGGTTCGACAACATCAACGTCGGCCGGCAGGTCCACCCCGAGTTGACCACGGTCGACCAAAGCATCTCCGAAAAAGGCGAAACCGCCACGAAAACACTGCTCAATATCCTGAATAGAAAGAGTTCCCTGGGCAGCCGTTTGGTCCTGCCGGTCCGCTTGATTTCAAGAGAGACGGCTGGATAGTCTCTTTTTTGTCTATTTTTGTTGAACGCTCAACTAATTTTATATCTTCCGTCAGGAGCGCTTTTTTATGGCGAAAGTCGCAGATAAATACTTGCTCGTCGATCCCTGGAAAATCATCGAGGCCGGTTTCCATCCGGAGAAAAGCAAGGTCTCCGAGGCCCTCTTTTCGCTTGGAAACGAGTACCAGGGCGTTCGAGGCTATTTCGACGAAGGCTACTCCGGTGACAGCCTGGTCGGTTGTTACCTGAACGGCATCTACGAAGAACGTTTCCTTCGGGAACCTTCGGCATATAAAGGGATTTCCAGCCGCATTTGTTTCATGGTCAATACGGTCAACTGGCTTTACACCCGCATCGAGCTGGACGGGGAAACGCTGGACCTCGCCAAATACGAAATCTCCGACTTCCGCCAGGAACTTGATTTTAGGACCGGGGAACTGCACAGGGAATTTATTTGGACGACGACATCGGGAAAGAAATTAAAGCTCGTCTTTTCCCGTTTCCTGAGCATGCGGGTAAAGGAGCTGGCCTTTCAGCGGATCGTTTTCAAGGCCTTGAACTTTTCCGGCCCCGTTCGGGTCACCCAGGGATTGGATTTCTCGATCCTCCACCGGTCCTTTCAGGAAAATTTTTGGGAGTGTCCCCAAAAGAGCGAGCGCGCCATTTTAGGAGTCAGCAAGAGCATCCGGCACAAACTTTTCGCCGGGTTCGAAATACAGTCAGGCGCTCCCAAAGAAGTGGAAAACATCCGGGAAGAGAAATTCGTAGGCTGCCGATTTTCGTTAGACCTCCTGCAGGGGAATGACGCCACGATCGACAAGCTGAACGTCTTAGCGACCTCCCGGGACCCCGCCCAACCGGAGGCGGAAGCCTGGGCTGCCGGGAAGAAACTGCTCGCCGAGCATCGTTCCGGCAGCTACACCGGGTTCCTCCAGCGGAATGCCGAATATTGGGCACATATCTGGGATCGGTTCGATATCACCATCGACGGCGACCCAGACACCCAGCAGGGGATCCGTTTTTGCATCTTCCAGATGCAGCAAACCTACCGAGGCATCGTCGACGGCGCGAACATCGGCGCGAAAGGGCTGACGGGAGACGACTACAACGGCAATGCATTCTGGGACTCGGAAACGTACTGCCTGCCCTTCTTCCTGTTCAGCAACCCCCAGGCAGCCAAATCCCTGATCGATTTTCGCTATCGCACCCTGCCACAGGCTTTGGACCGCGCCCGCCAGCTCGATTGCGAAGGGGCCTGTTTCCCGGTCGCCACGACCGACGGGACCGAAAGCTGCACCCTCTGGCAGCATGCCAGCCTGCAATTCCAGCCGACGACTGCGGTGGCATATGCCATCTGGCACTATGCCAAAGTCATCGGAGATGCCGAATTCCTGTATTCAGAAGGGATCGAGCTCCTGATCCATATCTGCCGCTTCCTCGCCAGCCGCGGACAGTGGTCGCCGCGCCGAAACCAGTTCGGCTATTATGCCGTTATGGGTCCGGACGAGTTCCAGATGATGGTGAACAACAGCTGCTACACCAACCTGATGGCAAAAAGGACCTTCGAATACACGCTGGAAGTCCTGGCAGAAATGGACGAAGCCCGGCCCGAAAAGAAAGCCGACCTGATCCACAACTTGGCCTGTACATCCGCCGAACTGGGACGGTGGAAAGAAATGGCGGAAAAGATGATCATCCCCCGGGATCCCCAGACCGGGATCTACGAAGAACACGAGGGTTTTTTCGACCTGCCCCACATCGACCCCGATTCGATCCCGGTGGAGGACTTCCCGCTTTATTACAACTGGTCCTACGACCGCATCTACCGCAACGACGTGATCAAGCAGCCCGATGTACTGATGTTCATGTTCCTGTACAACCAATCCTTTTCGCTGGCCGAAAAGCAGGCGAATTACGACTACTACGAGCCGCGCTGCATCCACGAGTCGTCGCTCTCCCCCTCGGTCCACTCCATTTTGGCCGCGGAGCTTGGGCGTCCCCAGGAGGCTTTCGAATTCTTCCGTTTTGCCACGCGCATCGACCTGGACAACTATAACCGCAACACAGGCGAAGGCATCCACACCACTTCGATCGCCGCGGCGTGGATGAACATCGTCTACGGTTTTGGCGGGATGCGTTCGGATGGGGAATCCCTTTCCTTCCATCCGACCATCCCCGAACACTGGAAAGCATACAGCTTCCAGGTGCTCTATCACGGCTCCGTGATCCGGGTGGACGTGCGGCAGAAAAATGCCAAAATCCGGATCGTGGAAGGCAAACCCGTGCCGGTCCGCCTCCTGGGCGAGCTCCGGGAAATCGGACCGGAAGGTTTGGACATTCCGGTCTGAAATCGACCGGCTGCAATATCGACCTCCCCCGCCCCACCGGGAGCTTCGAAACCACTTGCGCCGTCTGAAGCGAGTTCCTATGTGTTGGAAAATCACCGAGAAAGACCAACTCGACGATGCCGCCATCGACCGGACCGGGAATAAATTCCTGGTCGGTAATGGCTTTCTCGGGTATCGGGGCACACTGGAGGAATACACCAGGCTCCAGAAAACGGCCACGATCGTGGCCGGGCTGTACGACCAAGTGGGCGACCAGTGGCGCGAGCCGGTCAACCTGCCAAACGGTTGCTTCGTGCAGGTCCTGTATCGCGGAGAGCCACTCCAGGTTCAGACGAGCCGGGTGCTCGAGCATACCCAGGGCGTGGACATGTATTGGGGAATCCACGAGCGGCGTACCATCTTCGAAGCCGCCGATGGAACGCTCGTCTGCGTCCGCTCGCGGCGCTTTGCCAGCCTGGCGCGCCTCCCACTGATCTGCCTGGAATACACCGTCACGGCAAATCGCGACTGCGACCTCACCCTGCGGACTGGCATCGACGGGGATGTCTGGGACCTGAACGGGCCGCACCTGGAGGGGATCGCCACTCAAGAGCAGGAAGGCATCCTCTCGATGAGCGCCGTCACGCACGAGAACGCCGTTCCCGTGGCGGTATCCGAAACTGCCAGGTTCGAAGGCGGATCTGCGTCCACCCGCAGGAGCGCAACAAGCATCCTGCACGAGATCCACCTCCCGGTCTGGGCGGATCAGGGCAGCACCGTTCACAAATTCGTCGCCCATGCGGTCGGGTTGAGCTCCTCCCAGCCGGTGGAAGAAAGTCGAAAAATCTGCCGGGAAGCCGCCAGCCTCGGTTTTGGGAAGCTGCTCGAAGAGCATGCCGCAAAATGGTCGGAGCGCTGGGAGGATTGCGATATCCAAATCGACGGCGACGAAGCCGCCCAGCAGGCTCTTCGGTTCAGCATGTACCACCTGCTCTGCATTGCGCCGACCCATTCGGAGACGGTCTCCATTCCGGCGCGCGGACTGTCCGGCCAAGTCTATAAGGGCGCCATTTTCTGGGATACCGAGATCTTCATGCTGCCTTTTTTCGACTACTCGTTCCCCGAAATCGCCCGCAAGGTCCTGATGTACCGCTGTCACACCCTGGAAGGCGCCCGGCGCAAGGCGCGCCAATACGGATACCGGGGCGCATTCTTTGCCTGGGAGAGCCAGGAGGGCGGCAGCGACGCCTGCACTCTGTTCAATCTGACCGACGTGTTCACGGGTCGTCCGATGCGGACCTATTTCCGCGACAAGCAGGTCCACATCAGTGCGGACGTCGTCTATGCTCTCTGGCAGTACGCCCTCATTACCGGGGATGAAAGCATCTGGCTCGAAGGCGGCGCGGAGGTCATTTTCGAATGCGCCCGTTTTTTCCTTTCGTATGCCTATTACAATCCCGACAAGCGCCGCTACGAGATCCTGGACGTGACCGGGCCGGATGAATATCACGAACGCGTCCACAATAACACCTTCACCAACCGGATGGTGGCGCACACTTTCGAAATCTGCCTGCAGGTGGCAGCACGACTGCAAGCTCATTCCCCCCAGAAATTTGCAGAACTGGTCTCCAGTTTGGCCTTCGCGGCCGACCTGGCCCTGATCAAGGAATTGTCCGAGGGCCTCTACCTGCCCGCGCCGGACCCCGCCTTGAGCGTCCTCCCACAGTTCGACGGATATCTTTCGCTCGAAGATGTCCCGTTGAAAACCCTCCTGGAACGCAAGCTCCAGCCCAACGAGTATCTCGGTGGCGGGAATGGGCTGGCGACCACGACCCAGGTCATCAAACAGGCCGATGTAATCCTGGCGCTCTACCTGTTCGGTGAAAAATATTCGAAGGATGTCAAAGCCGCCAATTGGGAGTATTACGAGCCGCGCACCGAGCACGGCTCCACGTTGAGCGCCTGTTCCTACTCGCTAATAGCCGCCCAGATCGGCAAAACAGACTGGGCCTACAAATACTTCATGAAAACCGCGACGATCGACCTGACCGGCGAGGGGAAACAATACGTCGGGACGTTGTACATCGGCGGGACCCACCCGGCTGCGAACGGCGGGGCCTGGATGGCGGCCGTCCTGGGGCTGTGCGGCATCCGCTCCGCCGGGGAAACCATTTTCATCGATCCCCACCTGCCCGCGCACTGGAAACGGGTCTCGCTGCCGATCGTCCTTTGCGGTCAGAAATTACTCCTGTCGATTTCCGCGGAAAGCGTCACAGCCAAGATATCCGGGGCGCATGCAGCCAACCTTTCCATCTCAGTCGCCGGAAATTCCCACCCGCTGCCTTCGACCGGGGAATTGACCGTACCGCTCGTACCGGAGCGCGCCCGGCCATGATCCGGAAAATGCGGGCGGCGATCCTCGACCTGGACGGCGTCATCGTAGACACCGCCAAATATCATTACCTCGCCTGGAAGCGGCTGGCAAAGGAGTTTGGATTCGACTTTACCGAATCCGACAACGAGCGTCTCAAAGGGGTCAGCCGCCTCCGCTCCCTGGAGATCCTGCTCGAAATCGGCGGCCTGGACGTGGATGAAATCACCAAACAGTCGATGGCGACCCGGAAGAATGACTGGTACGTGGAATACATCCAGCGCCTCGACGCTTCTGAAATCCTGCCAGGCGTCGTGGAATATCTGAAGAGCATCCGCCGAAGAAATGTAAAAATCGCCCTCGGATCGGCCAGCAAGAACGCCCCATTGATCCTCGAACGATTGCATATTTCTTGCCTGTTCGATTCGATCATCGACGGTACCAAGGTCCGCCAGGCCAAACCCGACCCGGAAGTGTTCCTGCGCGCGTCCACGGAGCTGGGGATCCCGCCTGAGGACTGCGTGGTATTCGAGGACGCCGAAGCCGGGATCGAGGCCGCCCACCGGGCCGGCATGGGGGCCGTGGGCATCGGGCGACCCTGTGCCCTCCAGGATGCCGACATGGTCATCGAAGGGTTGTACCAACTGGTAGCATTATTGAAATAAGGGATAGAATCACAAA
>Ga0335071_10003911_pt1 | contig 15613 bp, 19 predicted proteins | sample Lox_Sample_15_FD_206724 | JGI IMG/M metagenome (GOLD analysis project Ga0335071, IMG submission 206724) | Soil microbial communities from Loxahatchee National Wildlife Refuge, Florida, United States - Lox_Sample_1.5 | ecosystem: Environmental > Terrestrial > Soil > Wetlands | place: USA... | reverse complement strand
TTTTCGAGCACGGTCTGCACGTACGTGCCTTGATCGGTGAATCGGGTGGCACTGGCTTCGGCTACGCTTCGCAAACCTGGAACCATCAAGAATGCAACTCCCGTCAGGATCAGGGCTGCCGCCGGAACCAGCATCACGATCGGCGTCTCATCCTCCTGCTTGGTTTCACCGCGTTCTTCCACGGAAGAGGCTTCGTCGGTCGGCGCCGGTTCTCCCCAGCCGAAGAAGATCCGGAATGTGACGCGCAATACTGCGGCAGCCGTGATGAATTCCACAAACATGAATAGATAATTCAACCAGCCCTGGTGCAGCGATGAAGCGCTTTCCGAAATCATGCTTTCGCCCAGAAGCGTCCCGAACGGATAGCAACCGGACAACCCCCAGGCACCCAGAAGGAAAAGGGCGGCAGTGGGCCACATGCCCTTTCCGCGACCGTGCAAGTGATCCTCGCCAATCTTGCGGAGGCGATGGAGCACAATTCCGGCGCACAGGAAGAGTCCCCCTTTGATTACGCCATGGGACAGGGCATACAGCACGAAGCCGCCGAGTGCCTTGGGAGCAAACAGGCCCAATCCGGCCAGCATAAGCCCCGTGTGAGAGATCGTGGAAAATGCCAGGAGGCGCTTCAGGTGATGCTCGGCGTAGCACATGAATCCGCCAACCACCGCCGTTAATGCGGCTGCGATCAGGAAGATCTCGCGCAGGGCACCAATGTGTACAGTCAGGGCTCCGTGGAATATGGTCCAGTAAACGCGTGCCACCGCGTAAATCCCGAGTTCCACCATCACTCCGGAAAACAGGACGCAAACAGGACTGGGCGCGACAGCATGGGCATCCGCCAGCCAGAAATGAAAAGGGACGATCGCCGCCTTTCCCATAAAGCCAACGGAAATCAGAAGGGATGCCAGCAACACGAGCGCGTCGGCATGGCTTCCGAGAGATTGGCCGATCTGCGCGAAGTTCAATGCTCCAGTCCGTGCGTACAGCAGACCAATCCCGAGCACGATCATGAAGGCGCCCACCGTGTTCACGATGGCGAAGTTGTAAGCCCCCTGCAGCGGCGCCGGCTCCAGGGTCTTCAGGCCACACAGAGCGAACGCGGCTACGCTCATCAGTTCAAAGAAGACAAACAGGTTGAACAGGTCGCCCGTATAGCTGAACCCGCACATGGCCGCCATGAATATCAGCATCAGTGGCTGGAAGTGGTTCTCGGTGTCTTCAAACAGTCTCCAGGCGAAAATCAACCCCGCAAGCGTGAGAGATGCGACTAGAACCGCGATGACCGCGCCAATGCCATCAATGGTGAAACAAATCCCCAGTGCTACGTGGTTGTTGCGCGGCCACCAGTTCCCGAACCAGTACGTGACTGGCTGCAACCAAACCCCCCGAAGTATCACCACCGTCGCCCACAGCGTTACGCCTGAGGTCGCGATCGCAAGGGCATCGGAGAACCTTCGCCCGACCCAATGCCCGGTCAAGGCAATGAAAGCGGCAACGATGAGAGGAATCGCCACCGGCAGCGGAATAACACTCGTCATGATCAGCCAGTCAGAATGCGTAATTCGTCGGGATCGACGGTGTTAGCCAGTTCGTTTGCCTTCACCACCATCGACAGCAGAAGCGCGGCAACAGTCGCTTCTACCACGATGTCCGTTAGCATAAGAGCCTGCACCAGCGGATCCACGACGGGCGTGCCCACGGGAATATCGGCGAACACGGGCGCGGTTCCTCCCGCCCTGTAGCCCACGCTGAGGAGCAGAACGTACGTTGACGTTTGCAGCACGGCGACGCAGATGACCTGGTGAACCAGGTTCTTGCTGGTCACGATCCCGTACAGCCCCCAAAGGAAGATCCAGGCAGCAATGAAATATGGCACGTGCAAAATCATTCTTGCTCCTTTAGTTGTGCTCCCACGATTTCCCGCAAGTAAACGCGAATCAGCTGTACGAATCCCCCGGCCACCTCGATTCCGACGCAGACGCTGATGATGGCGATCGTTCCGGAAGAGAACAGGTCGCCTGTTGTTCCCAACGGAACAACGTTGGTGAGGAAGTGTGCCCCAAAGACGGTTGCCGCGAGACCGAGGATGGCGTACCCGGCAGCGCCGCCGCACTCGGAGAATTTGACCAGCGCGCTGGAGGTGATTCCTTGGAACGCCTCGATGTCCCCCGCGAGGTATACCAGAATTGGCGTGGACGCGAGCACGACGCCACCCTGGAAGCCACCGCCGGGCGTCAGTTGTCCGTGCGTTGTGAGGTAAACACCGAACACGATCATGATCCCCATAATTCCCTGGGTAGTCACGTGCAAGGCGTCCGAGGCGGGCAGATCCTCCTGGCCGGGATCGTAAGATTCTTTTTTCTCGGAGTTTTGAGAAGGACGGAAGATCAGCAGCACCCCCAGGATCGACGCGAAGAGGATGAATTCCTCTCCCAGCGTGTCAAACGCCCGGTAATCGTAGTTGATCGCGTTGACGACGTCGGTCGCGTGACGCTCGAAAACCGCGACCTGGGTTACCACGTACCCGTAAGGCCCGCGATAGTCGCCCATGGGAGGTAGATCGCAAAAACCGAGCGCGAAAACGGTTGCCAGTCCGAGCGCTCCTACCAGGAAAACGATCAGTCGAGCCCGCGAACTCACTTTCCTTCCTTCCGCTGCCGCAACAGGTTATGCCGCCGCATTCTGGTCAAAGCCAGCAGGATCAGCAGGGGCAGCATCACGGCCCCAATCGTGATCTGGGAGAGGGCTACGTCCGGAGCCTGGAAGACGAAGAACATCAAGCCGCAGAGCAAGCCGTAAAAGCTGAGCGCCACGACCTGCGATTTCGGCTCGCGGCTCAGCACCACGCCCGGCGCCGCAGCCATTACCAGCAACAGACTCGTCCATTGCAGTACTTTCATCGTTCCTGCTCCACGGGTTCATCGCTCGGCTGGATCGGAACTTCTTCTTCCGCATTCGGTTTCCAGTCTTTGGTCTCAGCGATACGGAAGGCCCGAGCTGCCGCATGGGTCACCACCGAGTTCATGGCAATCAGTACGAATGTGGTCACGAGCGCCTTGAAGAATTCCGGCTTCAGCCCATCCTGGAGCAGAATCGCGATGGTAATCAGTCCAGCGCCAAGCGACGCCGGAACCGACATATAGTGCATGCGCTGATAGGGGTCCCGCATGCGCAGCATGCCCAGCACCGATAACCACGTGATCAGTACGGCTGCGCCTACGAGGAGATCAATAGAGATGACTTTCATTTGAGATAACGGGCGAGAAACCGTACAAATACGAGGCCTCCACCGAAGGACATCAGGGATAGGGTGATTGCCAGATCCATCATCGGCATGCGGTGGAATGCCATTGTGAGCAGCATGAGCAGGATCGTGATCAGGACACCAGCCATGAAGAAGGCAACCAATCTCTGCCGCAGATCTGACCGCATGGCTACGTATGTCAGGGGTACGAGCGTGAAGATGGTCGCTTCTGCAGCGAATTCCCAGATGTTCACGCGCCCGCTCCCAGTTCTTGTGTCATCTTCGAAACACCACTCCGCCGGATTTGATGGAACAGCAGCTTCTGGTCGCTCGGGTTGATACCGAGAACGATGAAATTTGGTGCGACGGTGGTATAAACGGCAGCCAGCGTCCGACGCGCAGTGGCGTGCGGATTCTCTTTGGTTCGTGCGTCGAAGCGAACCACGCGAAAAACAGACTCGGCTCTTTTCGATCCCAGGAGATCCTGCGCAGCCACGAGAAAAACTTCCCAGGTTCGTGAGAGCACATACCAGGGCAAGCGCCAAAGCGATAACAGGTCTTTCATGGTTGGCGAGAACCGAGATGGATACTGATAGCTCACGACGATCATTCCCGCCGCCGCCAACAGGGTGGCGATGATCCCGATCGACAACTCGTGAACGGCGAAGGTGCCTGCGAATACAATCCACAAGGGATAGAAGGCAAGCAGGCTCAATCCGGCGACCACAGCGAATTTCCGCGCTTGATTCACAACCCGAAACGCCGCGGAATAGATGATCTCCTCGCGCCAAAGGTTGGAAAGCCGCGCCCCGCCGGAACTGGCGTACCGTCGTACTACACGGAATGCCGCATTCAATCTGATAATGTTTAGGGCTGTAGCTGTAGGCAGTCACAGTACCGAAATTGCTCAGATGCCCGACGACTCGAAACGCGCGCCATACATCGAATTCCGCCATGTCTCGAAGGCCTTCGGCAACAACGTGGTTCTTGATGATGTGAGCTTCGACGTCCGGCCCGGGGAGACCGTGTGCATCCTCGGGCGTAGCGGGGTGGGGAAGTCCGTCTCGTTGCATCACATCATGGGTTTTTTGAAGCCGGACTCCGGCCGCGTCATCGTCGCCGGGGAAGACATCACCGACTATACCGAAGAGCAACTCGAGCCCATCCGCAAGAAAGTGACGATGGTGTTCCAGAACGGAGCGCTGTTCGATTCCTTGACGGTCGGAGAAAACGTCGCCTTCCCGCTGCGAGAAAATCGGGACCTGAACGAGGAGCAGATCTATCAGGTAGTCGACGGACTTCTGCAGATGGTCGGGGTGCAGGAGATGCGCGACCAGTTGCCCTCGGACCTGTCAACGGGAATGAAGCGGTCAGTGGCGATCGCACGGGCGCTGGCCGCACGCCCGGAGTGCGTTCTCTATGACGAGCCCACCACAATGGTCGACCCCCTGATGGCACAATTGCTCGGGGACTTGATCAAGCGGCTCAAAACGCAGCTTAATCTGACGAGCATCGTCGTGACCCATGACATGCGGCTTGCGAAGAAACTGGCTGACCGGGTGGTGTTCCTGTACGAGGCGAGGGCGATCTTCTTTGGGACCTACGCGGATATGGAGAAATCCAAGGAACCGATCATCCAGGAATTTCTGGAACTGGACGAGTTGAAGATCGAAACTTGAGCCGGAGCGGGGGCGCCGCAGAAATCTCTGTATCAGGAAAGTCCATTTACGCAGCATGCCTCCGAAAACCAATGCCGTGCGCTTGCTCGATCAGCTTGGCATTCCCTACGAGCTGCGCGAATACGAAGTGGATCCAAACGATCTTGCGGCGGAAACGGTGGCAGCCAAGATTGGGCTTCCCCCAGAGCAGGTCTTCAAGACTCTCGTCGCGCGCGGAGATCGGAATGGCGCATGCATGGCCGTAATCCCCGGTGACCAGGATCTCAATCTGAAGGCTCTGGCTTCGGCAGCCGGTGAACGGAAGGTCGAACTTGTGCCCGTGAAAGAATTGCAGGGGTTGACGGGATACATTCGCGGCGGTGTGACGGTCCTGGCAGCGAAGCGGGAGTTCCCGGTCTATGCGGATGAAATGATCGACTTGTACGATCTCATCTCAATCTCGGCGGGAATACGCGGGCTGCAGATTCTGCTTGCTCCGGGAGATTATCTTCGCGCCACTAAAGCAAGAGTCGCAAATCTGAGCCAGCCCAAAAGGCCGTTTAGTTCGAGCTAGAACCCCTGTTCGACCAGGTCTTCGATCGTGAGAGAGCTCTGGGAATCATTCTTCATCATCTTCTCGACGTATTTCGCGATCAGGTCGGCCTCGAGGTTGACAGGATCTCCGGGCTTAAGCGAGTGCAGATTCGTCATCTCCACGGTGTGTGGAATGATGGCGATCGTACAGCGATTCTCCTCTAACTTCGCGACAGTGAGGCTGATCCCTTCGATGGAAATAGAACCTTTGTAAACCGTGTACTTTTCGACGTCGTCGGGTAGGGCAATTTGCAGCCACCAGTTCTCCGAATCAGCGATGCGCTCGAAGGCAACGAGCTTCCCCACGCCATCGACGTGCCCCTGAACGATGTGCCCGCCAAAGCGGCCGTCGGCCTTCATCGGAAGTTCCAGATTCACCAACGCCCCTTCATGGATACGTGAGAATGATGTCCTGACCCAGGTTTCCGGGGCTAAGTCTGCGCAAAATGAGTCGGGCTTTATGTCGAGTGCGGTCAAACAGACTCCGCTGACAGATACGCTGTGGCCCGTGCCCAGTTCTTTAGGTGTTTGCGCCGCCGCGACGGTGATCCGGCGATTTTCTCCGCGCTGCTCGATCCGCGTGACCCGCCCGACTTCTTCCACAATGCCGGTAAACATGAGTGCCTCCGCTGGGAAGGAACTATCATAATCCACCGCGAAGACGTCCACGCCGAGAGGCTTTCAATTTGCTTCAGTTTTGCGTCTGAGAGATTTGTCCGTTATAGGGATCGCGAAGATATCCCTCGAGGACAAAATCGTCACCGAACTGGTGCAGTCGAATATTTCGCGCACGCGGGATGCGGGCCGATTCGCTGTTGATATCAGCGGTTAGGGGCGCGGCCTCGGGGCACCCCGCGATGATCGGTCCGTAATAGAAGAAAATCTTATCCACCAGATTGCCCTTTAAAGCGCTTGAATTTGCTCTTGTGCCTCCTTCGATCATCACGCTGGTGATTTGCAATTCGCCGAGTCGACGAAGAACTGAGACCAGGTCCACACGCCCCGGGTGGTGACGATCTGGGGGAACTTGTTCGACTCTGAGGCCGAGGCTCTCGAGTTGTTGCTTCTTACTCTTCTCCGGCTGGGCGCAGAATACAATGACGTCCTCCTTGCGCTCAGCCGCTGCGCTTTGGACGATACGAGACTCAGTCGGCATTCGCAACCTGGAATCGAGAACAACGCGTAGCAAGGGACGACGCCGGGAGCGGCCGCTGCGGTCTGTCAGCAGAGGGTTATCGTTGACGATGGTCCCCACACCGCAGAGGATCGCGTCATTATGGTGGCGAAGTTGATGGACATGGCGCCGCGCCACTTCACTCGTGATCCATTGACCCGTGAAGCCATATTCGTCGGCCGTGCCAGGTGTTTTCGATAGTGCGATCTTCCCGTCCAGCGTCATAGCCGACTTCAGGGTCACGAACGGCTTACCCGAGCGGATGTAGCGCGCAAAGGCCTCATTCAGCCGCCGCGCCTCGTCTTGCAGAGCACCGACTTCGACTTCTATTCCGGCTGCCCGAAGTTGTTCGAACCCGCGACCGCTGACCTTCGGATTCGGATCAGCCATTGAGGCAACTACGCGCCGGATGCCTGCGGCGATAAGGGCATCGGTGCAGGGAGGAGTGCGGCCCTGATGCGCATGGGGCTCCAGGTTGATGTACAGGGTTCCGTCCCGGGCCCTCCCTCCTGCTGCTTCAAGCGCCAGAACTTCGGCGTGTTTCACTCCGGCATAGGTATATGTTCCTGTGCCCACGACACGGTCTTCCGGGTCGGCGATTACAGCGCCCACGTATGGATTAGGGGATGCGAGCCCGATGCCTGCCCGGGCCAGCTCAAGAGCGCGCTGCACGAACTGTTCGTCGGAGGCCTTGATAGCCATTCAGGAATGAAGAGCTTGCTTATTTTCTTCGGACACCTATTCGAACAAGGAATCCACAAACTCCTTCGAATCGAAGGGCAGCAGATCGCCGGCCTTTTCGCCCACGCCGACGTAACGAACAGGGAGTCCTAGTTCCCGACAGATCGCAACCACGACTCCGCCTTTGGCCGTACCGTCCAGCTTGGTAAGCACGATCCCCGTTACGCCGGCGGAATCGGTGAACATTCGAGCCTGCTGCAGCCCGTTCTGGCCCGTGGTCGCGTCCATGACCAGCAGAGTTTCATGCGGAGCGCCGGGAATAATGCGTTGGGCCGTACGCCTCATCTTCTCGAGTTCGGCCATCAGTCCCGCTTTCGTGTGCAGGCGTCCCGCGGTATCGACGACCACATAATCCACATGCCGGGCGCTTGCTGCTTGCAAGGCATCGAACAAGACTGCTGCCGGATCGCCTCCGGGCTTTGTCTTGATGACCTCGGTCCCGGTGCGTTCCCCCCAGATTTCAAGCTGGTCGATGGCCGCGGCCCGGAACGTATCAGCCGCGCACAGCAGCACATTTTTTCCCTGCGAACGGAATACCTGCGAGAGTTTGCCAATGGTGGTCGTCTTGCCCGTGCCGTTCACGCCGACCACGAGAATGACTTCGGGAGTTCCGTCAACTCGTTGGACGGGCCGGGTGTTAGCGCGATTCAGGATGGCAAGAATCTCTTCTTTCAGCAGTCGCTTGAGTTCCTCAACGTTCCCAATCTGCTTTCGGTCCGCCCTTTCCCGCAACTTGCCGAGTATCTCCTGGGTCGTGACTGATCCTAAGTCGGCGCTGATCAGGGTCGCTTCCAGATCGTCCAGCGTGTTGCGGTCGATTTCTTTGCCGAACGAGACAACGTCATCAATGCGCTCCGCCAGATTTTCGCGGGTGCGCGTGACCGCCTGCTTCATGCGGTCCAGGAAACTGGGTTTCTGCTCTTCTTCCAGGCTGCCAAATAAGGTTTGAATCATAAAAAGTCCCGAAACCTGATTATACGGGCATCGGTTCGCCGAACAGACTAGGGCAAGTGCGTTTCACCAGAGGGTCCTTGTCTCTGGAACGTCACAATCGCCGTACAGGAGGGGAGATTTCAGCCTTTTGTGTCTGACAGGACGGGACTTTTCAGCAGTTCCTTTGTTTTGACTGGCAATCCGAAACCGTTTTCCAGGTGGCGTCGATATTCGAGGATCAGCTGCATTTCTTCTGGAGTACCACGAATAGGCGGAACATGCGCCATTGCATCCTTTAGCATGGCCCAGCTCACTTCCGAAGCAATTACGCTGTCGCGAGCTTGCGGGAACCCAAGATTTCTCCCCGCGACGATAGACTTCGCGAAAGCGTCGACCATCACATCGAGCTTCTTGTCATTGAACGCCGCGGTCTTGTGCAGCGTCTCGTGTACGCCATGCAGTTCGATCGTGGCTTTTTCGAAATCGTGTCGCATTCGCGCTAAACCCTTCGTGCCAATCGCGTCGAGGTAGCAGTTGTGCGTCTGCTCTTTCGCCAGATGCCCATAGACGAATCCTTGGGTGATATCGAATACGATCCCATTTTCAAACGTGCCATGCGCCTGTACCCACCACGGATGTTCGTATCCCCACATGCGTATTCCTTGTGCGTGCCAAGTTCGATATTCGCTCTGTGCGTACCAGCGCGCCACATCGACGTAATGCATGCCACAGTCGTGGAAGGGAGGGCCTTCGGGATCGTGGCCTTCCAGAGGCATGTGGCCGGGAGTCATATGGCAAATGCGGATCACGGCCAGATCGCCGATTTCCCCGTCCGCGATAAATTTCTGGATGTCCTTGTGATACCACGCGTTTCTGTTGAACAGATTGACCGCTACGAACCGGCTGCTCGCCTCGATTTCCCGAACGAGTTGCCATTCTGTTGCTACATCCGGTGCAAGGGGCTTCTCGGCCAGCACGTGCTTGCCGCTGGCCAGAGCCTGCCGAATCTGCTGCGGACGGGCGTCCGCCAGGGTGAATAGGCCTACCGCGTCGATCGAGGGGTCAGCGAAGATTTGGTCTGGGGAATCGTAGATGGTTGCCGCGGTGACTTGTTCCCGCGCGAGTTGCCGGGCACCCTCGCAGATGTCATAGATCGCGGAAACATCCCAAAGATCGCTTTCCAGCATCGCGGCTACAAAGCCGCGGCCCATCCGGCCATAACCAAGGATTCCAGCCCTGAGCCTCTTTGGCATCTACGGCTATATTAGGGGCTGGGGAAGTGATGCTCTGTGATTGTCGTCACGTATTCTGGTGTGGTGGGGGAGGTTGGAAGGCTTTTGGGAACGTCTCAGCACGAATCTCCCGACGCGCCAGGATTTGCAGCTAGGAGAGGAATGCCGCTAGATGCCCGTCATCCAGAACTTACCCACGAGAATCAGGTACGCGGTGATCGCCGCAATACCGTTAACCCGGATGACCCGGTGGCTTGCCGCCCAGGGAAACATCAACACTCCAAACAGCGGCATAAACTTATCGGGCCAAACGATCCCGGCAAGACCGAACGTCAGGTATAGCTGCACCAGGCAAAACAAAATCAGTGAATTCATAGTATGAAGGGGGGATTTTGATTTTACTGGAAAGGCCTCATTCTTGAGAGGAAATTTAGCTTCTGACTACTATCAGAAGGGCATGGACGTCTAATCACCACTGGCTTCGAGACAAGGGCTGGCGGCGATGCCGGGTAAACTGTTTCTTGGCGAGTCCTCCCAGGTTCCGGAGAATCCAAGTAGGCAACGATTTGCACCGATTCCAGAATGAAAGACGACGCCATCGCCGAACAACATAAAGTCCGCGATGTCACCGGGGGGCAAAGCCGGTCGATCTCCGCGCCTCCCTCGACATTGCAGCGTGTTTTCAAAGCATTTCAATACCGTGATTTCCGCCTGATGTGGTTTGGAGCCTGCACCTCGAGCATTGGCACCTGGATGCAGATCGTAGCGCAGGGATGGCTGATCTACCGGCTAAGTCACTCCCAGAGACTCCTTGGGCTCGATCAGTTCCTGGCCGGCCTGCCGATTTTCCTGTTCACTCTCATCGGCGGGGTGGTGGCGGATCGCATGGAGCGGCGGAAGATCCTCTTGATGTCGCAATACGTTCAGATGGCCAGTGCCGCCATCTTGACGGTGCTTGTCGCGCTCGACATTGTCCACATCTGGCAGATTCTGACGCTTTCGTTTGTTTCCGGTTTGGCTCAGGCTTTCGGCGGCCCGGCTTATCAGGCGCTCATTCCTACGCTCGTAGATCGTGAGGACATGCCGAACGCAATTGCGCTGAATTCCATTCAATTCAACCTGGCGGTGACGGTTGGGCCGGCTCTTGCCGGAATTACCTTGGCCAGGTTTGGCGAAAAGTGGTGTTTCGGGCTGAACGCAATTTCCTTCTTGGCGCCCGTTATCTCGCTGTCGATTATCTCGGCGCGGTTTCTGCCGGAAGCCACAAAGGAAACCATGTTCAGCAGTCTCAAGCAAGGCATCAGGTTTATCTGGCAGCAGGGTGCAATGGTTGGCCTCATTGTGCTGGCCTTCCTGATGACCTTCCTGAGTATGCCCATGCGGACCTATATCCCGGTGTTTGTAAAGGATATCTTCCACCGGGGACCGGAGACCTACGGAAATCTTTTGTCGCTCATGGGAGTAGGTTCGATCTGCGGATCTCTCATCATGGCCGCTCTGGGAAATATCGGGAATAAGGGACGCTTTTCGCTTGTGATGCTGATGGGTTTGGGGGCATCGATCGCAGCATTCTCGTTCTCCAAATTCCTGCCCGCCTCTTATGCGCTGCTTGTCCTTGTAGGCGCTTCGATGATGGCCGTATTTGCGACTGTCACTTCGCTTGTGCAACTCATCATAAGCAACGAGATGCGCGGGCGCGTCATGAGCGTCTATAACTTCGCTTTCCGCGGCGGCATGCCGATGGGGAACCTGGCCACCAGCTGGCTTGTGCCCATGTACACGGCGCCCCTGGTTTTAGGCGTGAATGGACTCCTGCTGGTTCTGGTCGCGGTCTATTTTCTGCTGGTGCAAAGACGGGTGGCCAGCCTGTAAGAACAGCGTCCGGGTCACTCGTAAGAGAACGTCAGCTTGTCCAAATAGACGGCGTAAGGGGCCTGCCGGGAATTTCCGTCCATTTGGTAGTTGATCGTGACTCCGTACCAGTTCGAAGGCGCGGTCCCTGCGGGATAGGTCTTATTGAGCGTATACGTCACTCCATTCAGAGTGATCGATTGATAACGCAACTGGTTGCTCTCTGTGCGTTGGACTTGAATGCTTACATGATTCCATGTGTTCGCTTTTGGATTACAGGGAACTCCTGTTGCTACCCAATGTCCTTTCTGATTGTCCCAGATATCCCACTCGTTACCGCCGGCGATGCGGCACTCATGTCCCCAGATCAGGCCCATGCTGTTGAAGAACTGGTTGATATCGAACTCCAGAGCCTGGGATAAGGCGAGATTGTTTCCGTAAAAATACACGTCATAGTTGAAGGTGTGCAGCGTGGGTACGAGGGTGCCGCTGGTGTCATTCAGGCCCTGAGAAGAAAACGCGCCGATCAGATGATTTACGAATAGGGCGTCCGAGTAGACAGCACTGCCTCCCAGGTTGAATCCTGCCGAGGATCCTGTCATGGACGGCGACTTGATGTTCTGCGCCATCGAGAACGAGATCCCGTCGCAGGGAGACGGTGAGCAGTCCACAAAGCTGGGCGGTCCTTGCCCGTACTGGTCCCAACTGCTGTTTTGTACATTGGCGAATGACTTCGCGTTATTGCTCGAGGTAGTTACGTCCTTGTTCTGGAAACTGCCAAACGGAATCGAACTCCCGCAACCGACGAGGCATAGGGTCAGGAAAATCGTTGCTACCAACGTGCCGGTGTGTGCGCAACCGCCAGTGACTGCGTAATTCCGTAGAGTGGCGGCAAATCGGCAGAACATCTACCTACCTCATGAAGGATTTTGGAGACGTGCTCCAGGAGAGTCCCTGGTCTTGACTTGCCTTGCTGTGAGGACTTTATGCCGGGATGAGGTGCCAGGCCAGATCACGAACGGTCATCGTGCATCCTGCCGTTATACTCGCGTTCGTTCAAGAACGGCAGAATCAGATGCAGGCGCACCTGGTGTAGCAGATGCGGAGGCTGGTTCGGCGGATGGGGCGGCCTCTGCAGGACGTGGGATCGGCCTCTTGATCGTAAACCGCTGAATCTTGATCTCGCCACGCGCGTACACCGCCAGCAGGGCCTGTACGGCGTCCGGATCCAGTCGCTTTCCGGCGAGATTTTTGATGATTTGCAGGGCCTGCTCGGGTGTGTGGGCTTGCTGGTAAGGACGATTGGTGGTCAGTGCGTCAAAAGTATCGGCCACCGCAATTACCCGTGGCAGTAAGGGAATCTGGTCTCCCTGCAGCCCGTAAGGATATCCGCGCCCATCCAGCGCTTCATGATGCAACTCGATGCCGGGCAGCATTTCCGCCAGCTGCGTCACGGGGCGCAGGATATTCGCGCCCTTGGTCGTGTGCGTCTTCATGACCTCGAATTCTTCCTCGGTCAGCGCTCCCGGCTTCTTGAGGATGTGGTCCTCGATGCCGATTTTGCCCACGTCATGCAGCTGAGCCGAAATCTGCAGGGTCTCCATGAAATCCGGCGGCAGGTTCATCTGCTTGGCGACGAGCAGGGAATAGCGCGTGACACGGTCGGAGTGGCCGCGCGTATAGGGGTCTTTCTCGTCGACCGCGCCCGCCAGCATCTGGATCGAGCCCATAAACAACGCGCGGTTTTCGTCCGCGGCGCGCTTCAGATCCTCGACGAAACGCTCCAGCTCTTCGGACATGCTGTTGAATGTCTGCGCCAATTCACCGATCTCCGTCCGGCTGTAGAGGTGAACCCGCTGTGAGAAGTCTCCCTTGGCGAGAGCCCGGCTGGATTGCGTGAGCACGGACAACGGATTGGTGATCCGGCGGGCAGCCACTATGCTGACTCCGATGCTCAGAAACACCGCCAGCATAGCCAGCAACCGCGCCGTGCGTTGCATTTCGTAGACCCCGCGGTACGCCTCCCGCTGCGGCTTTTGAACCACAACAGCCCAGTCGAGAGACGTCACCGGGCTGAATGTTCCCAACATCTCGATGTTTTCGGAGCCCGCCTTCACGGTGAATTCATTCGTTGCGGCCAGCTGTCCGCGACTGCCTCCGTCCACAAAGTTACGGACGATTTCCAGGTTCTTCATGTCCTGGCCGGTAGCGAACTCTGGCGTAGCTGCCGCCACCAGGCGTCCCTGCGCATCGACGACGTACGGGGTGAGTCCGCCGCCGCTCGCCTCTCGTAAGCGCCGAATCAAAAAGTCCAGGTCGACAACCGAGGCGATCATTCCCAGGAAGCGCTCGTCGTATTTGACGGGACTTGTGACAAGGAAGACGGTTCGCGCCGATTTTCCCTCTCCGACAACCAGGGCCTGGCCGTTATACGCGCGTCCATCACGGGCGGCAGCGTAAGCGCGCTCCAGTTCGCGTTGCAGGAAGGCGTCCGGAGCGATGCGTCCCGCGGAAATACCTTTTGCGTCGGAATTCAGCAGGGTTGCGTAGGCCACTTCGTCGGAGGAGGAAACGAAATTCTCCAGCAATGCCCGCAGCTCTGGAGCTTCAATGTTTTTCTGCCCGATGTCGCCGCCGCTGGCGACCTGAATCGCCGATGACAGATTGGCCAGCATCACCCGCAGCGAACGCTCGTGCTGCGACACATCATCGGCTAACGACCGCGTGACGGTGTTCTGCAGCAGCATTTCGTTGGTCTTCAGGCGGTCGCGGTTAATCGCCACCACCTGGGTCGAATAGAAGTACATCGGGACGATGCTGATGACCAGAAGTACGCCCAGGATCACGTACAGAATGGGAATGCGGGCGTGGCTGGAAAAGCTTGCAGACAAGAATTTCCCTTTCCTCAACGTACGGCTGCCATCGACCTATCGGCACCGTATCTCGAGGCTATCTCTCAAATTTTAAGGGGAGCCGATCACGCGAGGAATGGAAAGCCGCCGTGGCTGGCATTACGAAAGTACCTACTGGACGGGCACTTTCGGTGTAGGGCAACCTTGGGAAGAATCTTGAGTCGGCAAGGATGGGCCAGCCGCCCAGAGGCCTCATTGCTCGGCGATCGCTTTCAGGTCGGCAAGTCCGCGTTCGAAGTGTCGGCCCATCATTCTGTCCATACTCGTAAAGACGCTCATGAGTTTCATCGGGAACAAGTTGGGGCCGGTCATGCTCCAATGACACGCGTTGCCCATCCGTCGAGCTCAAGGCGAAATTCGTTGAGATTGCAGACGGCGAAGGGCCTTTTCCAATCGACTGCGATTGAGACAGACCTGGCAGGAACGGAATCGGTGATCGTCATGCGGCCTTTACCGGTATTGCCGGAGCCGTTCCAGTCCGAAGCGGCGCCGCTGCCGCTTGCCGCACCGGAGAAGGTCCGTTTCATGGTGGGGTCTTCGCGATCCTGCGGTGCCCAGCGCGGCCAATTGTGCAGATCGTTGATGAGAGGGAATATCTTGTCGGGACTGGCCTTGATCGTAACCGAGCGTTTGATGTGAAACGTGCTAGGTCTGGTTGCGGCGTAGATGAGCATGACGGCGACCAACGCGAGAACGCCAAGAAGGAATTTGACGATCATTTGCTGAACTCCGGGGAGCGGGTTGCGCCTGTGAGTTTAACCGAGTCGGTGCCGGAGTGAAGCAAAGACTGGCGCGCAGTCACGAGATTACGCTGCTTTATGGAGGCTTAGGTGCCGAGGCTGCAGGCGGGCTCAGCTAACTCTTTACGCCTCGCTTTTTCCGCTGCGTGTCATCAATTCGCGGATGGCATCGCGAGGAGGCTTCCCTTGATGCAAGATCGCGTGCATCTGTTCTGTGATAGGCATTTCGACATGGCGAGCCTGGGCGAGCCCCACGGCGGCGGTGGTGGTAAATACGCCTTCGGCGACCATGCCGTGCATTCCCTCGATGATGTCCGGCAGCTTGCGGCCGCGGCCGAGTTCCACGCCGACGCTGCGATTCCGGGAGAGGCCGCCCGTGCACGTAAGAACCAGGTCGCCGAGCCCGGCAAGTCCGGTCATAGTTTCGGTCCGGCCTCCGCAAGCGACCACAAGGCGCGTCATCTCGGCCAGCCCACGGGTGATTAAGGCGGCTACGGAATTGTGCCCGAGGTTGAGCCCGTCACAGATACCGGC
>Ga0335071_10003910_pt1 | contig 15614 bp, 11 predicted proteins | sample Lox_Sample_15_FD_206724 | JGI IMG/M metagenome (GOLD analysis project Ga0335071, IMG submission 206724) | Soil microbial communities from Loxahatchee National Wildlife Refuge, Florida, United States - Lox_Sample_1.5 | ecosystem: Environmental > Terrestrial > Soil > Wetlands | place: USA... | reverse complement strand
TTTCTCCTCCCGCGCGAGGCTTTCTTTCTCCCGGCCTGGGGGCCGGTCGTGTAAAGTAGCCGTGATGCTCACCGTGCTCGAGGTGTTTGTTCTGGAAGCGTGTCGACTCGGTGTCAACACGGCTTATGCCTTGAAGGCCAAGGCGGGATTGTCAGTGGTTAGAGTAATCTCTTGCCTGTCGTAACGTTGGCGTGGCAACGCGATCTCGGCATTTACCCCGCTGAGCTTCCCGCTGGAAAAGAGGGGAAACCTAGCTGCACAATGGCTGGGCGCAGCTTCGAAACATACACATTAACGGGGGTGGCGGGGGGATGGGTCGAGACTCGGGAATTATGGACTGCACGCGCCTTGATCGTTCGCTCCACGTTTGGTGGATCGGCGTAAAGCCACAGTCTCGCACAGGGGTGTGCTGACCTCATCCGCAGACTTCCTGAGACAATGAAGACTCAAGGTTAGACGTTTAGATCCGCCGGATTCCATGGTCCAGTATGGTCCGGTAACTGTTTCTAACCGCTCTATGCACGCTTCAAAGAGCCATCCGTGTCGCGTGATTTCAGTTAGTTACGGCAAGATCTGTCACGGCAGCAGGCCGCGGGTTCGAGTCCCGTCACTTTCGGCGTGATGTGAACTTGGCCGAAATGGCACACTCGGTCATCCTTCTTTATTTCGGTTCTTAAAGCCTCTTGTCGCGAATACCAAGTTCAACACATTCCGAAGGTGCCCCGTTGCAGAGTGTTAGCAGTTGCCCGTAATAATCTTTCGCCCTAGTCGGATTGCCCAACAGCTCGGCGGCCTGAGCCGCCCCTTATAGGTGATCGAATCATTACGGGCACTGAGCGCGGGGCTCTGGGCATGCTTGGTAGAAAGCGGCAAGTACTCTGTATATACCTCCGGTACCTGTCTCCAAACTTCGTCATCAAGGTTCGCTCCTCCAATGGGATCACAAGCAATTGCAAGAACGCGGCCACAAGTGCGGTGGCCAGCAGGATGAACCAACTTGCATCGATTAGGCTCAAGGCAAGGAAAAGAGCGATTCCGGTTGTATAGAGTGGGTAACGGACCCATCGATATGGTCGCGTTATTACGAGGTCCCGTTTACTCTTCGTCAGAACAGTTTCCGAGACATTCCGACCTAAAGAACGCAGCACCCACGCTATGACTGGGATCATCGAGATTCCCACGATAAAACCTAGCCAGCGACACCATGACGGCAAGGCGAATGACGCCCAGGTCATCGACTGCGGAACGGCTACGTAACCGATGATTGGAAACACAAGCAGAGCCGCTACACCCAATCGGATGGCAACCAGTGTGACTCCTTCCTGTTTTCGGGAGATCGTCTCAATGCTGAGACGCTCCCGATAGCGGTAGCAGGATGAAGTCCCAACTGCGCCAAGCAAAATCACAAGACCCAACCATGGAAACATCCGAATTCTCCTCGGCACTTCCTTTGCCTGTCTGAATCGGAATTCGAAATTCTGCTTGGCATTGAGTCGGCAAATCGAATTTCCGCGAAGCCCGATCCGCCATTTACCAGACTCGGCATGCGTTGGCCCTCACCATGGGTTGTCCGGGCTTGCAATGAAATGCCTGCTGGAACTCCGGCATGTTGGAAACGACGCCATTGACCCTATACTTGAGCGTTGAATGCGAATCTCCGGAAGCAACGATCTTCAACACCTCGGGCGTGATATTGCCGCACCAGCGAAGGGCATAAGACAGGAAGAAGCGTTGGTCGGGAGTGAATCCGTCGGTTAACTTGGCCGAGGGGAGGGTATTTTTTGCCCCGCTCTGCAAGGCCAGGTATGCGAGCCTTGCCCCCACTCCGTCAGCAATATTTTCTGCAAGAGTGAGTTCGCCGTTGAGCTTGACATCGTCGACGGCAACGTAGCTGGAGTACTGATCGACGAAACATTTGCTCCGTTGCTCGAACCGTTGGGCGTCTTCTGCAGGCCACCAATTCCGCAGACTGCCCGAAGAGTCATATTTTCGCCCCATGCTGTCGAACCCGTGGGTGACTTCATGTCCTGCGAGCGAACCGAAAGACCCAAAATTGATGGAGTCGTCGGCTGAGCGATCGAAGAGCGGGGCGCCCAACCAACCAGCAGGAAACGTGAGGGAATTCTGTCGCGGGTTGTTGTACGCATCCAGTGTTGTGACGGTCATCCACCATTCATTGCGATCGGGTGGCTGGCCAATGTGGTTCAATTGCCGAGCCAGTTCATACTCACTGCTGCGAAATACGTTGGCAGCCCAACTGTCGCGGGTGATGTTCAGAGCGGAATAGTCTCTCCACTGCTCCGGGTAGCCAACACGGTTGGTGACCGCATGGAGTTTGGCGAGAACCAGAGTCCTGGTTTCCGGAGAGAGCCAGTCGGCCTCGTGAATGACACCATCGAAAGCAGCCTCGACCTCCTTCACGATCTGGAGGACGCGTTGCTTGTCATCTTCGTGGAATGACTGCTCCACGAAAACTCGCCCCAAGGCGTCTTGAAGATCGCGATCGGTTGCCCACACGCAGCGCTTCCAACGGGACGCATTTTCTTTCGCGCCGGTGAGGATCTTTCCGTAGAAGTCAAAATTTTCCTTAACGAAAGATCGGCTCAAAAGACTGGCAGAAGCGCGCAATAGGTTCCAACGAAGATAGGCTTTCCAGTCATCGAGTGAAGCCGAGCCAAGCAACGAGTTCACAGTCCTGAGGAATTCCGGAGTGGCAACCAGGTAGTGCTCTGACGGTGGAGCTCCAACAGCGGCCAGAAACTTCGTCCAATCGAAGTTTGGCATCAACCGCTGGAGCTTATCGAGCGAATAAGTATTGTTCAGATTCGCGCGATCATGGCGAGCTGCTACGTCCATCCAGGAGCGAGCAAGAGCCGTCTCGATATCTACGATCCGGCGTGCAGTCCCTTCGGGATCGGAATCCTGGTTCAGGAGAGCCAGCATATTGCTGATGTGCGTCGCGTATCTCTGACGCACCTCGACAGACTCCTTATCGCCGCGGAGATAGTAGTCACGATCCGGCAGACCAATCCCACCCTGGTCCACGAACGCAACAACCTTAGCGGCATCCTGTAAATCTTGATAGGAAAAGAAACCGAACAGCGGTTCCCGGCTGCCGGCATCGGCAACGCTCGGGAATATGCTTCCCTGAACAAGAAGATAGAGCATCCGGTGAAGGCGACCCAATTCCGCGGCGAGATCGGCCCGATTGTTGATCGCTGAGATGCGCTCCAATTCTGCCTCGATGGGCTTGGTACCAGCTGCGTCAGCGCTGCCTTCGTCCATGCAAGCCGCATAGTAGTCACCGATCTTCTGGTGGGTGGCGTCGCGCTTGAGGCTGTCGACCATTGACTCTTCCCCGATCCCGCGGAGAAGGGCTTCGTTTCGATCTTGCAACGCGGAGCTCGTTTCCCACCAGACCTGATCCGCGGGGATCGGGTGGGAGGCCAACCATCCACCACAGGCATATTGGTAGAAATCGACGCAGGGATCGGCTTTGGGATCCAAGTTGTCGAGGCTGAAATGAGTCAATTGGGACAGCGAACCAGCGGAAGGTGACTGCGTACCACTTGCAGCGCTTTCTTTTCTCGTAGCTCGCATGATCACGCTCTCCGGGTCCTTTCCTGGCACACCTTGTCTCTGGATCTGGGTGAATGAATTGGGCGCGATATCCTCGAAGATTTCTTCCGTGCCGATCTTCTTGCCCCGCTCTTCGCGCTCCTCTGCGTACACAAGTCGCTCGCCTTCCCACTTCGAAGCGTTCTTGGATATGTAACAACCCTCCGGAACCGTGTTGGCACAAAAGACAAAGCGTTGGCCTCCCGCCGCGGCATCCCACCACGCAGGGCTAAACTCCTCAGTATGTTCGTTGGCATCGTTCTGGTAGTACTCTTCGATCAAGGAGTAACCGCCCGGGCCCGCCCGCCACACTTCGGTCGCTTCGCCGGTCGCACCATTCGGTCTGTGCGAACCGGGTGGATACTTGATCGTCATCGACCATGTTCCCAGCATGTAGTTCTGAATGTCCGGACCCGGCATTTTCAGTTTTGTGGCGTGTGCCACGGGTGCGGGACTAGCCTCTCTTGCGTATTCCGTGGCTGTCTTCCTTGTGGCGGTGATTGTGGCAAGAGCCTTCAGGGTGCTTTCAGATTCGCCTTGATAAAGAGTCTGCCTGAAAGAGTTCTCGGTGATTTCGGAAAACACCTCCTTGAAAACGAAGTGCTTCCCCGCGTCCTCCCATTCGTTCTCAGCTACCACGGAGTTTCCTTCCCACTGGGCGCCCTCTCTCATTACTGAGCAACCGGACGAATTGGTGTTGTCACACCAAGTGACCTGGAAACGCCCTGCTTCTTTATCCCACCAAGCGACACCGAGACCAGAAATCTCTCCTTCATCGCCCGTGGAGTGGTAGTCCTCGATTAAAGAGAGCCCTCCCGGGCCCGATCTCCAGATTTCCTCGCCTTGACCCTTGCCGCCCTTGGGCATGTGCTCGTTAGGCTCTACTGTGATCGCGATGGACCACCGGCCCGAGAATGCCTTCATGAGCCGTTCCAGTTGTGGCGCGGGTCTTGGATTCTCGGAACCCGCCCACGAATGACTAATGGCAAAAACCGCGACGACACAGGCGAACGTGACGCGCATTGATAATCTCCTTAAAACGAAACTGAACCCGCGATGACGGGTGTTCGCGGTACCTCGCAACTCATGCCACCGACGATGTGCCAGCCCGCCGGTCCCTTCTGCCAGGTGTGCGTGATTCGAAACACAGTGGGCGAGGATTGATCGGCTTCCGGCAAGAAGTAGTGGGTGACCGCGACATCACCGAACAATCCGACGGCCTCCGGTCTGGGCGGCGGAAGTGGCGGACTGGTTGTTCGCAATTCTCTGAACTCTTCCGCAGCACTCGCTTCGAACTCCGGTTTGTAAGCTGGACGCTGGTCGTAGTCCGGCCATCCGACGAAATGTTCGTCCCAGATTGACAGGTAGCGTTTCAGGTCTTTTTGCTGCTCGTACATCTGCAGATTCTCTTCGCCCTTCCATACCTCGGCCTGCTGGGGCGACAGTGGTCGGGCCCGCGGTACGCTTGGCGTTGACTTCGAGGCATCGGACGCCGAGGTCTGGCTCTTGCTATCCCCCAGTGACGGAATGTAGATCGCCGCCACGCTGTCAGTCATGCGCGTAGGCATGAGAGCCTCTTCGTCTTCCCCGAGGTTAAGGAACACGATGATGGAGAGGCGATCGTTAACGTACCGGGCAATTCTGGTTGTGAATGAGGTGTCCACGCCGTCGTGCTGGATGATCCGGTGTCCGTTCACCTGCCGAATGCGCCAAGCGAAGCCATACGGGTAGCTGGTTCCATCGTTGAGTTTTATCGGCGTCCACATCTGCTCAAGGGTGGAATGCTTGATGAGTTTCTCGGTGTAGAGCGCGGCGTCCCACTTCGCCATATCGAATACGTTCGTGTAGAGACAGCCGTCCGCGGTTGAATACCAGGACGGCGCGACCCATGGCTCGTTTTTCAGTTTGCCGTTTACTAGACTGTATCCATTGACGCGGTTTGGGATGATGTCCTCTGTGCCGATGAGCCGAGTCGAGGTCATACCCAAAGGATCGAAAATCCGCTCCTTCTCGAAATCGAACCAGAACTTTCCGGTGACGCGATGGATCACCACGCCCAGAATCACGTATCCGGCGTTGCAATAGCTCCACTTCTCTCCCGGTGGAAATCGCATGGTCTGAGCTGCAAACTTGCGAACCATTTCGTCTTCGGTCAAGTTCTGGTGAAAGTCGTACTGTGGATCGCCGTCTTCCCCAAAGAAGTCTCGAATGCCGGAGGTATGAGTGAGCAGGCGTCGGATCGTTACCTCGTTCCAGGAAGGCGGGGCTTCCGGCAGGTACTTGGAGACTTTGTCGTCCAGCCCGATCTTTCCTTCCTCGACCAGCATCATCACAGCAGTCGCTGTGAACGCCTTAGCGATGGAGCCGCTGTGGAAAAGCATGCCCGGGGCCACAGGAACTTTCAGTTCGATGCTGGCCAAACCATATCCCGCGGCTTTGATGACCTTCCCGTCACGTAGCACAGCCAAACTGACGCCGGGAATGTTCTGCTCGTGCATTTGTGCCCGCACAATCTCGTCGACCTTAGGGGACACAGCTTCATCGGCAGGCGACGAGTCCCGTTCTCGTGCCGGTCCGGGAAACTCCCGTTTGTCGGTCCCACTCCCCGACTCCTTGGGAGTTCCTTTTTGCTGACCAGAACCTTCGAACCACGACATCAGATGGAGATCCAGATCGAGCAGCGCATAGCTCAAGCTGTAGTCCGGGTAGTTGGTGTTGGCCAAGACAATGGCGCCGATGTGGGTTTCGGGATTGAAAAAGAAAGCGGAGGAGTAGGAGTGATCATCGCCGTCGTGCCCCCACAATTGGCGACCACGCAAATCTTCGGGGCCAAGTAGGCCAAGCCCTTGCACCCACCCGTCCAAATTCCTGTAGCCTGCAGATGAACCCATCAGATCGACGCTGGATGGGCTGAGAATTCGGGCCCCATACAGAGTCCCGCGGTTCTGGAACATCATCATCAGCCGCGCGAGATCTGTCGCAGTTGTGTAGATTCGCCCGATCGGGTACTGCGCGTAGGAAATCTGATTGTCTCTGACTGTGCCGGAAGGGGGCACATGTTCGAGAAACGTCCGTTGGAGAAAGTGGGAAAACGTCCCATCTGACTTCTTTTCGGTGACGTATCCGACGGATAAGCGATCAGCCGAAAAATTAGCCAGGAAGTAGCTCGTATCGTGCATCTTGAGTGGAGTAAGAATCTCCTCTTGCACGTAGGTAGCAAACGACTCGTGCACGATGTCTTCCAGTGCGAAAGCGGCAAGCGCAATGCCGTCATTCGAATAGATGCGCTCACTTCCGGGCTTCCCTGTCCGGAACAGATTCGGGCCGTAGTACCGCCCGTTTACTTCAAATCTGTCTTTCACATAGTCTTCTAACGTTGTCGGATCATCCTTCCCGTAGACGAACAGGGAATCGGAGATCGCCTGATCCACGTCGGATTCGATGCTCGACGTATGCGTCAGGAGCATCCGCCAGGTAATCGGAACGTCGGGCCAGCGCGGGTTGCGAACCGGGAAGGAAACGTATTTATTGATGTCGTCATCCAGCGACAATTTTCCTTTCTCCACCTGCTGCATGACTGCGATCGCTACGACGATTTTTGACGTGGATGCGATCTGGATGATGGAGTCATCGCGCATGGGGCGGCGCGGACCGGGCACATCAAGAACGGCGTCTCCGTAGCTTCCTGACCAGACGATTTTGCCGTCTTTGACGACAACCGCCTGAACTCCTGGCGCCCCGGACTGCTCCACAAGTTGCCGGACGAGAGCGTCGAGTCTCGTGCCGGAAGCACGGGTTGCTGAACCGTTTGGGTGCGTTTGCGCGAAAACCAGCGCTGACGCCATAGCCGCCAGAACTGCGAGCATCAGCCACTTAAACAAATACCTCACATGTTCCCGCATGGTTTCTCCTCTACCTCCACTGGGTTGCACCGCGTATTGCCGGTCTCCTTTCAACCTCTGCCTATCAGTCGGAATTCTCGAACCAGGACATGAGGTGAAGATCCAGATCGAGCAGCGCATAGTTCATAGAGAAATCCGGATAGTTGCCGTTGGAGATGGCGAACGCGCCGAGTCGAGTTTCAGGGTTGAAAAAGAACGCCGAAGCGTTCCCAGGCTCTTGCCCGTCGTGGCCCCACAATTGATGGCCATGCAAATCCACCGGGCCGTGGAGTCCGAGACCCTGGTTCCAACCATCCAAATTGCGGTAGCCGGACGGCATCATCATCAGGTTGATGCTCGATTGGCTGAGAATTCGGGCACCATCGAGCGTGCCACCGTTCAGGAACACCATCATCAAATGCGCATACTCGCTGGCAGTTGTGTAGACGCGTCCCGCGGGATAGTCCGGCATTGATGTCTCATTGTCTAAGACCGATCCGCCCACAGGTTTGTGTTGCAATGATGCCGGAGCGGATAAGTACGCGAACGCGCCATTAGGTTTCCGGTCAACAACGTAGCCGACCGACAAGCGGTCCACAGGTAAGCGAGCGAGGAAATAGCTTGTCGACTCCATTTTGAGCGGCTTGAAAATCTCCTGCTGTACGTAATCGGCGAACGATTCGTGCACAATGTGCTCGAGCGCGTAAGCCGCGAGGCAAATTCCGTCATCGCTGTAGATGCGTTCGGTACCCGGCTTGCCGGGGCGGAACACCTTGGAGTCGTTGTACCGGCCGTTCGCGCGCAATCGGTTTTCCATGTAGTCGTCGAATGTTACGGGGTGCTCTCTACCGAACACGTATATCGAATTCGTAAATTCCTCGGTCCTATTGTCAATGCTCGAGGTGTGCGTGAGGAGCATGCGCCAGGTGATGGGAATGTCGGGCCAACCAGGGTTGCGAACCGAAAATGGAAGGTATTTATTGATGTCGTCGTCGAGCGAGAGTTTTCCTTTTTCCATCTGTTGCAGGACGGCGATGGGAACCAGGATCTTGGATGTGGATGCGATGAGGATCAGCGAATCATCGCGCATTGGGCGGCGCGGGCCGGGCGAATCCAGCACGGCATCTCCGTAGTTTCCCGACCAGACGATTTTGCCGTCTTTGACCAGAACCGCCTGAACTCCCGGTGCTCCGGATTGCTCCACAAGCTGCCGAACGAAAGCGTTAAGTCTCGGAGCGGAGAATGGGGTTGATGATGTCTTTTCTTGGCCAGCCTGTGCCGAGACCGGGACAGGAGCCGCGACCAGCAAGACGGTGAGCCCGAGCCATCCAAACAGGAATCGAATAACTTGCTGCATGAATCTCCTTCTTCAATCTGATTCGCTTGAACGACCTGCCTGCTTGATCATTTCCGCGTTGCCTCCGATTGCGGCAGCACTTTGAACGTCGATTTCATCCCTGCTTCGTAGTGCCCAGGCATATGGCAATGAAACAGCCAGGTTCCGGGATTGTCTGGAACCATGTCGGCGACCACGCTCATCGCTGGGTTGAGCATCACCATATCCATGCGCATGTGTCCAACGACGGCGGTCTGCCCGTGCCAATGAGGAGTGTGGATATCCCACGCTTCCTGCTCATTGGGATTGGCAAAGAGATACCAACGAACGCGCTCGCCTTGACGCATGGTCATCGTTGGCCCATTTCCATCCATGTAGCCGTTGATCACGAAGAAATGATGGAAGTCATGGACCTCTCCGTTCTTGCCGTCGTATTTCGCGGGTTCGCCGTAGATTCGTTTCACGTTGAAGTCCCAGTACCAGCTCAGATGTTCATCAAACAATCCGAAATGGGCGACGATTTCGCGGTCGATGTTCTTCGGCGATCCATCGGGCTTCGCCAACCCGCGTCCCGTGATAATCATGGGACCGATCAGGCCGGAGTTGATGTCCTTTCCTTCGTCGACATGCGAGTGATAGAACCAGAACGCAGTCTCGCCATCGCCGTGCGCTGGCCCGGCACGCTCTGGCACGGACCAAACGTAGGTGTAGGTATCTCCCGGTGCGACCGCGTCGTCAGCCTTATCTCTTCCCGCCGTGCCGTCCTGATAAGCAGCTCCCTCGGAGTCCTTCGCATAGAAAACACCGTGAGGATGGACACTGTACGGACGAGTCGCGTTATTCTTGAACACCACACGGATGGTGTCTCCCACTTCCGCTCGGATAAGCGGACCGAGAATCCCAAGGTGTTCCCAGTCGGGCGAGCGAGGCTTCAGAGTCACGAAGGTCGCGTCTGTGTATTCGCGATAAATGGCCTTGCGGTATTTCGTGTTATTGGGATTCAACATCCCCTGAGCCTCCGGAGCACCCTGGAAATCGTATTTCTTGCCCGTGATGTGATCGACTCCGTCAGGCGCAAAATCCCAGTCGACTTCATCGGCCGCGATGTAATAGATTCGCAGCTTCCCGCCGTCTCCGCCCGGAGAGACTTTTCCTTGACCAAAAGCCGGGGAAGGAGCCCCCGCATAAGCGGTCAGCACTGCTGCCAAGATCTGCGTGAGGAAATACCTGAACCCGATTAATCGCAAAATGTTTCCTCCAATTCGACTGCATGCTTGCGGAATGAGTTCCGAGTCCCTACCGCCAAACGCATACACGAAAGATCAAGTCCCAAGTCCAGCTGGCCAGTAGTTTCGGTATCGCGCGATTTCGCGGAAGCCGAGCCGGAGGTACACCGGCACACCCATTTCGGTAGCTTCCAGCGACGCGAACTTCGCGCCTAATGCGAAGCCTGCACGTGTAGCGGCTGCAGTCGCGAGCCCGCCAAGTCCTAGACGTCTGCACGACAGTCGGGTAGCGACCCAGCCGATCCAGGCGATATCTTCCTGCAGCATTACCATCGCAGTGGAGGCGGGCTGGCCGCCATAGTGCACTACAAATGCCGCCGTATCAGCTGCCAAAAGGACTCGCGGCTGTGAGAACACCGCGTGGATCAAGTCGGCTAGGCCTGGCGCCTCCTCGCGGAAACCGTCTGCCGCAACGACTCTAAAGTCCTGCAGTCCTTGAAGATCCATCACACGACGAACACCGACGCCCGGCCGAGGTTTGGGAAGATCCGGAGCTGACTCGGCGATCATGCCGACGAGAACCGGCGCGGCAACCATGTTCTGTGCCTGTGCCGCTTGTTCGAGATCCGCATCTGCCCTTTCGCGAACCCACGTTTCCCAACCGCGCCCGAGTTTCCCGAAAAAAGCGCGCGCTCGGCTGATGGCCTCGCTGGCGTCAATAGCTCCGATTCGTATCGCGCTGTTCACGAACACCGGACATGGATGGTTCGCAGCCACCAGCAATAGCGCTTCGTCCTCTTCGACTACGCCGCCGCAGCGCAAAGCGGTTTGCCTAAGCACAGCCGCCAGAGCTTTGCGAGCTTGATCTACGATTGCCTCGTCCACGGATTGTGTCCTCCTGCTTTCCCGTCAAAAATTGAGGTCAAACTTCTCCCCCTTCCTCGGACAACGCGGGCTCTTGAAGGTTTGTCTCTACGCGGTGGCTTGGGACCGCCACTGTCAGTTCCCGGCGTCTACCAGCGAAGTAGAAAACAATTCCTCCTGCCACGATACCGGCGAGTAAACCCAGTTGCCCCGGAAAGGATCGCCAGTCTCGTAGGGTCGCGAATAACACGGCGGCACAGAACGCAAGTGGAGCAACGCAGACATAAGCCAATCCAAGCCACCCTCCGGGAACTCGAAAGGGGCGGTTCGCGTGTGGTCGCCGCCGGCGGAGAACAATCAGGGAAAGGAACTCGAGTGCAACCGCAGGGATGTAGAGAAGACATTGAATGACAGCGAGGCCGCTGAAACGGAATGCGGCAAGGAGTGCAGCAATCACCGCGCAAGAAATCACAGCGGCCGTGGGAGCCGCTGAGCCCGAGGAAACCTTCGCAAGCGCGGCGGGAAGCCAACCGTCACGTGCCAGGACTAGCGGCATCCGCGAAACATAGAACAACTGGGCGTTCACCAGGGCCCATGCCGACGCGACTCCCGCACCAGCGATCAGCGTGCCGAGCCACTTGCCACCAATCAACTGCGCAATCACCGGCCAGCCGGCGTCAGTGGTCCAGAGCGCAGGATCGGTGGTAGCTCCAACGCCGGCAATGACAGGAAGGAGATAGCCGAGAATCACAAGCAGGAACGCGACAGCAATTGCGCGCGGGTAGTTTTGCTGCGGCTGATCGACCTCTGCGGCGTAGGTCGAGGCGTTATCCCAGCCACCGTAATTGAAGACGATGTACGAGAGACCGAGAAGCAGACCTTGGCCGTGAGCAGAGAGCAAATCGTCGGTGACGATTCCGACAACGTGGGAAGGATTTGGATGTCGTACGACCCAGATGAGTACCACGATAGCGAACGAACCAATCACGAAGGCTGCGCTCACCTTCGACGATCTTCCGACGTGGCGTGCGCCGAGCAGATTCACAATCGTAGCGGTGGATATGATGGCTGCAGCGAGGAGCCAGCGAGAAAACGCACCCAGGCTGGAACCGAGATCCACGCCCAGAGTGCGAAACAAGAAATCCAGATAAGTCACGAATAGCAGAGACAACATTGCGGTCAATGCGATGGAGTAGCTCATCGTCCACCACGCTTCCTGTAAGGCCCAGAACTCTCCCAAGCTCTCTTTGACCCAGACGTAGTAACCGCCTTCTTCCGGAAGCAGGGTGGCCAGCTCGGCAACCATCAACGCCATGGGTAGGCTCCAGACCAGTGGCGTTACAACAATCAGCACGATGGCAAGCCCCGGGCCCACTGCTCCAATCAGAGGCTCGAGCCCGAAGGCTCCGCCCGAGACCGTGAAGTAGATCACGCAAATGAGAGCGGACAATGTCAAACGGTTCGCGGGAGCATTCATAAAGGTTGCTTCAGGGCAATGCCGAGCCCCCTAACGGAGGCACCCATGTCCTAGGACAGCAGGTGGCATGGCAGCTGCAACGCAGCCTTCTTCTTACATGCTGTGAAGACTGACTCGTTGGGGGTCCTCGCTCGGAACTGAACTTGGGTGTGTCGTCGACGAAATTCCGCACTCGATTTATGGCGTGTGGAATCCGACTCTCGGATACCCAGTCAAGCGAGCTTGAAAAGGACGGCTAACAGCGCAGAGAGTGATGGAGAATCCGGAGGGGCTCAGCCGAAGCCCGGATGAACCGGTGCCTCTTCAAAGGCCGAAGTGAAAACACATGGCTCAGAAGAAAACAGAATAGTGTGGTTGTTACTCTTAGCTGGGGTCCAGAATGGAAATGGGAGCTGAGCGCGACGGGGGAAGTATTCCTTTGGAATGCGGTGTCCAGTAGATCCACGTCCGGCAAAACCAAAATCAGGGTGATCACTGCCAATAACCCGAGCAGCAGGACGAGGGCCGACAGTTTTGTGCGGAAGGAGTTCACGGGCGCCCCACACGCATCAACTTGTACTCGATTCCACCCAATTGGCAGACTGCCAATCTGGCAAACACACCCCAAATGGAAAGTAGTATGCACGTTGGCGTTAATTCGGTCAAGAAAAGCTGAAACCGAAGCCATAAGAAGTCGTGCAAATGCTGTATTTTGTGGTTCGAGGCGGTCTCATCGGCGGAAGGGCAAGCGCCCAAAATTTGGGTCCTTATGGATGAGGCTGCGGTAGCGGGTTTGACTGGAATGTTCTCCAAACAAGCCACGGACAAACTCCGGGAGACATTTGAGACGCTCTTGAAGACAGACAATCCGCCCGCATGCGTCGACGAGTTGAAGAAATAGCAGCCTTCCCCGGGGGCCCTGCAACAGAGCTTTATCTTTGATACCAAGTTGATACCAACCGGGCCTAAGAGCGCCTTTTCGCGATCAATTTATTGCTTGGGAACTCGTTGAAACCATTGGTTATCAGTTACGAGCAAATAATCCGAGGGTTGCAGGTTCGATTCCTGCCGGGCCTACCAGCCCCACACCGTTGACAATTTCTCATGTCGCGGCCCGCGACTTGATACCAACTCTTTGGCTGCGGCATGGAGAGGGATAGTTTCGCGTGCAGACAATCAGGGACATTCTTGCCAGAAGCGATTTTCGAGAATCTGCCCCCACATTGCTTCCTAATTACTCACTTGATCGAGATTTTTCTTGCCGGGCAGTCCGACGAGCAGGCCTCGACTGACTGCGAAAACGCGCGGGAGGGTTCCCAAATTCGCGCTTGAATGCCCGGTTGAAAGCGGCTTCGGACTCATAGCCGACTTCGGATGCGATCTGTGCCACTGAGTAACTGGTCGAGGCGAGCATCTGCGCGCCTAGCTGCAGTCGTTCGCAAGGTATGTCGCTGGAAGATGCCGTCGTCGATGCGGGGGCGGTGCGCTTCCGCCCGATGCTGCTGACGGCGGCGGCGGTCGTTGTAGGAGCGAGTGTGATCCTGTTCGATCCGATCTTTCAGGGATTGGCCCTTTCCCTGATGGCCGGAGAAGTGGCGTCTACCGTTCTGTCAAGGATGGCGGTTCCAGTTCTCTATTACCTATCTAAGAAGGGACACGCGGCTGCATTTGGTCGTTTAAGGACGAGTCCCGCTCCCTGCCGCTTAGCAGTGGTGGGCCGCATGGCCAGTGAGGTATAAGGTCTGGAGCGAGGGTCAGGCACGTGAAGCGTCGCGCATCCCTGGCCGACGGTGGTAACAATCGCTAAGATCCGACCGAAGAGTGTGGGTAACGTGTGCCTGGCCATCCAGGCACGAAGAATCGCTCCTTGGTCTTTATCGCGCCCTTAGCAAAACAAACGCGGGGCGTGGACATCCCTGTGCCGCGCCCCGCCCACCGGAACCAGGAGACCAGTTCCCGGTGAAATCATGAACTTGCAGACCGCCTCCCCGCGGCCTGCGTCTCCTGAATTTGGTGGATCCAGCCCGCGTCCGATCTCTCGCACGCGAGCGGGAACCAGTTTTCTGTGTCGTGATTGTGTTCTATTTTCCTGTGCCGCTGAGTTGGACCGTTTGTGTCCCAACGCCGTCCTTAATACTGAGCGTCGCACTGCGAGCACCCGTCGCGGAGGGTGTGAACGTCACTGTGATGGAGCAATCCCAGCCCGCATTCAGCGACGACTTGCAAGCGGACTTCGCAGTAAAGTCACTTGGGTCGGTTCCGCCTACAGTCACGCTGTTGATCGCCAGCGACGAAGTTTGATCGTTGGTGACAACCACCGTTTGCGTCTTGCTCTTGGTGCCCACCGCCTGCGCTTTGAAGGTCATACTCAGCGGCGAGATGCTCACCGGTTGCGTGGCGTTCAGCATGATGCTGACGTAGCCGCCGTTGGCAGTATTGAGGCCCGCGACGTCGAGCATGCCGTCACCGTTGAAGTCGGCAACGCCGAGGGACACTACAGCGTAGCCGGGATAGTACAGTTGGTTGTCGGTGAAGGTGCCATTGCCATTGCCTTGGAGGATGGCAACGCCGTTGTACTGCTGATTGCGCCCGTAGGGAATCACCACATCCAGCTTTCCATCGGCATTCAGGTCGACGGCTACGGGGGCGCCGGCAGCACTATAGAACGTGCAGTTCTGCGGGCCCACGGCGAATGTGCCGTCACCATTGCCTTTGAGGTACACGTACGCCGACTGCGCTCCCGTCAGCGAACATCCGTTGCTGGTGGTGGTAACCAGGAGGTCCTGCTTCCCGTCTTTGTTGAAATCGCCGGCGACCACAGACTCCAGGTAGTAGCCGGTGTTGGTAGTTATTGGAGAGCCGAACGTGCCGTTGCCATTGCCCGGCAGCACATAGACTGCTTGATCGTTGGTCCGGGCCGGATTGGCGGCTACTCCGATGTCCATCTTGCCGTCGCCATTGAAATCGGCGAAGGTGAGCTGGTCGTCTTCCTGAGTCAAAGTATCCAGGCTGGTGATCAGGACGGGCGCGGCGAAAGTTCCATTGCCCTTGTTGACCAGCACGCTGATGCTGCCGTCGCTATTGGAGATGACGATGTCGAGTTTGCCATCGCCCGTGACATCGACGAGATAGACCTGCATCTCCTGCGCGCCGCTTGCTGCACCGGTGGGATAGAGAACGGGCTTCTTGAATTTTCCCGTACCGAGGCCCAGTGAAACCGCGGCCATGTGGTC
>Ga0335071_10003909_pt1 | contig 15620 bp, 15 predicted proteins | sample Lox_Sample_15_FD_206724 | JGI IMG/M metagenome (GOLD analysis project Ga0335071, IMG submission 206724) | Soil microbial communities from Loxahatchee National Wildlife Refuge, Florida, United States - Lox_Sample_1.5 | ecosystem: Environmental > Terrestrial > Soil > Wetlands | place: USA... | reverse complement strand
CCGCCCACCCAGCGACGCCGGGCAACTTGTCATACCCACCGGCAACAATCGACATCACGAGCCAGCCAACACCGGCTCCGTTCACCCCGGTCAGCCGGTACGAAAAATCGAGGCTAGCCGCAGATTGCATTCGGCGTACTGTAAATAGCACTACGGAAATGAAAGAGAGAATCATGAAGAGGCTTTCAGAAAGTCTGCGAGAACTTGCAGGCCATGCAGAGAACGCGGAGAAGAAGGTAGAGGCGGCTGAGAACGAAACCGGGGAGAAAGTGGATGCCACTCTCGAAGCCGCCAAAGCGGCTGCAAAAGCCAGGCAGGATGAATTTAAGGCGAAGGTCGTAGCGAGGAAGGCAGCCGCGGCTTCCGAGTGGGAAAAACTCCAGGCAGACCATAACCAGCGGCTGGCGAAAATTAAGAGCAATGTTGCGTCCAAGAAAGACGCTGTCAACCGGAAGGTCGCGGCACACCGAGCCGATGACGCGGAGGAGTATGCCACGGCTTCGGTTTACTTTGCCAGGATGGCAATTGATGATGCTGAGATCGCCACCTTGGAAGCCATTGACGCTCGGGTTTATGCAGAATCGTTAGCCTAGCCAGCGAATGGTGACTCGAAGACCCTTCACCCCGACACTTAAGTTGGAGGGAGCGGCAATCCGGACTTCCCCTTGATCGTTACTAATAGAAAAAAGAAAGCCAGCTTGTTTTTGGCTGGTTTTCTTTTTTCTATTAACGATCCGGGGCTCGTTTGCGTTCGTTGTCTATCAGCAACCGGCTTACCACGTGGCACCCATCACCGAGTCGCCGAGCCCAGCCAGCCGAGAGCTGAGGGTCTGCGACCGACTGCGCTAGTTACCCAAGGCGGCGCCGAACTCGGGCGCGCGCCGGGGGTGTTACAACCGTCTTCGGTGTGAGGTGGCCGCAGCTCTGCGGAGTGTGGCCGAGACGTTCGCCGGGGTGCCTGACGGTCGGGACACGGCGTACACGCTCCGGATGCTTGCCTACATGCTCGACTCCGGCTGACGGGCGCTGACCCGGTACTTGTCCTGTCGGCTGGGCGGGCCGCTTCCCATTCCGGTACCCCGAATGGGGCACTGAGGCGCGCGCACCGGGGTCAAAGGACCCTATCGGGGGGATGAGGGCGGGCGAAACCTGATGTGTACGGCTCAGAGCCCTAAGGCGGGCGGCTCGGTCAATGAGGAATGATGACCGCCAAGAAGCCCTTGATGATCAGGCAATCGCTGTTTTTCGACTACTTGCCGAAAAAGGCTTCCAACAAAGCGGCCCAGCCCCCGAAGAAAAAGGAGCTCCGAAACTGAGCACTCCGACATCAGGAATAGATCTGATCGCAGGTCGTTGCGACGAAGAATTCCGCGAGGTGGCGGACGTCTTCAGGAAGCAGATCGCCGGTACCGACGGCGGCGCCGCCGTGGCCGTCTACCACCGCGGCCGGCTTGTCGTCGATCTGTGGGGCGGGGTTCGCGGCCTGGATAGGGTTCCCTGGACACGCGACACGCTTGCCATGTGCTGGAGCACGACCAAGGGCGTCGTGGCCACCTGCGCCCATGTGCTCGCCGACCGCGGGGAGCTCGACTACGACGAACGGGTCGCCACGTACTGGCCGGAGTTCGCCCAGAACGGTAAGGGTGACGTCACCGTTCGCCAGGTGTTGAGCCACTCCGCGGGCCTACACCGCTTCGGCACCATCATCGACCACGGATCCAGGATGCTTGATTGGGAGCACATGACCGATGCGCTGGCTCGGGCGAAGCCGGCATATAAGCCGGGAACCTCGGTGGGCTACCACGCGCTGACGTTCGGTTGGCTTGTCGGCGAGCTGGTGCGGCGGATCTCCGGCACACCGATCGAGGAGTTCCTGCAGAAGGAAATCGCCGAACCGCTCGGGCTCGATGGCCTGCATATCGGCTGCCCGCCCGAGCAGCGGCACCGGATGGCGCCACTGGCGCCGATGTCGCCCGCTTTGACGCGTTGGTCTAGCCCCCTCGGCAGCTTCGCGTTGAACCAGGTGTCGCGGGGTCTGCGTGTCCTGAGGTCGCCGATCAACCCGCATCGGATGATCAACGCAGCCCTCTCCCGCGGTATCGAGGACGTCATCGTGGACCCTCGACTCCAAGATGCCGCCGTGCCCGCGATGAATGGGTATTTCGATGCCGTGTCGCTCGGTGCCATGTACGCGATGCTCGCCGGCGGCGGCCAGCTGGGCGGTGTGCGCATCCTTTCCGAGGAGACGGTCCGCAAGGCCTCCGAGATCCAGAACGACCAACGAGACCGAGTCATCGCGATGACCATGCAGTGGCGCCTTGGCTACCATCGGCTGCCGATTATTAACAAACAGTTCCCCCGCGGCTATGGGCATTTCGGGTTCGGTGGCTCCGGCGCTTTTGCCGATCCCGGGCACGAACTGGCCTTGGCGATGGTGTGCAACCGTGGGCAGGGCACACCGATCGGCGATCTGCGGATTCTTCGCCTCAGTCAGGCCACAGCCCGCGCCGTCAAGTCCCTCGACTAGGTCGTGTCTGTTTATTGGAGGCGGTGGGCGGTGATTGCTGCTGCGAGGATGACTCCGCCGAGTAGGTCAGCGCGTACTTGTCGTAGCGGGTGGCGATGCCGATCGTTGGTCCGCAGGATTGTTGTCGCTCCTCTCATCGGTTCTCACCGAGCACATCAGCGACAATCCACCTATCGACCAGCTCGGCCTGGTGGCGACCTGAGGGCCGCCGTAGGGCAGGGTTAGGGTGGGTCATGGCCGCCATCGAGGAGCCGGCGACGGTGCTGGGTCGCGGCACCGTCGCTTGCGGATGCGGTTATGACCCCGGATTTCTCGACGTGGAATCGGTTAGCTGGCCGATGAATACGTCGAAGCCGACGATCATCAATCCGCTGGCCCAAGAGAGTTCAGTGGCGGACGCGGGGGCGCGGTGATGGTCAGCCGGTTATCGGGGATGGATGCGGTGTCGCTGCACATCGAGAGTTCGACGGTGCCGACGCACGCCGTCGCGCTGATCGTCATCGAGGCGTCCGATCAGCTCAGCCATCAGCGGCTACACCAGCTGGTTGGCTTGTCGCTGCCGCAGCTGGCGCGCTTCCGCAGCCGGGTTGTGGGCAAGCCGTTGGGATTGGGTCAGCCCGTGTGGGCCGAGATCGACGACTATGACCCGACTCCCCAGATGCACAGCACAACGATTCCTGCTCCCGGCGGCCGCCGGGAGTTCGCCGACCTGATCGCGGGGCTGACCGCCGGGCCGCTGGATCGCCACAAACCGCTATGGGAAGCGTGGAGCATCGACGGTCTTGAGGGCGGCCGGTGGGCGTTGGCGGTGAAGATGGCACCTGCAATAAGCGGTGGCGTCGCCGGGGTGGCCTCCGTTTGGCCGCGGCTACTGACCATTGGTCCGCGAGACGACCCGACCAGCTATCTGCCGGCCGAGCCGAGCCTGGGCAAGCAGCCCTCCATCGGCGAGCTCGTTACCGACACGATGCAGGAGCTCCTGGAGAACCAAGTCACCGGCGTTTGGCTGATCGCCGGGGCCATGCCCGGTGTGCTGCGGGCCGCGGCCCGCCGGCTGCGCGGCACGGGCGGACCCGACCAGCTGCCGCACGCGGCGTCGTCGATGCGCGGGCCGGTGCCGCGCAGCGTGTTCAACGCGCCGCTGACCGAGCGGCGTGCAGTGGCCTTCGCCTCGATCCGGCTTGCCCAGATGAAGACGGTCAGGCACGCGTTTGGGGGCAGTATCAATAACGTTTTCCTGGCCGCCTGCACACTGTCGCTGCGCGCCTGGCTGCAACGCCATGACGCCGTGCCCGAACATCCGCTGCTGATGCAGATACCGCTATCGCTGCGAGACGCCGATTCCACCACCGTCAGCAACCAGTTCACTTTCGGGCGTATCCGCTTCCCGGTGCAGCTCGACGACCCCGTCCAGGTCCTCACCGACCTACACGCAGCCACTGAAACGCTGAAGACGGCCCGCAGGAGCAATACTGAAAAGATTGGTCCCACGGCCGATTTGCCGACCATCGCTTCGCTGATCCCGCCGAACGTCGTCCACGCCGGCATGCAGCTCTATACCGAGCTGGGCTTGTCGCAACGGCTCGCACCGATCTCGCATGGCATCATCTCGAACCTTCCCGGGCCGCGGATGCCAGTGTATTGCGCTGGAGCCAAGGTCGTCGGCATGCACACCGCGGCACCGTTGATAGAAGGCGCCGGGTTGAACATCACGCTGATCTCCCACGGCGACGTAATGGATCTCAGCGTGTGCGTCTGCCCCGACAACGTGCCCGCGGTCAACGACATCGCTACCGGCATCGTCGAATCAGTCGGCATTCTGTTGGCGGCCGCCGAAGAATCTCCACGCGGGGTAAGCCCATCAGTCCTCACCGAGATGACCCCACACGCCAAGAAGCGTCCGCAAGTCCGGCGCTAACTGAATACCACCGGTCCGCAGCGGTGGCGCGCGGTCGAGGTGGGTAAAACGTCGTCGAACCCGGCTCTCACGGCACAGCTTCGAGGGGACCTTTCCACCGACACAGTGCGGCCTGGCGACGTTCACCGAGTCGATGGTGCGTTCGATCAGCCAGCACCTTCTCACCGCCACCGTGTCGTGGAAAGCTCAGGGAACGGACCATTCCGGCGCTTGGGGGATGTGCCGCGCGACGGGCCGGGCGACCTACGGCGCCTGGTCGGGGAGGGAACGGTCATGAGCGCACCGGTCGGACTCGAGGGTTCGGTCTGCCAGGCGGATCTCGAGCGGCTCGTCGCGGGCGATCATCACGACCCGCACCAGATCCTGGGCCCGCACCTAGTGAAGGACGGCGACGGGCGGGTCCGGGTGGTGATCCGCGGCTGGCGCCCGGACGCCGCGGGGATGGCGGTGCTGAGCGACGGGGCGCGGATCGAGATGCGTCGCATCCACGCCGCCGGTGTCTTCGCCGGCGTGCTGGCGGCCGACGCCCTCCCTGCCTACCGCCTCGAGTCGACCGACCGGAACGGCACGACGACGTCCTTCGACGATCCCTACGGCTGCTGGCCGACGCTGGGGGAGATGGACCTGCACCTAATGGGCGAGGGCCGGCACGAGGGGCTGTGGCGGCACCTGGGAGCTATCGTGCGCGTCCACCAGGGGCTCTGCGGGACCGTCGTTTGCCGTCTGGGCGCCGAGCGCCACAAGCGTGCGCGTTGTCGGGGACTTCAACGGCTGGGACGGCCGGGTTCACCCGATGCGGGTGCTGGGCAGCTCCGGCGTCTGGGAGATCTTCCTCCCGGGAGTCGGACCAGGGGCCCGCTACAAGTACGAGGTGGTCAGCCAGGGCGGGCACCTTAGCCTGCGGGCCGACCCGTTCGCCTTCGCCGCGGAGACACCGCCCGCCACCGCCAGCATCGTCACCCACAGCACGCACGAGTGGCAGGACGCGCAGTGGATCGCCGAGCGGGCCACCGTGGACCTCATGCGCGCCCCGGTCTCGATCTACGAGTGCCATCTGGGGTCGTGGCGGCTGACCCGGAACGACGACGGGTCGTGGCGCCCGCTGACCTATCGGGAGGCGGCCGAGATCCTCCCAAAGTACGTGGCCGATCTCGGGTTCACCCACGTGGAGTTCCTGCCGCTGGCACAGTATCCGTTCTCGGGCTCCTGGGGGTACCAGGTGACCGGGTATTACGCGCCGGCGGCACAGTTCGGCAGCCCGGACGACTTCCGGTACCTGGTGGATCGGCTGCACCAGGCGGGGATCGGGGTGCTCGTCGACTGGGTGGCGGCCCACTTCCCCAAGGACGACTGGGCCCTGGCCCGGTTCGACGGCACGGCGCTCTACGAGCACGCCGACCCCCGACAGGGGGAGCACCCCGACTGGGGCACGCTGGTGTTCAACTACGGCCGCCACGAGGTCGGCAACTTCCTGCTGGCCAACGCCTTGTACTGGATCGAGGAGTTCCACCTGGACGGCCTGCGGGTGGACGCGGTCGCCTCGATGCTCTACCTGGACTATTCCCGCTGCGAGGGTGAATGGGTGACCAACCGGTTCGGGGGCCGGGAGAACCTTGAGGCCATCAGCTTCATCAAGGAAGTCAACGAGGTGGTCTACCGGCACCACCCGTGGGTGATGATGGTCGCCGAGGAGTCGACGTCCTGGCCGGCCGTGTCCCGCCCGACCTCTCTGGGCGGGCTGGGGTTCGGGTTCAAGTGGAACATGGGGTGGATGAACGACACGCTGGTGTACTTCAGCAAGGATCCGGTCCATCGCCGGTTCCACCACCACGAGCTCACGTTCTCGTTGCTGTACGCGTTCCACGAGAACTTCATCCTGCCGCTCAGCCACGACGAGGTCGCCCACGGTAAGGGTTCGCTGCTCGCCAAGATGCCCGGGGACCGCTGGCAGCAGTTCGCCAACCTGCGGGCGCTGCTGGCGTGGATGTGGGCCCATCCCGGACGGCAGTTACTGTTCATGGGCGGCGAGATCGCCCAGAACAACGAGTGGCGGCACGACGCCAGCGTGGACTGGCACCTACTGGAGTACCCCGAGCACGCCGGGGTCCAACGCCTGGTCCGGCAACTCAACGCGGTGTACCGCGACGAGCCGGCCCTCTGGGAGCAGGACTTCGACTGGCCGGGGTTCCGCTGGATCGACCCGAACGACGCCGACCACAGCGTGCTGTCGTTCGTCCGGTTCCCGGTGACCGCCCAGCGGGTCGTGGCGTGCATCGCCAACCTCACCCCAGTGGTCCGGCATGACCATCGGGTCGGGCTCCCTCGGCCGGGTCGGTGGGTCGAGATCCTCAATACCGACAGCACCCAGTTCGGCGGCAGCGGCGTCACCGTCGGCGATCTCACCGCAGAGGCGATCGGCTGGAACGACCTGGAGTACTCGGCGTCTATGACGCTTCCCCCGTTGGGCGTCGTCTGGCTGGCGCAGGAGGGGTAGTGCGGGCGGGGGTACACCGCCCGAAAGTTGCTCCTATGTCAAGCGGCGACCGGATTCACCGCCTCGGCGGGATCGCCGTGCGCGTTCTTGAGGTACTACGTAGGTCGGCATCGGGCGGCTGACCGACTGTCCCGTCGCAATTGATGGGGCCAGCCACGCGCGCCATGGCCCGTTACTCGCTACGTTGTTGTGGCGCACCACGACAAGGGAGTCTCCGATGTGACCAACCGACCTAGACGACGACGCCATCGCGCGGCAGCCCCCGTTGTTACCGAGGTATGGCGGGGTAAGGCGGACCCGCTCGGGGCGTCCTAAGACGGATCCGGGACGAACTTCTCGCTGTTCAGCGAGATAGCCGAGCGGATCGAGCTGTGCCTGTTCGACGCTGACGGCGCCGAAACCAGGATCGTGCTTCCGGAGGTCGACGGCTTCGTCTGGCACGGTTTCCTGCCCAATATCGAACCCGGCCAGCGGTACGGGTACCGAGTGCACGGGCCATACGACCCCGGCGCCGGTCAGCGGTGCAACCCGAACAAACTGCTGCTGGACCCCTACTCCAAGGCCATCGACGGCACGTTCGATTGGAACCAGTCACTGTTCGGCTACAACTTCGGCGACCCGGACAGCCGCAACGACGACGACTCGGCCTCCAGCATGCCCAAAGCGGTGGTCATCAACCCGTTCTTCGACTGGGGTGTGGACCGCCCGCCGCAACGGGAGTACTCCGACACCGTCATCTACGAGGCGCATGTCAAGGGATTGACCCAGGCGCACCCCGATATCCCCGAGGCGAGCCGCGGCACCTACTCCGCGGTCGCGCACCGGTCGTCATCGACCACCTGAAATCCTTGGGCGCCACAGCGATCGAGCTGATGCCCGTGCACCATTTCGCCGACGACTTCACGCTGATCGACAAGGGCCTGTCCAATTACTGGGGCTACAACACCATCGGCTTCCTTGCCCCCGACTCCAAGTACTCCACCAGCGCCACCCCGGGCGGTCAGGTCCAGGAGTTCAAGGCGATGGTCCGTGCCCTGCATGAAGCCGACATCGAGGTGATCCTCGACGTGGTCTACAACCACACCGCCGAGGGCAACCACATGGGGCCGACGTTGTCGATGCGCGGGATCGACAACGCCGCCTACTACCGACTGGTCGACGACGATCCGCGGTACTACATGGACTACACCGGCACCGGAAACAGCCTCAATGTCCGCCACCCGCGCTCGCTGCAACTGATCATGGATTCACTGCGGTACTGGGTGATCGAGATGCATGTGGACGGATTCCGCTTCGACCTTGCCGCCACGCTGGCCCGTGCATTCTACGACGTCGACCGGCTGTCGGCCTTCTTCGACCTCGTGCAGCAAGACCCGATCGTGAGCCAGGTCAAGCTCATCGCCGAGCCCTGGGACCTGGGGCCGGGCGGATACCAGGTAGGCAACTTTCCGCCCCAGTGGACGGAATGGAACGGCAAGTACCGCGACACTGTGCGCGACTTCTGGCGAGGGGAGGCGGCAACCCTGGGCGAGTTCGCCCACCGGTTGACAGGTTCGGCCGATCTTTACGAACACACCGCGCGGCGGCCGGTGGCCTCGGTCAACTTCGTCACCGCCCACGACGGCTTCACACTACGGGACCTGGTGTCCTACAACGAGAAACACAACGAGGCCAACGGCGAAGACAACAACGACGGCGAGAGCAACAACGAGTCGTGGAATTGCGGCGCGGAGGGGCCCACCGACGATCCCGAGATCAATGCACTGCGTGGCCGCCAGCAGCGCAATTTCCTCACCACCATTTTGCTTTCGCAGGGCGTGCCGATGATCTCGCATGGCGACGAGCTCGGCCGCACGCAGGGTGGCAACAACAACGGCTACTGCCAGGACAACGAGATCACCTGGATCGACTGGGCCCACGCCGATACCGCGCTGCTGGAGTTCACCCGGACGGTGTCGGCGCTGCGGGCCGCGCACCCGGTGTTCCGGCGCCGTCGATTCTTCGACGGACTGCCGGTTCGCCGTCGCGGCGCCGCGGGGATGCCAGACATCTCCTGGTTCCAGCCCGACGGCTCGGAGATGAGCGACGAAGACTGGGATTCGGGCTTCGGCAAATCCGTCGCGGTCTACCTCAATGGTCAGGGCATCCCCGATCTCGATGCCCGCGGTCACCGCGTCACCGACGACTCCTTCGTCCTGTGCTTCAACGTGCACCACGAACCGGTCGAATTCACCTTGCCGCCTGAGGAATTCGGACCGGCATGGACTCCTGTCATCGACACCGTCGCTGGTGCCGACGACGGCGGTGAAGCGAGTCCGGTGCGCGCCGGTGCCACGGTACGGGTGGGGTCGCGCGCGATAGTGGTCCTGCAAGCCGCCCCAGACCAGGCATCGCACTGACGATCAGCCGACGATCGCCGCATGAGTGAAAGTCTTCGTTATCATCGATCCTTCACTCAAACGCGATGCCTGGTGCGCCGGTCTGACATCCAAAACACCCAATGTGAAAAGCCAACCTCCCTCATCGAACCGCCTTTGAGCTGGGTGTTTGCGGCCACGTCAGCCGACGGTAACCACAAGGCCACGTAGACAAGGCCGAGCAGGACGGGCACCTCGATGAGCGGGCCGACAACCCCGGCCAAGGCTTGGCCGGTGCACCACGTCGGCGAACAGCACGGTCACCTGCTTGTACTCCGCGCGGGCGTCGCCGTCTTGAACTGGTGAGCCACAGCCGTGACAAAACCGGGCGTTCTCTAGAGGCTCAGTGCCACACGTCCGGCACGCTGCTATGGCCGTCACCCGACCCTCCGCCGATCCCAGGCCCCAACGTTTCCAGGGTTCTCTAAGGATAGGCGGTTAGACACTCCGCAAGGAGCCCTCGGCATTCAGGGTGATTCCGATACAGAGTTTTGAGAGCCGCTGGCCGCCTCTCGCATGCAGTCCATGACGGTCACCGAGTTACGGGATCGCGTCGATGACCGGTTCCGGCTGCTGGTCGGGTCGCGGCGGGGGCTAGAGCGCCACCAAACACTGCATCATGCGGTGGCGTGGTCCTACGACCTGCTCGACGACACCGAAAAGATGCTGCTGGCAAGGTCTTCGGTGTTCGCCGGAGGGTTCGACCTCGCCGCTGCGTGCGCAGTCGGTGGCTGCGGCGACGACTTGGCCACACTGGATGTGCTCGATGCGCTGGTGCGCAAGTCGTTGCTTGTCGCCGACCGGTCTTCGGGGCGGACCCGGTTTTCGATGCTGGAGACGGTCCGCCAGTTCGCTGAGGAGCAACTCGTCGCGAGCGGGGCGGCGAATGACGTGCGAAACGCCCACGCCCGTCACTTCGCCGGGCGCGAAACCGACATCATGTCCTTGTGGGACAGCCCCCGACAACGGGATTCGTACGAGTGGTTCGCCGTCGAGCTGGCCAATCTGCGCACCGCGTTTCGGTGGGCGGCCGACCAGGGCGATCTGGACACCGCCGCCATCATCGCCACGTATGCGGCGTTCCTTGGCGTACTGGTCGAAAATCGCGAGCCGATAGCCTGGGCTGAAGAGCTGATCGAGCCCGCCCGCGCCGTCGACCATCCCCGGCTCGCATTCCTCTATGTGATGGCGTCGATGTGCTGGGCCGTGGGACGGATCGAGGAGGCTGTCGGCTATGCCGACGCCGCCCAGGTGGTGATCGCCAGTGGCCGCTACGAGGTGCCGTTCGGCGACGAGGGCGTGCTCGGCGCTGCGTACGCGGTCATCGGCCAGCCCGAACGTTATGTCGAGTGGTGCCGCGCCCAGCTCGCACGCGGTCGCGACACCCATACATTCACCAGGGTAGCCCTGGTCGGGGCACTGACGTTCGCCGGTTGCGGTGACGAGGCGCAGGCCGCCGCGAACGGCCTGATCGACGCCGCCGAGGCCACCCGCAACCCCTGTGCGCTCTCGCTCGCGCTTTACAGCTACGGCACCGCCTACCGTTTTGCTGATCCCGTCCGCGCGCTGGAGGCCCTGCGTCGGGGCCTGTTGATCGCCCGAGACAGCGGCAACCGCTACGCCGAGATACTGCTGGCGGCCTTACTGTCCAGCCTCGAGGCGGAGCACGGCGACCCGCTTGCTGCGCTCGACTACATCACGCTGGCGGTCCGCACCTACCACGACGCGGGCAACACCACCGGGGTGCGCGGCGCCCTCTCACTCCTCGCCGTCGTGTTCGACCGGCTCGAACGCTTCGAACCGGCGGCCACCATCGCCGGTTTCGCGTTCAGTCCGTTGACCGCAACGGTTCCTGAGTTCAGCACCACGGTCGCCCACCTCCGCGATGTCCTCGACGACCAGAGCTACGAATCGCTCGCCCACAAGGGCGAGGCGATGAGCACCGCCGCCATGGTGACCTACGCCTACGACCAAATCGACCAGGCCCGAACAGAACTGAACGCGGTCTCGAAATAGCACATACGAGACACCGACCGGCACGTGGTAAGACATCCCATCTTGTCAGTTCACGGGTTCTCGAAAGTCCCTCTCACTCGCGATGTCTCAAAAGACTGTCGCGGGAATAGATCTCGCGCCAGCAGGGTCGCGACGGCCACGGTTGTCGTGCCTAGCCGGACCGGCAGTCGATAGGCTGCTGACCCGTCAATCCGCACCGGCTACCACCCCATCGATCCCGGAATGCCCTTGAACGGGCCGACGACCCAGCTGGTGATCCAGCCGCCGTAGAAGCCGCCGGGCTGTGGAACGACCTCCTCGCCGTTGACGGTGCAGCGGTCAACGAGCGCGGCCATTACTGCGACCGCGCCAGCGATCGGCTCGAAACCCGGGCTGGGGCTGAGGTAGCTCCATGCCGCTTTCGGCGCAACCCGATTCTCGGTCACCAGGTCGTAGTAGCTCGCCTGACCCTTCCACTCACACCACGACGACCCCGAGGTCTCGCGCAGCACCCCCTCGGCGAAAAAGGCATCGCGGGGCAGGTAATACGTCGGGGGGTGGCTGGTCTCCAGCACGCGCCATGCGCGGCTGGTGGAGGCGATGGTCTTGCCGCCCAGCTCCACGGTGATCGAGCCAACGAACCTCTCAAGCCGTGGCGGGCGAGGATAGTCCCACACCGACTCCTGCCCGGGACCAGGTCTGACCGGCTTTGGTTGGATCGTCACAGCGACCTCCTCGCGGTCACTTTTCCACACGATATGCCCGGCATGGCCGCACCTGTGTCGGGTGGTACATCGGTCATGCTGGCATGGGGAGTTGTCCCGACAGCAACGAGGAGCTATGGCCGACACCGCGAAGACCGGAGCCATGCTGCTCGAGGAGTTGGCCGCCCTGGACCCGCCCACTCGACGTGAAGTAGCGAAGGAGCTGCGCAAGGTGGCCGAGACGTTCGCCGAGGTGCCCGACGGCAAGACCGCGTCACATGTACTCGGCGTTTTCGCCCACCTCCTCGACCCGTCCTGACCAGCTTGTGGACCTGTGCCGAAACCGGTCGATTGCGGTACAGGGCCCGGTCGCCCTTCGGCGGTTCCGTTTCCCCATGACCCGCTGTCCCGAAAGTATGTACCGATAATCGTCTGTTCCGAAATGCAATCCTCGGGACTTTCAGTACACTGACGGTGTGACCAGCAAGACCGCATCAACCACCGCCTCGACTGTGATCGGCTACGCGCGCGTGTCCACCATCGGCCAAACCCTGGAGCAGCAGACCGAAGCACTGACGGCTGCCGGTGCAGGCAAGGTCTTCCACGACGTCATGTCCGGGACGCGGGATGACCGACCCGGCTTCGCCGACTGCATGCGGTTTCTGCGGGAGGGCGACACCTTGATCGTGTGGCGACTGGATCGCCTGGGCCGCAACATGAGAAGCATCATCAACACGCTGCACGAGCTGACGCAGCGAGGCGTCACCGTGCGCTCGCTGCACGATGGTGTGGACACCTCGACCAGCACAGGGCGGATGGTGGCCGGAATCTTGATGTCCATCGCCGAGTATGAGCGTGAGTTGGTACGGGAGAGAACCGCTCTCAAGCTGGAGCATGCCCGCAAGTCGGGGCGCAAGTTCGGTCGGCCCGCCAAGCTCAGCGGCGACCAGGCTGCGCTTGCCTGGCGGATGAAAGAAAACGGCGAGACCGCCGCGACCATCTGCGAGACATTGGGAATCGGGCGCACGACTCTGTACCGGTATTTGGCGGAAGGCGACGAGGACTGAATAGACGTGCTTTAGGGGCTGCCGCGAATGGTCTCCTGTGGGATAGCCCCGGCGGCGTCGTCTCGATCGCTGAGTGATGGCCGCGGGCGCAGTGCAAAGAAGAACCCCAGTGCCGCCGCGGAGTTCTATCCACCGCCGCCGGTGCCAACCGCAGCCAACCCCCAGAAACGGCTTGAAAATGCGAATAAGCAGAGAGCCGTACCCGCTTCGCGGGTACGGCTTTTCATGGCGTGCCGACGGTCAGAGTGCCCGAACGCGGCTGGCTTGCGGGCCCTTGGCGCCCTGAGTGACCTCGAACTCCACCTGCTGGTTCTCCTCAAGGCTACGGAAGCCGTGGCCGTCGATCTCGGAGTAGTGCACGAAGACGTCTGGGCCGTCCGTGCGTGCGATGAAGCCGAAGCCCTTCTCGGCGTTGAACCACTTCACAGTTCCCTGTGTCATTTGTTTCTCCTTGTCAGGATTCCGGGCCGCACTATGCGGTCCGGGGGCCGGTTGATCGAGACGACTACTTCTCGGCTTGCCCTGCAAGGAGAAAAGAGACGCCCGCACCAAGGTTCTGCGCGAGCGTGCATGGAACACGAACACTTAAAACTTCGACCTGCCAGTACAACGACCTAGCGATGTATTTGTTCCTGGCTATACGTCCGGAAAGGCGACACCGTCGTGGTATGGAAGCTCGACCGGCTGGGCCGCAACACCCTGCATATCCTGGAGAAAGGGTGATAGAGGAGACGACATGGGCGACGCGATTGAAGTTGGCACCGGCGTCGTCGAGCGCTACCTGACGTGCCTGGCCCCGCACGATTGGGATGGCCTGGCCGCCACCATTGCGGACCAGGGCTTGACCCGGGAGGGCCCGTTCTACGACGTCGTCGAGGGCAAGGAGGCCTACCTCGCCTTCTTACGCGATGTTCTCATCCACCTTAAGGGTCATGAGGTGGACGTGCGGCGGGTCTCGCATGCATCCGACCGGGTGTCATACGTCGAGCTGAGCGAGACCTTCGAGATCGACGGCGTCCCCGTCAAAACCTCCGAATGCATTCTCTTCGAGCAGGGCGACGACGGCTTGATTTCCAACGTCAGCGTGTTCATCAAGCCGCCGGGGGCGGACGCCCGCATGCAGGCGGGTCGTGCGTGAGCCAACAGATGGGTCGTTCCGGCCGGTGCGTGTGCGCACCGGGCGACTCAGTCGTGCTGGGCGCGCAGCTCCTCGATGAGTCGCGAGCGGGCCAGTATCAGATGCTGACCGATCGCGGAAGGCTCCCCGATCGGACTTGAGTTCTTGCCCAGAACCTTCGCATGCGCTCGATTGCGCCGCGGTGACGCGCCATCTCACCGATGCCGCGACGCGGCGATTTCGCGGAGTACTTATAGTGGCGGCGGCTTGGCAACGAAGTAACCGCCTAGCGAGTAGTTCCACCGACCGAATGCGATCGAAGGGAAACAGTGTCTTGAGTGAGCATGCGTTAGAAGTGGTCTCGTGGGATCCCAAAGAGCACACCGACTTGCCGGGCTTCGCGCACGGGCTAACCCGCTACGGGGGCCACTGGTTCGACGTCGGCATCTCGGTCGTGCCCCGCGACGTGGACCCGATGGAGGCGCTAGACAAAGCGTTCGCCAAGTTGCGCGAGATTGTGGTGAGCGAGCAACCGCACATCAGTTACTTCACGATTGATTTGAGGGTGGCCTCGAGTACTCCGGTTCCGCATCCTCACTGACTCAACAAAGGCAGCTCTCAGCGGAGACCAGAGCTGCTCGTCATCAGAGCCTGTTTTCCGTGTCGCAGGACCTGCCCGGGGACACGTTCGTCGGGCCGCGGTTCGGCATGTGGCGCCCAACCACTGCGTCCGCCACCGCCAAGCGGATGATGGCCGACGGCCACACCGGCAAGGTCATCGCCAGATACCTCGGGGTCAGCCGGGCATCTTTATATCGTTACCTCACCGAGGACGGCGCTGCCTGATTGGGAAGAGGTCCCCGGAATCAGGCTTGGATCTGTCGCACGAGATTGCCAATGCCGATCCGCCTCAATGGTGTCCGGCCATGAAGACCGGAATCAGCCGCTACCTGGCGGGTTGGATGATGTTGGCGGTCTTGCCTCATGGTGTCCGGCCATGAAGACCGGAATCAGCTGACCGCGGCTGACAGTGAGTTGGTGCGATGCGGGCCTCAATGGTGTCCGGCCATGAAGACCGGAATCAGTTTGAGCGTGACCGCAAGCGTGACCAGCGTAAACGCGCCTCAATGGTGTCCGGCCATGAAGACCGGAATCAGCTCGGCTCCCTACAACATAGAGACCGAGTTTGCTTGCCTCAATGGTGTCCGGCCATGAAGACCGGAATCAGGTAGTCCGCTCGGCACCGATGAGCTGGTTGTCAAGAAGCCTCAATGGTGTCCGGCCATGAAGACCGGAATCAGGTAGTAACTCGTGGCGCCGTCGAAGCCCTGTAAATTGCCTCAATGGTGTCCGGCCATGAAGACCGGAATCAGTCAGTGAA
>Ga0335071_10003908_pt1 | contig 15629 bp, 12 predicted proteins | sample Lox_Sample_15_FD_206724 | JGI IMG/M metagenome (GOLD analysis project Ga0335071, IMG submission 206724) | Soil microbial communities from Loxahatchee National Wildlife Refuge, Florida, United States - Lox_Sample_1.5 | ecosystem: Environmental > Terrestrial > Soil > Wetlands | place: USA... | reverse complement strand
ACGGAACTACCGGTCGCGGCCGGAGGTGCTCGGCGCGATCAACCACCTGTTCGCCGACGCGTTCGACGGGTACCAGCCGCTCGCCTGCGGCGGCGACTTCGACGATCCAGTGTTCGGCCATCCCGTAGAGCTGCTCGTGACGGACAAGCGCAGCTACCGCGAGGCGGGCGTGGGGTGGCGCGAGGCAGAGGCCGGCGCGATCGCGCGGCGCGTCGCCGAGCTCGTCGAGCTCGGGGCGGCCGAGCCGGGCGAGATCGTCCTGCTCTTCGCCGCCGGGACCGACGCCGAGGTCTACGAGCGCGCGCTGCGGGCGGCCGGGCTGCCCACCTACCGGGCGACGGGGCGCGGCTACTTCGGGCAGCAGCAGGTCGTCGACCTGCTGTCGTACCTGCGCCTGCTCTGGAACCGCTACGACGATCGCGCGCTCGCGACCGTCGTGCGGTCGCCCTTCGTCGGCATCTCGAACGACGCGCTCGTCGCGGTCCGCCGGCATGCGGGACGCCGTCCGCTGTACAGCGGCATCGAGCGGTCGCTTCCCGACACGCTCGGGCCGGAGGACGAGCGCCTGCTGCGCGCGTTCAAGCAGCGCTTCGAGCGGCTCGTCGCGGCGTCGGCCCGGCTCGGGCTCGAGCGGCTGTGCGAGGAGATCGTGTCGGCGCATGACTACGACCTCGCGGTGCTGACGCGGTGGGACGGCAAGCGGCGCTACGCGAACCTGCGCAAGCTGATGCGGCTTGCGCGCAGTTACGAGGAGCTGCGCGGGCGCGACATCGAGGGCTTCATCTCGTTCATCCGTGACCAGGAGGTCGTAGGCGCCACGCAGCTCGAGGCCGTCTCGGAGGAAGAGGGCGCCGGTGCGGTTCGGCTGCTCACGATCCACTCGGCGAAGGGGCTCGAGTTCAAAGTCGTAGTCGTCGCCGACGCGGGCCGGGACACGGGCGGAGTCCAGTCCGCCGACGAGATCCTCGTCGGCGCGGACGGGCGCTTCGGCTTTCGGGTCGTCGATCCGGCCTCGGGCCGGCGAACCGGCGTCTTCGCATACGACGAAGTGCGCGCCGCCGAGGAGCGCGAGGACCGCGCGGAGCGGCTGCGGCTGTACTACGTCGCGATGACGCGCGCGATCGACCGGCTGATCGTGTCGGGCGCGATCGACCCGGACACGCAGCGCGATCGCGAGACGCCGATCGGGTGGGTGCTCGAGCGGCTCGGCACGGACGAGCTCGAGACCGCGCGCGACGGGGGCGAGGCGGTCGAGCTCGACCGCGGAGACGCGCGGTTCGTTCTGCGCGTCGATACGTATCGCCCGGAGCCCGCGCCGGAGCCGGTCGCCGAGAGCGACGGGCAGCTCGCGCTGTTCGCGGAGTTGCCGGTCGTCTCCACGATGCCCGGATACCGGCTTCCCGAGCTCGTCCCGCCGCCTGCGCCGCCGTTGCACCGGGTGCGCCGCCTGTCGTACTCCGCGCTGTCGCTCTTCGAGCGGTGCTCCTACCGCTACTACGCGGAGCGGGTCGCGGGGCTGCGCGAGGAGCGCGTCGTCGCAGTGGAGGGTGGCGACGGCGGTCTGGCCGCGACCGAGATCGGCGATGCGGCGCACCGGCTGCTCGAGCTCGTCGACCTGGGCACTCCGGTCGTGCCGGACATCGGCCTCGTGCGTGAGTGGTATCCCGCTGTCAGGGAGGACGAGCTCGAGCGGATCCGCGAGTTCGTCGGCAACTACTGCCAGTCGGAGACGGCGCGTCGCGTCGCGTCTCTCACCGGCGCTCGGGCGGAGCGGCCGTTCGCCTTCGAGCACGACGGGGTGCTCCTCCACGGACGGATCGACGTCCTCTGGCGCGCGGAGACGCGGGCGTTCGTGCTCGACTACAAGACGAACGCGCTCGGCGAGAGCACGCCCGAGGAGATCGTCGAGGAGGACTATCGGCTGCAGCGTCTCGTCTACGCGCTGGCCTGCTTCCGCGCCGGCGCCGAGGAGGTCGAGGTCGTCTACCACTTCGTCGAACGTCCGGATGCGGTGGTCGAGACGACCTTCCTGCGCGAGGAGCTGCCCGCGCTCGAGGCGGAGCTGTCCGAGGCGATCGCTCGGATCGACCGCGGCGAGTTCGTGCCGACGCCGAGCGACTTCGCGTGCGCGGGCTGTCCCGCGCTCGACCTGGTGTGTGCCGGGCCGCGGCTGCGCCAGCCGCCGGCGCTCATGGCCGGTGCCGCGTAGCTACGTCCGAGAGGCGCGGCGGCGCGTCGCTCCGAAGAAGCAGCGCATCGGGCCGATCATCGAGCGCCTCGCCGTGCTCCACGCGGACGCGCGCATCGCGCTCCGCTTCCAGGATCCGCTCCAGCTGCTGGTCAGCGTGATGCTCTCGGCGCAGACGACGGACGTGAACGTCAACCGCGTGACCGAGCACCTGTTCGAGAAGTACCGGCGCCCCGAGGACTACCTCGCCGTGCCACAGGAGGAGCTGGAGCGCGACATTTTCGCCACCGGGTTCTACCGCCAGAAGACGAAGGCGCTGCGCGGGACGATGGCGATGCTGATCCACGACTACGACGGCCGTGTGCCGGACGACTTCGACGAGCTGCTCAAACTGCCGGGCGTGGCGCGCAAGACGGCGAACGTCGTCACCGCCGAGCGCGGCCATCCGCAGGGGATCGTCGTCGACACGCACGTCCGCCGGCTGTCGCAGCGGCTCGGCCTGACGCGTCAGGAGGACCCGGTCAAGATCGAGCGCGACCTGATCCGGCTCGTCCCGCGGCCGGACTGGGGGCGGTTCCCCCATCTCCTGATCTGGCACGGGCGCCGGATCTGCGACGCGCGCCGTCCATTGTGCGAGGAGTGCCCCCTCGCGGCCGACCTCTGTCCGTCTAGCCGCGGACCGGGGTGAGCGCGACCAGGAGGCCGCCGTCGTCGTCGTAGGCCGGGAACACGTCCGCGACGACGTCCTTCTCGACGCCGGCCCGCGTCCGGATCGACAGTTGCTCTCCGAGGCGGCGGACGCCCCATTCGCGCGCCAGATCGACCGGCTGGCTGTTCGAGAACTGGAGCGCGTCGACCACGTCGCGGCCCATCAGATCGGGCTCGGGGAAGCCGGTGAGCTCGAACACGCCGCGCCCCGTTGCGAGCACGCGGCGGTCGCGGTCGGTGACGACGAGGCCCGTGTCGGGGGCCGGGTAGTAGTCGTCGAGGATCTCGAACAGGAAGCCGAACCCGCAATGCCGGCACGCGGGCGCCTGGTCGGAGAAACCCTCTTTGGCGTCGATGTCGACCGAGCGTTCCTTGCAGCGCGGACAGATGAAATGAGGCACGGCGAGCCAGGGTAGCCGTGTGGGTGGACGTGACTGCGCCCACGTTGTCCCGCTGTTAACGGGCGATTGTCGTTCTGCGGAGAGCGGTCGCGGGCGGAGCATCGCGAACGTAGCCTGCGCTCGCCGATGGCGGCGAGTTCGCGCCTAGGCGGGCCTGCGGTCGCCGTTGCCGGCGTCGCCTTGGCCGCTGCCGCGGTGCGGCTCCCCGGGACGTTCACGCAGCCGCTGTCGCAGGACGAGGTCGCGTCGGCGAGGATCCTGCGCGAGCCCGGCGTGTGGTCGATGCTCGCGCGTGTCGCGCGGACGGAGTCGACGCCGCCGCTCTGGTACTCGCTCGCGTGGCTGCTCCACCGGCTCGGGCTTTCGATCGTCGACGTCCGCCTGCTCTCGGTCGCCGCCGGTGCCGGGCTCGCGGGGTGTGTCGTGGCCGTCGCCCGCCGCGTCGTGCCGCTTCCGGCGGCGGTCGTGGCCGGCCTGCTCGTCGCCGTCGGGGGCGAGTTCGTTGCACATGGGCACGAGCTGCGCGCGTACGAGCTGCTCGCGTTTCTCGCCGCGCTCCTCGCCCTCCTGCTGATGCGCGAGCTGGAGGAGCCTCGGCGTTCGACCGAGATCGCGATCGGCGTCATCGTCGCGCTCGGCGGGCTCACGCACTACTTCTTCGCGTTCGCCGTCATCGCGGCGGTCGCCTGGCTGTGGCTCGACCCCGGAGCACGGCGCGTTCGCCGGCGCGTGTCGTACGCGATCCTCGCAGGCGGGATCGTCGCGGCTGCGTGGGCGCCGGTGATGCTCGTGCAGTACAACCGCGATCGCTACTGGTGGATCGGGGCGTTTCGGCTGCGGCCTGTCGTCGCCGCGCCGCTGCGGCTCTTCACGACCGCGTTCGCGGATCACGCTGTCGGCATCCTGCTGTCCGTGCTCTTCGTCGCGGTTGCCGCGGCGGGCTGCTTCCGGCTCGCCCGCGTGGGGCCGGCAGGGAGGCTCGTGGCCGCACTCGCATTCGGGCCGCTCGTCGTCGCAGGTGCGCTCTGGGCAGGCGGCGTCGAGATTTTCGCGCTCCGGAACCTGATCGAGATCGGCCCGGCGGTCGCGATCGCGGTCGTCGCGCTGCTCGCGGCGCTCCCGGACCGCGCAGTGGTCGTCACGGGCCTGGCGTTCGCGTCCCTCATCGGCGTCTCGACGCTGCACACAGAGGGCGCGGGATCGCCGCCCTTCGCGCAGATCGCGCACGCCCTGGTCCGTGAGGGATGGCGGCCGTCGGACCCGGTTGCGGTGCTCGGGAACCTGTTCGTCTTCCGCGCGCCGCTCGAGTGGTACCTCCCGCATGCGTCGGTGCTCGACGCAGGCCGGCCGATGGGGCGCGTCTGCCGCACCGTGTTCGTCGTCTCACCCCGCCGGAGGAGCGGGCTCACCTTTGGCCGCGTCACGGACCGCGACTCGACCGGCCGCTACGTCGTGAGCCGGCTCGCTCTCCGCGTTCCCCTGGGGGCCGAGCGCGTGTTCCACCGCGCGGCCATCCTCGTCGACCCCGTCGACCCGTCGCGCTGCGTCCGCGCGATCAGGACCGGGAGGCTGGCTCCGATCGCGTAGGCATACGGCGCAGCCGGGAAGAGATGCGGCCCTTTCTGTCCCCGGCTGCGCCCGAGCAAGCCGCCCTCTTCCCGGCCCCGGGCAGACGCAAACGGACCGCCCTCGAGGTCGGTCGCAAACTCCGGACGATTCAGCACCGGCCCGGGGCGGGCCGGGACGGGCGGTCAGCCGTCGGCGTCCTCGTCGTCCCAGTCGTCGTCGGAGTCGTCCTGCTCCGAGCCCCGGTCGCGCCACTCGCGCACGTCGACGACTTCGTCGCCGCCGATCTCGTGCTCAGGTGCTCCCACGGTTTGCTCCTTTCCGTCGAAGTCACTGGAGCGTTCCCGCATGCCCGCGCCGCCGCAAGCCCTGACACCGGGTTGAAACGACTCGGCAACGGAACCGGCACACGGCGCTCCGCAGAGTGTCGCCGGGTTGATCGCAGCGCGACGCCGTGCGACCATCGATCAACGGTCGAGTACCTCGTCAACCTCTCGTCTGTCCCGTGCGGCGTGGCGCTGTTCACGTGCAGCTGCGGGGCATCGACAGTCGACTTCGACCTCGCCCACGACCTGCCGCAGGATTGGTCCTTTGCGGAGGACGGCTCACCCCGTTGTCCTCGTTGCTCGAGTCTCTCGACAAGCGGCCTGCACGCTTCGATCCCCAAGGTGCCCGGCACCTAAAGGATTGATGTGAACCAGTCTCAGGACGCCGCCGGAATGTCCTCGGTCAGGGCGGTCGAGCTGACGATGAAGTTCGACGCGCCGAGCTGATCAGCCGGAGGCGTCCAGCAGCTCTCGTCGCGAGACGAGCTGGACGTGAATGGTCGGCGAGCGGTCGTACATCGAGACGTCGAGCACAGCGTCGGTGACGACGTATCCGCCCTCGTCGGCCGGCTCACGGCTCTCGAGGAGGTCCTCGATCGCCTCCCTCAGCGAGTAGGCGGACGTGAAGTGAGGAGGGCCCGGGGTGCCGTCCGGCCGTCTCCAGCCGTACAACGCGTAGTCCGACCACAGACGGTGAGGGACGACGCGGCGGAGCTCATCCGATCTCTCGTTCATCCAGGAGTCAAATCCAGCGCTTCCAGCGGAAGAAGGCGAGCTGGGCGATCGTCGCGACGATGATCAGGCCCCAGCTCCACCAGTAGCCGAACGACCAGTGCAGCTCCGGGCTGTCGCGGAAGTTCTGGCCGTACAGGCCGACGATGAACGTCGGCACGAGGAGCAGCGACGCGATCACCGTCAGGCGCTTCACGACCTCGTTCTGGTCGACGGAGATCTTGCCCTGGATGTAGTCGCGCACACCGGCGAGCGAATCGCGGGATGCGTCGAGGCCCTCCGACGCGCGCAGGAACTTGTCGTACGCATTGCCAAACGCGATCTCGACCTTGTGCGGGAAGAGCTCGAAGTCGTCCAGCTCGACGCGGTCGTCGACCACCTTCCGCACCGAATCGCGCGTGGGCGCGAGCACCCGCCTGATCCCGAGCAGGTCGTGCCTGAGCTGACGCAGCCTGCGGCCCGACTCACGAACGGGATGGTCGGCGATCATGTCCTCGAGCTCGTCGATCTCGTCGTCGAGCGCATCGATCATGTCGAGGAACCGCTCGGCGACCTCGTCGACGAGGTGGAACGCGTACATGCCGACGTCCTCGTGCGCCCTGCACGCCTCCTTTGCCGGCTTCGGGTCGAACGGCTTCCCGTCCGGCGGCGTCTTGGACACCGAGACGAGCGTGTCCTTCGTGACTACGAAGTCGAGCTCCTGGTACACGACCCGGTCCTCGTCGGGGATCTCGACCGGCAGCAGTAGGACGCCGAACACGTAGGCGCCGTGCGAGTCGATGCGCGGACGCGGCTCGTCGTCGTGCGTATGCGGCGCGAGCAGCAGCTCCATCACCGACTCGTGGACGTCCCCCGGGATCGCAGCCCGAAGGTCGTCCGCGCCCGGGTCGATCAGATCGATCCAGCGCGGGGTCATCTGCAGGCCCAGGCTAGCCCTGCGCCCGGACGGGTCTATCGAAGCGGACGGCTACCGCGTCGGGGCGGCGGCCGGCTCGCTCGCGGCGGGTGCCGCCGCGAGCGACGACAGGTAGCGCTCGGCGTCGAGCGCGGCCATACAGCCCGAGCCCGCGGCGGTCACCGCCTGCCGGTAGGTGTGATCCTGCACGTCTCCGGCTGCGAACACGCCTGCGACGTTGGTCGCCGTCGAGCCCGGCTGCGTTACGAGGTACCCCGCGTCGTCGTGGTCGAGCTGGTCGACGAACAGGGCCGTGTTCGGGTCGTGCCCGATCGCGACGAACAGGCCGTCGGCCGGAACGTCCCACGTCTCGCCGGTCAACGTGTTGCGCAGGCGCAGGCCCTCGACGTTCTCGTCGCCGAGCACCTCGTCCACCACCGCGTTCAGGACGAAGTCGAGCTTCTCGTTCGCGAGCGCGCGATCGACCATGATCCGCGAGGCCCGGAACTCATCGCGCCGGTGAACGAGGTGCACGCGCGTCGCGAACTTGGTGAGGAAGAGGGCCTCCTCGAACGCCGAGTCGCCGCCGCCGACGACGTAGACGTCCTTGTCGCGGAAGAAGGCCGCGTCGCACGTGGCGCAGGCGGAGACGCCGCGTCCCTTGTGCTTCTCCTCGGAATCGATGTCGAGCCAACGGGCGCTCGCGCCGGTCGCGACGACGACGGCGCGCGCCAGGTACTCGTCGCCGCCCACGCTCACGCGGAGCGGCTGGTCGGAGAAGTCGACGGCGGTGACGTCGTCGGTCAGGAACTCGGCGCCGAAGCGCTCGGCCTGGCGGCGGAAGTCGGCCATCATCTCCGGCCCCATGATCCCGTCGGCGTAGCCCGGGTAGTTCTCCACGTCGCTCGTGATCATCAGCTGGCCGCCCCAGGCGAACCCCTCGATCACGAGCGGCTCGAGATCGGCGCGCGCTGCGTACAGCGCCGCGGTGTAGCCGGCCGGGCCGCCCCCGATGATGATCAGGTCCCGGACGTTCGTCTCGCTCAAGGTGCTCCTCTCCGTTCCTTCCTTACGCAGTATTCAACGTCGGGAGGGGGCCGAACGTTCCCGGCTAGGCCGCGTCGGCGTTCGCCCGCGGCAGCGTAGCGAGGTCGTCGACCGGCGCCAACTCGGGTGCTGCGGGGACGACCGGGACGCGTTCGAGCTGCGTGACCGCGGGCGGGTCGTCGCCCGGGATCCCGTGCTCGGGGAACTTCCGTGCCGTCACGAGCAGGCGCGACTCGTACGAGCTCACGGCCTGGTTGTAGGCGCCGACCGCGGTGTCGAGGCCGCGGCCGACCTTGGCGAGGTGGCCGGCGAAGACGCCCATCCGCTCGTACAGCTCGCGCCCGAGGCGCGAGACGGCGCGGGCGCTCTCGGCGACCGTCTCCTGCTGCCACCCGTAGGCGACCGTGCGGAGCAGGCCGATCAGGGTCGCCGGCGACGCGACGATCACGCCCGACTCGGCGCCGGCCTCGAAGAGCGAGCCGTCCTGGTCGAGCGCCGCCCGGTACAGGCCCTCGTCGACGAACATGACGACGAACTCGGGTGTCGGGTCGAACTGGCGCCAGTAGCGCTTCTGGCCGAGCTTTGCGATGTGGTCGCGCAGCTGAGCGGCGTGACGTGCGAGGTGGAGCTTCTTCGCCTCGACGTCGTCGGTGTTGACGGCGTCGAGGTACGCGTCGATCGGCACCTTCGAGTCGACGACGATGCTCTTGCCGCCCGGGAGCCGCACGACGAGATCCGGCCGGAGCAGCTTGCCCTCGTCGTCGCGCTCGCTCTGCTGGGTGCGGAAGTCGCAGTAGTCGACCATGCCCGCGATCTCGACGACGCGCTTGAGCTGCACCTCGCCCCAGCTGCCGCGGACGTGGGGCGCGCGCAGCGCGGTGACGAGGTTGCCGGTCTCGGCGCGGAGGCGCTCCTGCCCCTCGGAGACGGCGCGGAGCTGCTCGCCGACGCTCGAGACGGCGCGCAGGCGCTGCTGCTCCAGCTCCCGCGCCTGCGTCTCGAAGCGGAGCAGCGTCTCCTTGATCGGCGCGAGCTTCGCCTCCGCCGCCTGCAGCAGGGAGCTCTGGCTCCGCGAGAGCGCGTCGCCCGCCGCCGCCTTGAACCGTTCCTCCCACTGCTCCTGCGTCCGTTCGAGCAGCTCGACCTGGTCGCCGGCCGCCGTCCGCTCGGCCTCGAGCAGCGCGTCCCGCGAGGCGAGGGCGGTCCGCGCCCAGAGGTAGACGGCGGCTGCGCCGACGGCGATCCCAACCAGGAGAAACAGGGCTGCCATGAGCCCATGAACGCTAGAGAGGGCGTCGGACGGCACAAAAAATCAGCCCCGGCGAGTCCGAAGACCTACCGGAGCTGATTGCCGGATCGAGCGACTCCGAAGAGCTACCCGATCCGACGGGGGGAACCTAGCCGGGGCCCGAAGCACGCGTCAACGGGCCTCCAGCGGCCGTGTCGCAATTTGCGGACAAATTCGTGACGCCGCTGTGACGTGGCGGGAGAACGTCCGTTCGCATCCGTAGGCTTCCAGGCTGGCGATGGACGACGTGTTCGGCCCCGGCGGCACCCTCGCCCGCGCGCTGCCGGGCTACGAGCCGCGCTCGGAGCAGGCGGCGCTCGCCGCCGCCGTGGAGCGCGCCCTGCACGCGGGCGAGCATCTCGTCGCCGAGGCCGGCACCGGCGTCGGCAAGAGCCTGGCCTACCTCGTCCCGGCCCTCGCGTCCGGGCAGCGGGTGGTCGTCGCTACCGCCACGAAGGCCCTGCAGGAGCAATTGCTCCGCTCCGACGTCCCCGTCGCAGCCGCCGTCTGCGGTCGGCCGGTGCGCGTCGAGGTGCTGAAGGGCCGCCAGAACTACCTCTGCCGGCGCCAGCTGCAGGGTTTTCAGCCGTCGCTCGATGCCGAGGGGCGCGACGGCGCCGCGTTCGAGGCGATGCAGGACTGGCTCGGGTCGACCGAGACGGGCGACCGGGCGGAGCTCGAGGTCGAGCCGTCCCCGGCCCTCTGGGCCGAGCTCGCCGTCGGCGCCGACCGCTGCTCGGGCCGCCGCTGCCCGTTCGTCTCGGCGTGCTTCGCCGAGGCCGCGCGCAGCCGGGCCGCCGAGGCCGAGCTCGTGATCGTCAACCACGCGCTCTACTTCGCGGACGTCGCCTCGGGCGGCGGCGTGCTGCCCGAGCACGACGCCGTCGTCTTCGACGAGGCGCACCGGCTCGAGGAGTCCGCAGCCGGCTGGCTGGGCGGTCGCGTCTCCCGCGCCGGCCTCCGGCGCCTCGTCCTCGATGTCGACCGGGCGTCACGCGACGCCGGGAAGCAGCCGCCGCAGGCGGAGCTCGACCGGGTCGTCCGCTGCGGCGAGCGCCTGCTCGAGGCCGTCGCGCCGGCCGGCGGCCGACGGCGTGTCCGCGAGACGCCGGTGGAGCCGGCGCTCGTGCTGATCGACGCCCTCGGCGAGCTCGCTGCGAGCCTGCAGGGCGAGGGCGAGGAGCAGGATGCGCTCGCGCGGCGTTCGCTCGCCCAGGCCGCACAGGTCGAGGCGACGCTCGACGCCGAGCCGCAGGGCCGCGTCGTCTGGGCAGAGCCCGACGCGGTCGCATGGGCGCCGGTCGACGTCGCCGAGGAGCTGAACGAGCGCCTGTGGGACGAGGGGCCGACGGCGATCCTCGTGTCGGCCACCCTCGCGGTCGGCGAGGACGCCGGGTTCGTCCGCCGCCGGCTCGGCCTGCAGAGCGCGCGCGAGGCGATCGTCGGCTCGCCCTACGACTACCGCGAGCAGGCGCTGCTCTACGTGCCGCGGGCGATGCCCGACCCGCGCGACGACGCGTTTCTGGAGCGTGCGGCCGACGAGATCGTCGCCCTGCTCTCGCTGTCGGAGGGCCGCGCGCTCGTGCTGACGTCGAGCTACCGGGCGCTCGATGCGTACCGCGCGCGCGTCCGGGGGCGGGTCCCGTTCGACGTCCTCGTCCAGGGCGAGGCGCCGCGCGAGCGATTGCTCGAGCGCTTCCGCGACGACGTCGAGTCGGTGCTGCTCGCGACGTCGACGTTCTGGCAGGGCGTCGACATCCCCGGCGAGTCCCTCTCGCTGCTCGTCATCGACAAGCTCCCGTTCTCGGCGCCCGGCGACCCGCTGCACGAGGCACGCTGCGAGGCGGTCGAGCGGGGGGGCGGCGACTGGTTCGGCGGGTATGCGCTCCCGACCGCCGTGCTCCAGCTCCGGCAGGGGTTCGGCCGCCTGATCCGCGGCCATGCCGATCGCGGTGTCGTCGCCATTCTCGACCCGCGCCTGCGCAGCCGCGGCTACGGCCGCGTGTTCCTCGATGCGCTCCCGCGCTGCCCCGTGGCCGACGACCGGGCAGCTGTTGGGGAATTCTTCGGCGAGCGGGTCGCCGTATCCGCTTGAATGGTCGGCTCTCGATGGCCCCCAAGAAGACGCCGAAGACCCCGCCCGCCCCCCGCAAGGTGCAGGCGCCGAAGCAGCGGACCACCACGTCCGCCGGCGGCACCTCCAACCGCACGATCCTCTTCATCGTGGGAGGCATCGTCGTCGTGGCGCTGATCGCGGCCGGCGGCTTCTTCGCGTTCGCCGGCTCGAGCTCGAGCAGCGACAAGCACGTCGCCTCGCTGATGGCGGACGCGGGCTGCACGTACAAGACCGTCAAGGCCTACGTCCCGCCCGGCCAGGGCGTCCACGTGCCCAGCCTCACCAAGAAGTTCCCGTGGAACACCGATCCGCCGTCGAACGGCCAGCACTACCCGCTCTGGGCGGTCTGGGGCTTCTACACCCAGCCGGTCAACCCGCGCATGGTCGTGCACAACGAGGAGCACGGCGGCGTGATCCTCTGGTGGGGGCCGAACATCCCCGCCTCGACGGTCGAGCAGCTTCGCACCTTCTACAACGAGACGCCCGACGGCACGTTCGGGACGCCGTACGCGAAGCTCGGCTCGAAGGTCGCGATCAGCGCCTGGACGGGCGATCCCGCCGAGTACACGCAGAACGGCTACTACGGCCAGGGCCACCTGGCGATCTGCCCGAAGCTCGACGACGCGACGCTGACCGCGTTCGAGGCCTTCCGCAAGGCCTACCGCGGCAAGGGGCCGGAGGGCATCCCGCTCTCGCTCGACGAGCCCGGCATGGGCCCGCAGTAGCCGGCCCAGGGCAAGCCTCTAGACTCGTTCAGCTCGCCGGGGTGGCGAAACGGGTAAACGCGCCCGGCTTAAAACCGGGTGTCCCCTCGCGGGACGTGGGGGTTCGACTCCCTCCCCCGGCATGGCGACGGTCCCGCCGAAACCGATCACTGGAGGTGAACGATGCGGTCCGACATCGTCCCCGGGGGCACCTTCCCGGATTACGAGCTGCCCGATCACACGCGCACGCTGCGCAAGCTCAGCGAGCTGCAGGGCGATGACCCGATGATCCTGACGCTCGCACGTGGGCACTACTGCCCGAAGGAGCACCAGCAGCACCTGCAGCTGGCGGCGTTCTACCCGCAGATCGCGGTCGCCTACACGCAGATCGCGACGATCTCGACGGACGACCACCACACGAGCCAGGAGTTCCGTGCCTCGGTCGGCGCCCAGTGGCCGTTCCTCTCCGACCCGGAGCGGATCGTCCAGCGCGACCTCGACATCCAGGAGTACACCGACCCCGAGAACGATCCGATGATCCCGTACACGCTGGTGCTCAAGCCGGGCCTGGTCGTCCACAGCATCTACAACGGCTACTGGTTCTGGGGTCGCCCCTCGGTCGAAGACCTGCGCCGCGACCTGCGCGCAGCGAGCGCCGAGATCCGGCCCGACTGGGACCTGAGCACGCCCGGGCTGCGCGAGGCGTGGGACGCCGACGACCTGTCGCACTTCCACGGCTGGAGCAAGAAGGGCCGCAAGCCGACGGCGGCGTAGTCAGGCGACCCGCCCCGTGCGCTCGCCGAGCGCGCGGAGGCGGGCCGCGAGCCCGGCGGTGAGCGCGTCCGGCTCGAGCCGCCACGACCAGTTCCCGACCTCGGTGCCGGGGGTGTTCATGCGCCCTTCCGAGCCGAGGCCGAGGACGTCCTGCACGGGCGCGATCGCGAGCGCCGCCACCGACGACCATGTGAGCTCGAGCAGCTCCCAGGCCGGGTCGTCGCCGCGCAGGCCGGTCGTCGCCCGTTCGGAGTCGGGGAGTGTCGCCCACCAGCCCGCGGCCGTGTCGTTGTCGTGGGTGCCGGTGTAGGCGACCGACTGCTCGACGTGGTTGTGCGGCAGGTGCGGGCTGTCCGGCCCGCCGCCAACCACGAACTGGAGGACGACCATCCCCGGGAAGCCCAGCTCCATGCGCAGCCGCCGCACGGGCTCCGTGATCACGCCGAGGTCCTCGGCGACGACGTCGAGCGGGCCGAGCTTCGCCTCGGCGGCGTGGAACACCGAGGCGCCGGGCCCGCGCCGCCAGCGGCCGTTCGCCGCCGTCTCGCTTCCGGCCGGCACGGCCCAGTACGAGACGAAGCCGCGAAAGTGGTCGATGCGGGCGAGGTCGACCAGGCGGAACGCCCGCCGCAGGCGCTCGGTCCACCAGCGGTAGCCGTCCAGGCGCAGGGCGGCCCAGTCGTAGAGCGGGTTCTTCCACAGCTGGCCCGTCGCCGAGAACGCGTCGGGGGGGACCCCTGCGATCGCGTCGCGCAGGAACAGCTCGGGATGGGCGCGCTGGTCGGCTCCGTCCCAGCCGGCGTAGATCGGGATGTCCCCGACGATCCGGATGCCGCGCGCCGCGGCATACGCGCGCAGCGAGCGCCACTCGCGCTCGAAGCGGATCTGCTGGTCGAGGTCGCCGCCGTACGCCAGCCAGTCGCCGATCCAGTACGCGTTCGCGGCCCGGAAGGCGTCCCGCTCGCCGGGGGTGACGAGGCTCGTGGGGTCGGCCACGAGCTCGGGCGAGCCGGCGAACACCGACGGCGACATGTAGGGCGACCCGGTGTGGTCGGTGGGCCCGAGCGGGAGCACCTGCCACCAGCGCTGCCCCGCCGCGTGCAGCCAGTCGACGAAGCGGTAGGCGTGGTGATCGGGTACCCCGTTCGGCAGCGACGTCGGATGCAGCAGGATGCCGGAGGCACGTTCGAGTCGCATTCACGCGAGAATCTCACGCCTGGTGTCCCTGCCGAAGACAACGAAGCCACCGCCCCGGATCCAGATCCAGGCGATCGAGCCCGAGGTCGACTGCGGGCGCTACCCCGTCAAGTGCACGGTCGGCGAGCGCGTCGACGTCTACGCGACCGTCTTCGTCGACGGCCACGACATCGTCCGCGCGGCCGTGCGGGCGCGCCCGCCGAAGGGCAAGGCGCGCGAGGAGCTGCTGATCGATCTCGGCAACGACCGCTTCGGCGGGTCGTTCGTCGTCGACCGGCCCGGCCGCTGGACGTTCACGATCGCGGCGTGGGTCGACCGCCTCGCCACCTGGCAGTACGAGCTGCGGCGCAAGGTCGAGGGCGGCCAGCTCGACCTCGACGGCGAGCTCGCCGAGGGCGCCGCCCTGCTCGGCCTCCGGTCGCTCACCGTTGCGCAGGGGCTCGCGGCAGGCGGCGAGGTTCGAACCGGCGAGGTGGTCTCGGCCGCGCACGGCGTCGACGTCGACCGCGAGCTCGGGCGCTTCGGCGCGTGGTACGAGCTCTTCCCGCGGTCGTGGGGCGGCTTCAAGGGGGTGGCGGCCGTGCTGCCCGAGCTCGCCGAGCTCGGCTTCGACGTGGTCTACCTCCCGCCGGTGCATCCGATCGGCGTCACGAACCGGAAGGGGCGCAACAACTCGCTCAAGGCGGGGCCCGACGATCCAGGGTCGCCGTGGGCGATCGGCTCCAAGCTCGGCGGCCACGACGCGATCGATCCGTCGCTCGGCACGTGGAAGGACTTCGACGCGATGATCGCCGCGTCCCACAAGGCGGGCATCGAGATCGCGCTCGACTTCGCCATCCAATGCTCACCCGACCATCCGTGGCTCAGCCGTCATCCCGAGTGGTTCAACCGCCGCCCCGACGGCACGCTCAAGTACGCCGAGAACCCGCCGAAGCGCTACCAGGACATCTACAACGTGAACTTCGACTCGGAGGACTGGCGCGATCTCTGGGAGGCGCTGCGAGACGTCGTGCTCTTCTGGGTCGACAAGGGGGTGCGCGCGTTCCGCGTCGACAACCCGCACACGAAGCCGTTCGCGTTCTGGGAGTGGCTGATCGCCGAGGTCCGCGCGGATTGCCCGGAGGTGATCTTCCTCTCCGAGGCGTTCACGCGGCCCGCGAAGATGACCGCGCTGGCGAAGAGCGGTTTCGCGCAGAGCTACACGTACTTCACGTGGAAGAACGCGAAGCAGGAGCTGCAGGAGTACGTCCAGGAGCTGATCGACTGGGCGCCGTTCTACCGCTCCAACGCGTTCGTCAACACGCCGGACATCCTCCACGAGTACCTGCAGCGCGGCGGCCCGCCGGCCTTCGAGGCCCGGCTCGTGCTCGCCGCGACGATCTCGCCGTCCTACGGGATCTACTCCGGGTTCGAGAGCTTCGAGAACGTCGCCGTGGCACCGGGCTCCGAGGAGTACGTCGACTCGGAGAAGTACGAGATCAAGGAGCGAACGCTCGACGGGCCGCTGCTCCCGACGATCGCCCGGTTGAACGCGATCCGGCGTGCGCAGCCGGCGCTGCAGCACGTCGACAACCTCCGGTGGCTCGAGACGGAGAACGATCAGCTGATCGCGTACGCGAAGAGCGACCGCGTGATCTGCGTCGTCAACCTCGATCCATTCATCGACCGGGAGGGCGTCTGCGTCGTG
>Ga0335071_10003907_pt1 | contig 15630 bp, 12 predicted proteins | sample Lox_Sample_15_FD_206724 | JGI IMG/M metagenome (GOLD analysis project Ga0335071, IMG submission 206724) | Soil microbial communities from Loxahatchee National Wildlife Refuge, Florida, United States - Lox_Sample_1.5 | ecosystem: Environmental > Terrestrial > Soil > Wetlands | place: USA... | reverse complement strand
GGTTTAATACCGATGCCCCTGCGGAAATCGCGAAATATGTGGCAAACACCGGTTCGAACAGCAGTTTAATGGCGATTACAAGAAGAAAAAGGGGTAAAAAATAGGCCAGCTTTATCGGACGGAGCATGAGACCGATGGCAATCCAGATCAACAGGTTCAATGAAAGGGAAATGATCGTGAAAAAATGGGTAAAGACGTCGGTGAACCCTTCTGCAAATGGCATGTGAAGGCGCACCAGGAAAACTGCCGCCAGCACGCCAGCGACAAACGAGATAAAAATGGGTGTGGCCAGAAATTCTTTCAGGGTACCGGCGATACTGACCTCTTTCCCCGATTCCTTTGCCCCGAAATATGACGCGATCAGTACCCCGATCGTAAAAAACGGAAATGCGACCCCGATCGTCCCGATGGTGAGTCCCTTGTCGATGGCAGAAACCTGACCGCTGAACAGGTCCATCAGAAGGGGGCTTGCCATCGTTGCAGTACTGCCAAATCCCGAGATCATGACGATTGTTCCTGTTACCTTTGGCGGGAACCGGCAGAAACGACAAACGATATAAGCCAGGACAAGGGCAACGATAAGCGTAACGAAAAGGATACCGGCGGGGTACAGGGTATCCAGCGAAAAATCGTACGTTGCGAAGATCGTGAAGATGATCGCCGGGACCGCGAGTTCGGTCACGATCTTATCGAAAACCGGTTGATCGTTATCGTTGAAAATTCCCTTCCACTTCAGTACCCTCATAATCCCGACAATAAGGAGGGCAATAATGACAAACTGGTATACCGGTATCAACGAGATCATTTCTGCCATCCGAATCATCCCCCGCTACAGTACCCTCTTTTCCTGGAGCTGGAAAATCCCGTTCGTTTTCCGGCAGTAATATATTCTTCCGGGGATTTCCGGTCTTTTGCGTTTTCTTTCATGCATTTCACATCCAGATAAAGCGATTACAGGAGGAGAACCGAGATCACGGTGATGGTCACCAGGCTGAACATGAACGATATCACGACTATCATCGATGCAAGGGCGCCGTCACACCCGTACCGTTCTGCCATCACCGCAGCCACGGCACCCGATGGCACCGCCGCCAGGATTACAAGGACTTCGCGGGTCAGTTCCGGTACCTGGAGGACGGTCGCAAATCCGAACAGGGTCAGGGGCATGACGATCAGGGCAAGAGGTACGGCGATGGCAAGGTACAGGAGAATTTCATTGATTTTTACGGGCCGGAGCATCAGGCCAATCGTGATGGCGACCAGCATCTCGAACCCGTTATTGAAATAGGCAAAGAAGGAGGTGAAAAAATCCGACGCCATAAGACCAGATAGCGGAGGAATCATTGAAACGGCGAGTCCGGCGACTAACGAGAGAAAGATGGGCGTCCGCAAAAACGATTTCACGCTCTCGAAGAAGACCCGTGTATTATCAGCGCCTGTCTTCCTGCCGAAATACGAGACCATGAGCACGCCGATGGTAAAGAAGGGAAGGACCGAGCCGAACTCACCGATGATCAGGGCCCTTGTCATCGCATCGCTGACCGGCCCGTAAGTCTGGCTGATCAACGGATATGCAATGGTCGACGTGCTGCCAAATCCGGAGAGGATGACAAGGGTTCCCGTTACGGCGTTGGAGAACTTAAAAAAGCGGCAGATCAGGTACGCTACGGCACAGATGAGAAGGCTCACCGAGAGATAAATTCCTGCAGCATAAATGAATTGCAATTCGACCCTGCTCACTGCCAGGGTCGAAAAAATTGTTATGGGAAGGATAAGCTCGGTAATGAGTTTGCCAAATGTCGGAAGATTGGCAGTGCTGAAAATCCCTCTTCTCTTCAGGATCTGGATGAATATAACCAGTAAAAAAAATATTGCTACCGCACGGATTAACGGGTATAATTGTTCCATAATCGCGAATATACTTTGAATTACTACTGATCATTTGAAACAACCCCTCATTTGAGGTTTTCTATTTTTTTTCGTCTCTTTTTTTTAACCTGGATCGTTGTTTTCACCGGCCAGAGAGCCGGAGATTAATGCATGCAGGCTCATTAATCAGCACGGTATTCCTCAATCCCGCAGCAGGTTTTTTTTCTGCCGACCAGGCATCGAACGGAATCCAAACCAGGCAAATCATTGCGGGAGTGACCCGGCCTGCCTGACGACAATATATTTATGACTATGATCCGGAAGGGACCACTCGATGGCTGTCAGTCCGGGGATCCTTTTCCCGATCTGCGGTCCGACATGGAATTGAAAACACTCATATGGACGGCAATGCAACGCAACGTATGGATTCAGTCTCTGCTGAGGCACGTAAAACAGGTTTCACCCTCCTCATCATTTCGATATCCCTGGCCACATTTATGTCAGCGCTCGATGGGACGATCGTCAATATCGCGCTCCCGACCATATCCTCCTCATTTGATATCCCGACGAGCACGGTCAGCTGGGTCTCGACCATTTACCTGCTCGTAATGGCCGGATGTGTCCTGATCTTCGGTAAAATTTCCGATGTGATCGGGTTTAAAAAGGTGTTCCTATCGGGGTTTCTGATTTTTACCATCGGCTCATTTTCGTGTGGTTTCATCCCTGACTTCCTCCATTCGTTTACGACGCTCGTCGGGTCCAGGGCGTTCCAGGCGGTCGGCGGGGCGATGATCACCGCAATCGGACCCGCGATGGTCACGGCATTTATTCCGATGGAGCAGAAAGGAAAGGCCATGGGTGTTGTCCTGACGTTTGCTGCCCTGGGAACGGCGATCGGACCGACCATCGGTGGACTACTTACCCAATTCCTCTCCTGGCACTGGATATTTTTCATCAACGTCCCTGTCGGGATCATCGCAATAATCCTCGGGGCGCGGGTAATTCCGGAGATGGAGCACAAAGAACGGACTGGCGGTTTCGACCGGGCGGGTGCGGTCCTCATCTTCACAGGCCTCGCCTCCCTGCTCTTCGCCCTGTCCGAAGGTCAGACGCTTGGATGGGCAGACCCGGTCATCATAGGAACCCTGGCCCTTGCAGTGGTCACCCTCGTCGGTTTTGTATGGTGCGAGCTCAGGGTATCCGATCCCCTGCTGGAGCTGCGCCTGTTCGGGCATCGGAATTTTCTCCTGACCAACCTGGAGATGTGTCTGCTGTTCTTCAGCTTTGCCGGGATCAGTTACCTGCTTCCCTTCTACCTCGAGTACGTCCACGGATACACCCCAGCCGTTTCCGGTCTGATACTTACGTCCCTGTCCCTCGCAATGATGGTGGGCGGCATCCTTGCAGGACTGCTCTATAACCGGACGGGTGGCAGGGCTCTGAGCATCGCTGCCGGGATTTCAGTTGTTGCAGGGTATTTCCTGCTGACACGCATCCGCGTGAATACATCCACCGGGTTCGTGATCGTCTGTCTCCTCCTGATCGGCTTCGGACTCGGGCTGATGCTTACCCCGGCAGCAAATATGATCATGAACTCGGTTTCGAAGAAATACCAGGGGATGGTGTCGAGTCTGACCAGCCTAGAACGGTTCGCGCCCATGACAATCGGGATAGCGATCGCAAACCTTGTCTTTATCTACGGGGTCGACGCCATCGCAGCTCACAACCGCATCACGACCACTCCCCCGGCTAAAATTATGGTCGAAATCCTTACGGGAGGGTTCGACCTGGCATTCTTATTTGCGTTCATCATCGGTATCGGGATCCTTGTCCTCGCCATTATAGCACGGCAGGAAGTTCACCCCGACTACATGACCGGGGCAGAGGAAGGACCATCAGCGCCGGTAATGTAAAGAATAATTTCCTTCGAGATCATTTTTTAAAAAATCGGCTTCGTTGAAATCTTTTTAAGAATAAATCTATCCTGATAAGGAAGGAGAAGGGATGAGTTGAATCCTCATTTACCCCGGGAGTGCCGGTGCAAATTCACAACCCTTTTCATTCGGCAGATGAACCCTGCTTCATGAGAATCCGGGACTATTTCTTTATCATTGCTCTCATCGCTGTCGCAGTACTGGTGGCAGGGTGCTCGCAAACTCCTCAGTCGGGGGCGGGTACCCCGGTCCAGTCCGGGCCAGCCGGGACCCCGGTTATTACCACTCCGGGTACCGCCAGCACGACCGGTGCCCCTGCCACGGTCAGGTCGACGAAAGATCTCATCACGTTCGTCCGGGGGGCGGTGAATTACGCACATGAGAACGGGCGCGATAAGGCTATCGCTGTGTTTAACGACCCGAAAGGGCAGTTCGTAACGGGCAGCCTCTACGTCTTTGCAGAGGATTTCAACGGCCAGGCCCTCGCTGAGCCATTCCAGCACAATATCGTCGGGACCAGCATCCGTAACATCACCGATCCCTTCGGTGTCCCGATTGTGCGTAATCTCATTGAAACGGCAGGCTATGGTACAGGTTATGTCAGTTACGAATACCCGAATCCCCTTGAGAATTATACGATCGAACCCAAGTTGTCGGTGGTCTCGGATGTCGACGGGACCTATTACATCGGGGCAGGCCTGTACTCGTCGCAGGGGGATATTTACCCCTCAGTGAAAATGAACCTGTCCGGAACTCCTCATAACGAAGAGGAACTCGTGGCATATGTCAGGGCTGCCGCTGCATATGCCAGGGCGAACGGTAAAGAAAAAGCGGTCGCGGTCTTCAATAGTCCCGACAGCCCATTCAACCGGGGCGAACTGGTTGTAATGGCATTCGACTACAATGGGACGAACCTCGTAAGCCCTCCGTACTCGCCGGAGGTTTCGGCAAACCATATCAACCTTATCAATTATCACGACCCTGACGGCGTTGCGACAATACGGGGGATGCGCGACCTGTCCCAAAATGGAGGGGGATTCTTATACACCGTTGCAAAGGTAACAGTCAACGGGACCGATGTGTATGTCCCGAAGATCGACTATGCTGAACCCGTCGACGGGACCTGGTGGCTCTTTTCCGGAATAACAGTCCCGGGTTATACGGAAGCCATCCAGGGGAACCTGACGGAAATTACCATCAGGAACCACACGAAGATCGAGCTGTACGACCTCGTCACCAGGGTGGTAACCTTTGCCAGGGCGAATGGGAAGGAAAAGACCCTGGCAGCAATAAACGATCCACACGGGCCGTTTGTCAATGGCGATCTCTTCGTATGGGCGGAATCGACCAATGGCACGCTCCTGGCCGATCCGTTCCTCAAGACCGCCATAGGACAGGACCTGATCAATTACACCGATGCATACGGCATGAAGACGACACAGGCCGGGATCATGGCGATGCAGAACGGCACCGGATTCTCCCACGCCCTCTTCCCGGATACGGCCTTCAATGGCTCATCAGAAGTTCCTAAACTGATCTACCAGAAACCGGTGGACGATACCTGGTTTATCGGAAGCGGGGTGTACGGGGTGGAAGTGACAAACCACTGATCCCTGCAGGGAGGATATTCTGGTAATACCGGTATAACCCATCTTTTTATCAGGTAATGCTCCCCGGTATTGTTAAGACCCGGGGCCGTCCCGGTTCCCGGGCTGTCCATAGTGATATTGAGGGGTGAAGCAGATCTCGCTCGTTCCTATCTCCTACAGAATTGCGGCACTAATACGGGAACGGAACGGCCTTTTTGAATATCCCGCTGAAAAGTTGGCCGGCATCATCAGGGAAGTCGGGTTTGGGTGCGATTTCTGTGCCCGCTGCTGCACGAGGGCATTCAACGGGCATGTTTTCCTTCTTGACCGCGATGTGCAAGCCCTGCGCGAGATCGATCCCGGTGCAATAGAGCCTGCACCTGACCCGGAATTTTGCGATCAGAACGGTATTTTTTATGTCTCCGGGTACGCGGTGCGTGCGAAAGACGATGAGATCGGCTCCTGCTGGTTCCTTGACGGCAGCAGATGCCGGATCTATGAACAGAGATTTTCAATTTGCCGTATTTACCCCTATATGCTCCACAGGGAATCGGATGAAGAAGGAAACGTTGAGTGGCGCCAGATTTCGGGCCTGGACCTCCATGGTTCGTACCATCGGGAGATTGGAGAAGAAGAGAGTATGGCGGCGGCGCGGATGACAAAAGAATATGAGGACGCCTTCCTTTCCCAGGAGATCCAGTTCCTTGAGTTTATCGCGGACTATTTCTTGAGGAATGGTCTCAGGCACGTCCAGAAAGTATACGACGACCGCATGAGGGGTCACCATAAGGGGGAGCCTATTACCGTGATGGTCTATTGCGATGGCCAGCTCGAGAAACAGGTCGTCAGGCCCGCCGGGTGACTCCTGCAGTCTATCCTTGTCATTATACACTCGCAGGAGATCCAGTTCCGGCAGGACCCTCTATCGCAGACCAGATCTTATATATACTCGTTCTGCCATAAACCGCCGACTATGGCATTAAAGGAAAAGATCCTGGCAGTGACCGGTGGTCCGCACGTGGCCGCGGTTGCGACGGTTGACGATGGGAAACCCGCCGTACGATTCATGGTGCTCAACGGGTTCGAAGATATGACGTTCGTCGGCGGGACGGTGAAGACGACCCGGAAAGTCGCCCAGCTGAAAAAAAATTCCCAGGCTTCTGTTTCTATCTGGTCTGGGAAGGAATTTTCTGACCCTTATGTCGTCATGAAAGGGAAGGGAGAAATACACGAGGACCTGACTACCAAAAAGAAATACTGGAACCCCATGTTCGAGAAGTATTTCCAGACCATAGATAATCCGGATTTTGTGATCGTGAAATTCATTCCCGACGAGATCGAGTACGTCGCAGAAGGCATGACCGGAGTGGAAGTCTGGAAACGGTAACAGGCAGAGAAATACATTCCTTTTTATCCAGGGATCACCCAGTTAAAATCAGGACCCTGGTCTATACCCTCGAGGAACCGGCCTGGATCGCCGGGAGCATATTTCTATGACTGATTTTGTATTAACCCCTAAGATTCCGTACAATTTTCACCTGTCTGCAGCGATATTTTCCGGAGGCGACCCTGCAATCAGGACATATAGTAACGGCACGTTTACCCAGGCCCTTCTGATCGGAGGCCAACCGTTCAGGGTAAGGCTTGGACGGGACGCCGGCTCTGCCAGGCTCAACCTGTCGGTTTTCCCGGACCCGGCTGACACGGGAGTGGGAGACCCGACCGTCCGGGACGCCGTAATTTCATTATTCAATATATACGACGATTTGATCCCGTTTTACCGGACGGTCGGTGAAGACCTCGTCATGAGCCGCCTGGTCCGTGATCTCGAGGGCCTGAAAGTTCCTACGACGGCGACGGTATTCGAGGCCCTGGTCGATTCCATCATTGAACAGCAGATCTCGCTTCCGGTGGCGCATACCCTTCAGACCAGGCTCATTAAGGAGACAGGTACGGAAATCGAAGATGGCAATTCTCTGTATTATTGTTATCCCACGCCGAACGTCCTGGCAGCAACGCCGCCGGCATTGTTCCGCAGGTGTGGGATGACCGCAAGAAAGGGAGAGTATATCCGTGAAATATCGGCCGCGATCGTTTCGGGGGACCTCGATGTGGAGGCCTTTAGAAATTATCCGGATACAGAAGAAATCATCGATGAAATGGTCAGAATACGGGGGATTGGGAAGTGGACCGCTGAACTGACGGTCCTTCGGGGGATCCACAAACTGGATGCGTTTCCTGCCGATGATGTGGCACTCAGGCGGATCATTGCCGGGTTTTATCGCAATGGGGACAGGATTGATGCCGGGGAAGCGAGGGAAATTGCCAAACAGTGGGGGAGCTACAAAGGTCTCGCGGCGTTCTACCTCGAAATAGCTGACCATCTTGGCATCGGTACGTGAACCCTGCAGTCAGGTTCTAATATATGCAGTGGGACGATAGTATGAGAATTATCATGAGGTCTGCCATGAACCGTCCGGCTCTTCTTGTTATCGATATGCAGAATGATTTTCTGCTCGATAATGCCCCGATGCAGATGCCGGGGGCCCGGAGTATCATACCCAACGTACAGAAAGTCCTTGAAATCTTCCGCCACCATAAATACCCGGTTTTCCATGTGGTCAGGGTCCACCGGGAGGACGGTTCCGACGTGGAACTGTTCAGGAGAGACCTCTTTAACCAGACGCCGTTCGTTGTCGAAGGATCGGCAGGGTCGGAGATCATCACCGAACTCTCCCCGCTTCCCGGGGAGTATATCATAAGGAAGAACCGGATGAGTGCCTTCATGAACACCGATCTGGACCTGATCCTGCGATCTCTTGGGGCCGACACGGTGTTTATCGCGGGGATCCAGACCCCGAACTGCATCAGGACATCGGCATTCGATGCGGCAGCCCATAACTACCAGACATACCTCGTAGAAGACGCGATCGCGGCGAAGTCGGATGAAGTCCACCAGGCGAACTTAAACGACATGGCAAATATCGGGATACGGATTATCAAGACAAAGGAGATTGGCCCCCTGGTAAACCGTTGACCAGGACCTCCTCCGGGAAGACCGGATCCGGGCGGGAACGAGCCGGCCGGGGTTGGTCAACAGCGAAAGGCGTCCTTTTGGTCGGGCTCGGGCTTCAGGAATATCAAGGTAAATGGTTTTGGAGCCTCGCACCTGACCGGGGTGAAAATATTTATCCATGCAGGCCCCGTAACCGGTGGATGAGTATACCATGACGCGTGATTGCCGGCTCCGACTGTTTCCCCTGATCGTCATTCTGGTACTATGCATTGCACACCCCGCCGGTTCTGCAGACATCAACGCGGCAATTGGGGATAAGATCCCATTGTCGGGCACGGCAGTCGGGACCGACTGGATCTACCTGTTCGTGACCGGGCCGGGACTGCCGCAGGACGGTGTCAACCCGGGCAGGATGCAGGTCCCGGCCGTCACCGGCGAGCCCGATACGTTCGCGATGGTCGATGCGTCCAGCGACCACTGGTCGTTTATCTGGAATACCGCCCGGCAGGGTTTCGAACTGAAGGAAGGGATCTACACGATGTATGCCGTAAAAACGCCGGTCAACAAGGCAGACCTCGGAAGTGCGACGTATGGCAGTACAACGATCGCCCTGACATATGGGGGTGTTCCGCTCGTCACCACAGGAAACATCCTCATCAACAGCACCCCTGTCCGGGCCGAAGTGTACATCAATAACCAGCTGTACGGACTGACTCCCCAATCCGTCGCTATCCTTCCGGGCACTTACACGGTCCTGCTGATGAGCGGGGGTTACCAACCGTTCAGCCGGCAGGTCGCCGTCAACGCCGGATCGACCATCGAAGTTGACGGTGTAATGGTCCCGCTTGAAGTTCCTTCCACCTCTAATGTAACAAAGACTGAAGGACAGACACCGGTTGTCCCAAGTCCCCCCCGGACGGTCCCGAGCCTGCCGCCACCCACCAAATCGGTGTTATCGCCCGGAATCCTGGTTCTGGCAATCGGAATTGTATCGATATTGATTATGGCCAGGAAAAAGAGGTAATTCTGGCGATCGACAGTATATTTTTACTGACACTCCTATAACCATATAATTCTTAAAATCAGGATTACATCACCCGCAGAGATATGCTTCCAGGGAACCCGTGTGAGAAATTTTATCGTACAGTGACGTAATCACATGACATTGGTTTATCAAAGAGACCAGGCGGATTGCCTGGTCTCTGACGTTCAGGAGGTGTTGAATGGACAAATCTTTAGAATATGGTTTAGGTGAAGACGAAGCCAGGGATTTGCTCTCAAAGACCGGGCCGAATGAGATCTTCCACCGCAGGAAGATCAGTTTCCTTGGAATCGCCCGCCATGAAGTCACCGAACCGATGATCCTTCTCCTCCTGTTCGTGGGTGTCGTCTACAGCATCTGGGGGGGGCTTTTTGACGCCATCACCATTTTCATCATTATCGCCCTGCTTGTCATTGCCGAAGTCTATAATGAATACCGGGCGAAAAATGCCATTGCAGCACTCGAACTGATCGCCGCGCCGGGAACGCGGGTGATCAGGGGCGGCATGATCGAAACCATCGACTCGCGGGAGGTTGTCCCGGGCGATATGCTGGTTCTCGTAACCGGGACAAAGATCGCCGCCGATTCGGAAGTAATCCGCTCTACAGAGCTCCAGTGCGACGAATCTGCACTGACAGGGGAGTCGTTCCCTGTCGGGAAGAGACCTTCCGATCCCCTGTTCGCAGGGACCATCATTGTTTCGGGCGAAGGGACGGCGAAAGTCCTGGTGACCGGGAAATTGACCCGGATCGGGCAGATCGCAGCGACAGCAGAGGAGATCCGGCCCCCGAGGACCGCCCTGCAGCTCGCGATGAGGGACCTGGCCGGTAAGCTCGTGTACATTGCCGTCTTCTTTTCCGTTGCTATTACCCTGATCGGGATCCTTCGCGGGCAGGATATCCGCACCATGATCCTGACCGGCCTCTCGCTCTCGTTTGCAACGATTCCCGAGGAGCTGCCGATCATCATTACGATGGTGCTCGGGATTGGTGCGTACCAGCTCTCCAGGAAGAAATTTCTCGTCAAAAAACTGAAAGCCGCAGAAACTCTGGGGAATGCAACGGTGATCGTTACCGACAAGACCGGTACCATTACGGAAAATAAAATGGAAATCGCCGGCGTCTATCCCTTCGACGAACGGGAAGTCCTCGGGGTTGCCGATGGAAGCCTGCCGGAATTCCCGACATCCCCCCTCGATCGTGCCATACAGGCAAGGACCGGGGAGTCAGGCATAGCAGAAAATGTCCCGGCCCCGATCAGCGAGAGAGATTTCGGGGACGGAAGGAAAACAAGGGCCGTTGTCAGGAAGACACCGGATGGATTCGTACTGTTCCTTGCCGGAGCCCCTGAGGAAGTCTTTTCGTTGTGCCCGGACCTGCCGCCGGATGCCAGGGACCAGCTGGAAAAAGAGACTGCACAAGGCAGAAGGGTAATCGCCGTCGCCTCAAGGCGCTTCCATCAGGATGAATCTGTGGAGGGCACCGGGTTTCCTGAGACAGACCTTCGCTTCGGCGGACTCATCTCTTTCGAGGACCCGCCACGGACCGGCGTCAGGGCAACGATCGAACGTGCCCGTGAAGCCGGGATCAGGACGATCATGGTCACCGGGGATCATCCTCTTACCGCAGGGGCGATCGCCCGCGAAGTAGGGATTATCGACATGAACGGGAGTGTCCTGTCTGGTGAAGACCTTGATGCGTTATCTGATGCAGAACTCTCGGGGACGGTTAAGAATACGAATGTATTTGCAAGGACCACCCCTGAACACAAGTACCGGATCGTGAAGGCCCTCCAGGGTAACGGTGAGGTCGTTGCCGTTACTGGTGACGGGATTAACGATACGCTTGCCCTGCGGGGAGCCGACATCGGGATTGCCATGGGTATACGGGGCACCGATGTGGCCAGGGACTCTGCGGAGGTCGTCCTTGCCGATGATAATTACATCACGATCACCCAGGGTATCTTTGAGGGAAGAAAATTTTTCGATAACCTGCAGAAAGGGATCAAGTACTACTTGTCGATAAAATCGGCGTTGATCGCGATCTTCCTCCTCCCTGTTCTCTTCGGGATCGGTCTTCCCTTTGCGCCGATCCAGATCATCCTTCTCGAACTCTTCATGGACCTCGGCGCATCGGCAGGATTTGTCAGCGAGCCGCCGGAACGTAATATCTATACGCGGCCGCCGGGCGATCCCAAAAAGCCGGTATTCGACAGGCAGATGGTGAGGGATATCGGCATACGGGGAGCATTCCTTTTCACCGCCGTTATGGGGGTCTATCTCGTTGCAGGCGCGGCCGGGTTCGATATCGTAACGACACAGACGTACGCATTCACCGCGTGGATCTTCGGGCACATCGCCCTTGCATATACGTCGCGGTCAGAAAAGGAGCCCCTTATCAGGGGCCATCTTTTTGAAAACAGGGTGATCAATATCTGGGCGCTCGGAGCCATAGTATTTCTCCTTGCCGGGATCTATGTTCCCCTGTTGAACAAGGCATTCATGCTGACACCGCTTCCCCTGTACTCTGTCGCGCTGGTGGCTGTGGCCGTAACGTTCCTTATCGGACTGCTGGAATTGAGAAAATTGATCGGTCATGGCAGCGGCTCATAAATCAATAGTTGAAAGGGCCGTGTTGCTGGGTTCTACCCGGCACGCGGACGGCCCGCCGCATCTCGTGACAACTAACTAATAGGAAAATGCCAAAAACGATAAGTATGCGCCCGTACGTAACAGTGAATTTCGCCATGAGCGCCGATGGGAAATTGTCAACGGCGGAGAGGCGCCAGGTAAAAATATCGGGGCCGGCAGATTTTCTCCGGGTCGACCGCCTCAAGGCGGAAAGCGATGCAATAATGGTCGGCATCGGGACGGTCCTTGCTGATGACCCATCCCTTACGGTAAAATCCGAAGAGCTCAGGCGATGGAGGTCAAGCCTCGGGAAGGATGAAAATCCGGTGAGGGTCGTTGTCGACAGCACAGGAAGGACACCTCCCGATGCCTCGTTGCTTCGGAAGGGACCAGGCAAACGTGTTATCGGCTGCTCGAGAACAGCGGATCCGGTTGCGACCGGGAGGCTCGCCCGGTACGCCGATATCATCGTTGCGGGCGACGACAAGGTTGATCTGGGCGGACTGCTCGGCTCACTTTTCCGGACAGGTATCAAAACACTGATGGTCGAGGGTGGTGGGACCCTCCTGTGGTCCCTGTTCGAGGAAGGACTCGTCGACGAAATGTTCCAGTTCGTCGGCAATATCGTCATCGGGGGGTCTGAGTCCCCGACGCCTGCAGATGGTACGGGTTTTCTTCTGGAATCGCAATTCACCAGGATGGAGCTGATCAGCTCCGCTCCCCTCGATGAAGGAGTCCTTCTCCATTGGAAGGTGAAGAGGGCCCGCGATGGCGCACCCTCCTCTCCAGAGACTCTCGGGGAATGAGTATTCCCGGTTTTTGGAATTTTTTATAAACAAGCAGGAAGGGTTGGGACAAGATGGGATTCTGCGGGAAAACCTGGGAAATTGCGGATACGGTATCCGGCCCGGCAATCGGTACGCCCCTGAACACCTGATCCGGATGTCGTTTTTTTTCATCGAACCGGCACTCCTTGTCCTCCTGGTCGTATTCGTCCTGATCGCCATACGGCAGGTCGGACGGTTCAGGTTCAGGATCTGGCAGGTCATGGCCCTTGGCGCATTCGCCGTACTCGTGACCGGCCAGATCACGATTCCCGACGCAGTACGCTCAATAAATCCCGATGTCATGGTATTCCTGCTGGCGATGTTCATTGTCGGGGAATCCTTGATAAGGAGCGGGTACCTCCTCTCTATCTCCTCACGTTTCATTAAAAAATGTCACTCTGCAGATCATTTTCTCGTCGTGTTCATCGTACTCATGGGTTTGTTCTCAGCAATTCTTATGAATGATACCATGGCAATCATCTGCACGCCGCTTGCCCTGTTCTGGTCCGGGAGACTTGGGATAAACCCCAAGGTGCTCCTGCTCTCCTTATGTTTCGCTATTACCACCGGCAGTATAGTAAGTCCCATAGGAAATCCGCAAAACCTTCTCGTTGCAACGGAAAGTGGATTTTCAAACCCGTTCGTGATATTTTTTATTTACCTCGGTGTTCCTGCGCTTGTCTCGCTCGCAATCGTGTACCTTTTCCTTCGGATCGCCTTCCGCCGTGAACCGTGGAACAGGCCGGTACCATCCGACGAGATCGACCTGACCGATCCTGGTCTTGCGAAGATTGCGAAACTCTCCCTCGCAATTATGGTCGCAGGAATAGCGCTCGAAATTGTGCTGTCGTCCGGTCTCATCAGCGGTAACAGTGTCACCCGTGTCCCCCTCACCCTCATTGCCGTCGCAGCAGCCCTGCCGATCATCGTGCTCTCAGAAAGACGGATGGAAATTATCAGGGGAATTGACTGGAGGACTCTCGTGTTTTTCGGTTCGATGTTCATCCTCATGGCGGCGGTATATGCGACCGGATATTTCCAGGGTATGATCCCCGGTGAAGGAAGCCGCCCGGTACCGGTCCTGTTTATAACGGGAGTTATCGTAAGCCAGTTCATATCGAACGTCCCATTTGTTGCCCTTTTCACCCCGATGATGATCCAGGCAGGGATCTCGGTCAACCAGGTTGCGGCTCTTGCGGCCGGGAGCACTCTTGCAGGTAACCTGACAATCCTTGGTGCAGCGAGTAACGTTATTGTAATCCAGCAGGCTGAACGGCACGGGGAAACCCTCTCGTTTATGGAATTTTTTAAAATCGGTCTTCCCCTCACGGTAGTGACGACATTATTGTTTATCGCCTGGCTGACTCTGGTCTGAACCGGTGCCTGAAAAGGCTGTTTTCAGCTTTTTTTTGCAAAATTTTCGATATAGGAGGGTTAAGACGGCACCCTTGCTGACAGAATGCCATATTATATATACGGACTGTTCAGAAACTTTTGTAATTACTATGGGCGCGTTCGTATCAGCTCTTCTCGGGCTTGGTTCGGTAATTTTGGGATCATATGCGGTTTTTAATATCCTCAATGGAATCATCGATTTCGTGTACAAGGTCAGGGACTATGGCCAGGGGGTCGTCCCGTTTGTTATCTACATCGCCACAACCTTCCTGATCCCGGTCCTGGCCATTCTCTTCGCGTACCTGCTCGCAAGGGGGCTTTCGAAAGGAGGGAAGGCGATTGTCATCATCCTGATCATGCTTTCCGGGTTTGTCGGGCTGCTGCTGTTCTCAAATTACCGGCTCGTCCTTCAATAAAACCTTAATAATTCCCAGACAGACCAATTTTTCAGCCGATCAGGATAAACAGGGGACCGTGTTAATCAGGATTGAGAATTAATCAATTCCTATTTCAGTCCTAATCCCATTCGGGGTCGCAGCAGCGTTGGGGCGGAGCCTCTGGAGCGTCGGTTTTCTTTCTATAATTATCAGGTACCGGGGCATTGTTACCACCAATTTCAAACAATTCACGATGAAGAATTGGAGAGAATTTCGGTAGTAAAACCAAAGGAAAAAACGCAGTGTTAATTTCCTTATCTGATATTGCGATTGACGCCGCCGCCCCCGAAGGGCCCCGGCCGCGGTTCGAATTAATTGATAAAGGAATGAGATAGGGAATTTATCTTTTTTGGCCTGTGAAGAAAGGAGGGTTGCCAGAACATGGGCATGGTATGACAACCGGAAAACACCCGTGGCTGAATTGAATATATCCATTATTATGGTAAATAAAACGAGAGTATGGGGACAAGAAGCCATGCGTCCGGTTGGGACGCAGCCCAATTACAACATAACCCTTTTTTTCGGCTTCAGAACCGCTTCGGATCGGTATCTATGTCAATAATGACCGGCCTGTCGGTCTCAATTGCCTTCCCTACGGCATTGGCAAGGTCTCCCGGCCGTGAAACGTGGATCCCTAAGCCTCCTGAATTTTCGGCATAAGCAGCAAAATCCGTATTAACGAGGTCTGTCCCGAAATTAGGGTAATTTTCCATCATCTGTTCGACCTGGATCATGCCGAGCTGCCGGTTGTTGAGGACAACGACCACCATGGGCAGGTGGTATTTCACTGCGGTCATGAAGTCAGCCATGGCCATTGAAAATCCCCCGTCGCCGGTGATGCAGACGACGGTCTTTTCAGGGAATGCAACTTTTGCCGCAATCGCCGCCGGCA
>Ga0335071_10003906_pt1 | contig 15630 bp, 14 predicted proteins | sample Lox_Sample_15_FD_206724 | JGI IMG/M metagenome (GOLD analysis project Ga0335071, IMG submission 206724) | Soil microbial communities from Loxahatchee National Wildlife Refuge, Florida, United States - Lox_Sample_1.5 | ecosystem: Environmental > Terrestrial > Soil > Wetlands | place: USA... | reverse complement strand
TGGCCGGCCAAGAAGGTATGGGTACTATCGCCCTTCGCTCGTCATAATGCAGAGCTAAAAGCTCTGGCACATGGCACAATTCAGGTGAAGGCGCGCCGTTATGCATCTCACCAACTCCCCAATCCTGCGCAGGGTCCGAATGGCTCGGTGGTCTGGAAGCCGCCCACTTGGTAATCACCGCTGCGGAGGACTACCGGGTTGGCGTAGAGTACATGAGTCGTTTCCCGTCCGCGCCGCGGATCGCTGCGATTGTCCGCTCTCCGTCGTCCATCTCCCGCGTGTTGTACCGGAACGCGAACTCGTCCACGTAACGGTGTAGGTGCCGCTTGCTCACGCTGTGGAACGTGCCATACATCCCGCGCTTGAGCAGTGAGAAGAAGCCCTCAACGGTGTTCGTGGTAATGTCCGGCTTGCGGGCATACTCCCCGATGCTGTGCCGCACGCGGAAGTGGCCGCCTCGATACTCTGGCGCCAGCCCGCGGTAGGGCAGCGCATCGTCCGTCATAATACGGGCGGACAGGTCAACGTTCTCGCGCACGTGCTGCTTGAGCGTGGTGGGCGTGACGCGATCCAGGGGGAAGGCGCGGACACGGCCACCACGCTCGACAAGTGCCATGACGGGCGTCCGCTTGGTGCGACCCATCTCCTGGCGCGTGCGCTGATTCCGCGGCTTCCCGCCTACATAGGTCTCATCTACTTCAACGGTGCCAGTGAGTGGCCCCGGCTGATGGTCTGACATAGCCCACCGAATCCGGTGCATGAGGAACAGGGCGGACTTGTAGGAGAGACCCGTTTGACGCTTAATCTGGAGGGCGGAGACACCCTTCTTGCTCGCGCACGCCGCCCAGAACGCATAGCACCAGTGGCGCAGCGGGATTCGGCTATCCTCCAAGACGGTGCCAATGCGGACCGAGTACTGACGCTTACAGGACTTGCACCGCCAGAGATACCGCGGCGCCCGCTCGCCTTGGCTGTTCCGCATCATGTAGACGTCTAGCGCCCCACAGTGCGGGCAGGCCGGGGTAGCGCCCCACCGCTGCTTTTCCATGAACTCAATCGCTGCGAGCTCGCTGGAACAGGCGAAAGGAATCGCGGCAACCGTGGCGGTCTTATCTCCGGCAACGTTCCACGGCTTCTTGCGCGTTGGCTTCTTGTTCTTCCCGACCATTGGGCCCCCGATGTTGCGTCAAGTATAATAATTATGCCACAGCAAGTCAAGGAGCCGCGTTAAGTCATTGATTAGCAGGGGATTGCAATCGAAGGAGGGTTAGATTATATTGCAGATGCGCCGGGGGGGGAGTCGAACCCCCAAGGGACGTGAATCCCAACAGATTCCAAGTCTGTCCCGTTTACCAGTTTCAGCACCGGCGCGAAGCGGAGGATGCGGTGGGATTCGAACCCACGGGGGGTGCAGCCCCCTACGGTTTTTGAGACCGCTGCCTTAAGCCACTCAGCCACGCATCCCCATTCTGCTCAACGGACGCCCAGGGAACCCACTCCCTGGGCGTCTTTGTTAAATCTAGTGGATATCTCTGGAAAAATCAACCCCACACCACCCCAGATCGCTCCGAACACATAACGCCGCGAGGCCTCCGATGGTTCCCATTATAGCGCGTTGCTTTTGGCGCCAAACCGGCTATATTGCCCGGCACAGGGGAGGCACACTATGAGAAGCCGCAACTATCCGGTGATCAGTCTGTCTGAGGCGGTTGAGAAGGCTCGGAAGCTGTACGACCAGGAAAACAAGGCACCTACTGACCAGAGGGTGGCGGTCAAGGCATGGGGATACTCCAGCCTCAACGGGCGATCCCTCCGCATGCTGGCCGCGCTACGCCAGTACGGACTGCTAACGGATGTGGGTGACCGCGTGAAGGTGTCGGACGACGCGCTCGCTATTCTGCTTGAGCCTATGGATTCACCCGAGCGAATTGACACGATACGACGCGCAGCCACAGCACCGGCAATCTTCTCTGAACTTAATGCAGAATATGGTGATACGCTTCCATCGGATGATGCACTGGCGGCCTATCTCGTTAGAAAGAAGGGTTTTCAAGAAGACGGGGCGAGGGCCCTTATCCCCTCTTACCGCGGGACCGTTGAGTTTGCCAAGCAAGCTGGTGCTGGCTATATTCAACCACAGGAGGAGGATAGACCGCAGGAGACCAAGGCGCCTATCAAGAAGGTGGGTAATCGCATGCCGGGAAGCCTCGAATACTCCATGTCCCTGCCCGGAGACCGGACGGCCACCCTGCTCATCAGTGGGCCGCTGGCCGGTGACAAGGAGCTCAAGCTACTCAATCGGTGGCTTGATCTGACGAAGGAACTGCTGGCCGATGCCGTCCAAGCGAAGGACGAGGAAGCCAAGTAACGAGCCTCGCGGCCCAAAACCCGATCACCTGAAGGTTGAGGGTGATTGGGAGGCGGCGGTACGCCACTCACTTACTAAGAAACGCCCCGCCACAGGGTGGCCAAGACCCAAGAAAGCGAAGGGGCGCGAGAAGTAGCCATGACACGGGAACGAAGGCTCGTAATCGGACCAGAGGAAATCAAAGCGGTCATCATAGAGTGCTCCTGGGACGGCTGTGGAGCGCGGATTGTTCTCCCCCTAAGCGATGATATGAAGATTCCCGAGGTCTGCCCCCGCGGGCATCGGTGGGATGCCTACACCGGCCAAGGCGCCACCCCGGGCCCGGGTCTCAAGGCGATGCGTGGCCTGGGGGTCCTGCGCGGTGGCGATCCCGGACGGTTTCGAGTGTTACTGGAAATCGAAGATGAGCCGGAAGCGTAAGCGAAATGAGCGACGTGCCGAATTGGCGGCGCATTTTCGCGTCAAGCTTTTGTCAATTCGGTAATTCGTTTTCCCACAGCGCGTTGCGCTAAGTACATACTCCCGTATGTTCTTCCCCTACAAGGACGAAAACCCGACCGAGCTGACACCGACGGTCACGATAGGCCTGATCGTGGCCAACCTGCTGGTCTGGGTCCTGGTCCAGGGGATGGGCTCGGCGGAGCCGCTCGCCCGGTCCACCTGCGAGCTCGGCCTCGTGCCCGGAGAGATCCTACGGACCGTGCCGCCCGGGGTGTCGTTTCAGATGGGAAACGGCCTGGCCTGCGTGACCACCGGCGTGCCCCACTACTGGACCGTGCTCACCTCGATGTTCCTGCACGGCGGCTGGTTCCACATCCTCGGCAACATGTGGTTCCTGTGGATCTTCGGAAACAACATCGAAGACGCGATGGGTCACGGGCGCTTTCTGGCCTTCTACCTCCTGTCCGGCGTTGCCGCCGCCGCCGCCCAGACCTTCTCGGCGCCGCACTCCGCGGTCCCGATGATCGGCGCCTCGGGCGCCATCTCCGGCGTGATGGGCGCCTACCTCGTGCTGTTCCCCCGGGTCCGGGTGCACACCCTGGTGTTTCTCGGGATCTTCATCACGACCATCTCGGTGCCGGCGTACCTGATGCTGGTCTACTGGTTCCTGCTGCAGCTCCTGGGCGGGCTCCCCGCCTTGGGCGGGGCGGCCGACCAGGGCGGCGTCGCCTTCTTCGCGCACGTAGGGGGATTTACGTGCGGCGTCGTGCTCGTGAGGGCGTTTCTGCGAGGAGATTTCCGGCGAGGCGGCGAGTAAGGTGTCGGGTGTCAGGTGTCGGGCGTCAGTGATCTCCCCTCGGGGGCCCTGACACCCGGCACCCGGCACCCGACACCTATTCTTCCGCGTGATGCTTGATCGTCTTCCCCTCGACCAGGAACACCACGTCTTCCGCGATGTTCGTCGCCAGATCGGCCACCCGCTCGAGGTTGCGGCTCACCAGGAACAGGTCCATCCCCGCGCCGATGATGTGCGGGTCTTCCATCATGTGGGTGAGCAGGATCCGGAACACGGAGCGGTGCAGGGCATCGACGCCGTCGTCCCGCCGGCAGATGGCGCGGCCCGCCTGCGCGTCACCCCGGACGAAGGCCTCGAGGGCGTCGGCGAGCATGGTGCGGGCCTGCCGGGCCATCTCGATGATCTCGGGTTCCGGGGCGATGGACCGCGACGCCATCAGGCGTTCCGCGGACTGGGCGATGTTGACCGCGTGGTCGCCCACCCGCTCCAGATCGTTGGCGATCTTGAGCGCGGCCATCAGGAGGCGGAGGTCCTTGGCCATCGGCTGCTGGGTGGCCAGGAGCCGCACCACCTGCTCCTCGATGGAGATTTCCAGGGAGTCGACCCGGGCGTCCCCCGCGATGACGCGGGCCGCGACGGCGGCGTCCCGGTGGAGGACGGCGTCCACAGCTTCCCGCAGGGCGTCCTGGGCCTCGGCGGACATGGTGAGCAGGTCGGCCTTGAGGGTCGCCAGCTCGTCGTGAAAATGCCGATGGCCGGCGCCCGGGCGGGCGGGCTCGGTAGCGTTGGGTGGCTGACTCATCCGAATCTCCCCGTGATATAGGCCTCAGTCCGTTCATCCTTGGGCCGGGTGAACAGCTGCGCGGTGTCTCCGAATTCCACCAACCGGCCCAGATAGAAGAAGCCGGTGTGGTCGGCGACCCGTGAGGCCTGTTGCATGTTATGCGTGACGATCACGATTGTCACCTCGCCCTTCAGCTCCACCAGCAGCTCTTCGATGCGCTCGGTGGCGATCGGGTCGAGGGCCGAGCAGGGCTCGTCCAGCAGGAGGACTTCCGGGGAGTTCGCCAGGGCGCGTGCGATGCAGAGGCGCTGCTGCTGGCCGCCGGACAGCCCGGTTCCCGGCTCGTTCAGCCGGTCCTTCACTTCATCCCACAGTGCCGCGCGCCGCAGGGCTTCCTCCACCCGGGCGTCCATCTCCCCCTCCCGGCAGAGGCCGTTCAGCCGGGGTCCGTAGGCCACGTTGTCGAAGATGGACTTGGGGAAGGGATTCGGACGCTGGAAGACCATCCCCACGCGGCGCCGGAGATCCACGGTATCCATCCCCGGGGAGAACACCGAAACGCCCTCGAGGAGGATGTCGCCGGCGTGGCGCGTGCCCGGCGAGATCTCGTTCATCCGGTTGATGGACCGCAGGAAGGTGCTCTTGCCGCATCCCGAGGGCCCGATCAGCGCGGTGACCGCCCGCCGGGGGATGGTCAGGGACAGGTCGAAGAGCGCCTGCTTGGCCCCGTACCAGAAGGCGTACTGGCGGACGTCCAGGACCGGGGGGCCCTCGTGCGGCAGCGCGTGGGTCGCCGGCCGCTCCGCGACCGCGGGAACCGGGGTGCCCGGGGCGGTCATCCGAACCGTCCGGTGATGTACGCCTCGGTCTGGGGGTCCTGGGGCTTGGTGAAGAGCTCCTGCGTGGCCCCGACCTCCACGAGCCGGCCCATATAGAAGAAGGCGGTGAAGTCCGACACGCGGGCCGCCTGCTGCATGTTGTGGGTCACGATGACGATGGTGTAGCGGCGCTTGAGCTCGGTGCAGAGCTCTTCGATCCGCTGGGTGCCGGCGGGGTCGAGCGATGCGGTGGGTTCGTCGAGGAGCAGCACCTCGGGCGCGGGGGCCACGGCCCGGGCCACGCAGAGCCGCTGCTGCTGGCCGCCGGACAGCGCGATGGCCGAGCCCCGGAGCCGGTCCTTCACCTCGTCCCAGAGCGCCGCCTGCTTCAGGGCCCGCTCGACGGTCTCGTCCATCTGGACGCGCGGGATGCGGCCGTTGACCCGGAGTCCCGCCGCCACGTTGTCGTAGATCGACATGGTGGGGAACGGTGTGGGACGCTGGAACACCATGCCGATCCGGCGCCGGACGTCCACGGCCTCGATGCCGCCGCCGTAGATGTCTTCGCCGTCCAGAATCACCTGACCCGTGGCCCAGCCGCCGTCGGACAGCTCGTGCATCCGGTTGAGGCAGCGCAGGAAGGTGCTCTTCCCGCACCCCGAGGGTCCGATGATGGCGGTCACGGTGTGCCGGGGGAAGGGCATGCTCACTTCCCGGACGATCACGTTCCGTCCGAAGAGCGCGGAGAGCCGGCGGGTTTCTAGCTGCACGAGGCCCTCAGGTGCCATACCGCTTGCGGGTGGCCCAGCGGGCCGCGACCGCGAGCGCCAGAACCAGGGTCATGAGCACGAGCGCCGACGCCCATGCCAGGCGGTGCCAGTCCTCGAAGGGCCCGGTGGCATAGGTGAAGATCTGGAGCGACAGCGTCTGCATCGGCTCCTTGATGTTCGTCGCGAAATTCAGGTTGCCCAGCGCCGTGAAGAGCAGGGGCGCCGTTTCCCCCGCGACGCGGGCCACGCCCACCAGGGTGCCCGTGACGATCCCGGACAACGCGGCCCGCGCCATCACGCTGAGCGAGGTCCGCCACCGCGGGTAGCCCAGCGCCAGCGCGGCTTCGCGGAGCGAATGCGGCACCAGGCGCAGCATTTCCTCGGTGGTGCGCGCGAGCATCGGCACCATCAGCACCGCCAGGCCCACGCCGCCGGCGAGGGCGGAAAAATGGTGCACGGGCTTCACGAACCAGGTCCAGGCGAAGATGCCCACGACGATGGACGGTGTGCCGTTCATCACGTCCGCGAGGAACCGCACCAGCCACCCCAGCCGCCCGCCCCCGTACTCCGCGAGAAACAGCCCGGTGCCGATGCCGATCGGGATTCCGATGAGGCAGGCCAGCGCCACGATGATGACCGTGCCGACGATCGCGTTCGCCACGCCGCCTCCGGCCTGGCCCGCGGGCACCGGGATCTTGACGAAGAAGTCCCAGTTGATGGAGGACGCGCCTTTGTGCACCAGGTCGGCGAAGATCAGGAAGAGCGGCAGCACCGCGAGGAAGCAGAGTACGATCACGACGCCGGTGAAGAACCCGCTTTTCACGCGTCGGGTGGTGACCCGGGCGCTCACAGCGCCTTGCTCCCCACGGCGGTGCCGCGGGCCACCCGCCACACCAGGAGCCGGGCCATCGCGTTCACGCCGACGGTGATGACGAAGAGCACCAGACCCACTTCGAAGAGGGCCGAGAGATACATGGGGGTCTGGGCTTCACTGAACTCGTTCGCGATCGCGGCGGCCATGGTGTACCCGGGCTGGAACAGGGACAAGCCGATGTCGTGGCGGTTGCCGATGACCATCGTCACGGCCATGGTTTCGCCCAGCGCCCGTCCCAGCCCCAGCATCACGGCGCCGATGACCCCGGCCCGTCCGTACGGCAGGACGGCGCCCCAGACCGCTTCCCAGCGCGTGGCGCCGAGCCCCAGGGCCGCCTCCCGCTGGGTGGTCGGCACGGCGAGCAGCACTTCGCGCGAGATCGCGGCGATGTACGGCACGATCATGATGGCGAGGATGATGCCGCCGGCCAGCATGGAGTTGCCGTAGAAGACGCCGCTGAAGAAGGGGGTCCAGCCGAACAGCGCGCGCAGCGGCGGCCCGCCGTAGGTCCGGAGGAGCGGAATCAGGACGTAGATCCCCCAGAGGCCGTACACCACGGACGGGATGGCCGCCAGGAGCTCCACCAGGAACGCCACCGGCTGCCGGATCCAGCGCGGGGCGAACTCCGTGAGGAAGATCGCGACCCCCAGGGACAGGGGGACCGCGATCACAAGCGCCAGCAGGGAGGAGACGACGGTGCCGAAGATCATCGGTGCCGCGCCGTAGACCTCGTTGACCGGGTCCCAGGTGGACCGCCACAGGAACGAGAGGCCGAACTTGTGGATCGCCGGCCAGGCGCTGACCACGAGCTCCGTCACGATCGCGAGCAGGAGCAGCGGCAGCGTGAGCGCGAGCGCGGTCAGGACGCCCTTGAACACCCGGTCCCCGTAGTGGCGGCGGGTGGGGCGGGGAGCGGTGCTGGTGGTGGCGATGGGGGCGATCGGCTCGGCGCTCGCGGAGGGAAGAGTCTGGGGAATCGAGGTGGACATCGCGCGGGAGAGTCTACCGGCAGCGGTCCCCCGGACCATCACGACTGTGTAACGATTGCGTCACCCCCCCGTGACGGCGAAACCCCCGAAGTAAGCCAACCTTCGGGGGTAGCGCCGACAGTCGGTTGGAGGGAGTTACCGGCCTGCCGGGCCGCTCCACACGGCCTGACCGCCGGCCGTTACCGTCTTGAGCCGCGCCTCGAGCCAGCCCTGCAGCGCCTTCGGAATCGGCGCGTAGCCCAGCTCGCCGCACCGGCCCTGGCCGGTGGTCAGCGCCCACCAGGTGTACTGGACGATCGCCTTCGCCTTCGCGGCGTCGTCGTAGTCCTTGTGGATCAGCATCCAGGTGAAGCTGGAAATCGGATAGGCGTCCGCGCCGTCCGGGTCGGTGATCGAAACCCGGAAGTCGGTGTTCGCGCCCATCGTCTTCATCGCCCCCGCGGCGGCCGCGGTGACGCTGGCGATGCTGGCGGCGACGAACTTGCCCGCCTTGTTCTTGACCGCGCCCACCGGCAGGTGATTCACCAGGGCGTAGCCGAGCTCGACGTACCCGATGGCGCCGGGCGTCTGCTTGACCGTGGCCGACACGCCTTCACTGCCTTTGGCGCCCAGCCCCACCGGCCAGTTCACCGCGGTGCCCTTGCCGACCTTGGCGGCCCAGTCGGGGCTGACCTTGGAGAGATAGTCGGTGAAGATGAAGCTGGTGCCCGACCCGTCGGAGCGATGGACGACGACGATGTCCATGTCCGGGAGCTTCACGCCGGGGTTGTCCGCGGCGATCCGGGCGTCGTTCCACTTGGTGATGGTGCCGAGATAGATGGCCGCCAGGACGGGACCGGTGAACTTCAGCTGTTCGGTCACGCCCGGCAGGTTGTAGGTCGGCGGCACGCCGCCCATCTCGGTGGGGATGTGCAGCACGTTGCCGTTGATCGCCGCGATGGCCGAATCGCTCATCGGGGCGTCGGAGGCGCCGAAGTCCACGGTCTTGTCGGAGAACTGCCGGATGCCCGCGCCGGACCCGATGGACTGATAGTTGAACTGCACGTCCGCGTGGTCCTTGTTGTACGTCTGCATCCAGTCGGTGTACAGGATGTTGGAGAACGACGATCCCGCACCCGTGATCTTGGTCTGCGCGGCCGCGGGAGCGGACAGCGCTCCCACGGCGAGCAGCACGGCGGCCAGCTTCGATTTCATGTCGTGTCCTCGGTCGTGTTTTTTTTAGAACGTGAACTGGGTCTGGAACATGAGGTTCGACTTCGTCGCATCGAACGCGTTCTGCTGGGCCGCCGTCAGGGTGCTCTCATTCGCCTCGGACAGCAGGTTGGCGTCCAGGAGGAGCCGGACATTCGGGCTCAGCTGATACGAGGCGCCCAGGATGATGTGGTTGGAGGTGAAGCCCACGGTCGTTGAAGCCGCGTCCTTGTTCGGCTTGAAGTGGTCGAAGCGTGCGATCACGGCGACCGGCGACCCGCTGAAGTGGTAGACGCCGTACGCGCTGAGCACCTGACCCTTCGTCTCGGCCGCGGCGCCCGTGATCGAATCGGTGGTCATCGCGTAGAGCCCGCCGAGCGTGAACATCTTCGACTTGTACGACACCATGCCGACGAAGCGGGAGCGGGTGCCGCCCGTGGGGGGCTTCCCGATCTGGGCGAAGCCGGTGACGCGGAGACCACCGACCCGGCTGGGATCGTCCGTGTTCAGGACGCGGACCGATAGGCGCGCCTGGAAGTCCTTGCGCTCGTCTCCGAGGCCCGTGCTGTAGCTGGCGTTGTCGAAGATGCCGGCCTGGAAGTCGACCTGCTCCTTGTTGATGTTCCCGTCGACGTCGGCGCCGAAGTTCGACGACGACAGGTACCCGGCGCCGTCGAGCACGGTCGTGCCCTGCATCCGGTAGTCCCAGAGGGCCTCTTCCCAGTCGATCCACGGGGTCTGCATCAAGCCGAGCTTGTAGGTCAGCGAGCTGCCTTCCGGGGTGTAGCCGGCGTACGCGTACTTCAGCCGGTAGGTCTGCGAGGCGGCCGCCGCGTGGGCGATGTCCAGCGTCACGCGGGTGTAGATCCCGCCCGAGAACCGGCCGATCACGTTGACGTACGCCCGCGTGATGTCGAACGCGTTCGTGTGGAACGTGTCCGTGGCGCCATTCAGCGCTGTCATCTGGTACGCATACTGGGCGTACACCACGCCGCCCACCGTGACCGGTGATGGCGCGGGGGCCGGCGTTTGCGCGGCCGCGGGGGCGGTCCACCCCAGCACGGCGAGCAGGCCGGCGGCGAGCGAGAGGCGGCGACGTGTGGCGTTCAAGATTCCCTCCCAGGAGGTGAATGGAACGGTGCGGAACAGCGAACGGGGTCGGGTCGTCATTGCCGGGATGATGAACGCCCCGGCATATCACAGAGTGAGACGATTGCCGTAACGGTTGTGTAACGGAGGGGGGCGCGGAACACCGGTCGAAACCGGGCGGTCTCCGTTGCCTTGCGGTTACACGCCCGTAGACGGCCCGAAGCGTTCCAGGGCGTAGGTTCACCCGTGCGCATGAGATCTTCCCCCCCGCGCGTGCTCTTCATCTGTGGGTCGCTGAACCAGACCACGATGATGCACGAAATCGCCGGCAACCTCGAAGGGGTCGACGCCTCCTTCACCCCCTTCTACTGTGACGGCTTCCTCCACTGGCTCACGCGCCACGGATGGCTCGACTTCACCATCCTGGGCGGCCAGATGCGCCGGCACACCGACGAGTACCTGGCCCGGCACCGGCTCCCCCTCGACGAGCGCGGAGACCAGGGGCCTTATGACCTCGTCGTCACCTGCACCGACCTCATCGTGCAGCGGAACGTCCGCGGCCGCCCGCTCGTCCTCGTGCAGGAGGGCATGACCGACCCGGAAAACCTCGGCTATCAGCTGGTGAAGACGCTGGGGTTCCCGCGCTGGGTCGCGAGCACCGCCGCCACCGGCCTGTCCCTGGCCTACTCGAAGTTCTGCGTCGCGTCCGAGGGGTACCGTGATCTCTTCATCTCCAAGGGCGTTCCCGCCGACCGCCTGGTAGTGACCGGCATCCCGAACTTCGACGACTGCCGCGCGTACCGGGACAACGACTTCCCCCACCGGGGCTACGTCCTGGTGGCGACCTCGGACACGCGGGAGACGTTCAAGCTCGACCACCGCCGCGCCTTCTGGACCCGGGTGGCCGAAATCGCCGCCGGGCGCCCGATCATCGTGAAGCTCCACCCCAACGAGAACGCGCGCCGCTCCACGCGCGAGATCCACCGGGCCCTGCCGGACGCCCGCGTGTACGCCGACGGCAACGTCCACCACATGATCGCGAACTGCGACGTCCTCATCACCCAGTGGTCGTCGGTCACCTACGTCGGTCTCGCCCTGGGCAAGGAATGCCACTCGTACTTCGACCTCCAGGAGCTCGCCCGGCTGCTCCCCCTGCAGAACGGCGGGACGTCGGCGCGGCGGATCGCCGACGTCTGCCGGGACGTGATGGAAGAGGCCCGGGCGGAGGCCCGGTGGCGGGCGGCATCGTGAGCGGCGACGTCGTCACCGTCATCCAGGCCCGCACCGGCTCCACCCGGCTGCCCGGGAAGGTGCTGCTCCCGCTGGGGCGGAGCACGGTGCTGGAGCGGATGCTCGAGCGCGTGACCGCCGCCCGCCTGGCCGGAACCGTGGTGGTGGCCACCACGACCGAGCCCGCGGACGAAGAGATCGTCGCGCTGGCCGGCCGGGCCGGCGTGCCCTGCTTTCAGGGCCACCCGACCGACCTGCTCGACCGCCACTACGCGGTGGCCCGGGCGCTGGGCGCGCGCCACGTCGTGAAGATTCCGTCCGACTGTCCCCTGATCGACCCGGCGGTGATCGACCGCGTGCTCTCCTACTACCTGGCCCACGCGCACGCGCTCGACTACGTGTCGAATCTCCACCCGGCCACCTACCCGGACGGGTTCGACGTCGAGGTGATGGGCATCGATGCCCTCGCCACGGCGTGGGAAGAGGCCCGGCGCCCGTTCGAGCGCGAGCACACCACGCCGTTCCTCTGGACCCAGCCCGACCGCTTCCGGATCGGCAACGTGACCTGGGAGACCGGGGAGCACTGCGCGCGGAGTCACCGGGTGGTCCTCGACTTCGTCGAGGACTACGAGGTGATCCGGCGGGTCGACGCGGCGCTGGCCGATGTCCGGCCCCGGTACACGGTCCGGGACATCCGGCGGTTCCTCGACCTCAACCCGGACGTGATGGCCCTGAACGACCGGCACCGCGGCGTATCCTGGTACCAGCACCACCTGGAAGAGCTGCCCGGCCTGTACGGCCCGGCCGGCGCGCTGGCGGTGGCCCTGTGAACGACGCCCAGCGCCGGGAGCTTCAGGCCATCGCCCGGGAGGTCCGGCGCCACGCCGTCCGGATGGCCGGGGGCGGGGGCTGCTTCCTCGGCGCGTCCCTCTCCTGCGCGGACCTGGTGGTCTATCTCTACCGTCACTTCCTGCGGGTGGACCCGCGTCGGCTCGATGACCGCGAGCGCGACTACCTCCTGCTCTCCAAGGGTCACGACGTGCCCGCCCTGTACGGCACGCTGGCCGAGCTGGATTTCATCTCCCGTCAGCGCCTCGCCAATCACCTGTCGCCGCGCGATCACCTCTACTGGCACCCCAACCGGGCCATCCCGGGCGTCGAGTTCCACTCGGGGTCGCTGGGGCATCTGCTCTCAGTGGGGATGGGCATCGCCTACGACGTCCGGCTCTCGCACGGCCGCAGCCGGGTGGTGGTGCTCCTGGGGGACGGCGAGCTGGACGAGGGATCCATCTGGGAAGGGCTTCTCGTAGCCCGGGCGCAGGGGCTGACCAACCTCACGCTGCTGGTGGACCGGAACGGCTTTCAGGCCAACGTGCGGACCGAAGAGCTGATCCCGCTCGAGCCGCTCACCGACAAGTTCGCCGCGTTCGGCTGCGCGGTGCGCACCGTGGACGGACACGACTTCGACGAGATCGACCGCGCGTTCTCCGACCTCCCGTTCGCCGGCGGCGGTCCCAGCGTGATCATCGCGCGCACCGTCCGCGGCTGCGGGCTCCCCAGCATCGAAGCGCGCGCCGACCGGTGGTTCTGCCGCCTGTCCCCCGCGGAGGTCACGGCGCTCCTGCGCGAGCTCGAGGGCGTCGCCGCCGCCGAGCTCGAGAGCGAGCCCCTGATGGTCCGATGACCCAGACCTACGAGCACGCCCTCCTCGACCTGGCCCGCCGCGACTCCCGCGTCCTGGTGCTGACGGCGGAGAACCGGGCCGCCATCCGGGGCCTCCCGGCCCAGCTGGGTCCCCGCTTTCTCGACACCGGCATCACCGAGCAGACCATGATCGGGATGGCGGCGGGACTCGCCTTGCGCGGGCGGATCCCCGTGGTGCACGCGCTGGCCACGTTCCTCACCATGCGGGCGTTCGAGTTCATCCGGACCGACGTCGGGATCCCGGGCCTTCCCGTGAAGCTGGTGGGGGCGGTCCCCGGCGTCCTGTCCGAGGCCAACGGCCCCACGCACCAGGCCCTCGAGGATGTGGCCCTGATGCGGGGCATTCCCCCGATGCGGGTCTTCTGCCCCGCCGATTTGCCGGACCTGGTGGCCGGACTCCCGGCGGTGCTGGCCGACCCCAATCCCTGGTACGTCCGCTACTGCGACCGTCCGGCGGTGACCGAGCACCGGCCCTTCGAGATCGGGCGGGCCGAAGTCTTCCGGGCCGGCCCGCGCGACGACGTCGCGTTGCTCGTGTCCGGCGCGCTCTTCCGCGAGGCCTGGGAAGCGGCCGCGCTCCTGCGCGCCGACGGCTGCGGCGTCCGGGTGGTGAACATCCGGACCGTGAAACCGCTCGACCAGCAGGCGGTGCTGGACGCCGCCCGCCGGGCGGCGCTCCTCGTCACCATCGAAGACCACTTCGAGACCGGCGGGCTCTACACCGCCGTGGCCGACACGCTCGTCCGCGCCGGCGCGCCCGCGCGCGTCCTGGCCGTCAATTGCGGAGACCGCTGGTTCACGCCCGCGCTGCTCCCCGACGTCCTCGCCGACGCCGGATTCACCGCCGAGGCGATCGCCACGCGCGTCGCTTCGGCACTCACTCGACGCCACCTGGTCCCCGCTCATGCTTGACGCCCTGGTCGAATCCGCCCGCCTTCCCCTCATCGCCGAATCCGACGCCTGGTGGGCGCGGGCGCGGGGACTGATCCCCGCCGGCACCCAGACCCTGGCCAAGGGTCCGGGCCAGCACGTCGCCGGCGTCACGCCGAAATACGCCCGGCGCGGGCGGGGCAGCCACGTGTGGGACGTGGACGGCAACCGCTACCTCGACCTGACGATGGGGGTCGGCCCGCTGGTCCTCGGCTACGGGCACCCCGCCGTCGACGCGGCGATCCGCCGGCAGCTCGACGACGGGATCACGTTCTCGCTGATGCACCCGCTCGAGGTCCAGGTGGCGGAGCAGATCCGCGCCCTGGTCCCGTGCGCGGAGTCGGTCCGGTTCTCGAAGACCGGCGCGGACGTGACCAGCGCGGCGGTGCGGCTGGCCCGGGCGTTCACGGGGCGGAGCAAAGTGCTGTGCTGCGGCTACCACGGCTGGCACGACTGGTTCGTCGGCACTACCGACCGGGCCGCCGGCATTCCCGACCCCGTGAAGGACCAGACGTACACCTTCGACTACAACAATGCCGAGTCCTTCCTGCAGGCGATGGACGACGACATCGCCTGCGTCATCCTCGAGCCGATGGTCTTCGAGGAGCCGCAGGCGGGGTTCCTGGAGCTGCTCCGGGAGCGCTGCACGCTCCACGGCGCGCTCCTGATCTTCGACGAGATGTGGACCGGCTTCCGGCTGGCGGTGGGCGGCGCGCAGCAGCATTTCGGCGTCCGGCCCGACCTGGCCACGTTCTCGAAGGCGGTGGCCAACGGCATGCCCCTGTCCGTGCTGGCCGGCCGGGGCGACGTGATGCGGCTCCTCGATCGCGAGGTCTTCTTCTTCACCACCTTCGGCGGGGAGGCGCTGTCGCTCGCGGCCGCCCAGGCCACCCTCGACACGCTGGTCTCGGAGAACGTTCCCGCGCATCTCGCCCGCGTGGGGAGCCGGATCAAGGACGGCGTGAACGGGCTCGCCGAATCGCTCGACCTCCGGGGGCGGGTCCACTGCGTCGGCGCCGGATGCCGGACCCTCCTGACCTTCCCGGGGGCCGATCCACTCCTCTCCAAGAGTCTCCTCCATCAGGAGCTGCTCCGGCGCGGAGTCCTCTGGTCGGGCAGCCACGTGGTCAGCGCCGCCCATACGGACGAAGACGTCGATCACCTCCTCGGCGCCTACGCGGAATCCCTGCCGATCCTGAAGGAGGCCCTCGAGGCCGGGGACGTGAAGTCCCGGCTCCTGGGGACTCCCATCGAGCCCTCGTTCCGCCGGACCACGCACTTCAACACCAAGCCCCGCGAGGACCGGACGGTCGCCGCGCCGGCGCCCGGCCGCTTTTCGCTCCGGGGCCAGGTCGCGGTGGTCACCGGCGCGTCTGGGCTCCTGGGCCGCGAGCACGCGCTGGCCCTCGCCGAGGCGGGTGCGGCGACGGTGCTGGTGGATCTGGACGAAGCGGGGCTCTCCCGCCTGGCGGATCAGGTGCGCGCCGTCCCCGGCGCCGGCCCGGTCCACGCGGTGGTCGGGAACGTGACGCTCGCGGATTCGCTGGAACGGCTCCGCGCGGACCTCCGGGCCCGGTTCCCGCGGGTGGACATCCTGGTCAACAACGCGGCGCTGAACGACAAGGTCGAAGCCGGGAGCCCTGAAG
>Ga0335071_10003904_pt1 | contig 15637 bp, 22 predicted proteins | sample Lox_Sample_15_FD_206724 | JGI IMG/M metagenome (GOLD analysis project Ga0335071, IMG submission 206724) | Soil microbial communities from Loxahatchee National Wildlife Refuge, Florida, United States - Lox_Sample_1.5 | ecosystem: Environmental > Terrestrial > Soil > Wetlands | place: USA... | reverse complement strand
TTGCCGAGACCGAGATTGGGTACTGCTCGAAGGCGAGAAGGGATGCGGACGAGCCAAGCTGGCGCAGGCTGTCGCGCACTACGTACACCCGGGAAAGACGGTGCGGGTAATGCGGGCTGAAACATTTCCGACGCCAGCGCTTTTCGTCGCCGAGATCGTGACCCAGACCGACGGCGATGACTTTGCCTTGGTGATTTCCGACGTGGACTGCATCGACGAGGAGACGCTCGCAGCCGTCGTTCCGGTGTTGCAATCGCGTGTGGGTCGCGGATGGATCGCCGCGACGATGAGTTCGTCGCCGCCTTCACCGATGATTGAGCTGCTGCTGCCCTTCTTCACCCACACCGTGCCGGTGCCCGCGCTGCGGTACCGGATCGAAGACATCGAGGTACTGGTGCCGTTCCTGCTGCACGAGCTGACCTCCGGCGCTGATGTGCGCCTTGCCGCCGATGCGATGCGTCAACTCAGTAAGCTGCCGTGGCCCGGTAACGTGGCGCAGTTGCGGCGAGTTGTTGCGGAAACCGTTGCGCGACAACGTTCAGGCGTTATCGGTGCCGACAAGCTGCCGCCCGAGTGTCGATCGCTTGCGAAGCGAAAGCTCACCCAGATGGAGGCGCTTGAGCGAGATGCCATTGTCCGTAGCTTGGAGGACAACGCCAACAACAAGCTGCAGGCGGCGATAGCCTTGGGAATGTCGCGGGCGACGATCTATCGCAAGATGAGCGATTATGGTATTGCCTGACCCGGCGAGCCAGAGTTGAGGTAGTTGGGGGATGGGTTCCCAGGCGGGCTGCCGGACCGAAGTTAAGCGGGCCAGGGAAAAGTTCCTGTCCGTGGAGTCCCTTGACGGGGTGCGCTCACTCGGTGAGGACATTCTGCAGCCTAGTGTCCTGGACTCCTGGCGTCGTTCGCAGGCCCTGCGCGTACACCCCGACCGCGTCCAACTCCCGTATGTGCGTGAACCCAATATGGGCTCGCGGTTGGCACGCGCGGCCGCGCCGGTGCTGCAGCGCGTCACCGATGACCTGGCCGCCCAAGCTGTCAGCGTTATCCTGACGTCAACCGACGGGGTGGTGGTTGAACGGACCGCCCCAGAAGTGTCCATCCTCAAAGCGTTGGACACGGTGAGCCTCGTACCGGGCTATAGCTTGGCTGAAGAGGTGGCGGGCACCAACGGGATTGGCACCGCACTGGAGACCGGGCGGCCTGCCTTCATCCGTGGTGGCGAGCACTATGTCGGTATGTTCACCGGTTTCGCGTGCGCGGGGTCGCCGATCCGGGATCCTATAACGCGCAGGATAATCGGCGCCGTTAATCTGAGTTGTCTGGCCGACGAATCCGATCCACTGTTGCTCGCGCTGGCTACCAGCGCCGGTCGCCAAATTGAGGATCGCATGCGCGTGGTGGCTCATGAGGGTGAGACCGCTCTGTTGGAGGCGTATTTGCAGCAGGCACAGCGGTCTACGAGCGGTGTGCTCGCGATTGGTGGCGATGTGGTGTTGATGAACCCGTACCTGCGCCGGGCACTGGACGGCAACGAGCAGACCGCGCTGCTCGAACAAGCTTCGGATCTGCTCAGCTCCGCGCTGTCGGGCACCGCGCTGGCTGTTCTGCCAAGCGGGCACATCGCCAAAATCACTGCTGCCGACCGCTCGACGATGCGCGGCGGCCGGACCAATGTCGTCTTCCGCGTTGATCTTTCCGCCGAAATAAGCTCTCTCCCGCCTCAAATCGGCCACTCGCCGCACGCTCAAATCCCTGGCCTGGCAGGTCGCGACAGCGCCTGGGTGCGCTGCTGCCAGCAGGTGCGGCAGTGCTGCCGCGACCGAGACTGGGTGATCCTCGAAGGCGAGAAAGGATCTGGCCGGGCACGGCTGGCCCAGGCGGTCGGGCAGGATGTGAAACCGGGCCGAACCGTTCGGGTCATGCGCGCCGAGACGTTTCCCAGCGCGGCTCGTCTCGTCGCCGAGCTGGCAGCTGAGTCCGGCGATGAGGACTTCGCGCTGGTGATCACCGACGTGGATGACATCGACAACGACACACTCGAATCGATCACCTCAATCCTGGCCATGCGCGAAGACCGGGGATGGATCGCGGCGACCAAAAGTTCCGCGCCTCCTTCAGGACCGATCAAGCAGCTGCTGCCGTTGTTTGCCCATACCGTCACGGTGCCGGCCCTGCGACACAGGATTGACGATCTTGAGGAATTGGTGCCGCTGTTGCTGTGTGAGATCACCCGGGGTGCCGATGTGGAGCTGGCACCCGATGCTATGCGCCACCTCAGCAGGCTGCCGTGGCCGGGCAACGTGTCGCAGCTGCGGCGGGTTCTGACCGAAACCGTTGCCCGCCAACGATCGGGCATTATCAGCGTCGACAAGCTGCCACCGGAGTGCCGATCCGTCACGCGGCGGAAGCTGACCCAAATGGAAGCCCTCGAGCGTGACGCGATTGTCCGTAGCTTGCAAGACAACGGGGGTAACAAGCAAGAGGCGGCTCACGCCCTGGGAATGTCGCGGGCGACCATCTACCGCAAGATAAACGACTACGGCATCGCCTGACACCTCTACGCTCTTTAGCCCAAAAGCTTTGGCCACGATCGTCATCGCGAAGGGGCCCGCAGCTGCGCGCATGGCTCAGTGATGCGCGAGTACGGCTTCGGTATGTCCTCACCCGGGTGATTGGCGCTGCGGGGTGAAGACAGCTCACCCGGCGGCCCGTCAGGCTTGACTTCCGACAGACTCGCGCGGCGATGACCGATTGCATCCGCGGCCAAACAGCCAAATGTTCAGCGCGGCGGAGCAGGTGATCCGGGAAGGAAACCGAGCTATGGGCGGAAGGTGCGACGGTAAGAACATCGTAGTTGTCGGCGGTAGTGCCGGCATCGGGCGCCAAGCCGGCTCGACGTATCGGTCGCGGTGGCAGCAGGAGTCGCCTCTCCAGTTGCCACCAGGTCAAGCTCTGACCGCGGACTTCTCAGTCCCCCAGGCGAAACGGACTGCGCGCATCGACCTCGATGACCGGCGATTCACAATCCAAAACGAGGTCGGCGCCCAACATGGGCGGACGTGGGCGCCATGAGGCAAATCGTGCGGTGGGCAATTGTGTTCCTGGCATCGTGGGGGATCGGACTAGTGGTTGCTGCGTGGATCGTTCCCGGAGTTTCTTTGTCGCCACCGGGGTTCATCGTGGGCGTGCTGGCGTTCGCCGTGATGCAGGCGATCCTGTCCTTAACGATTTTGAAGTTGCCTCGTGAGTACGCGACGCTGCTCCTTGGGGGCACCGGCTTGGCATTGACGATCTTCGCGTTGATCCTCGCGTCAATATCGACGCATGGGCTCACTATTGACGGCATGCAGTCCTGGCTCGCTACAACGGTTGTGGTGTGGCTCGTGACAACGATTGGGGCAGTTACGCTGCCCGAGTTGCTCATCCGCACCGGGGCCGGGCTGACCTGACAAACACCCCCGGCGACAACGGATGGCAGCCGGTGGTCCCGCGTTGAGATTCTGTATTTCGCGCGGTCCGCCAGCGATGAATTTGGATGTCTCGTAAGACGACAGAAGGAGCGGCGATGGGAGACACGCATGACGATCCGACGGATCACGCTCGGACCACGCAACCGCACGCGGGTATCGCCGTAAAGGATAATTTCTTCTGGCCAGGCTTGATTTTGCTGGCCGTAGCGACGTTTGGTCTGATCAGTGCGGCGGCAGAAGCCGCGTATCGACACTACGAATGGCTTTCCACCTCGGTGCTCATCGCTGTTCTCGGCGCGATCGCCGGAGCGCTGTGGCTTGTCAAGGAGCTTCGCCGCGTGACCTGCATCGACGCACTGTGGGACGCTGCGCATACAGATAGTCGGACGCGCCCGCACACTCGCTGATCACAACAGCCAGGCACCTCGTCGACATTGACGTCCGCGAGCGTCCAAAGCCCGCCTTTGTGCAAATGGATCATGTGGTATTCCAACAAGTTTCGCATTTCTGTTTCTAAGAGCTGACACCCCCATTAAGTCCGGGCTGTCCAGAGATTCGCAAGATCGGAGTCGGCGCGTCGGTCTCGGCTCGGCAGGACGAGTGAATTGCCCTCGCCCCGGTCCGAGGCCGCTTCTTCGTTCGCCGTTACCGCGGTAGCAAAATCTAGTTATCCCTTACTGCTTGTGATACGAGCAGTACTCGCCAAATCGCCCGGGTGAATCAGTACGCCGGGTGATGACCACTCATCCCAGGGCAATGAATGCTGGCTTAACAGATCGCGAGCGGACGGTACACGGAGCCGACCATGTACCGAACCTGCCTCCGGGGCCGCATCAGCGAGCAACGGGTCGCGATGACGGTGGACGAGCCGCTTGCGTTGATCGCGGCGGAACGCCACCGCCACAAATTGGAGAAACCAGATGAAGCCTCGCCAATCCCAACGATCGCCTGCTGAATACGGCTCCGCCGCCGCTCGAACATCACGGCTGCTGGATCGGATGCGGGACTCCGCCTTTGCCCGGCGTTGGACGCATCGGAAAGGAGATGCCGCGACGGACACCGTCCCGGCGATCGAGGATCAACTTCACGCGCTGCAGCCCATCTGCAGTGCGCAGGAGTTGTCGACCGGCATCACGTGCGGTGCGCCGGCGGTGGCGGTCGCCGAGCTGCACGCCATCGACCTATGCGACGGGATGGGGCTAAGCCCAGACGGCGACCTCGTCGAGACGCTCTGCCAGGCCTGCCTGGACACTGTGCAATGGCTGATGGCGACCTACGTGGGCCACATGCGCGAGATGGCCTCCCGATGCGGCAGCCACCCGGTGTGCACCACTTGCGGCCGTCCCACCGGATACCTGCGCAGCGTCTTGGCTGTGCGCCCGATCGGGCCGGGGGGGATGGCATCGTGAGCCGACTTCGCATTGCCTCTCTGTTTCTGGCTGTGGTTTCGGGGGATTACGCGGCCCTCAGGCTGATCTATGATCAGCTAGCCGATTTCGGCGTCTCTGTCGCCGTTTGCGCGGGATCCCTGGCCGTAGCGTGGTTGATCGCCCATGCCGACAACCGGCGCCGCAGGGCGGTGGTGCGGGAACGAGTGGCGGTCCGGGAACGCCGCGACCAGCAGGCGGCCGCCACCGGCCATCAGTGTCCGTCATGCGGAGCCGTTGGCCAAAAAGTGAGCGACTCACCAAGATTCGTTGAACGGCAGCGCGCGCGCTTATGCGGCGCATGCGCGTCGGCCCTCAACCCAGAGCCGGCACGATGAGCCTGCGACCTGTCTCGCCGCCAGTTGTGCTGCGTGAGCAACGCGAACGGGTGGGCTGGCGGACGGCGAGCCACGTCTTCGCGTCACGTGAATGCGGTTGGGGCCGTGGGGTGCCCGATGAGCCCGGCGCGGAAATGCTGACATGAGCGTTCCCGCCATCGTGCCAGGATCACCGCACCCCGGTCCGAGAGCGCCCAGGGCGCGGAAAGCTCGACGGCATCCTTTCCGCACCGGAGCCGTCGTGCACGTCGTCCGGAACCGTCCGAGCATGGCCGCGCGCATCGCCTGGCTGAGCGCGCGGCTGATGATCCGGCCCGCGTTGAGCGTGGGCAGCCACCTGCCCTCAGCGCCGTGGCCATGGGGCGCCGTCGAGTACGCTGCGCGCACCATCACGCCGGCACCAGGCACTGTGCGCGCCGGTATCGGACTGACGCATTGCACCGCGCACCTCGTCCGTGCCGCCGGAGTTCCACCGGCCGACGGCACCCGCAGGGCTGTGCTGTATCTCCACGGCGGAGCGTTCCTGACCTGCGGCGCCTACTCGCACGGTCGACTAGTGAGCATGTTGTCCAATTTCGCCGACAGCCCCGTACTGGTTCCCAACTACCGCAAGATTCCCAAACATTCGATCAGCGACGCGATCGACGACTGTTACGACGGCTACTTGTGGTTGCGCCGAAAAGGCTATCAGCCTGAACAGATCGTGCTGACCGGCGATTCCGCCGGCGGCTATCTGGCGTTAGCGTTGGCCCAACGTCTGCTCGAGTGCGGTGAGGACCCGGCCGCGCTGGTGGCCATGTCGCCTCTGCTGCAACTGTCCAGACAACCCAAAACGGCCCACCCCAGCATCGGCTCGGATGCGATGTTCCCGCCCAGAGCGTTCGACGCCTTTCACAGCTTGATCACCCGCGCCGCGGCACACCGCGAAGCCAACGGGCACTCCGCCGCGCTTTACGAGCCGCTCGATCACATCCAACCCGGCCTGCCACCCACGTTGATCCACGTGTCCGGTTGCGAGGTGCTGCTTCACGACGCGGAGCTGGCGGCCCAACGACTGGCCAACGCAGGCGTGCCGGTCGAGGTGAAGGTATGGCCGGGCCAAATCCACGTGTTCCAACTCGGCGCGCCGATGATCCCCGAAGCCACCCGCTCACTGCGCCAGATAGGGCGCTATATCCGCGAAGCGACAGGCTGACCGAGTGACCCTGAGGTTGCCGAAGATGGTTCGGGGCGTTGTCACCCGAAGTCAACTCCAGCCGGATACGTTCCCGCAGGGTTGCGGTTGCATGCCGGCTGCCGCAGCAGCTCGGGGGCGGGGTGACCGCCAGCGGCGGCCCACCCTGATGCCTGCCGGTCCGCCCAGTGACGCCCGTTGCACTCACCCGGGTGAACTAGCTTGCCGGGTGATGACGAATCACCCCGCGTCGGTGAACCCTGATTCAGAAGCTGGCGAGCGGAGGCTGAAGTGCAGTCGATGATGTACCGGATCTGCATTCGAGGCCGCCTGACCGAGCGGCTCGGGTCCGCATTAGAAGGGATGCGCCTCGAGGCCGGTGTGAGCGAAAGCGTGTTCACAGGTGAAATCCGCGATCAGTCACAGCTTTACGGGCTGCTCGACCGGGTCCGTGATCTAGGCCTCGAGCTCGTCAGCGTGCAACCGCAGCCTCCAGCTGACCCGACAATAACAACCCGCATCAGGAAGGACCTGTAATGCAAGCCATCACTGTTTCAGATCGTGACGCCGGTGTCGCTGGGCTGTCGCTGGCAGACCTGCCCTACCCCCAGGCCGCCGACAACGACGTCGTCGTCCGGGTACACGCCGCCGGTTTCACACGCGGCGAGCTTGACTGGCCGCACACTTGGATCGACCGCGCGGGTCATGACCGGACACCGAGCGTGCCCGGCCACGAGCTGTCGGGCGTCGTGGTTGAGTTGGGGTACGGCACCACCCTTTTGACCATCGGTCAGCGGGTGTTCGGGCTCGCCGACTGGGCCCGCAACGGCTCGCTGGCTGAGTACACGGCTGTGGAAGCCCGTAATCTCGCACCCCTGCCGATGGACATCGACCACACTGTGGCCGCGGCGCTCCCGATCTCGGGACTGGCCGCCTGGCAGGGCCTGTTCGACCACGGCCGCCTCGCTGCGGGACAATCGGTTCTGATCCACGGCGCCGCGGGTGGGGTTGGGTCGATCGCCGTGCAGCTCGCTCGCGAGGTCGGTGTGCGCGTCATTGGTACTGGCCGGACCGCAGATCGAGACCGGGCGGAGGAGTTGGGCGTTCACACCTTCCTCGATCTGGAGACCGAAAAGCTCGAGGATGCAGGTGAAGTCGACGTCGTGTTCGACGTGATCGGCGGAGAAGTCCTCGCCCGATCGGCCGCTCTGGTGCGGGCGGGCGGAACGCTCGTCACCATCGCTGAGCCGCCGAAGACTCAGCCGCACGACGGGCGGGCAATCTTCTTCCTTGTCGAAGCCGACCGGGCCCAGCTCGCCGGCCTCGCCGCGCGAGTGCGGGATGGACGCCTCAAGCCGGTGGTGGGTGCCGTGCTGCCACTCGCCGAAGCCGCCTCCGCATTCGCTCCCGGCAAGCGCACCACCGGCAAGACGATTCTGCGCGTAGCCGAAGACTGAAAAAGGAAAGGCAGCCAAAGAAATGGCCCTGAAGATACCACTCGCCGTGCTGGCAGTTGCGGTGATGCTCGCGCCTGCGGTCCACGCCGAGCCGGCGCCGGAGAGTTCGGATCAAAAACCGGTTGTCCGCCCAGTTTTCAATCAACCTACCAATGTCCCGGGCAAATCGCTTGAAGCAGTGACCGTCAGCTACCCCCCGGGAGCTAAGAGCGGAGCTCACCACCATGCAAATTCAGCATTCATCATGGCCTACGTCATTTCCGGAGCGATCCGTAGCCAAGTCGAAGGTGAGCCTGCACGCGTCTACCATGCCGGCGAGACATGGCGGGAAGTCCCCGGCGCCCACCACACGATCAGTGAAAATGCCAGTGCCACCGAGCCCGCTGAATTGCTCGCAGTCTTCCTACTAGATACCGGAGACGGGCCGCTCACCACAGACGACAACGCAAAAAAATGAGTCTGTCGGGTCAACGATGAAAAGTTTTCGCGCCGTTTGGGATCGACGACACCATCCATCGGGAGCAGTCCATGTACACGCCTGATCCGATCCGGGTTGTCCGGATCGCACTGCGTTTGTCGCTGGCGGCAGGCTTTCTGTCCGCTGTTGCCGACCGATTCGGTGGGTGGAAGCCGTTCGGGCAGGGTAGCTGGGGCAGTATGGGTCGCTTCGCCGACTATACCCACCAGCTTGTTCCGCTTGCTTCCGGATGGTTCTTGACCATGATTGTGTGGACTGCCACCGTCACCGAAACGGCCTTGGGGGTCTTGCTCCTGACCGGCTGGCGGCCAAAGGTCGTCGGCGCGGCGACTTGCTTGGTGCTCATAATATTTGGAACCGCGATGGGTGTATCCATCGGTATTGAATCACCGCTTAGCTACAGCGTCTTCTCCGCGGCAAGCGCAGCCGCGGCCTACGCGATACTCGGCAGCACAACATCGCCCCCACGCACCGTTGGCGCCTTATCCAGTCCGAATACTCGAAACCGTCGCAGCCTTGTGGTGGCTGAAGTGAGGGTAGATGAAGGCCGGTAAAGACTTCGACGCCGTTGTCGTCGGCGGTGGGGTTGGCGGTGTGGCGGCTGTCCGGAAGCTTGCGTCCACAGGCCTTTCGGTAGCGCTCGTTGAAGATCGTCTGGTCGCTGGGGAATGTCATTATTGGGGGTGCAACCCGAGCAAAACACTGCTTCGTCCGATCGAGGTGTTCAATCTCGCGAAGGCTGTCCCTGGTGTGCGAGAAGCTATTTCGAGCGAAGGATTGGACGTTGCAGCCGTCTTCGCGAAACGCGACGCGATCATCGAGCACCTCTCGGACGAAGACCGAGTAGTATCACTGCGGCAAGCCGGTGTAGCGGTGTTTCGCGGGTTCGGACGGTTGAGTGGCGAACGAACAGTGCGCGTGGCGCATGCCGATCACACCGAAGCCGTCTTGGAGGCACGCCACGCGGTCGTTGTGGCCACCGGCACTCGACCTTACGTGCCGGAGATACCTGGGTTGGCGCACGCACGCCCGTGGACCAATCGGGACCTAACGACCATGACGCAAGTGCCACCTCGCACGCTGGTGGTGGGTGGCGGGCCCGTCGGTGTGGAGTTCGCGACCATCCTCACCGGTTTGGGCTCCGCGGTAACACTTTTGGTACGTGGGAACTCCGTGCTCCCCAACTGCGAGCCCGAAGCCCGCGAGTTGGTCGCGCAGTCGCTGCGAAGCAGAGGTGTCACGATTCACTTTGAGACAGAATTGTCTGCGGTAGCCCGCCCCGTGCCAGGTGGTCCAGTCGCCGCAACTTTCCGCGGCCAGACCATCGAGGTGGACGAGGTTGTCCTAGCTGCCGGACGGCGCACCAACACCGATGAAATCGGTCTGGAAACCGTTGGCCTGCAAGGCGGTGGGGCCGTTTGTGTGAACGACTACCTCCAGGCGGTCGGCGTCACAGGCGACTGGCTCTACGCCCTGGGCGATACCACCGGGCGTGCTCGGCTGTCTCATATCTCCACCTATCACGGCCATATCGTGGCCGACATCATCGTGGCCCGGGCCACGGGGCGGGAACTGGAGGAAAACGAGCTGGCTGCGCGTGATGCGGGCAGTCTTGCACAGGTTATCTTCACTGAGCCTCAAGTAGCCGCGGCAGGGCTCACGGAAAGTCAGGCCCGCGCAGCACGTTTCGTGGTGCGGACGCGAACTGCCTGTTACCCCGGCACGCTTACATTCCTGGCCCTTTTCAGGGATGGCTTCCAAGGATGGGCAAAATTGGTCATCAACGCCGAGACCAACACACTTCTCGGAGCGACATTTGTCGGCCCGGAGTTTTCGGAACTAGTTCAAGCAGCCACCCTGGCTATCGTCGCGAAGGTACCCGTCGACCTGCTGCGCCATGCCGTCGCGCCCCACCCGACGGTCAATCAGGTCTGGGATCTGCTGGTCGCCCCAGAGTCCGAACGTGCCCCGGCACAGAAGAACGCGAATTCCCTTATTTATCAAGCCGGTTAGACATCGATCCTGAGAGGAACCACAATGACCTACGACCGGCCGGTCGTCTCACCGTGACCATGCTTGTAGCGGGAGTCCGCTGCTTCGGCGGCAAAGTGGAGACGCTCGAAGTGGACGAGCCACGAACGTTAGCGGCCGATGAGGTCCTCATCGACGTCCGTAGCGCTGGGGTCGGTAACTGGGACGACATCATTCGCACCGGGGGTTGGAACGTCGGCGTCAGCCCGCCGCTGGCGCTGGGCGTCGAGGCTGCCGGGGTCATCAAGGCCGTTGGTGATCGCTCGGGCGGATTCAATGTGGGCGATGAGGTGCTCTGCCACCCCGTACCGCTACGCGCCCAAGGCACGTGGGCGCCGCTGTTGATCGCACCCGTCGGATCCCTGGCCCACAAACCGCCCGAGGTTCCGTGGGAGACCGCGGCGATCTTTCCGGTGCCGGCGTTGACCGCCGAGCAGGTGGTCGGCGAGGCGCTGGCCCTCCACGGCGGAGAAACGTTGCTCGTTCACGGCGCGGGCGGAATCACCGGCGGGCTCATTGTCCAGCTGGCAGCCCTGCGCGGAGTCGATGTGCTCGCAACCGCCGGGCCGCGTAGCGCCGACCGAGTCCGCGGGCATGGCGCCCGCGAGGTAATCGATTACCGCGATCCGCTGTGGCCACAACACGCACGGGCGTTGGCGAAGGACTCCATCGACGCCGTCGCCAACGCGGCACCCGGGGGTGCTGCTGCGGCGATGACCGCGCTTGCCGACGGTGGCCGGCTGGCCACCATCACCCCCGACGCGCCCGCATCCACCCGCGGGATCGGCGTGACGGCGGTTTACGTCCGTTCCGACGGGGCTCAACTCGACCGTCTCACCGCGCTACTCGCCTCCCGTCGGTTGAGCATGCCGACTCCGCGTTCCTGCGGCCTAGATCAGGCCGCCGCCGCCCTCGCGCACGTCGTCGCAGGTCACGCGCCTAGGGGAGTGGTCATCACGAAGGACATCTGACGAAGTTGCTGTAACACAACAAAATAACCTCACACCAAGGAGTCTTGAGATGACCACTATTACCCCGATCTACACCGGGGTGGCCGCTCACATCGCCGAATACGCTGATGCCATTGCCGTATCCGGTGGCGGCGCCACACTGATTTTCGTCTCCGGCACGCCCGGCCTGCGCGAAGACGGCACCGTGCCTGAGGACTTCACCGACGAAGCCCGGCAGTGCTGGACCAATGTCGAAAGGGCGCTCGGCAAGGCCGGCGCCAAGCTCACCGACATTGTCTACATGCGCCAATGGGTCACCAGCCGTGACAATGCGTCCGCCTACCTGGCGGTGAGCAAAGAGGTCATCCGCCACCAACCCGCCGCCATGTTCAGCATCATCGACGGCCTGGTGTGGCCCAACATCCGCGTGGAAGTTGAAGTCACCGCCATCCTGTCGGCGTGAGCGATCCGAGCTCCTACATAAGCCTAGAAAGGATCCCCGAGGTCGTGGGTGCTTACCTCATCGTCGAGTTATCCACCAACGCGCTGCTCACCACGACCCGCTCGGTGCGAAAACGTCTCGATTTGACCAAACCTCTCCCTATCGTCCCTTGCGTCGAGGTCAGCGACAGTGACGGCACGCTGACGGGCGAAAACGCCAACCAGTATTGGAGTTCGATCATGCCGGCGGCGTGGAGCTATATGCTCGCCGCCCGATCTCGGGGCTTGGGAACCACGCGGACCGGGGTGACGATAATGGCTGACGACGAGATGCGGGCCATCCTCGGGCTACCCGACAATGTCTATCACGCCACGACAATCCCCACCGCCTACTACACCGGCACGACCTTCCGCCGTGCCAAACGGATTCCGCTCGACGACGTGGTGCATTTCGACCGATGGTGAATCCCAATGAGTTTCGCACACAGTCTTCGTCACGTGGCGGACGGCGCCGGCAGTGACCTTGCGCGGCGCGGCACCGACCAGCCGCGCGATGGTGGTGGCGGTGATGGTGTCGATGGTCGCGTTCCTCGACTCCACCGTGATCAACCTGGCTTTGCCGGCCATCGAGCGCGACCTGGGCGGCGGCCTGGCGCTGCAGCAATGGATCATCGACGGCTACCTACTGGCGATGGCGGCTGCGATTCTCCCCGGCGGGTCCATCTCGGATCTTTTCGGACGCGTTCCGGTGATGCGGTTCGGGCTGTTGGCTTTCGGGGTGGGCTCGGTTATGGCGGCTGTTGCCACCTCACCGGCGATGTTGATCACCGGGCGCCTCATTCAGGGCCTGGGCGCGGCGTTCCTCGTGCCGGGTTCGCTGGCGCTGATCAACACGGTGTTCGACAAAGCACGCCAGTCCGCGGCGATCGGCATCTGGACCGGGTGGACGGGAACCGCCTTCGCATTGGGCCCCCTGCTGGGCGGAATGTGCGTCGACTTCCTAGGCTGGCGTTGGATTTTCGTGTTGTCAGCGATCCCCATGGCGGTCGGGTATGCGCTGACGTTCTGGCTGTGCCCGATGTCGGGCCGGGTCGAAGGCGCCCGTGTCGATACCGCCGGGGTCGGACTATCGGCGGTAGGGCTGGCCGCGACCGTGTATGCGTTGATCGAAGCGCAACGCGACGGGTGGACCGACCCGGCGGTCATCACACCCTTGGTGATCGGGATCGCCGCATTGGCCGTCTTCGTGAGTTGGCAGCACCGCAGCAAGTCGCCGATGCTTCCGTTGCCGCTGTTCACCTTTCGTAACTTCGCTGCCGCCAACCTCGTCACCGCGTTCGTCTACGGCGCGTTGACGCTGGGATCGCTGGCCATCGCCCTTTACACCCAAGAAATCGGCGGCTACTCAGCCACCGCGGCCGGACTGGCCACGCTGCCGATCCCGGCGGTGTCGTTCGTGTTCGCGCGTCATGTCGGCCGCATCGCCGCGCGGGTGGGACCGCGCGCGTTCCTGATCGCGGGCCCCGCCTTGGCGGGGATCGGGCTGCTGCTGATCCGCCCGAAAACCCATGGTTTCCACGCGATCACCGACCTCGTCCCTGGGATGACCGTGCTGGCTATCGGGCTGGTCGCGACTATCACACCGCTGACCTCGGTGACGCTGGGCTCGGTGCCGACCGAATACAGCGGCCTGGCGTCGGGGATCAACAACGCCGTCTCGCGTTTGGCCGCGCTGATGTCGATCGGGTCCGTGGGCCTGATCAGCGTTGGCGCCGCGAGCGCGACCGGATTCGCCCACGTGTTAGAGGTGAGCGCCGCACTATTCGCCCTGGGCGCGTTGTGCGCCGCGCTGTTGATCACCAATCCCGCTGCCGGCTGCCAGCCGGTGCCCTGCGACATCGCGGCGTTATGCCGCGACCGGCCCGGTGTGCAGCCCGCCCTGGCCAGCAGTCGCGCGGCCGCGACCGAACCATCCCCTCCGCAGTAGTCGTTTACCGGCACAGCCTTATCCGTCCACGCTTTGGTTCACGGCGGCGCAGTACTCACCCGGGTGAACAGGCGGTTGGGGTGATGACAGCTCACCCCGTCTGGACGCAATCTCAATACGACCAGATCCGGGTGGATTGTCGGCTGGTTTGCGGAGCGCCCCAGCTGAGGAAGTTACACGTGGCTGATGCGAAGAACTGCGGTCCAGCCGAAGCCGTCAGAAGAACCAGGAAGGGACCCGCGTATGCATTTTGAGGCCAAGAAGGTCATCGTTGTCGGCGGCAGTGCCGGCATCGGTCGGCAGGTCGCGATCGACATCGTCGATCACGGGGGGAGCGCGGTGATCATTGGCCTGTCGAAAGGCCGTGTCGACAACACCGTCGCTGAGCTGACGAGCCGGGGTGGCCAATCCTGGGGTATCGCCGCCGAGCTGACGGATCGCGCCGCCGTCGCCGATGTGCAACGCGCGCTATCTGGGCAGCACGGCGACGCGACACTGTTGGTAAACGCGGCCGGATTCTTCATCCCCAAGCCATTTCTCGAATACGACGCGCAGGACTACGACTCGTACATGGACCTCAACTATGCCCTGTTCTTCCTGACGCAGACCGTCGTCGAGGGCATGATCGCCCGCGGGGAGGGCGGCGCCATCGTCAATATCGGAAGCATGTGGGCACATCAGGCGATCGGTGTGACCCCATCGTGCGGACACTCGATGCAAAAAGCAGGGCTCCCTGCGCTCACCCATAATCTGGCCATCGAGCTTGCCGAGCACAAGATCCGGGTCAACGCGGTGGCACCGGCCGCCGTCAAGACCCCGGCGCTCGAGCGGTGGGTCCCGAAGGCAGAGATCGATGCCACGCTTGACACTTTCGCGCCTTTTCATCCCCTGGGACGAGTCGGCACCCCCGCCGACGTCGCCAACGCCGTAACCTATCTGCTCTCCGACCAAGCCAGCTGGGTCACCGGCGCGATTCTCAACGTCGACGGGGGCGTCATGGCTGGCCGCAACTAACGCGATGGAGGTCGTGCACCGTTTAGGGGAGAGGGCCAAACAATTTGGCGCGCTGGACAATCAACCGCGCACTCACCTAGGAAGCATCCGGGCTATACGAAATACATCAGGTGCCCGGCCGCGGTCGACAAGTTAAACCCAAGAAGGAGAGGTTGCAGTGAAAAATGACATCTTGAGGCCAGGCGGTCCGCCAGCCAAGTCTGTCGGCCGCACTGAAGGCAAGTCCGTGTTTAACGGGACGGTTGGTGTCCGCCACATCGTCGATAAGGTTCAGGCGGAAGGGCGCTTCTCCGTTGTAGAGCATCCAATGTCGCCGCGAGTGCTAGCGGCACCGCTTCATCGCCACCACAACGAAGACGAGTACAGCTGGATCATCGAGGGACGCGTAGGCGCTTTGCTTGGCGATGAGGTGCTCTACGGTGGATCTGGGGACTTCATTTTCAAGCCACGAGGTCAATGGCATACATTTTGGAACGCGGGCGACGAGCCCGCGCGCATCCTGGAAATCATTTCCCCCGCAGGATTTGAGCAGTTCTTTGACGAGCTGTCTGACCTCGGCGGTGTGGACAAGATAGCGACAGAGTCCCTAGATGAACTCTGTGCGCGGTACGAGCTGGAGATGGATGTCGACAGTGTCTCCGAGCTATGCAAACGCTTCCACTTGAAATACCCCGGTGAACCTATTTGATCATGAACCGTAGATTTCGAAATGTCTGTGCGACACAACGCTTCTGAAGATCAGCGTCGACTCCGGTCGAATCCTGAGCGCCCTCGGTGAACGCGCTCTTCCCGGGAGCACATCGATTGCAGCAACCATGGCTCCGACAAACAACGATGAGAGGAACCCCCGCATGTCCAAGCCCG
>Ga0335071_10003903_pt1 | contig 15639 bp, 14 predicted proteins | sample Lox_Sample_15_FD_206724 | JGI IMG/M metagenome (GOLD analysis project Ga0335071, IMG submission 206724) | Soil microbial communities from Loxahatchee National Wildlife Refuge, Florida, United States - Lox_Sample_1.5 | ecosystem: Environmental > Terrestrial > Soil > Wetlands | place: USA... | reverse complement strand
AATCCCGACAGCAGCCTCGGCTCTCTTGCGAGCGTCAGCATCGTCGACTCCTCGGTCACGATCCTCGATCAGCGCAGCCTGCATACGTTCGTGGCCCGCGACACCCGGTTCCTGGTGCGGCGCGACCATGTGGGGCTGCGCGCGGAATTGACGGCCGCGGTCGACTTGGCAGGGAAGCGCGCGACTGTATCGGCGATTGGTCACTATGTCGTGGCGAGCCGGTCGGTCGATTTCGGCATGGACTTCGCGAAGCTCGATCCCGTGGCACTGTCCGCGGCGGCACCGGAGCTGAGTGCGCTGTCCGGCCTCGACGTGCCGCTCTCGGGCCGTGTCGACCTCGCCTACGATTCGCAGTTCCGGCTGGCGAAAGCCAGCTTCAGCGTCACCGGAGAGAGCGGCCGGCTGGCGGCGGCACCCTATGGGCTGCCCGCGGATGCGCCCATCCGGCGCCTGCGACTGGACGGCCGCATGCCGGACCCGGGCTCTATCGAGATCACCGGCGCCGAGCTCGACCTGGGCGGCCCGCTGATCGGCGTGCGCGCGGGTGTGACCGGCCTCGATGCGCAGCCGCGTGCCACGGCAACCGTCACCGCCCGCAACGTCACCGCCGATGACATGCGCCGGCTGTGGCCGCGCGAGCTGGCGCGCAACGCCCGCAACTGGATCACCACGAACATCGTGCATGCGACGATCGGCGAGGCGCACGCCGAGTTTTCCGCCAGCGCACCGGCCGCGGACGCGCATTGGACTGTGGACGAAGCCAAGGGCACGTTCACGGCGAGCGGCGTCGAAGCCAACTACCTGACGCCCATGCCGCATGTCGAGGGCGTGAACGGCGAGGGCACGTTCACCAAGAGCCGCGTCGACATCACGACGAACGGCGGCGGGGCCGGCAATCTGCGCCTCGGCAATGCCACGATAGCGCTGACCAAGCTCGACACCGACGACGAGACCGCCGAGCTCGACGTCCCGATTACCGGCCCGGTGCGCGAGGCGCTCGAGCTCGTCGACGGGCCGCCGCTCGGTTACGTGAAGAAGATCGACCGCAAGCCGTCGGATTTCTCCGGCGACATGGCATTGCGGCTGGTGTTGAAGCTGCCACTCAAGCACGACCTGGACACCGACCAGATCGACGCGCTGGCGACCGCCCATGTCCAGAACCTGACCCAGCGCGACGCCGCGCTCGGCCAGAACGTCACCGACGGCGACGTGCAGCTGCGCGTCGACAAGAGCGCGATGACGATCACCGGGCGGGTCAAGCTCGGCCCGATCCCGGCCAACGTCGAGCTCACGCGAAATTTCGCGAGCGGCGCCCTGGTCATCGGGCGCACGCACGCCGTGGCGCGGGTCGCGGACCCGGCGGACTACGCGGCACTCGGCCTCAAGGCCGCGTCCTATGTCGACGGGCCCACGACCGTGACCGTGGACTATGTCGAGCGGCCGCGCAGCCGCAGCGACGTGACCATCGACGTGACCCTCGACGAGGCGGCCGTATCTATCGACCAGCTCGACTGGCACAAGCCGGCCGGCCGGCCCGCCTCGGCGCACGTCGTCATGAATCTCTCGAGCGGCCACCCGGTCGACCTGTCGAACGCCTCGATCAACTCGGGGGACCCCGCGGCCGGCGGCTTCTTGGCCCGCTGGCGCGCGACCTTCGCGCCCGACGGCAAGACGTTCAGCCAGGTGGATATCGATGCGCTCAAGGTCGGGTTGACCGATATCAAGGGTTCGGTCGCTCTGTCGCCGGCGGGTGCGTCGATCTCGCTCAGCGGGCCGGGCCTGAACCTCGGTCCATTCCTCAAAGGAGATACGACGCCGTCGGGAGGCAACCGGCCCGCACTCGACCTCGACATCCATGTGGACCGGCTCTATGTCGAGCCCGACCGCTGGCTGAGCCGGGTCAGCTTCGTCGGGCGCCGCGGCCCGGAGCGCTGGCTCACCGCGGACCTGCAGGCGGATACCAGCGACGATCCGAACGCCAAAAGCCACGCGGCCCTTGCCCTGCAGATGTTCGAGGACGGGCACCAGAGCCTCGACATGGTGGCCGACGACGCAGGCGCGTTCCTGCGCGCCGACGGAGTCACGCCGAACGTGGTCGGCGGCCGCCTCGTGATCCACGGCGCCACCGACACGGCGCGCGCGGGCCAGCCGATCGTCGGCCATCTGAACATGAGCGCTTACCGCGTGGTCGGGGCTCCCATCCTCGCGCGCGTGCTGAGCGTGGCGCTCCTGACCGGGGTCGTCGATTCTCTGCGCGGGGAGGGCATCGGCTTTTCCCAGCTCGACGCCGATTTCGCCTATTACGGGCCGCGCCTCGAGTTCACGAATGCGCGCAGCGCAGGGCCCGCGATCGGCGTCACGGCCAACGGGAGCATCGACATCGAGGGCGATACGATCGATCTCACCGGCACGATCGTGCCGGCGAACGCGCTCAATAGCCTGCCGAGCAAGATCCCGCTGATCGGCAATCTGTTGACCGGCGGCGGGGGCGGGCTGTTTGCCGCCACGTATAAGGTGAGCGGGCCGCTCGGCGACCCCAAGGTGTCGGTCAATCCACTATCGACCCTGGCGCCGGGCTTCCTGCGCAACCTGTTCGGCGGCATGGGCGGTACGTCGGCCACCGATGCGACCCCGGAATCCGAAAAGCAGATCGAACGCGACCAACCGAAGGACGCGGCGCCGGTTAAACCGCCCTGACCAGGACGTGGCGTTTCTTGCCGCGCGAGAGCTTGATGAAGCCGTCGCGGCCGATATGGCCGACGGTGAGCGAGGCCGCCGGATCCTGGACGGTCTCATCGTTGACGCTGAGCCCCGCCTGCGCGGCGAGGCGCCGGGCCTCGCCGTTGCTGGCGGCCAGTCCCGCGCGGCGGAACAGCTCGTAGGCGGCAAGGCCCTTCTCGAGCTCGGCGCGGGGGACATCGACTGTCGGAAGGCCGGCAGACGCGGAGCCCTGCTCGAAGGTCTGTTGTGCGGTCTGCGCCGCCTGCTGCGCAGCCCCTTCGCCGTGGCACAGCCGCGTCGCTTCGGTCGCAAGCACCTTCTTCGCTTCGTTGATCTCGGCGTCCTTCAGCTTTTCCAGGCGTGCGATCTCTTCCAGCGGCAGTTCGGTGAACAGACGCAGGAAGCGGCCGACGTCCTCGTCCTCCGTGTTTCGCCAGAACTGCCAGTAGTCGTAGGGGCTCAGCCGGTCCGCGTTGAGCCACACCGCGCCCTGCGCGGTTTTGCCCATCTTCGCCCCCGAGGACGTGGTGATGAGCGGGGTGGTCAGGCCGAACAGCGCCTTGTCGGCCACGCGCCTCCCCAGCTCCACGCCCATGACGATGTTGCCCCACTGGTCGGATCCGCCCATCTGCAGCGCGCAGTCGTAGCGCCGCGCCAGCTCCACGAAGTCGTACGATTGCAAGACCATGTAGTTGAATTCGAGGAACGAGAGCGGCTGCTCGCGCTCGAGGCGCAGCTTGACCGAATCCATCGAGAGCATGCGGTTGACCGAGAAGTGCCGGCCGATGTCGCGCAGGAGCGGGATATAGAGCAGCTTGTCGAGCCAGTCGGCGTTGTTCGGCATGACCGCGTCGGTCGGCCCGTCGCCGAATGTCAGGAACTTGCCGAAGATCGACTTGATGCCCGCGATGTTGCGCGCAATCTGGTCCTCGCTGAGCAACTGCCGCGCCTCGTCCTTGCCCGACGGGTCTCCCACCTTGGTGGTGCCGCCGCCCATCAACACGATCGGCTTGTGCCCGGTCTTCTGAAGCCAACGCAGCATCATGATCTGCATCAGGCTGCCGACATGGAGGGAGTCCGCCGTGCAGTCGAAGCCGATATAGGCCGGCACCACGCCGGCGCGGGCGCGGGCATCGAGCCCGTCGGGGTCGGTGATCTGGTGGACGAAGCCGCGCGATGCGACGGCCGTCAGGAACTCGGAGCGGAACCCGGTCATAGCGGGTCGTTTACCATGGCGCTCGCCTGCGCGACAATTGATCGTATGACCTCCGATTCGAAACGTTTGTGGCGGGCGATCGGCATGATGAGCGGCACCTCGCTCGACGGGGTGGACGCGGCCCTGGTGGAGACCGACGGCGAGGGCAGGATGCGTGCCGGGCCGGCGCTGACCGTTCCCTACGAGAAGAGCCTGCGCGAGCGGCTGCGCCGGGCCTTGGGCGGCCGCCACCCGGTGACGGCGATCGAGCGCTCGTTGACCGTGGCGCACGCCGAGGCGGTGGCGGCGCTCCTGAAGCAGAGCGGCAGTACCGCGGCCGAGATCGACCTGATCGGCTTTCACGGCCAGACCATCGTCCATCGGCCCGAGGACCGCGTGACCTGGCAGATCGGCGATGCGGCCCTGCTGGCGGCGCGCACGCGCATCGACGTGGTCGCCGATTTCCGCAGCGCCGACGTCGCCGCGGGCGGGCAGGGGGCGCCGCTCGTGCCGGTCTTCCACCGGGCCCTCGCCGCCGCGTCGGAGCTGGAGCGGCCGCTCGCGGTCCTCAATATCGGCGGGGTCGCGAACGTGACATGGATCGGCACCTCGGGCGCCAACGGCGCCGACCTGCTGGCGTTCGACACCGGGCCCGGCAATGCGCTGATCGACGACTGGATGCTGGCGCGGACCGGACAGGCGCGCGACGAGGATGGCGCGTGTTCTGCGCGCGGCCAGGTCGATCGGGCGGTGATCGAGCGCCTTCTCGGCCACGACTACTTCGCCCGCCGCCCGCCCAAGTCGCTCGACCGCAACGCGTTCGATCCGGCACCGGTCGAGAAGCTGTCGACCGAGGACGGGGCTGCGACCCTGGTGCGGTTCACGGCCGAGGCCGCAGCCCTGGCGCGCCGCCATTTCCCGCAAAACCCCAGGCAGTGGATCATCACCGGCGGCGGGCGGCGCAATCCGAGCCTGATGGGGGCGCTGCGCGAGGTCATGGGCGGTGTTCCGATCCGCGCCGCCGAGGACGTGGGCTGGGACGGCGACGCGCTCGAGGCGCAGGCGTTCGCCTATCTGGCGGTGCGCTCCCGGCGGGGCCTGCCGCTCAGCTTCCCAACCACCACCGGCGTGCGCGAGCCGATGCAGGGCGGGCGGTTCTTCCCGCGACCAAAGGCGGCCGCCTGAAGCTGCCCACTCGAAGCCCACCCTTGACGCCGGCGCCGCGGCGTGGGGCAATCCGGCTCACAAGAAACAAGGCCCCGATCCGGGGCCACGAGGGAGGCACCCATGGCCGAGACGGTGTTCAACGTCAGCGATTTCATCAACCGGCGGCGCGTCGGCGGGACGCAGGTCACGGTCATGCTGCTCTGCGCGCTGATCATGGTCGCGGACGGCTATGACGCCTTCGTCGTGGGGTTCATCCTGCGGCCGCTCGCCCAGGCATTCGGCGTGTCGCCGGCCGCGATCGTGCCGGTGTTCGCGCTGCAAAGCGTGGGCATCGCGATCGGCGCCTCGTGCGCCGGCATGCTCGCTGACCGGTTCGGGCGCCGCCGGACGTTGCTGACGTCCGCGGTGCTGCTCGGCCTCCTGACCCTCGCGACGACCCAGGCGTCCTCGGTCGCCGAGATCATCTGGCTCCGTTTCATCGCCGGCATCTTCTTCGGCGCCATCCTGCCGAACTCGGTCGCGATGACCGTCGAGTTCGCACCCGAGCGGCTGCGCGCCACGATGGTGAACTGGATGTTCATCGGCTACGTCGGCGGGGTCGCCGCCGGCGGCGGTGTCACGGCCCTTTTCGTCACGCAGTACGGATGGCAGAGCGCGTTCTGGGTGGGCGGCCTGGTGCCGCTCGTGATCGCCGTGCTGCTCTACCTGTTCCTGCCGGAATCGATCCGGTTCTGCGTGCTGCGCGATGGCCACGATCCCCGGATCGCCGGTGTTCTGCGCCGCATGGATCCCGGCCTCTCGTTGACGGGCCAGGAGCGCTTCGTGCTCGATGAACCCCATGCCGCGGGCCTGCCGCTGTTGGCGCTGTTCCGCGAGCGCCGGGCGCCGCTGACCGTGCTGATCTGGCTCGCCTACTTCATGAACATCCTGGTGATCAGTCTGCTGGGCGCCTTCCTGCCAATCTTCCTGCACAATTTCGGCGGCCTGTCGCTGGAAAGCGCCGCGGCCGTGACCTCCTTCTATTCGATCTGCGGTCTCACGGCGATGCTGGTCTACGGCCGGCTCATCGACCTGTTCGGCGGGCCGATCGTGATCACGATCACCAGCATCCTCGCCTGTGTTTCGGTCGCGGCCTTGGGCGAGATTGATCTCGCGTCCTGGTGGGTGTACGCGGCGATGGTGTTCGTCGGAGCCGGCGTGGTCGCGGCACAAGCCGGCCTGCACGCGCTGTGCTCGATGATCTATCCGACGCGGATGCGGGCCACGGGCCTCGGCTGGGCCATGGGGATCGGCCGCGTCGGCGGGATGGCCGGCCCGCTCCTGGGCGGGATGGCGCTCGCCGGACATTGGACGGCACTGCCGTCGTTCCTCACCGGAGCCTTGCCGATGCTCGTGGTCGGCGTTGCGACCGCCGGCATCGGGGTCATGCTGTCGCCGACCTTCGGGCGGTCCGACGCCATGGCCGCGGCCGGGCGCTCATCGGCGCCTGCGGAGTAGAGACCCGACCGCCGCTATTTCGCGGCGGTCTTCTCTTTTTCCTTCTCGCGCGTGGCCGGCTTGACGGGCTTGGCCGGCGGGGCCGGGGCCATCGCCGTCTCCACATAGTCCTCGACGACCGCGTCGAGCTTGTCCATGCGGTCGGTGAAGAAGTGGTTGGCACCCTTGATGACGCGGAAATCGACCTCGATGTCGCGCTGCTTGCCGAGCTTTTCGGCGAGCTTCTTCACCGATTCCTCGGGCACCACGTCGTCCTTGTCGCCCTGGACGATCAGGCCGGAGGACGGGCAGGGGGCGAGGAAGCCGAAATCGTAGATGTTGGCCGGCGGTGCGACCGAGATGAACCGGTCGATCTCGGGGCGGCGCATCAGGAGCTGCATGCCGATCCAGGCGCCGAACGAGAAGCCCGCGATCCAGCACTGGCCGGCGTTCGGGTTGTAGGACTGCAGCCAGTCGAGGGCCGAAGCCGCATCGGTGAGCTCGCCCTCGCCGCGGCCGAACGAGCCCTGGCTGCGGCCGACGCCGCGGAAGTTGAAGCGCAAGGTGCAGAAGCCCTGGCGCACGAAGATCTGGTTGAGCGCGTAGACGATCTTGTTGTGCATCGTCCCGCCGTGCTGCGGATGCGGGTGGAGCAGCAGGACGATTGGCCGCCGCTCGCCCTTGGCAAGCGTGTAGCGGCCTTCCAGCCGCCCTTCGGCGCCGTTGATGATCACTTCAGGCATGGGGACCTACATCAATAAGACTGGCGCACATGAGGCCGGGCTCGGGGTAAATACCTGACGTTACAAATAGGTTATCTCGGGCGGACATCAAACGGACCTTGATTTCTTTTCTGAGAAACGCGCTTAGGTATTATTCTTGACCGGGTAAGTAGGAGAAACTATGTTGCAAAAGGCTCTTGCGGTGCCAGGCTCGGGTCTGTGGATTTGGGGGCAAATTTTCGCGGGCAATTGCGGGCGCATAATAGGAAGTCGAAGCCATGATCTTCAAGCGTCTTGCAGACGAGATTGACGCCATTTTGACGCGCGACCCGGCCGCGCGGTCCAGGATGGAAGTGGTATTATGTTACCCTGGACTGCATGCGGTGGCACTCCACTGGCTCGCCAACGCGGCGTGGCGGAACAATTGGAAGCTGCTCGGCCGCCTGATCTCGCATTTGGCGCGCGGGCTGACGGGAATCGAGATCCACCCCGCGGCCAAGATCGGCCGGCGGCTTTTTGTCGATCACGGCATGGGGGTCGTGATCGGAGAAACATCCGAGATCGGCGACGACGTGACTCTCTACCAGGGTGTGGTGCTGGGCGGGATCTCGTTGGATGAGGGCAAGCGCCATCCGACCCTCGGCAACAACGTGATCTGCGGCGCCGGCGCCAAGATCCTCGGGCCGATCACCGTGGCCGATGGGGCCCGCATCGGCTCGAATGCCGTCGTGCTCAAGGACGTCCCCGCCGGCGCCACGATGGTCGGCGTGCCGGCCCGCCAGGTGGTGCGCGCCGCGAAGCAGGACCGTTCCGATTTCTGCGCCTACGGCCAGGACCCCGACCTTCCCGATCCGGTGGCGCGCGCCATCGATGCGATGTGCGGCGATATCGCGACGTTGCGCGCGCGGATCGTCGAGCTCGAAGGCATGGTGACGGCACTGCGTGGCCAGGTCGACGGCACCCCGCAGCAGACGGACGCGGTTTCGCGCACGCTGCTGGAGCGCCTCTAGGTTTTCGCGAAGGAGACACACCCGTGAAACTCAGCACCAAAGGCCGGTACGCTGTCATGGCGATGGTCGATCTCGCGAGCAACAGCAAGGGCCAGCCCGTGGCGCTCGCCGACATCGCCGAGCGGCAGGAGATCTCGCTCTCCTATCTCGAGCAGCTGTTCGCGAAGCTGCGCAAGGGCGGTCTCGTGAAGAGCGTGCGCGGCCCCGGCGGCGGATACCTCCTGGCGCACCCGGTCGAGGAATCGCGCATCTCCGACATCATCCTGTCGGTCGACGAGCCGATCCGCGCCACCCGCTGCGCGCCCGGCTCGCCCGCGGGCTGCCGCAGCAATCGCAGCCGCTGCCTCACGCATGATCTGTGGGAAGAGCTCGGCAACCAGATCCATCTGTACCTGAGCTCGGTGACCCTCGCCGATATCTGCAACCGTCGCATCCTCGGCACCAGCGGCGTCATCGCACATGACGGCGCCGGGCCGGCCCCGGCCGACGTCCAGGCGACGGCGGCGGAGTAGGAAGTCCCAGGCGTCATGACCCGTCCGGTCTACCTCGACTACAACGCGACGGCACCGCTCAAACCGGCGGTGATCGAGGCCATGACGTCGGCGCTCGCCGAATGCGGCAACGCGTCCTCGGTCCACCGCTTCGGCCGGCTGGCCAGGCGCTCGATCGAAACGGCGCGCGAGGAGGTGGCGGCGCTGGTGAATGCAGCCCCTCACCAGGTGGTGTTCACGAGCGGCGGCACCGAGGCCAACAATCTGGCGCTCGCGGCACTCGGCCGCGGCCGGCGCCTCGTCGTCTCGGCGGTCGAGCACGACTCCGTGCTCAAGGCAGCAGCCGGCGCCGAGATCGTGCCGGTGGACAGCCGCGGCGAAGTCGATCTGTCCGCGCTCAAGGCGATGCTCGAGCGCGATGCGCGCCCCGCCCTGGTCGCGGTCATGCTCGCCAACAACGAGACCGGAGCCATCCAGCCCGTGGCGCAGGTTGCGTCTCTCGCGCACGCGCACGGCGCGCTCGTCCACTGCGATGCCGTGCAGGCGGCCGGCAAGATGGACATCGACGTGGCACGCCTCGGCGCCGACACGCTCGCGTTGTCGGCGCACAAGCTCGGCGGCCCGCAAGGGATCGGGGCGCTCGTGGTCGCGGGCAGCGTGGACGTCCGGCCGCTCTTCGTGGGCGGCGGCCAGGAGCGCGGCTGGCGCGCCGGCACCGAGAATACGGCCGCCATCCGCGGCTTCGGCGTGGCGGCACGTCTGGCGCGCGAGGATCTTCCTGCGATGCAGGACCTCGCCCGGGTGCGCGATGAGATGGAGGCCCGCCTCCTGCGCGCCGCCTCCGAAGCGGTGGTGTTCGCATCCGGTTCCAGCCGGCTGCCCAACACGAGCTGCATCGCATTGCCGGGGATCGCGGCCGAGACGCAGGTCATGGCGCTGGACCTGGCCGGGGTTGCGGTGAGCGCCGGGTCCGCCTGTTCCTCGGGAAAGGTTGCGCCGTCGCACGTGCTGCGCGCGATGGGAGTAGCCCCGGAGCTTACGAAGACTGCCATCCGCATCAGCCTCGGCTGGCGCACGACGGCGGACGATATCGATCACCTGGTGGATGCGTGGGCGGTCCTGCGCGCGCGCAGCCGCTCGCTTTTCGCGGACCGGGCCGGCTCTCCGGCCCCCGCGGCATGAACAAGAGGAAGAAGACGTGATGACGGCGATGACGACGACGAAAGATGCAGAGACAGCGCGCGGTTCGAACGCGCCCAAGCGGCCGGTCTATCTCGACTACCAGGCGACCACGCCGATGGACCCGCGGGTGCTCGAGGCGATGATGCCCTATTTCCTCGAGAAGTTCGGCAATCCCCACTCGCGCAACCACACCCATGGCTGGGAGGCCGAGGAAGGGGTCGAGACCGCGCGCAAGCAGGTGGCCGACCTGATCGGCGCCGACGAGCGCGAGATCGTCTTCACCTCGGGCGCCACCGAATCGAACAACCTCGCGATCTCGGGCGTTGCCAATTTCTACAAGGACAAGAAGAACCACATCATCACGCTGGTGACCGAGCATAAATGCGTGCTCGACACCTGCCGGCACCTGGAGCTGCAGGGCTTCGAGGTGACCTATCTGCCGGTGCAGCAGGACGGCCTCCTCGATCTCGAGCTCCTGAAGAAGACGATCACCGACAAGACGGTCGTCGTCTCGGTGATGGGGGCCCACAACGAGATCGGCGTGCTGCAGCCGCTGAAGGAGATCGGCGAGATCTGCCGGGCGCGCGGCGTGTTCTTCCACACCGACTGCGCCCAGGCCTTCGGCAAGATTCCGCTCGACGTGAACGAGATGAAGATCGACCTGATGAGCATCTCGGGTCACAAGATCTATGGACCCAAGGGCATCGGCGCTCTCTATGTCCGGAGGCGCCCGCGCGTGCGCCTGGTCCCCCTGATCCACGGCGGTGGCCAGGAGCGCGGCTTCCGCTCCGGCACCTTGCCCGCCCCCTTGTGCGTGGGGCTGGGGGCCGCGGCCGAGATCGCCAAGCGCGAGATGGCGCAGGACACCGAGCGTGTCGGCAAGCTGCGCGACCGTTTCTACAAGCGGATCACCGACCGGCTGCCCGAGGTCTACCTCAATGGCGACCTGAAGAACCGTCTCGCGAGCAACCTCAACCTGAGCTTCGCCTATGTCGAAGGCGAGGGGCTGATGATGGGCATCAAGGATTTGTCCGTGTCCTCGGGATCGGCCTGCACCTCGGCCTCGCTGGAGCCGTCCTATGTGCTGCGGGCGCTCGGGGTGACCGAGGATCTGGCGCACACGAGCCTGCGCATCGGGTTCGGCCGGTTTACGACCGAGGACGAGGTCGACTACGCGGCCGACCGCATCATCGAGGCCGTGCAGAAGCTGCGCAACATGAGCCCTCTCTGGGAAATGGCCCAAGAGGGAATCGACATCAAATCGATCAAGTGGGCCGCCCACTGACCGTGGTATAAGCCCACCGCATCCAAGGAGCGATAGAACATGGCGTACAGTGAAAAGGTCGTCGACCACTACGAGAACCCGCGCAACATCGGGTCGCTCGACAAGAACGACCCCGCGGTCGGTACCGGGCTCGTGGGCGCGCCCGCTTGCGGCGACGTGATGAAGCTCCAGATCAAGGTGAACGCTGAGGGCATCATCGAGGATGCCAAGTTCAAGACCTTCGGATGCGGCTCGGCGATCGCGTCGAGCTCGCTGGTCACCGAATGGGTCAAGGGCAAGTCGGTGGACGAGGCGGCGCAGATCAAGAACACGCAGATTGCCCAGCACCTGGCGCTGCCTCCGGTGAAGATCCACTGCTCGGTCCTGGCCGAGGACGCCATCAAGGCCGCGATCGCCGACTACAAGGCCAAGACGCAGGGTGCGAAAGCAGCGGAGTAACAGGGGTTACGAGTAAGAGGACGCCGTGAACGACACAGTCCAAGTACCGCTCAAGTCGGATACCGCAGCACCGGCCAAGCGCCCGGCGCGCGCGCGGCCGGCCGCGATCACCGTGACACCGGCGGCGGTGGCGCGGGTCAAGGCCCTGCTGGAGAAGCGCGGCAAGCCGTCGGTCGGCGTGCGCATCGGCGTGCGCTCGCGCGGCTGCTCGGGCCTCAGCTACACGCTCGAATACGCCGACGCCAAGGGCCCGGCGGACGAGGCGGTCGAGGTCGAGGGTGTCACGATCCTGATCGATCCGAAGGCGTCGATGTTCATCTTCGGCACCGAAATGGACTTCGTCGAGGACAAGCTGCAGTCGGGCTTCGTGTTCCGCAATCCGAACGAGAAAGGCCGGTGCGGGTGCGGTGAATCCTTCCACGTCTGAGGTTCCCGCTGGTCGCCGACGGCCGGCCCTCTCCTTAAACGCGGCAGGGGTGCCGGCCGTGATGTTTCTGGCGCGATGTTTCCGGACTGGCGATGAACGAGATCTCTCCCTTCAATCCCGAGAATAAGGCGCCGGTCGCCTGCTGGTCGTGCAAAGGGCCGGTCGAGGCGGCGGCCCTGTTCTGCCCGACCTGCCGCGCCGTGCAGCCGCCGCGCCCGCTCGACCATTTCGCGCGGCTCGGGCTTCCGGCCGGGTTCGAGCTGGACGTGGCCGAGCTCGACCGGCGCTATTTCGCCGCCCAGCGCCAGCTCCACCCCGACCGGTTTGCGACGCGCACGGCGCGCGAGCGCGCGATCTCGCAGAGCCAGGCGGTCGAGCTCAACGCCGCCTACGAGACGCTCAAGGATCCGCTCGCCCGCGCCACGTATCTGCTGGCCTTGAAGGGCATCTCCGCCAATCCGGACGGCTGCCATACGGTGAACGATCCGACCCTGCTCACCGAGCAGATGGAGCGGCGCGAGGCGCTGCTCGAGGCCGACACGCCGCAGGCGGCCGCGGCACTCGCGGATGAGGCCGCTTCGCACGTGCGCGACAGCGAAGCCATGATCGCTGCGGCGTTCGCCGCGGGCGATCTCGAGAAGGCGGGCGCCGAGACGACCCGCCTCAAGTACCTCGTGAAGCTGGTCGAGGAAGCCCGCGCCCGCCAGGCGAAGCTCGCCGCTGCATCTCAGCCGACGAGTTAATCCTGTGACACGCAAACCCCTCACCCGCTCGCTGACTTGCGCTGCGTCGCCGGCCTTCAGGCCGCCGACGGGCGCGCAGAAAAGAGTTGGCGCGACCTCTCCCGCAAGGGGAGAGGTGAAATTGCAGCGCGCCCATGTCTCCCTCTCCCCTTGTGGGAGAGGGAAGCGCGCGAGAGCGCGCGGGGTGAGGGGATGTCGCACCCTCGCTCGTGTGAGCTGAGCCGCCGATGGCGACGCCGCTTCTGCAAATCCACGAGCCGGGCGAGACGCCGCTGCCGCACGAGCAGGAGCGGGGCCTCGCGGTCGGCATCGATCTCGGCACCACCAATTCCGTGGTCGTGATGGCGCGCGGCGGCAAGGCCGAGGTCGTGCGCGACGCGCAAGGCTTGGCACTGGTGCCGTCGGTGGTCGCCTATCGCGATGGCGAGGTGGTGGTCGGCGAGGCGGCGCGGCGCGAGCTTTTGGAGCGGCCCGAGATCGTCGTCAGCTCGATCAAGCGCCTGATGGGCCGGGGGGCCGCCGACCTCAAGACCCTCGCCGGCGCTTTGCCCTACGAGCTCGCGCCGGCGGCGCCCGGCTCTCCCGAAGGCGGCGGCATGGTGCGCCTCGCCATCGCCGGGCGCACGCTCTCGCCGGTCGAGATCTCGGCCGATATCCTGCGCGCCCTCAAGGGCCGCGCCGAGACGGCGCTAGGGCAGACGGTCGACCGTGCGGTCATCACCGTCCCGGCCTATTTCGACGACGCGGCGCGCACGGCCACGCGCGACGCGGCACGGCTGGCCGGCCTTGAGGTGCTGCGCCTGGTCAGCGAGCCCACGGCCGCGGCTCTCGCCTATGGCCTCGACAGCGGCTCCGAGGGCCTCTACGCGGTCTACGACCTCGGCGGCGGGACGTTCGATTTCTCGCTGCTGCGCCTGGAGAAGGGCGTGTTCCAGGTGCTGGCCACCGGCGGCGATGCGGCCCTTGGCGGCGACGATTTCGACCACGCCGTGGCGGGGCGCTTCCTCGCCGAGCGCGGCGGCAACGTCACCTCGGCGCAGCTCAAGCAGGCGCTCGTGACGGCACGCCTTGCGCGCGAATGCCTGTCCACGCAAGCAAGCTGGTCCGGCGTGCTCGACCTCGGCGACAAGGTCACGAAGCACACGATCGACACGGCGACGCTCGAAGCCGCGATCGCGCCTTTGATCGACCGAACGATCGCGATCTGCCGCGGCGTGCTCGAGGACGCGGGTGTTGCCGCCTCGGCGCTGGGCGGCATCGTGCTCGTGGGCGGCACCACGCGCACCCCGCTCGTGCGCCGCAAGGTCGCGGGCTTCTTCGGCCGCGAACCGCTCGCCAACATCGACCCTGACGAGGTCGTGGCGGTGGGGGCGGCCCTGCAGGCCGAGGCGCTGACCGCCGGCTCCGACACGTTGCTGCTCGACGTGATCCCGCTGTCGCTCGGCCTCGAGACCATGGGCGGCATCGTCGAGAAGATCATCGAGCGCAACACGCCGATCCCGGTCGCCAAGGCGCAGGAGTTCACGACCTACCAGGACGGCCAGCAGGCGATGGCGATCCATGTCGTGCAGGGCGAGCGCGAGATGGTCGACCAGTGCCGCTCGCTCGCGCGCTTCGAGCTGCACGGCATCCCGCCGATGGTGGCCGGCGCGGCACGTATCCGCGTCGCCTTCGCGGTCGACGCCGACGGCCTGCTCACCGTGAGTGCCGCCGAGAAGACATCGGGCGTGCAGCAGCACATCGAGGTGAAGCCGAGCTACGGCCTGACCGAGGATGAAATGGCGACGATGCTGCGCGACAGCCTGGAGAACGCGCAGGACGACATGGATCGGCGCCTGCTCACCGAGGCCCGCGTGGAGGCGCGGCGGGCGGTGAACGCGGTCCAGTCGGCGCTGGCCGCCGACGGCGAGCTGCTCCCGGCCGAGGAGCGCAGGGCCATTGACGCGGGGCTGGCGGCGGTTGAAAAAGCCATCTCCGGGTCCGACCGCGCGGCGATGACGGCGGCGGTCGAGGACCTGGATCAGGTGACGCGTCCGTTCGCCGAGCGGCGGATGGACAAGGGCATCCGGGCAGCCCTCGCCGGCCGGCACGTCGATCAGCTTCGCTAAGCGTTCATCAGGAGGTTCGAGCCAGTCCCCATGCCGAAGATGACATTCATCAGCGCCGACGGTCAGACGCGCAAGGAAGTTGACGCGCCGGTCGGCCTGTCGGTGCTCGAGATCGCGCACCGCAACGGGGTGTCGCTGGAGGGTGCCTGCGAAGGCTCGCTCGCCTGCTCGACCTGCCACGTGATCGTCAACCAGGAGGATTACGAGCGGCTTCCCGAGGCGAGCGAGGACGAGGAGGACATGCTCGACCTGGCCTTCGGCCTCACGCACACCTCGCGGCTCGGCTGCCAGATCATCATCACCGAAGAGCTGGACGGCCTGACCGTGACCCTGCCCGCCGCCACCCGCAACATGATGGTCGACAAGTAGAGGCCGCCATGGCGCTCCGGTGGACCGACGTGCGCGAGATCGCGATCCAGCTCGACGAGGCGCATCCCGACGCGGACGTCGTGAACCTGCGCTTCACCGATCTGTGGAAGTGGGTCCAGGCGTTGCCCGAGTTCGCCGACGACCCGAACAAGTCGAACGAGAAGATCCTCGAAGCGATCCAGTCGGCATGGCTGGAGGAGCGCGACTGAGATGCCCGTCCTGGAGAAGACTGGCGCCGAGCTCGCGCGCCCGGCCGGCCTTGACGATCTGCCGCCCGGCAGCCGCGTGGTGGTCGCGATGTCCGG
>Ga0335071_10003902_pt1 | contig 15639 bp, 11 predicted proteins | sample Lox_Sample_15_FD_206724 | JGI IMG/M metagenome (GOLD analysis project Ga0335071, IMG submission 206724) | Soil microbial communities from Loxahatchee National Wildlife Refuge, Florida, United States - Lox_Sample_1.5 | ecosystem: Environmental > Terrestrial > Soil > Wetlands | place: USA... | reverse complement strand
CGATCGACTCGGACGTCGACGTGCTGCTGCCCTATGGCGGCGTCGGCGTGGACGACATCCCGGGCCTCGTGCAGTCGGCCATGTTCCCGCGCGGGCCGACGGGCCTCGTCAACACGGCGATCTGGATCGGCGGCTCGCGCGTGCGCGACGGCGAGGCGCTGCTGCGCGCGACGCTCGACGTGTTCTTCGACCCGTTCCGGCTGTCGGTGATGCACGACTCCAACGGGTGCAACACAACGGCCTGCGCCGCGATCACGCGGGTGCGCTCGGCGGTCTCGCTGTCCGGCGCGCGCGCCGTGGTCGTCGGCGCAGGCCCGGTGGGCCTGCGCGCCGCAGAGCTCCTGCGGCGTGAGGGCGCCGACGTCGCGATCTGCGGCCTGCCGTCCGACCTCTTCGGAGCCGGCCCGTACCGCCGGGCGACGGGGCTCACGATCGCCGAGCAGCTGGGCCTGCCAGTGATCGAGCCGCTGAGCTCGCCGGCCCTGCGGGAGGCGCTCGACGGCGCCCGGGTGGTGCTGTGCAGCGCGCCCGCGGGGCTGCGCGTGCTCGCTCGCGAGGCGTGGGAGGGGATCGCGTCGATCGAGGTGATCGTCGACATCAGCGCGACCGAGCCGGTCGGCGTGGAGGGTGTGGCGCCGGGGGACGACCTCGCCCCGCGCGCGGGGAAGCTCGCGCTCGGCGCGCTGGCCGTCGGAGGACCGAAGATGAAGCTCCAGCGGGCGTGCGTGCGGCGCCTGTTCGAGGCGCCGGGGCAGCTGCTCGACCTCGACGGCGTCTACGACATCGCGCTGGCGCTCGGGTGATCCGGTGTCGCCGCGGGTGGCCGGGATCGATCCGGGGACCGTCTCGCTGGACGTCTGCGTCATGGACGACGGCGTGCCGGTGCTCGAGCGCTCGTACGCGACACGCGACCTCGCCGCCGAGGCGCAGGAGCTGGTCGGCACGCTGCGCTCGCATGGGCCGTTCGACCTGGTCCTCGGGCCGGCGGGCTACGGCCTGCCGCTCGTGCCCGGCGCGCAGCTCGACGACGCCGCGCTGTCGCTGATCGTGCTCGTGCGGGCGGACGAACGCGGCCGCGACCAGGGCGTCGTCGGGCTGCGCGGGCTGATCCGCGCGCTGGTTGCCGGCGGCCTGCCGCTCGTCTTCGGCCCCGGGGTGATCCATCTGCCGACCGTCCCCGGCCGGCGCAAGCACAACCGCATCGACCTCGGGACGGCCGACAAGGTCGCGGCGGTCGCCTCCGCGATCGAGGACCAGGCGACACGGCTGGGCGTCGGGTATGAGCAGACCTCCTTCATCCTCCTCGACCTGGGGGGTGCCTTCACGGCCGCGATCGCGGTGGACGCAGGGCAGATCGTCGACGGGCTCGGGGGCACCTCGGGCCCCGCCGGCGCGCGCGCGTGCGGGGCGCTCGACGGCGAGGTCGCCTACCTGCTCGCGCCGCGCCTGCGCAAGGCGACGCTGTTCTCCGGCGGTCTGCTGGCCGCCGGCGACGAGCTCGAGCCGGCCCAGGGCGATCCGGCGGCGGCCGATCGCCGGCTGGCCTACGAGGAGGCCGCCGCAAAGGCGGTGCTCGCCCTGACGGCGGTGGTCCCCCGGCCGCGCGAGATCCTGCTGACCGGTCGCATGGCCCGCACCCCCGGATTGGCGGGCGCGCTCGGGCGGCGCCTTGCGCACGTCGCGCCCGTGCGGCCCGGGGGGCGCGGCGCGGCCCACGGCGCCGCGCTGATCGCGGACGGGCTCGCCGGCGGGCGGCACGCGCCGCTGGTCGACCGCCTGCGGCTGCGCGAGGCGTCCGGCACGGCGCTCGACCACCTCACCCTGGCGCAGGCCGGCGGCATCGCGCTCGCGTGAGCCGCTCCCCGTGCGCTTGCCCTCACAGCGCGGCCGTGCGCCGCGCCGCCCGCTCCAGCAGCCGCCGCGCGGCCTCGTCGTCGCCGGCCGCGTGCGCGCCGAGCCCCGCCTGCTCGAGCTTGCGCACCGCGCGCTGCGCGAGCGGCCGCGAGTCGCCGCGCAGCTCGCGGCGCAGGTCGGCGGCGCGCTCCAGGTGCCAGGCGACGAGCGCGGCCGGGACCTCGGCGCGGCCGTCGAGCAGGTCCGCCATCAGCTCGTGGCCGGTCGCGCGCCGCGCCTTCGGCGCCGCGACATAGGCGACGTCGTGCATCAGCGCGTGGCGGAAGCTGTAGGCCTCGTCGAAGGTGAAGACGGCGGTGAGCCCGCGGGGGGACTCGCCGGGAGCCTCGGCGCGGCCGCGGACGATGAGGTCCTTCGCGATGAGACTCTTGACCGCGGCGCCCACGTCGGCGACGTCGCTCTCGGGCGTGAGCAGGCGCAGCGCCTCCAGCCAGAACTCGCGCCCGACGATCGCTGCCGCGTCGACGACGTCGCGTTCGGCGTCGTCGAGCTCGTCGAGGCGGGCGCCGAGCAGCGCGCGCAGGCTGACGGGCAGCTCGTCGCGCGGCTCGGCGGCGAGCTGCTCGAGGAACAGCGGGTTGCCGGCCCCGGCGCGCCGCAGGACGCTGCGCCGCGCGGCGTCACCGACCCCGCAGCCTGCGAGCAGGGCGTCCGCGTGGGCGCCACTCAGCGGCGCCAGCTCCAGCACGCGCCCGACCAGCCGCGGGTGGTCGGCGACGCCGCCGGCGCGCTCGGTGAGCAGCACGAGCGTCGCGAGCCCCGGCTCCCCGTCGATGGCGCTGAGCGCCTCGATCAGCTGCCGCTGCGCCCAGTGCGCGTCCTCGACGATCAGGACGAACGACCCGCCGGCCGACCAGGCACGCACGAGGTCGACCAGGGCCGCGCCGGTGGCGGCGAGGTCGGGCGGCCCGTCGCCGTCGAGCGCCGCGGCGCGCCGCAGCGCCTCGGTGCCGGGCACGCGGGCGCTCTCGGCGGCCTCGGCGAGCGCCCGCAGCGGCCACAGCGCGGCGCCCTCGCCGTGGGCCGGGCACTGGATCACGGCCGCCGCGCGGGCATGTGCAGCGACCTCGGCGGCCAGCCTGGACTTCCCGATGCCGGGCTCGCCGACGAGCATCCGCAGCGCGCCGGGCTGTCCGGCCCGCGCCAGCGCCAGCAGCTCGCCGAGCTCCCGCGTGCGCCCCACGAGCGCGGACGCGACGCCGGATGGCCGGCGCCGCGGGCCGACGCCGATCAGCTCCCAGGCTTCGACCGGCTCGGCCTTGCCGCGCGCCGCGACGGGCGGGACGTCGATGGTCCGGAGCGACCGCCCGGCCAGCCTGCGGGTCAGCGTGCCGATCAGCACCTCGTCGGCCCCGGCGGCCTGCTCGAGGCGCGCGGCGGTGTTCACCGCATCGCCGGTCACGAGCGCCTGCCCGCGCCGCGCGTCGCCGGCCACGACCTCACCGGTGTTGAGGCCGATGCGCACATGGAGCTCGACGCCCCATTCGGGCCGCAGGCGCTCGTTGAGTCGCTCCAGCGAGCGCACGATCTCGAGCGCCGCACGACACCCGCGCAGGGCGTCGTCCTCGCGCGCACGAGGAACGCCGAACACGCACATGACGGCGTCGCCGATGAACTTCTCGACCTCGCCTCCATGGCGGCGCAGCGCCGCCGAGACGGTCGCGAAGTAGGCCTGCTGCACGCTGCGCAGCGCCTCCGGGTCCAGCCGCTCGCCCATCGCGGTGGAGCCCACCAGATCGCAGAACAGGATCGTCGCGAGGATCCGGCGCTCCCGCGGTCGCCCGACGGGCAGCTCGGCGCCGCAGCGCGAGCAGTACCGGTCCCCGTCGCGCGGGGACAGGCCGCAGGACGGGCACAGTCCGACCGCCGCACGCATCAGGACCTCGCGGGCCGCGGGCGCAGGCCGGGAGCAGGCCGTCCTGCGGCGTGCGCCGATGACCTATGCTCACGCTGCGAGGGACAATGCTCCATAAGCCGAAAAGCCCTGCGGCCGACGCCCGCGTCGGGACCCTCATGGGTGAGTATCGCATCGACTCGCTCGTCGCCGTGGGCGGAATGGGGAAGGTCTACCGTGCGACCGCCGGCGACGGCACCGCGGTCGCGCTGAAGCTCGTCAACGAGGATCTGGCGCGCGATGAGACCTTCAGGCGGCGCTTTCGGCGCGAGGCGCGGATCGCGCAGACCGTTCGCAACCCGCATGTGGTCCCGGTGCGCGATACCGGTGAGCACGAGGGGGTCCTCTACCTGGCGGCGCAGCTGATCGACGGCACCACGCTCGACGAGCGCCTCCAGCAGGAGCGGCGCCTCGATCTGGAGAGCATCGTGAGGATCTGCACGCACGTGGCCGACGGCCTCCAGGCGCTCTGGGAGGCCGGGATGGTGCACCGTGACGTCAAGCCCGCGAACATCCTGATCGACCGCGACGGGAACGCGCACATCACCGACTTCGGGCTGGCGAAGGACAGCCAGGGCACCGTCCTCACCCGGCCGGGTCAGGCGCTGGGCACGATCGACTACATGGCGCCGGAGCAGATCCGCGGCGAGCCCGTGACCGGTGCGACCGACACCTACGCGCTCGGGTGCGTCGTCTACGAGTGCGTGTGCGGCAGGCCGCCGTTCGCGCACCGCGAGGGCATGAACGTGCTGTGGGCACACCTGCAGGACGAGCCGCCCGACCCGTCGGCGCGCAGGCGGGACATCCCGCCGGCGTTCATGCAGGCGCTGCAGGCCGCGCTGCGCAAGGAGCCCGCCGAGCGCCCGCGCACGAGCGTCGAGTACGCCCGGTCGCTCGCGCGGGCGGCGGGTCTCGCGAACGGGGACCGGGCGGGCTGACCGGCCGCCATCGAGGAAGCGTGATGCCGAACCTGGGGCGCGCAGCCCTCACGCCGCTGCTGGCTGTCGGGCTCATCGCGTCCGGGTGCGGCTCGAGCTCGGGCTCCGGGCCTCACCCGGCGGCCCCGCCCGGGCCCACGGTGCGCGTCGTGATGAAGAGCCTGGACTTCACCCCGGTCAACGCGGGCGCCAGGGTCGGGCAGCGGGTCATGTGGACGAACAACGACAGCTCCCCGCACAACGTGACGTACGTGAGCGGGCCCCGGTTCACCTCCTCGCCGAGGATGCCCCCCGGCGCCAGGTTCTCGATCCGCCTCACGGCACCCGGGACGATCCACTACTTCTGCTCGCTGCATCCGTGGATGACGGCGACGATCGTCGTCTCCCGCTGACCGCCGGCGGCCGCGGCTGTCGTCAGGCGTTCCGGCTGCCGCCCGACGGTGCTTCGACGGCCGCTGTCGTGCTGATCCCGAGCAGGTGGCAGAGCAGGGCGAACCCGCTCTGCGGCGCCGCGGCGGGGGCGACGAAGGGGTGCAGCACGACGGCGTAGGTGACCCGCGCGGAGCGCCCGCTCGATGCCGTCGAGGTCTTGGTCGCCACCAGCCGGCCGCACAGCGCGGGAGCGGTCGCCTCGCCGGGCAGGCTGCGGTTGAGCTCGCTGCGGTCGAGGACGTCGTCGTAGACGCCGTTGTGGTTGTAGTCGATGCCGTGCACCACGATGATCGCGTTGTCGGCGCGGATCGCCGCCGCGACGCCGGGTGGGATCGTGATCGTGCGCGAGTAGCGGATGTTCCCCGACGTGGGGAAGCGCTGGAAGGCGACGATGCTCTTCGTGCTCGTGTCGCCGCTCGAGGTCAGCGCCGCCTGCGGCGGCCCGTAGAACTTGATCCCGTTGGTGGTGCTGATCGCCAGGTGGCCGTTGTGCAGGCGCGCCGCCGACGCGGGCGGGCACTCGCCCTGGCCACCGGCGTGGATGTGCATCGCGTGCGGCGATCCGTTGAGCAGGCCCTTGGCGTCGACGCTCACCGCCGCGACATCGCCGTTGAGCCGCACCGTCGCCGTGCCGCTGCCGGTGACGCGGTTCGTCGGCACCGGCTGCGCGGCCGCCTCGAAGGGCGTCCCGGCCGGCTTCGACGAGCCGCCGGAGCTGATGACGACGACGGCGATGATGGCCGCGGCCGCCACCACGGCTGCCGCGACGAGCCCGAGGAGCGGGCCGCGCCGGCGCGATCCGCCGGCCTTGGCGCCGTCTCCGCCGCCGGGGGGACCTGAGGGCGGCACCTCACGCGGCGCGCCCGGATCGCCGTGGGCCTGCGAGGCCGCGACCCCCGCGACCCCCGCGGCCCCCGCGGCGCCGGCGGCCGGCGCCGGAGCCGGGTCGCTGAACTTCGTCTCCATCGCCGCGTCGGGCTCCGGGTCGCTGAGCCGCGTCTCCATCGGCCCCGGCGGGTCGGCCGGCGGCACCGTCACGCGTGGCTCGGCCGGCGGCGCGGTCGCGCCCGCATCGGCGGGCGGCGCGGCCCCGGCCCCCGCCGGTGGGGTGGGCGGGACGGTCGCGTCCGCGTCGGCCCCCGCGGCCGTGGCCTGCGGGTCGGCAGGCATGACGGTGGCCTGCGCTTCGTCTTCCTGCTCCATGGCGGCGCGCGGCAGCGGCGTCGCCTCGCCGGTTCCGACGATCGTCGGCGGGGAGCTGGAGCGCATGCCCTTCAGCGCCGCGGCCGCGTCGCGCGCGAAGTCCCCGGCCGAGTAGTAGCGCTCCGCGGGGTCCTTGGCCATCGCCTTGTCGAGCACCGGCGCGAAGGCGGGGTAGGCATCGGTGATCTCGCCGTCGAGCGGGGGCGGAGGCTCATGGACGTGGGCGAAGAGCGTCGCGACCGAGTTCTCGCGCTCGTAGGGGACCTTCCCGGCGAGCATCTGGAAGAACACGCAGCCGAGGCCGTAGATGTCGGTCCGCGCGTCGGTCCGGCTGCCCGTGATCTGCTCGGGGGCCATGTAGTCGACGGTCCCGACCATGAGCCCCTTCGCGGTCATCGCCGAGGCGGTGTCGAACTTCTTCGCGAGCCCGAAGTCGGTGAGGTAGGCGTGCTCCTCGCCGTCCTTGATCGTGATCAGGATGTTCGCGGGCTTGACGTCGCGGTGCACGAGGCCGCGGCTGTGCGCGGCGTCGAGCGCGGAGGCGCACTGCTCGAGCAGCTCGACCGCGCGGCCCGGGTCGAGCGCGCCCTCCCGCACGAGGACCTCGTGCAGGTCGGTGCCGGTCACGTAGTCCATCACGAAGAACAGCAGGCCGTCGTGCTCGCCGGCGTTGTGGATGCCGACGATGTTCGGGTGGTGCAGCGAGGCGGCGATCCGGGTCTCGCGCTTGAAGCGCTCGCGGAACTGCTCGTCCTGGGCCAGCTCCGGGGCGAGGACCTTCAGGGCGTAGATCCTGTTCAGCGCGACGTTTCGTGCGCGATACACGACCCCCATGCCGCCGCGGCCGACCAACTCGTCGATCCGGTAGCCCGCGATCTCCGAGCCGCGCTGCAGCTCGTCGCCTCTCAGTGCCATTCCTTGATTCCCCTCAGGGGCTGCCCGTGTGCGAGCTTAACGTCGCAGGGAGTTCAGTCAAGCTCGCGCGCCCGGCGAGCGCCAGCGCACCAGGTACACGGGGTACTCGCCGACGAGCCCCTTGAAGTGATGCTCGCCGCGGGACTCGAACGCAAAGCGCGGATCGGTCTCGGTGTACTGCTTCAGCGCGCCGGAGACGAGAATCTCCCCGCCCTGCGCCTGCGCCGCGATCCGTGCGGCGAGGACCACGTTGCGGCCCAGGAGCTCCTCGGGGCGCGCGATCACGAACCCGGAGTGCAGACCGATGCGCAGCGTCACGTCGCGATCGCCGTCCGCGGCGCTGAAGGTGCGCTGCAGCTCGATCGCCGCGTGCAGGGCGCCATGGGCGCTGTTGAAGGTGGCCAGGAAGCCGTCGCGCTCGAACCGCACCACCTGCCCGTCGTGCAGCGCGAGCACGCGCTCGACGAGCATGTGATGGTCGCGCAGCAGCTGCTCCCAGCGCTCGGCGCCGAGCTCCGACTCGAGCGCGCCGGCGCCGGCGATATCGCTGAGCATCAGCGTGAGCGCCCCGTCCGGCGAGCTCAGCCGCCCGAGCGCCGGGGTGACCGGCTCGAGCGCCGAGGCGATCGCGTCGATCGAGGTCAGGTCTGCCGGACGTTCCACTTCGTGCTCGCAACATACCTGGTGGCATAGGCTCGCCCCGACGGCCACAGCCAACAGGAGGAGGCATGCAGGGGGCTCAGGACCACCCGAACCACGCCAGCGCGTTCCCGCCGATCGGCGACTACGCGTTCCTGTCGGACTGCCAGACGACGGCGCTGGTCGCGCCCAGCGGGAACGTCGAGTGGCTGTGCCTTCCGCGGATGGACTCGCCGAGCGTCTTCGCAGCGATCCTCGACCGCGACGCCGGCGGCTTTCGCCTGGCTCCCGCCGGGGTGAGCGTCCCCGCGGCCAGGCGCTACATCCCCGGAACGATGGTCCTGGAGACCAGCTGGGAGACGCGCACCGGCTGGGCGATCGTGCGCGACGCGCTCAGCATCGGCCCATGGAGCCACCGCTCAGAGCGCTCGCCCGAACACCGGCGCTCGCCCACCGACCACGACGCCGACCACGTGCTGCTGCGCCTGGTCGAGTGCGTGCAGGGGTCGGTCGACATGAAGCTCGAGTGCGAGCCGGCGTTCGACTACGGAGGGCTCGCGGCAGACTGGGCCTACGCGGGGTCCGGCTACGAGGAGGCGCTCGCGCGGTCGGAGGGCATGGACGTGGAGCTGCGCCTGGCGACCGACCTGCGGCTCGGGTTCGAGGGTCCCCGTGCGCGCGCGCGGACGACTCTGCGCGAGGGTGAGGTCGCGTTCGTCGCGCTCGGCTGGACCGAGCGCCCGCTGCCGGCCAGCTACGACGAGGCCGCGGCCTGGCTGGCGCGCACCGGGCGCTACTGGCAGGAGTGGCTCAAGCACGGCAGCTTTCCCGATCACCCGTGGCGCGCGTACCTGCAGCGCAGCGCGCTGACGCTCAAGGGCCTCACCTACGCGCCGACGGGGGCGATGATCGCGGCGGCCACCACCTCGCTGCCCGAGACGCCGGGCGGCGATCGCAACTGGGACTACCGCTACACCTGGATCCGCGACTCGACCTTCATGCTCTGGGCGCTCTACACGCTCGGCTTCGACGACGAGGCAAACGACTTCTTCTACTTCGTCGCCGACGTCGTCGAGGCCGCCGAGGCGGGCCGCCTGCAGATCATGTACGGGATCGACGGCGAGAGCAGGCTCGAGGAGCAGGAGCTCGACCACCTCTCCGGCTACGAGGACGCGCGACCGGTGCGGATCGGCAACGGCGCCTACGACCAGCGCCAGCACGACGTGTGGGGCGCGGTGCTGGACTCGATCTACCTGCACACGCGCTCACGCGACCAGCTTCCCGACCGACTGTGGCCGATCATCAAGCGCCAGGTCGAGGCCGCGCTTGAGCACTGGCGCGAGCCCGACCGCGGGATCTGGGAGGTGCGCGGCGCCCCGCGGCATTTCACCTCCTCGAAGCTCATGTGCTGGGTCGCCGCCGACCGGGGCGCCCGGCTGGCGCGCATCCGCGGCGACGAGTCGACCGCGGCGCGCTGGGAGGCGGCCGCCGCCGAGATCCACGAGGACGTGTGCGCCAACGGCGTCGACGCGCGGGGCGTGTTCGTCCAGCACTACGAGACGACGGCGCTCGACGCCTCCGTGCTGCTGATGGGGCTCGTGCGCTTCCTGCCCGCGGACGACCGGCGCATCCGCGACACGGTGCTCGCGATCGCCGACGAGCTCTCGGAGGACGGCCTCGTGCTGCGCTACCGCGTCGACGAGACCGACGACGGCTTCACCGGCGAGGAGGGCACGTTCACGATCTGCTCGTTCTGGCTGGTCTCGGCGCTGGTCGAGATCGGCGAGCTGGCGCGCGCGCGGGCCCTGTGCGAGAAGCTGCTGTCCGCTGCGAGCCCGCTGGCGCTGTACGCCGAGCAGCTCGACCCGCGGACGGGCCGCCACCTCGGCAACTTCCCGCAGGCCTTCACGCACCTGGCGCTGATCAATGCGGTCGTGCACGTGATCGCGGCCGAGCACCGGCTCGAGCTGCGCGCGCTCGCGCGCGAACCGGAGCTGGACCGTCCCGGAGGTCTGTGAGCGACGCCCGGATCAGGTCCTCCCCGCGGCGCGCGGCCTGGGTTATGGTTGACCGAGCCATCAGTCGCGGCGAGAGGCAGCAGTCCTGTGCGCACGATGGAGTCCCCGGAGAAGAGGTCGATCCGCCCACTGGTGCGCCGCCTGCGCGGTGCACACGAGGCTGAGCTCTTCGGCCCGCGCGGGCGCCTTCCGCGGCGCGGCGAGCCGGACACCAGCCGCCGGACCGCGCTGCTCATCCTCGGCGGGCTGACGCTCGCGGGGCTGGGGGTGCGCCTGCTCGTGCCGCGGGGGATCTGGCTCGACGAGGCGATCAGCATCCACCAGGCGCGCCTGTCGCTGCACGGCATGTTCAGCAACCTCTACTACGGGGACCGCCATCCGCCGCTGCACCACCTGGCGCTGTGGCTGACGATCCGCGCGTTCGGCCACAGCGAGTTCGCGGTCCGGCTGCCGTCGCTGATCGCCGGCACGCTCGTGATCCCGGTGCTCTACGAGCTGGGGCGCGAGCTCTACGACCGGCGCACCGGCCTGATCGCGGCCGCGTTCGCCGCGGTCTCCCCGCTGCTCGTGTGGTACTCGCAAGAGGTCCGCATGTACGCGTTCGTGACGCTTTTCGGGCTGCTGGCGCTGCTCACCCAGCTGCGCGCGATCCGCAACGGGACGCTGTTGAACTGGGCGGCCTACATCCTCGCGACGGCGGCGCTGCTGTGGTCGCACTACTTCGGGCTGCTCCTGATCGGCGTGCAGCAGCTGATCTTCGTCGCGGTGATCGTGCACCGCCGGCACAGCGGCGAGCCCGTCAGGCCGCTGGTCATGGGGTTCGCCTACTCGCTCGCGGTGCTGGTCATGCAGCTCGTGCCGCTCACGGTGTTCGCCCACCACCAGTTCCAGTCGACGCACGCCGCCGCGGGCTCGCCGAGCGGGACGTACGACGCGCTGTCCTTCTACGCGGTCGTCTCGAACATGGCCTGGGCGATCTGGGGCTACCAGCCGGACGCGACGACCACGCTGCTCGCCGCGATGTGGCCGCTGCTGCTGCTGCTCTCGCTGCTCCTGCTCGGGCGCGGCGGATCGCGCCAGACCATGATCCTCGCCGTCGCCGCCTTCGTCCCCGTCGTGCTGCTCCTGATCGTCGCGGCGTTCGACCGCGAGCTGTTCGAGGTGCGCTACTTCCTGCTCGTCGTGCCGCTGCTGCTGCTGCTGATCGCACGGCTCATCACCGGCTGGATCCGCAAGCCGAGGGCGCGGCTGCTCGTCGCCGGCGCCGTCCTGGCGACGCTCGTCCTGGGGCTGGTCAACGAGCAGACCAACAAGAGCAATCCCCGCCTCTACGACTTCCGCGGCGCCATCCGCGAGATCCGGGCGGACGCCGGGCCGCGGAGCCTCGTGCTGTTCGAGCCCAACGACATGCGCTACGTCCTGGAGTACTACGCGCCCGGACTGCGCCGGCAGCCGCTGTCGCTCGGCGTGCCCAAGCGCAGCCAGGGCAGCCCCGTGTTCGTGCTCGCGTCGTTCCAGGACAACAAGGCGTTCTTCAACGAGACGAACAAGGTGGTCGGGCAGCTGACGTTCTTCCGCCACCTAGTCCGCCACTTCAAGAAGCCCAACACGCTCGTCTGGGAGTTCCGGTGAGCAGCGGGCCCTGGGACGTCCGCCTGCGGCGACCGACCTGGCAGCCCGTGCCGTCGGGCTTCAGCGTGCGCCACAGGGTGCGCCTGCTGATGGTGCTGGGGCTGCCGTTCGCCATCTGGTACTTCGGCTGGCTGCTGAACCCCGCGCGCGTCGGCACCCCGTACCTCTACGCCATCCTGATCGGCGCCGAGCTGTTCAACCTCACCCAGGCGCTCGGCTTCTGGTGGACCTGCTCGCACGAGAAGGTGCGCGAGCGGCGCGCGCCGAGCGAGCGCCACGCGGTGGACGTCTTCATCCCCGTCTACAAGGAGCCGCCCGAGATCGTCGACCTGACGGTGGCAGCCGCCGTGGGCCTGCGCGGGGCGGAGGTGCGCGTCTGGGTGCTCGACGACGGCAACGACGACGAGATGCGCGACCTCGCCGCGCGCCACGGCGTGGGCTACATCCGGCGCGAGCGCCACACCGGCGCGAAGGCGGGCAACATCAACCACGCGCTGCCGCTGACGTCCGCCCCGTTCATCGTCGTCTTCGACTCCGACCACGTCGCCGACCCGGGATTCCTCGAGGCCACGCTCGGCCACATGGAGGACTCCGACATCGCGTTCGTGCAGACGCCGCAGTACTACGCCAACACCGAAGGCAATCGCATCGCGGCGGCGTCCTGGTCGCAGCAGGCGCTGTTCTTCGGCGCCATCGCCCGCGGCAAGGACGGGCTCGGCGCGGTCTTCTGCTGCGGAACCAACGTGCTCTTCCGCCGCGCGGCGTTCGAAAGCGTCGGCGGGTTCCCCGAGAACTCGCTCACCGAGGACTTCGAGCTCTCGATCGTGCTGCACGAGAAGGGCTGGCGCTCGGCGTACGTGCCCGACGTGCTGGCGCGCGGCCTGGGTCCCGAGGACACCGCCTCCTACGTCTCCCAGCAGCAGCGCTGGGCCAGGGGGTGCCTGTCGGGCATCCCGCGTGCGCTGCGCGCGCGGCTCCCCTGGCGCCTGAAGGCGCAGTACCTGCTCTCCGGCATGTACTTCCTGTCCGGGTGGACCGTCCTCATCTACATGAGCTTCCCGGTCATCAGGCTGCTCGGCGGCGGCCAGCCCCTCGGCGGGATCGATGCGCCCGAGTTCCTGTTGCACTTCGTGCCCTACTACGTGCTCGCGCTGACGATGGCGGCGCTCGCCGGCGCGGGCGCGTACACGTTCGCGGCGTTCGCGCTGTCGGCCGCCAACTTCTGGATCCACATCCTGTCGACGATCTACACCGTGCTGCGCAAGTCCGGGTCGTTCGTCGTGACGCCGAAGAAGGGCGCCCAGGCACGCCAGCCCGAGGCGGTCATGCCCGCGCTCGTGGCCATCGGGGTGCTGGTGGCGGCCAGCATCTACGGCCTCGTCCGCCATCCGGGCGCCGCCACGATCAACAACGTCTGCTTCGCCGCCTTCCACATCTCGGTGCTCATGACCGGGTGCTGGGCGGCGCTCCAGAAGCCGCCCGCTCCGGCTGCCGAGGTGGCCGAGGTCGCCGAGGTCGCAGCATGAGCCACCCGGCCCGAGACCTGGTCGTCGCCGCCCTGGTGCTGGGAGCGATCGCGCTGTTCGCCGTCAGCGGCTGCGGCGGCTCGCACTCTGCGACGAGTGCCGGCGCGACGGCCCCCAACGACAGCGCCACCGCCGCCGCGCGCCATTTCCTCGACCGCTACGTGACGGCGGACGGGCGCGTCCAGCGCATCGACCAGGGCGGCGACACCGTGGGCGAGGGGCAGGCCTACGGCATGCTGCTGGCGGCCGCGCTCGGCGACCAGCAGCGCTTCAACGCGATCTGGGGGTGGACCAAGGCCAACCTGCGCCGCTCCGACGGGCTGCTCGCGTTCCTGTGGAAGGACGGCCGGGTGCAGGACTCGCAGGCGGCGTCGGACGCGGACCTCGACGCCGCCCGCGCGCTGCTCGTCGCCGCCTGCCGGTTCAAGAGCCCGGCGCTGCGCCAGGAGGCGGTCGCGCTGGGGAAGGCGATCCTGAGCAAGGAGACCGTCACGCAGAACGGGACGCCGGTGCTGACCGCGGGCCCGTGGGCCACGAAGGCGCCGATCACGCTGGACCCCAGCTACTTCTCGCCGGCCACGTTCGCGGCGCTGCGCGCGGCCTCCGGCGACAGCCGCTGGGACGGCCTGTCGACGAGCGCGCACGCGATCACGAGCGCGCTGATGCGAGCGCCGTCGCGGCTGCCCCCCGACTGGGCCAGGCTCGAGGGCGGCAGGCCGGTGCCGGTCGGGCCGCCGGGCGACCCGCAGGCCCCCGCCGAGTTCAGCTTCGACGCCCCGCGCACGCTCGTCCGGATGGACGAAGACCCGGACCCTGCCGGGCGCCGCATCGCCGCGAGGGCGTGGCCTGTGTTCGACGGGCAGGACCCCGCGAAGCTGCCGGTTGAGCACGACCTCACCGGCCGGGCGATCGGGAGTGAGTTCCACCCGATCGTGCTGGTGGGCGCGGCCGCCGCGGCCGACGCAGCGGGCAACACGGCGGCCCGCGACCGGTTCCTGGCGGCGGCCGCGGCGCTCGACGCGCGCTCGCCGACGTACTACGGCGCGGCCTGGGTGGCACTCGGCCGGGTCATGCTCACGACCAACCTGCTCGACACCTGCTCGTAGACGGAGCCCCCGCTGCCCTACTCGCCGGCGGGGGCCTCGCCGGCGGCGCGCAGCACCGCGGCACGGAAGGCGGCCGCCGTCGGGCGCGCGCCGGGCTCCTTGGCCAGCGCGCGCTGAACCACGTCGGCGAGCGCCGGAGACACATCGGGCCGGCGCTCGCGAATCGACGGCGACTGCGCGTTGAGGTGGGCCCACATCTTCGCCATCCCGCCCTGCTGATCGGCGAACGGTGGCTGTCCGGCGAGCATCTCGAACAGCACGCAGCCCAGCGCGTAGATGTCGCCGCGCGCGTCGGGCTCGCCGCCCTCGATCTGCTCGGGCGCCACGTAGTCGATGGTCCCCAGCACCCGGTCGGTGCCCGTCAGGCCTGCCGCCGTTCCGGCGCGCTTTGCCAGGCCGAAGTCCGTCAGGTAGACGTGATCCTCTGGGGTCACGATCACGTTCGAGGGCTTGACGTCGCGATGGACGAGGCCTTGGGCGTGGGCCACATCGAGCGCCGCGGCGATCTGGGCGGCGATCCGCGCCGCGCGCCCGGGCTCCAGCGGGCCGTCGGTTCTGATCAGCGTCCCGAGCTCCGTGCCGTCGATCCACTGCGTGACGATGTAGACCGTCCCGTCCTCCTCGCCGGCGGCGTACAGCGGAACGACGTTGGGATGCTCGAGCGCGGCCACGGTGCGGGCTTCGCGGCGCAGGCGTTCGCGGATCACGGGATCCCGCGCGACCTCGGGCTCGACGAGCTTGAGCGCGACGGGCCGATCGAGCCGCAGCTGGCGGGCGCGGTAGAGGATCCCCGTGCCGCCCGCGCCGACGACGCTCTCGAGCTCGTATCCGGCGATGGTGGAGCCCGGCCGGCGCATCGTCCCTACAGATCGCGCTCGGAGATCAGGCCCGCCGAGAAGGCTCGTTCGGCCAGCGCCGCGCGCCACGCGCCGGACGGCGACTCCGGGACCCCGAGCTTCGCGCACAGGACGCTGAGATGGGTCCGCACGGCGCCGACCGGCATGAAGAGGTCGGCGGAGATCTCGTCGTCGGTCGCCGGATCGGGCTGCCGGCCGGGGCCCTTGTACGGACGGCAGAGCGCTGCCAGGACGCGGTGCTGCGTGGTTGAGAGGGCCACGCCGGCGACCTCGGCCGCGCCCGGCGCGGGCACGCGGAACGTGATCGTCGTGCTCCCGACGCGCACGCGGTCGCCGTCATGCAGCCGACGGCGACCGCTCAGGCGCTCCGCGTTGACGAAGGTTCCATTGCGCGACATGCCGTCGTCGACGACTTCCCATGCGTCGCCGGCGCGCACGAAGCGGGCGTGGGCGCGCGAGACCTGGGCGTCCCACTCGACGCGCACGTCCGACGCCGCTCCGCGCCCCACCTCGACCGCCGCGCAGTCCGGCTCGAGGACGAACAGCCGCTGGCGTTCGTCGCCGT
>Ga0335071_10003901_pt1 | contig 15646 bp, 12 predicted proteins | sample Lox_Sample_15_FD_206724 | JGI IMG/M metagenome (GOLD analysis project Ga0335071, IMG submission 206724) | Soil microbial communities from Loxahatchee National Wildlife Refuge, Florida, United States - Lox_Sample_1.5 | ecosystem: Environmental > Terrestrial > Soil > Wetlands | place: USA... | reverse complement strand
AAGAGAAGCTCGGATTGAGAAGAGCCAAACTCAAGCGAGAGGACGACTCCGGGCGTCCGTTCGTCGACCTACAACTCTCGGACACCGGTGGCCTGCTTACTTTGGTTGAGTTACGTAGCGGCGCCCAGCCGCAGCATGAGCACGTGATTTTCAATGCCAGAAATCTCGAAAAGACGATGGCATGGTTAAAGGATCGAGAGGTCACCGTCGAGCCAATCACGCGCGATTCGGGCGGAAATGAGTCTTTTCACTTCATTGACCTGGATGGGAATCGGATTGAGGTGTGCCTCGAGCCGGGGAAGAAACGCGGGTGAAGACCGAGGGCTGTGAGAGTGCTCGATAATTGGTAATCCGCAATCCGTCGGAACGCCCGGGTGCGATGAGCCCGGGCGTTTTTGTTTTGGGAAGGGGAATGTTTCGGCTTAAAGGCAAAGAGGGGTGACGAGTTTTTGGGGTGCGCGCGAGGACGGCGGAAGTGGCGCGACAGGGTGAAATGCGGGCGGCGTAACCCTTCTCTTCGTTCAGGGCAAGAAGCCGCCCCTACAGAGACGAACCCGCGCAGTACACAGGTTAGAAGTTGAAGAGGCGGGCGGCGCCGACCACCAACAACAGCGTGAACACGGCGATGGCAACTTCGCCGATGAAGCCAACGGCGAAAGGTCGCAGCCCCTGCTTGCGCATCTCGCGGAAATTCGTCCGGAGGCCGACTCCAGCAAAGGTGAGAAGAAACGCCCAGCGCGAGAGATTCGCCAGGTTGGTGTTCTGATCCTTCGTGAAGAAACCGATCGTCGCGAGCACGGAGACCAGCAGGAACCCGAGAACAAACTTCGGAAACTTCTGCCAAAGGAACGCGGCTTTGTTGGTGACGTTTTGCGCCTGGCCGCGGCTGGCCCAGTAGATGGCGTAACCGAGAACGATAAAGCCGATGAGCGCATTGCGGCACGTCTTAGTGAGGACTGCGAGTTTAGCGGCTGCGTCGGAATAGAGAGCACCGGCGGCAGTGGCTTCGGCGGTGTTGTCCACCGCAAGGCCGGCCCACATGCCGTACGCGCGGTCGGAAAGATGCAGCCAGTGGCCGATGAGCGGAAACGTGAAGAGCGCAATAGCGCCAAGCGCAAGTATGGCGGCAATGGAGAAGGACGAGTCTTCGTCGTCGGCGTCGATGGCGCCCTTGGTGGCGATGATAGCGCTGACCCCGCAGACGGCCGAGCCGACGGCCAGGAGACTCGTCAGCTTGGGCTTGAGGCCAAACAGGCGGCCGAGAAAGGTCATGAAGGCGAGCGAGCCGGCGATTTCGATGAAGACCAGCAGAAGCGAGACGCCGCCGAGTTTGGCCACATCGCCGAGGAGAAAGCGCGAACCGAGAAGAACGATGCCGGCCTTCAGCCAGAATTCGTACGTGGCGACGCCGGGCTTGAAGATTTCCGCCAGACCGAACACATTGGACACGATCAGTCCGATCAGGATGGCCCACAGGACGTACTCGATATTCGGGAACGTGATGTGATTCGCCTTGGTATAAGCGTTGATGTTCTTTTCGAGCAGCTTGCCGGCAAAACCGATGACGGCAAGAAGCGCGACTCCAGGGATCAGCCGGAAGAAGCGCGTGCTGAACGACAATGGTGGATTCTGCGGGATTACGATTGCGTCTGCCATTAGTTCCTCAATCTAAATTTTGCTATCGAGCCCTGAACAGTCCCAAAACGCACAAACGAAAGACAGATGGCCGTGAAACACACGTTGGCGGCACGAGGCCGCCAGGAATAAGGGTTGAACCAGCGCTCCCTACCAGGGGACGCGAGAAATGACGCCGAAGCGGACCAATGCTGCGGCGGCCAGCGCCAAGATGACCGCCCAGGTGTCCAGAGAAAGTTTTGAACTACTTTTTGTGGCAACCTGAGTCTTTGGATCGGACATGATTGGTGAATCCTCCGTTTGAAACTAGGATATGCGATTCCGCGAAAAAGTTTCAGTTGGGTTGTATGTAAGCCAAGTGATGGTGTTGGTATGGTCGGCGGACTGCGCAACCACACGACCGACAATCAGGAGCGCCGGAGCGGGCAGCGGTGGCAGATTCGCCAGTGCTGCAATCGTCGTTGTGCGTCTGGACTCGTTGAGCTGCGAGGCTTTGGAAACAACCAGAACGGGCGTGTCGGGAACGAGATTCGCGTCCAGCAGCCAGCGGGACACCTCGGCGTAATCCGGTCCGGGCATGTACACGACCACAGTCGTATCTGGAGAAAGATCGACACCGGAGGAGAGGCGCGCATCAGCGGAGCGGGAAAACGTCGTGAAGAGAACGCGAGAGGCGACCCGGCGATCGGTCAGCGAGATTCCCGCCGCGGCTGCCGAAGCGAAGCCAGCGGAGATGCCGGGAACGACGTCAACCGACAGACCGTGCTGACGCAAAGCGTGAATTTCTTCCGCCGCGCGACCGAACAGCAGCGGGTCGCCGCATTTCAGTCGAACCACGACTTCGTGCTTTCGGGCAGCATCGATGAGAAGCGCGTTGATGTCGTCTTGCGTCAGAAGCCGGAAACCGGCCCGCTTGCCGACATCGATACGCTCGGCCGTCTCCGGAATCAGAGCAAGGATCTCGGGCGAGACAAGGGAGTCGTGCAGAACCACGTTGGCGCCTCGCAATTTGCGCAAAGCCTTGACCGTAAGCAGTTCCGGATCGCCGGGACCAGCGCCAATCAGGTACACGTGCCCGGGCAGTGGCATTAGTGCGCCCCTTTGTTCATGCACAGGACGGATTCGCGCACGAACCTTTCGAACATGGGCCTGGAGGCGAGCTCATGAAGGGAGCGGCGGGTGGTCTCGGGATCAGCAGACTGCTCGCGGAGAACTTCGCGGACTGCGCCCAGCCAATCCAGCCAGGCAGCGTATTCGGGGCCGAACTGTTCCTGCAGTTCCCTTCGGAGGCGCTGCGCGAGCGCGGGGCTTTTGCCGTTGGTAGAGATCGCAATCTGCAGATCGCCGCGCTGAACGATGGAGCCGTAGTAGAAATGGCAGTGATCGACGTCGTCGACTGCGTTGCACAGGATGTTGCGCTTGTCGGCTTCGGCGTAGACAGCCGCGTTGAGGTCACCAATGTTCGTGGCGGCGACGACAATGAAAATTCCGTCGAGATCAGAAGCCTCGAACGGCTTTGGAAGCCAGGCAATCGCGCGATCGCGGACAAGTTGCGCGAGATCGCACGAGAGTTTTGGCGCAACTACGGTGATTCGCGCGCCCGCGCTGAGAAGCGAAGGGATTTTCGAAGTGGCTATGGCCCCGCCGCCGACAACCAGGACGGAGCGATCTTTAAGCTTAAGGAATGCGGGAAAAAGGGTCATCGGTCCTCCACGGAATGCGGAGTGGAGGCGACCGCAAAGTCGCGCTCGGCGATTTCAGTTTCGGCGCTGCCGGTGCCGGCGAGTATCTGCCGCAGCGCCGGCGTGCTGGTTCGTGCCAGGAAATGCTGGAGAGGCTCGCTGGCATGGCGATGCGAGCGAAAATGGTCGAGCAGGCGGCCGATGGCGTCGGGCACCTCGGTGACCACACAGCGATAGCCGATGGGCCGCGCGATAGCGGCGACTTCGCCGATACTCCCGCCGACGCAAAAATAGTACGCATCAACCATCCGGCCATCCTGCTTGATTTTCTTGCCTTCGATGCCGATGTCCGCGATCCAGTGCTGCCCGCAGGAATTCGGGCAGCCCGTGATGTGCAGGCGAAGGTCGTCCTTATAGCTGGGAAAGCGCTCTTCGAGCTCCTCCGTCAGCCAGCGCGCGAAGGATTTGGTTTCCGTGAGCGCGAGTCTGCAAAATTCCGAACCGGTGCAAGCCACCGTGCCGCGGGCGAACGGCGATGCAGAATCGACAGGCAGTCCCGCAGTGTTGAGTTCACGCACAACGTGATGAACGTTGGCGTCGGGTATGTTAACCAGCAAAAGATTCTGCATGGCGGTATTGCGGACGTGGCCGTCGCCATAACGCTCGGCAAGATCGGCGGCGAGGTGCAGTTGTGCGGGGGTAATGCGCCCGCGAATGACCGAAGCGCCAACAGTGAACAGACCGGGCTGTTTTTGTGGGATGACGCCCAGATGATCGCGGTGGATTCGCGTGGGGAGCTGTTCGGGTTCGGCTGGATCGAGCGCGTAGCCGAGGCGCGACTCGACAGCGGCAAGGAAGGACTCAGCGGACCAGTTGTGTTCGAGAAAGAGAAACTTGAGGCGGGCTTTTTCGCGAGACTGGCGAAGCACTTCGCTGTCACGGAAGATTTCAGTGACCACGCGAACCGCGGGAATGACTTCATGCGGCTTGATGAAGGCATTGAGGCGCACGCCCAGGTGCGGGTGCGTGGATAGGCCGCCGCCAATGCGGATGGAGAAGCCGAGTTCCTTCTTGCCTTCGCGCACACGGTGCGTCGCGGTGAGGCCAATGTCGTTGATCTCCGGATAGGTGCACCAATCGGGGCAAGCCGTAACCGTGATTTTGTATTTGCGGGGGAGGTTGTAAAACTCGGGATTCCCGCCCAGTTCGCGATCAAGCGCGAGCACCGTGCGGGAGATGTCCGCCAGTTCGTGGGCGTGAACGCCGGCCAGCGGGCAGCCGGTGATGTTGCGCGCGACGTCACCACAGGCGCCGGTGGTGGTCAGACCGATGACACGCAGGCGATCCAGAACTTCTGGTATGGATTCGATCTTCACCCAGTGAAGCTGGATGTTCTGGCGAACGGTGATGTCCGCTACGCCGTTGCCGTGTTCGGCGGAGAGGTTGGCGATTTCGTTGACTTGCGCCGAGGTGAGAAGGCCGTTGGGGATACGAATGCGGACCATGAAAAACGGAACGGACTTCCCTTCACCGCCAGTTCCCCCGACAACGCCCAGGCCGTCGCCTTGCGTGTAGATGCCCCAGGAACGGAAGTATGTAGAGAACCATTCGGGAGGGATCGAGGAGTAGCCGTCGCGCGCGAAGCCGCGAATCTCCTCTAGATGATCCCACGCGTTCTTGGCGCGTTTGAGGCGTTCGACGCGTTGCGCTTTGGTTTCCTTAGGTTGCAGCGAATCTGCCATAGTCGTCGTATTGGTCCCGTAGCCCGTATTTGGTAATCACTGAACAAAAACAAAAAGCCCACGTGGCGGGAACTCTGGCACGTGGGCTTCAAAAACCTTGAGAATCAGTTCGAGCTAGATTCGGAAGCACCTCTCGCCAGAGCGGGCAGGCCGACAACAACAGCAGCAGCAACAGGGGCAAGCCTGAATGTCTTGAGAGCTGGTCTGGCGGAAATCCGACATAATCCTGTTAAGGCTACGTGCGGTTCCCGCTAGGGTCAACCCGTACGTGGCCGCAAAGATTTGATGCATGCCATTGGGAGAATGGATACATGGGGAGAGCCCGGCAAAGGGGGTACCCAGGCAACCGGGAACGGAGTCGAGCTCCGTCTGGCCGGCTCCAGGGCGGGCATCCATCGACGAGAACCGTCCCCAGTTGCCCTCGAAACCGCACTCCGAACCTAACTTTTCTTAGAGGTCACGACCGAGAAGGCGGCCACTTCCTGGTGGACGTTCTTCCTCTTGCACTTAGGGCACGTAACCTTGTTTTTCTCGTGTTCCTCGAGCGTGAGGATCAGTTCGAAGGGCTTTTTGCAGTCTTCGCAATAGTATTCGTAGCGGGGCATGACAGCCTCCGATGAAGGGATTGGAGGGGTTCTAACGACGGTGTACGCCTGGGGGAGGAGGGTGTCAAGGACAGTTGTCGAACTCCCCGCCACCCTCTGCAGCAGCCAGAGCCGCTGAGCGAGCACCCGGCCAAACGAGAATTGCTCCGCAAATAGGTTGCCGACGGTGGGTCGCGGGATACACGATGCGCGGCACCGGTTCGGCCGGTCGGGACGAGGGGACCGAACCGAGACTACGGAGGACACGATTCGCGATGCGCGTCCCGTTCTTTTTCTTGGAGCACCGGAATTAGCAAGTCAGGAAGTTCACCGGGACAATAACTCGATCACCATGCGGTTGAACTTATCCAGATTGACCTCTTCCTGCACGTGGACCAACCGCTCGCCCAATCCCGGCTGGTCGCCCTCCACCCACGTGAGCGTGTTGCCGTAGCTTGCGGTATGGGAAATGTCGATGTCCATGTATAGGCTCTGTTCCTTCGTAATAATCGAAGGATCGAGCCAGGCAAGCGCGGCGAGTTCGTCCCAAAGAAATTCTTCGTCGGCCCATTTGGCGATGTATTGCGCGGAAGGCGAGTTGGATTTTGCCACTTGATCGATCATGCCGCGCGTGAACCTGGTTTTGACGGAGATGTCCACGGTCGTGATGGTGACTTTCTTCCACGGCGCGCGCAGCGTGATGTGAACGGCTTCGGGGTCCCACCAAAAATTGAATTCGCGCCGGCTGTTCTGCCGCCAGGACATGGGCACGTCCGGAGCGATGCTGCCCCCCATGATGACCAGTTCCTGCGCCAGTCCGGGAAACTGTGGATCAAGAGAGATAGCCTGAGCGAGATCGGTCAGCGGACCGCCTGCGTAAATGGTCACTTCACCCGGATACTGATGAACCATGCGGATCAGGAAATGCGCCGCATCTTCGGATTCCGCCTTCAGAGTCGGATGCCCCTCGGGGAGTGGGTTGGGCACTTCGAAGGGCTCGCGATATTTGCCGCTATTCCAGGCGCCGGTAAGCGTGGCTCCGGTGGGGGTGCGAATCTTGTGCTGATTCCACGCGCCCTGATACTCAACGCGACCGTATAGCTTTTCCCAGCGGGCGATTTCTTCCTTGGAGTTGATCAGGGGGAAAACCGCCCCAGGGTACACCTTGATGTTGAAGTGGCCGGTGAGTTCCAGCATGCGCAGCGTGTGGGAGACTTCCTCGTCGCGCCACTGGTCGCCGGAAACGACGGTGATGCCAAGGACGTCGACATTGGGCGATTGCAGGAGCAGAAGCATGGATTGTTGGTCGGTGGTGGCAGGGCCGCGGGCGTCTTGATCCAGAATGATTTTGCGGCGGGTTTGCGCCGGAATGAGAGAGGGAAACGCGAATAGACAAGCAAATACGGCAACGGCGAGGCGATTCATCGCGATCGGATCTCCTGGAAGAAGATTTACGTTATCAGTTTTCGGTCTGAAGTAAAGGGTGACCAGGGTGGCACCGGCGCACGAACGTAAGTTCCGAGTTACGGTGCCGCCACCTTCTTGCTTGCGCGCCCCGTTAATTCACCCGCTGGATGTCCGTCATGGTGGCGGTGGTGGGATACTCGGTGGCCATGTCGACAAATCCGTCTTTAGTAACTGTGATTTTCGCGGCGGGAATCACTTCCCCTCCGAGAGAATTGCCCAATCGGTCGAAGCGCATCCGCACGATGGTAAGCGGGTAATCATTCGGATTGACCCCCTGTCTCTGCTCCCATTCCGACAGAACATGTTCGGTCACCAGCACCAGACGGCGGCCATCCTGATTGTCGAACGCGAAAGCCGCGAATATCTTTCGGCCCTGTTGCTGGGCAACATTGATGTAGCCGTGCGAAAGGGTCTTGAGCAGAGCAACGCCCTTGTCGGAGCCACCGGTAGAAAAGACCTCTTTGAGCGCGGTCTTCTCGGCTTCCGTTGTGAACGACGCAATTTGTATTCGTACGTTTACGGACCCGCCCGACACCGCGACGCTCGGAATCACCGTGGCTGAGTAAATCAATCCCTGCTGAGGAACGGCAGGCACCGCGAAGAGCGCCGCGGCAAGGAAAACGGGAAGTGAACGGCGAATAGCAGACATCATGCACCTCGAATGAAAGGTTCCGTCGATGCGGATTGGCCCCAACGTTGGAACAAGGATAGCGTGAGTCGGGTAGCCCAGGTAGAGAGAGGAAGCGGAAGTTCCAAAGAGTTATTCGAGAGATGAAATCAGGGCGGCTAGGCACGGCGACAACTCGCCGCTCTTCAAGTCAGAAGCGGAAGACGTAACCCGTCGTGAGGTAAGCGCTACCGGCGAACGTATAGTATTGGTCCGAAATCAGGCTCACTGGCGGCTGCTTGGGATCGGAATAAGGTTGCAGATAATGAACGAATGTGGTGCCGGCATTGAAGCGCAGCACGGAATGCCGGGAGGCCGCATATTCGATCGTGCCACCAAGGTCGAGCGCGTAACGCCACACGTCTTCATAAACGGTGGCGCTGCCCGGTACTAGAGCTTTGTCGTAATGGATAAAGCCGTTGCGGATGTTGGAATAGATTCCCCAGTTGCCGAGCGAGCGGCCCAGTTTGAAGCCCCCCAGGGTCTCCTGCGTGCTGCCGTGTTGTCCGTAAGACCCGGAGCCGGGGAAAAGATTAGCCGCGAGATTCACCCACGCATATTTGGCAAAGCGATAATTGAAGTCGAAGCCGTAGCCGGAATAGAACTGCTTGCAGCCGTGACAGGTTTCGCTGTCCAGCGGCAGGTCCATGGCAATGTACTGGAAGGCAAGGCTGTACCGGGGATCGTCTTTCCACGCCGGGCGTTCCCCCACATGCAAGGGGCCACCGAACGTCTGCTGGAACGATCCTTCTTCCGGATAACGGAACCACGGCTTTTTCCCAGCAAATAAATTCGCAAACGTGTGCGCCGGCGCCAGCGAGCCACGCAGTATCTTGTAGCGAAGCGCCGGGCTGCCATCCGCGAGGCGATCGACAATCTCGCGCTCGATCGCGTCCTCCATCACGATCCATCCCGTACCCACCAACGGCGTAACCACGAAATCCACCCAGCCGGTATTGTTGGTTATGGGCTTGTGCGGCTTATCGCACAGTTGCCGGCCGCAGCCCGGCCAATAGTAATACCCGCCTTCGTTGCCAAACGCTGCTTCGCTGAAAATCGGACCGATCTCGAAATACGCCTCCCACACCGTAGCCCAGCCCATGGCCTTCAGGCGGCTGTACCAGTAAGTGGAAGACTTCCCGAAGCGCACGGCTCGGCCCTTGGGATCATTGTTCAGGAAGATGTCGCCGTAGACAGCGCCCTCCATCGGATGGCCAATGTAGTTCACCAGAAAGTCGTCGCCGTCACCCCAGTGGTCCATGTGAAAGTTGTTGGCGGAAATCCAATAGTCCTTCCAGAAAGGCTTGTGGAACAGAAAGTAGCGGGCGCCGCCGTCCATCCCGAAACGAAACGCGTGTCCCGCCACCAGGAAGCCGAACGACTGCCAGAACGCCGCCGGGAAGTGAAACTTTTCAGGGGGACGAGCCGCAATAATTGCAGGCAGCGCAAGAAATTCAATCTTTTCATCCCACGTATTGAATTTCGAAACTGGCGCCAACACACACGCGGATACCAGCCCAAAATCCGCCGCTGACTTGCAGGAGTCTTCCGGAAGTACCAAAGGGCTTAGTTTTGCCGACCCGAACCATGACCCAGGCGTGTTCGTGGCTACCAGGCCAGCGGAAGGGAGGGGGGAGAAGTCCAATGCCGTGGCCGGAAAGGTAGCAGCAGTCGGCGGCAGCAGTTGGCGAGAAGAACGGACAGGGCGTATCCGAGCGATAAGTTCAGGAGCACCTAGATCGACCACCGGGAGCGAGTCGAACGTGACTTGGGCGCGAGCCGGAACACAGACCAAAAGGAGCAGTACACCCAGGGTAAACAGGTTGGAGGCGCGGAAGAGTTTCATGCGGCTAAGTCGATTGTTGGCGCTTCTCCCCCAAAGAAGCGTAACCAGTTCTCCCAAGAAAGATTTTGTTTTCCGGCGCAGCGGGCGGCTGCATCCCAGAGTTCAACACAAGTCACAACGACGCGGTCCAACTCGCAACTTCCCGCGGAGGAAGCACTTGCCCGGCTCTGGTCGGGCGAAGCGTCCTGAGGAACCAACGGAGACGGTCTAAGAATAATAACAGGGGAAGCGACGCTCGGTCCAAGAAAAACAGACGGATCATCAGGGAAAATTGCCCGTTACCGAACGCAAATCCGTGGCGCGCCATACCAAATATCCCTCCCGGAACCCCAACGACCGCTGTGTCAAGTGTGTTGGCTTTTGCGCCACCCCCAGACGGTCCTCGATTGAGGGGGCAGGGGCGGAAGAGTACAGTGAGGCTAAGGAAGCGTCCAATCAACGCCGGACAACCTTGAAGAAAAGGAATCCTCTGGGAGCGCAGGGATGAAGCGCAATATTGCGTGGCTGTTGGTGCTGCTGTGCGCCGTTGCTGTGAACGGGCAGGAGCCGGCAGGAAAAGTGGCTCTGAAGGTCCGGGTGGCGCTGTATGACCGCGACCTCAACATCAAGCCGGTACCCCGGCTGGCGGTGAAGCTGACACCCATCGCTCCAACCACCGGAGAAGCGATCACCGTGGTCACCAGCCTGGACGGAATGGTCGAAACGGAAATTCTCCCGGGCAGCTATCGCGTGACCACAGAAAAAGGCGCGGAGCTCTTCGATAAATCGTACAAATGGGATTTGGAATCGGATCTCAAGAAGAAAGAAAACCTTCTCGAACTCAGCAACGACAACGCCAAGATTGAGCCTGTAGCCGCCGGCCGCGAGACCCATATCGATGCCCTGGCGGCTCAATACAAACGCGTGAAAGACACGGTCGTGACGGTATGGACCGAAGACCGCGCTTTCGATGGCACCATCATTGACGACAATGGCCTGGTGCTCACCGTGCAGCACCAGTTGAAGGGAACGGACTGGATTGCGGTGCAGTTGGACGATGATCGGAAATTGCCCGCCGTCAGACTCGCCCAGGACGAGCAGGCCGACGTGGCTGTGCTGCGATTCGACCCGAAAACGGCGGGTCAGTTTCCCGTCGCAAGCGTCTCCACCGACCCGGAATCCCTAGTGGAAGGCGAGAGAGTCTTTACCGTGGAGAACCCCGGGACCGATAAGAACAAGAAACTGCTCACCGGTGTGCTCAGCAAGGCCGACAACGAACAGATTGTCAGCGACATCAAGATCGGATACGTCGGCAGCGCGATGTTCAACTCCAGCGGAAGCGCCGTCGGAATTGCCCAATTCCGGGACGGCAAGTTGCTGATGAGACCCATCGGCACCGCCACTAAAGTCATGGAAGAAGCGAAAGCGCTGGCTGCCAAGATGGAGGCGCCAGCACACCTCCTGCCGGTCGTGCCGCCCTTCGAACTGGCCAGTGGCGATTTTCGCGCGCCCGGGCGCGGACACTGGGAGAGCGAGTTTTACCAGTTCAAGCTCGGGGATTTCTACGTGGACCTCATCACCCCCGTGGCCGCGTATGAAATGCGGCTCGATGTATACAACGCGGAAATGAAAGAGTACGGCAAGCATCCCAAAGGGCATACGCAGCCGACGCCGCCGGACGACAAGTACACCGCGGCGCTGATCGTTGCCGTGTATCCGCAGACAAAAATGGGTTATTGGGAGAACTTCGGTCGATCCGGTGGGCCACCCGTGCGCCATTACAAGAACGGGTTTTCGAAAATGATGCTGCTCTGCGGGGAACATGTCGTGGAACCGGTATGGCCGCGCCGCACCCTGGAGGAAGGCGGCGGCACTTGGAACGTGGTCATGTCCAATGATTCGACCGGCGGAAGGTACGTCTATCGTTCGGACGCGATTCAGCCCTCTTGCGGAACCGTGAAGTTGCGGATTGTGGCAACCAAGAAAGACGATGAAGTGCTCGAGAAGGTCCTCGACGAAAAAGTCGTCCAAAGAATCTGGGAAGATTACGAGCCGTACCGCGACAAGGGGAAAGCGGAAACCAAAGCCTTTTGAACTTCACACCGGCCCGCTACCAGTCCACGCCGTTTTTAGCGCGACCAGTCCGGCGCCGGCCGGTAAATGTCCAGGCCCACCGCAAACCATCCGTCCGGTCGTGAATCGCAGTGCGCCACGCGCGCAAAACACGAAAAGGCGCTGCGGATCGACCGGATCGCAAGCTGCTGGTTCAGCTGAAAGCAACTCTTCGACAGAACCAGTGCTCCGTGCAGAGAGATGTCGACCGTCTGGGTCAGTTCGAAAGAGCCGTCTTCGGGATTCGAAAGCCTCACGAATATTCTCGCCGGCATACGGGGTTCGGCCCGGTTAACGCGTACTTCGGGGGACATAACACACGCCCACAAATGGATTTGTTGGGTGGTACAACAGGCCGGGTGGTCCAACCGCTCGATGCTAATTCCCTGCTCCAGTCGCGTCAATGGTACTTGGCGTTAACAGTTCATGGTCGGTAATTGGCCCCGGCAATCAGCAATCCGCTGCAGCATGTCAGGTGCGAACGAGCGGGGTCCACACTTGCATCTGGCTGGGCGTACGGTTGGCCCACGCGTAGTACGGGATAAACGTCAGAGGAAGCTTTGTCGACTTCGGCGGCGTGGACGACGCCGGGAAATACAACGCGCGCTCAGCGTCGGCGGTCTGCACAGCGCCACCCTCCAAGCGGATCAGCATCACGCCGTCGAGAAGATTCTTGTCGAATGATTCAGTGAAGTGGAGCTTATCCAATGCGGACGCCGGGATGCCCACCTCGGCGAGGTTCGTGCCGCTGGGCTGGTCGAGTTGTTCCAGGCAATAGACGAGCGGGCCGCGCTGCACCGCCACGCGATTGTTGTTTTCCGTGACCCGCGAGTTGGACGCGAGGAGCTGGGGCGACATCCCAAGCTTGATCTGGACGGTGTCGCCGCTCGACCAGCGCCGATGAATAGGCACATAGCGTGGGTTCGCGAGTGCGTAATTTCCTGGCGCACCCTGTGTGTCGCTGGCTGCCGGCGGCAGATGCTGGCCGTTCAACCCGATACTGACGTCGTTGCCGCTCCAGGCCGGAATCCGAACGTAAAGGGTAAATTCCGACGGCGAGGCGGGGCTGACTTCGACGTCCACAGTTCCTTGCCACGGATAGTTTGTCCGCTGGGTGATTTTGATGAGAGTGCCATCGTGCAGCCGCCAATCGAGTGTCGAGTTGTGGTAGAGGTGGATGTAAACACCATCGCGCGCCGTGGAATAGAAATACCCGGGGAGTGACGCGAACGTGCGCTCGAGATTCGGCGGGCAACAGGTCGTGTCGTACCACGCGTTGCGGATCGTCTCGCCGGATTCAGGATCGAAGGCCAGCGGATTCCGGTAGCAGTAGAGCGTTCCGTCCAGAGACATTCCGGAGTTGATGCCGTTGTAAAGAGCGCGCTCGATCACGTCCGCGTAGCGCGCGTCGCCAGTCGCCGCGAGCATCCGCCAGTTCCACATCATGTTGCCAATCGCCGCGCACGACTCGCCATAGGCCTGCGCGTTGGGAAGCTCGTAAGAATCGCCAAACGCTTCGCCATCGCTGCGCGCGCCCACGCCCCCGGTAATGTACATCTGGTGAGAAACGAGGTCGTTCCACAGAGTCCCCAGCGTTTTCCAATACGATTCGTCGCCAGTTTCCAAATAGTAGTCCGTCGCGCCGCAACACGCATACATGGCGCGGACAGCATGTCCTTCGAGATGCGTTCGCGAGGTGAACGGCTTACCGCAGAAGTGGTAGGTGTACTCGCCGGGCTTCAGCGGAATGCGTGTGTCGCCGCGAAGGATATAATCCGCGAGAGCCAGTTGGCGCTTGTCGCCGGTCATCCGGTACAGCTCCACGAGCGCCATTTCGATTTCGGGATGGCCAGACAAAATGGGGGTTTGACTGGAGCCGGGGCCGTAGGCAGGGAGAAGGAAGTCATTCACGAAGTGGATGCCCGCATCCAGGAGCGTCCGATCGCCCGTGGCGCGGTAATAAGACGCTGCTCCTTGCAGAAGGTGCCCGATGCAGTAGAGCTCGTGTCCCCATTGCTGCGTTTTGGGAGTCATCCGCTCGCCGGCGTGAGAATCCACGAAGTAGCTGTTGAGATAGCCGTCGTTCTGTTGCGCTGCGACGATGTCTTTGATGACCGTGTTGGCCTGGGCGCGAAGTTCCGGATTGTCAGCCGTCTGCAGCGCGAAGCCGACGGCTTCGAGCCATTTGTACATGTCGGAATCGGAATACACCGGACCCCGCTGAGGCGCGTTGGATTTGCCCGTCAGCCGGAGGAAGTTGTCCATGCGGCCGTTGGCCACCAGCAATTTCCCCATTGAGGGAATTGAGGATTGAACGTTCGCGGTGCGGCGGGATTGCCAGAATCCTTCGTGAATGCTCACCGCGTGCACAGGAATGTTCTGCAGCTTCGCGTTTGGAGAATGGGCCAGGTTGAGAATTCCTTGTTCGTTCCACGGTGGATTGGAAGAGAGTGGGACTTGATCGGCCGAGAATGCCTTGCGTAGCGGGAGCGTAGAGAGCGCGGCGGTCGCAGCGGTGGTTTTCAGAAATTCCCGGCGGGGAAGGCGAGACATGTAGCCTCCTTTGCAGGAGATGTTAGCGCGTGTGGCTCGGAGAAAAAAGAACGAGTTGCTGCTTCTGAGAGCTGCGACCGGAAGGACCCTGCGGATCGCAGCCATTGCCGCAGCCGCGCTCCTCGAAACTGCCTCCGGTCCGCGCCGGCACTGCAAGTTCGCGCGGACCCGGAGGCGTATTGTCTTCGCTCGTAGATGGGCGCGGGGGTGTAGTCCGCAGGGAACCTACTCGTAGCGAAGCGCAATCATGGGATCGACGTGCATGGCCCGGCGCGTCGGAATGTAGCACGCAAGAAACGTCACAAAGCTCATGAGTAGCGCGGCGCCCAGAAACGTGTACGGATCGGCGGGAGAGACGCCGTAGAGTTCGCTCGACAGTAGACGTGTGATGGCAAAGGCCGAAGCCAGACCAATGGCAATGCCGGTGAACCCAAATTTCGCGGCTTCCTTGAAAATCAGATACAGAACATCGCGCGGGTGCGCGCCCAGAGACATGCGGATGCCGAATTCGCGCGTGCGCGTGACAACCAAGAAAGAGAGAACCCCGTAGATGCCGATGGCGCCCAGGAAAACGGCAAGCCCGGCAAACGTCAGGAAAAGAATCGTCGTCGACGCCGGAGTGGAAACCGATTCGAAGACCACCGCCCGCATGGGCTTCAGTTCGGTCACCGGAATGTCCGCGCCAAGAGAACCAATCGTGCGGCGAATGCTCTGCTGCAGTTCTGTCTCTTCAAGTGCCGTTTGTACCACCAGGCTCATGTCCGACGGCACCCGTCCGCCTTCCAGCGCCGCCGCTTCGTTGTAGGGTACGTAGATCGTGCCGTTCATCCACTCCGGCACCGCGCGCTGCAGGTCGTACGCGCGCACATCCGGCACAACGCCCACGATAGTCCGCCAACGCTCCTTGTCGTCCGTGAATCGGATGTGCGTGCCGACTGCATCTCTGTTGGGCCAGAAACGCCGTGCCGTCGCGGCGCTGACCAGAACCACGTTGGACTGGCGCGCGACATCCGCAGCGGTGAAGCCGCGGCCGGCAATCACCGGAATGTGCATCAGGTCGAAATATTCGGGGGTAACCGCGTCCATCCAGAACAACGGGCCATTTTCGCCGGGGGCCACCACGAAGTTTTCGATCACCAGTGGGCGCTTGGCAACCCTTCCACCGAGAGGGAGCGTGTTCACCAGGGCGGCGGAATTCACGCCGGGCAGACCTCGGACGTGGGTCAGAAGCTCTTCGTAAAAAGAGACGCATCGCGCGGCGTCGGCGCAGAACGATTGATTGGGAGTGATCCGCGCCGTCAGCACGCGCGTCGTGCGGAAGCCGGGGTCCACATGCGTGAGCGACCAGAAACTGCGCAGCAGCAATCCCGCCGAGATCA
>Ga0335071_10003900_pt1 | contig 15648 bp, 15 predicted proteins | sample Lox_Sample_15_FD_206724 | JGI IMG/M metagenome (GOLD analysis project Ga0335071, IMG submission 206724) | Soil microbial communities from Loxahatchee National Wildlife Refuge, Florida, United States - Lox_Sample_1.5 | ecosystem: Environmental > Terrestrial > Soil > Wetlands | place: USA... | reverse complement strand
TCGCCGGCGTGACCGTGCACCAGATCACGCACACCGAGGGAGCGTTCGTCGTCGACCGGACCGGCCACCAGCGCGCGCTCTTCCTCTGGCCGTTTCGCGCCGTCGAGGTCACGCGGACGCTGCGGCAGCTCGCGCGTGCGTAGCACCGCCCGGGCGGCGACCGTCCTCGCGGTCATCGCCGCCGCGGCCGGTGCGATCCCGGGCCGCGCGTCGGCGCACGCCGGGCTGACCGCTCCCGCGGCGACGAGCTTCCTCGCACGGATCGCGTCGGTGCCGCCCGGCCTCGACGCGCGGGTCGTCGACGGCGACCAGCGTCTCTGGCTCCGCGCCTCGCCGCGGCTGACGGCGTACGTCCTCGGCTTCGAGGGCGAGGCGTACCTGCGCTTCTCCCCGGCCGGCGTCGCCGTCAACGTCCACTCGCCGGCGTACTACCTCAACCGGGCGCGGCCGCTCAGGCCGCCGGCAGGTCTCGGGCCGGGCTCAGTCCCGCTCTGGAAGCCGGTGTCGCGCGGCCACACGTACGAGTGGCACGAGGACCGGCTCCACTCGCTCGCGGTGGCGGCGCGGGCGCCCGGCTCGTCCTACGTCGGGCGGTGGACGATCCCGGTGCTCGCCGACGGGAGGATGACGAGCATCAGCGGCGGGCTCTGGCACGCCGACGCCCCGTCGCTCGTCTGGTTCTGGCCGATCGTCGTCGTGCTCGCCTGCCTCGCGGCCGTGCTGCGGCTACGCGACCCGCGGCTCGACGCGGCCGCGGCAGCGGTGCTCGCCGGGACGACGCTCGCCGCGGCGACGATCGGCCGCCTCGGTCGCGAGCTCTACGGCCGGCCGACCGTGTCGGCGGGACAGCTCGTGCTCGTCGCGCTCACGTGCGCCGTCGCGGCGGCGCTCGCCTTGCTCTATCTCCGGCCCACCTGGCGCGCGCTCGGAGGGACCGTGATCGCCGCGCTCGGCATCTACCAGGGGCTCGCGCTGTCCGGCACGCTGCTGCACGGGTTCGTCCTCTCCGTGCTCCCCGCGTGGCTCGAGCGCGCCGCCGCCGTCACCTCGCTCGCCGCCGGGACGGGCCTGCTCGTCGTCGTCATCGTCGGCGTAGCGTTCCCCGGCGGCGAAGCGCGAGACGAAGGAGCCCCGCCAGCGCGAGCCCGACCGCAGCCGCAACGATGATCACGATCCGGTCGTGCGAGTTCCGCTGCGCGGGCGTCGTCACGTGCGTCGGCGCGGCGAGCTTCACGCCGTCCGCGGCGGCGAGCGCCTGCACGCCGGCGATCGCGGCGCGCACGAGCCCGTCGTCGCCGGTGCCGATGGGGATCTTCGAGAGCGCCGCGTACTCCGCGTCGACCGGGTGCCCCGGCCGGTAGAAGCCGAATCCGTTCGGCATCACGACCAGCAGCCGCTGCTTGAAGAACGCCGCATCCTCCTCGCCGAGGAAGCGCGCGTACAGCTTCGGCTTGCGCCAGAGCACCGTGACGGAGCCGAGGTCGTAGGCGTCCGGGATCAGGGCGACCTTGATCGGGAAGCCCTGCGCCTTCGCCTCCCGCGCGAGCGCGAGCAGCCGGCCCTCGAGCTCCGGCGAGAACTTCCCGTCGTAGGGGAAGTAGACCGGCTGCGTGATCAGGAAGTCGCTCGCCGGGTCGCCGTCGGCCCGAGCGCCGGGCACGAGCGCGCCGGCTGCGACCGCCGCCGCGCAGGCGAGCGCGACTGCGACCCGCGTCACGACACCTTCAGCGTGAACGGCGCGGTGAGGATGCGGCCGTCGATCTGGCACTGGAGGAACAGCCGCCAGGTCCCCGGCACGGGGACGAGGACGCCGACCTTCAGCTGCCCCGGCGTCGTCGACGTGCCCGTGATCTTCGTCGCGCCGAGGATGCTCGTGCACCCGGAGATTCCGGGCGCGCACACGTGCGTGTGGAAGTAGTCGAGCGAGCCCTGGCGGAAGAAGATCGCGTGCGCGAGCGCCCCGTACCACGGCGTGAACCGCGCCGGCGTGCCGTCGGGGGCCGTGACCGTGAAGTCGAGGAACGCCGGGTCGATCGCCTTCAGGTGCGGCGTCCCGTTCACGACGAAGCGGTAGCCGTCCACCGTCTGGCTCCGGGTGAACGGCGGCAGCGGCTGCGGCACGTACGTCCCGGCGACCCTGAGCGTCGTGAACAGCTGGAAGTTCGTCTGCGACGCGGGGCCGGTCGGCTTCGGGTACACGTCGATCACGACCTTGTACGGCCCCGGCGAGGGAAAGGTGATCTTCGTCGAGATGCGGCCGTCCGCGGCCACCGGCGGATGCGTGTGGATGATCGTGGCAAGGTCGTGCCGGACGATGATCAGGTGGACGCCGTTGTGCGGCCCGACGCCGTGCTTGTACTGCGTCAGCGGCGCGCCGTCGGGCTGGACGACCGTGAACACGACCGTCGTCGGGACGCCTGCGCGGACGGGACCCGCGGGCTCGAAGCCGGCGAGATGGTACGTCCGCGCCGCGCCGACGGTGACCGTCGGGCCGCCGGACGAGCCGCCGCCGCAGCCGGCGGCAGCGAGCAGTGCCGCGACGGCGAGTGCCGCCGGCAGGACCCGGGTACCGTGACGCCGATGCGGACGCTCGTGGCCCTGGCGGCCGCCGCGCTGGCGGCGGCGCCCGTCCCGACGCCGATCGGCGTCGGGCCTCGATACCACCCGCCCGCCCGCGGCCCGGCGCCCGCGACGGTCGCGTGCCGCCAAGCGCCGCTGCGGCGAGGGCTCCGGGTCCATCTCGAGCTGTTCGCACGCAGGCGCGTCGTCATCGTCCCTGCCGGGATCGGCCTCCGCGCGCCGGCGGTGCGGCTCGGCAGCGTCGTCGAGGCGCGCTGCCGCGCCGGAGTCTGGACGGTCGACCCGACCGGCGTCGTCTGGCTCGACCACACGGGCGTGCGGCTCGGCACGGTCTTCTCGGTCTGGGGCGAGCCGCTCTCGCCGACGCGGCTCGCCGGCTTCCGCGGCGCCGTCTCCGTCTTCGTGAACGGCGCCCGCCGTGACGTCGACCCGCGACGTCTCGTCCTCCACGACGGGGACGAGATCGTGCTCGAGCTCGGCGGCTACGTCCCGCCGCACGCGAGCTTCCGGTTCCCGCCCGCCATCCTTCCAGACCTGCGCGTGAGCGGACCGGTCATCCGCTCACGCCCCGAGCACGGTCTGGAGGACGCGGAGAGCGACGACCGCCGCCGCGATGCCGCACCCGAGCGCGACGACGGAGGCGATCAGCACGAGCTGTGGGTTGGTCTTCATTCGGTTCACCCCGTTGCGCGATCGACGACGACTGCCGTGAAGGGCTGCCCGCCCTTCGGCGTGACGTTGAAGGCGAGGCCCCAGTGGCCGACCATGACGAGCGCCGGCGCCTTGCGGGTGTAGACGCCCGGCGAGGTCTCCTCGAGCTGGTACTCGAGCGTGGGCATCTGCATGTCGAGCATCGAGAAGGTGAGCGTCACGTCCGCGCCCCGCACCGGCCGGCCGCTTTTCGTCAGCCGGAGCGCGAACGAGTTCGGCTGCACCGCCTTGTTCGGATCGACGAGCACCTGCAGCGTGTAGCCGCCCTGCTTCACGGTCTCCGCCACCCGACCGGGGCCGACGCGCGCGAGCGCCGAGCCCTCCTGGGCGAACGCGGGCGGCGGCGGCGCGAGGCTCGACAGGAGCGCCGCGACGAGGATCGCGCCGGCGACGAGGACCGCCTCGGCGGAGACGAGCCCGCGGAGCAGCCGTGCCGAGCCCTCGGCCGTCTCGGGCCGCTCGAGCCCCGGCTTCGTGCGGAGGAGGTTGACGGAGGCGAGCAGCATCGCCGCGAGCAGGATCCCGGCCTTGACGAGGATCGCCTTGCCGTACGACGTCAGCCAGAGCGCGTCGAGCGTCGGCAGATGGAGGATGGAGGCCCCGACTCCCGTGCCGAGCAGCAGGAGCACGGAGACGAATGCGACGTTCGAGAACCGCGGCACGCAGACGGCGAGGCCGGCGACGCGGCGCTCGGGGTGCAGGCTCGCCCAGATCACGAGGAGCCCGACCAGGCCGCCGATCCAGACCGAGCCGGAGGCGAGGTGGAGCCAGTCGAACAGGACCGAGAGCCCGCGCGGCGCCGTCTGCCCGGCGTGCCCGACCGCGCCCGGGAGCACAAGGGTCGCGGCCGCCGCAGCGAGCGCGCCGCTCAGGGCGAGCATCGCCGCGACCGAGCGGTGCTCTCGCCGCGGACGGTCCACCCGGATCGCGACCGCGGCCGCCGCGACGAACAGCGCGAAGCAGAGCTCGACGTCGACGTAGCCGCGGCCCGAGGCGGTCGCGCGCCACAGCGACGTGACGCCCCCGAAGTCGAAGAAGGACCGCAGCGAGTCGATCGCGGTCGCCTCCTCGAGATAGACCGGGACGGCGACGAGACCGAGCGCCGCGGCGATCCCGAACGCGATCGAGAGCGGGCGCAGGCTCGTCCCGTCGACGCGGCGGACGAGCGGCTGCGCGATCAGCGCCCGCAGGACGAAGAGACCGATCGCCGTCATCACCGTCAGGAAGGCGAGCCACTTCGCGATCACGAGCGGCGTCGAGGTCGCCGACCCGGCGATGTGCGGGACCGGAAACTGCGGCAGCGGCCCCTCGTTGGGGCCGACGGCGAACGTGAACGCTCCCTGCACCGGGTGGCCGTCGACGGAGATCGCGCGCCAGTAGACGAGGTACCACCCCTCCGGCACGCGCTTCAGCGGCACGACGAGCGTGTCCGGGTTCCCCGGTGACCGCGTCACCGGCCCCTCGGTCACCGAGTGGCCGCCGGCATCCGTGACGGAGATGATCGCGAGCCGCGGCTCCACCGCCTCGTCGTACGTGAGCTGCACGCTGGGCGGCGGCGTGTTGACGACCACGCTCGCGGCCGGGACGGTCTTGACGATGTACGCGTGCGCGGACGCCGCCGCGGGCAGCGCAAGCGCTGCCGACACGGCGACGCCCGCCGCGAGAATGATCCGCACGCGCCGGCTCACGTCATCGATCGCCCCCCGCGCGAGACGAGCGCGATCGCGCCGAGGACGATCCCGATCGCGCCGAGCACCAGCGCGACGATCGCGAGCGTCGACGTACCGCCGCCGACCGAGCTCGAGACCTTGATCGTCGGTGCCGGAGCGGCCGACGACTCCGAGCCCGACCAGTCGACGATCGAGCCGTCGGAGTACGTCTGCTGGACGTCGAAGGTGTACGTCCCCGCCTTCGACGGCTGCGCGAGGAACTGGAACAGCGAGTCCTCCTCGGTCGGCACGTTCCCACCGGTCCACGTCACCTTCTGGATCACGGCGCTGTCGCCGGAGCCGGTCTGCTGGACCTGGCGGGTCCAGCCCGGGCTCGGCACGAACGAGTCGATCGAGAAGCCCTGCGGCAGCGTGAGCACGATCTTCGTCGTCGTCAGGTTCTCCTTCTCGGTCGGCACGGCCAGGCTGTAGAGCTGGAGCTCGTTCGCCAGCGAGACGGACGGGCTCACGCGCGCGTGCGCGGACGCGACGCCGGCGGCGACGAGCGCCGCGACGCCGGCGAGCGCGAGCACGCGAATACGACTCCTCGAGGTCATCTCTCTCCTTCGGTCGGCGTGAGACGCCGGCCGCGGCGACGGCCGGCTCAGGCGGAGGCGAGGAGCGGCGGCCCGCGCTTCGCGAGGCCGCGGGCGATGAGCGGGAGACGCGGGACGCCGGGCTCGGCCGCGGGAGCGGCGGGCGCGAGGGCGACGAGGCGCGGGCGCGGCGGCGGCGTGCGCCCGACGGCGCGGCCGACGCGCTCGGCGGTGCGAAACAGGAGCCGCGCCGCGCCCCAGGCGAGCAGCGCGAACGGGAGCTGGAGCGCGAGCCCCGGCAGGAACGTCGGCCGGCCGGCCTCGTGCCACGGGAAGACGCCGGTGTGGAGCAGCAGCTCGAGGTGCTCCTGCACGGCGAACGCGACCGGCGGGAGGAGCGCGAACGCCCACGCCGGCAGCCCGCGCGGCGCGCGCCCGCGCGCGGCATCGGCCGCGGTCACGAGCAGCGAGAGCGCGACGACCGCCGCCGCGGCGCCGAAGACGAGCGGCAGCCAGCGCTCGTACCCGTGCCCGCTTGCGAGCAGCGCGCGCATCCGCACGGGCACGTCGGGATACGCGAGCCGGTACGCGAGCGCATGCGCGACCTCCGAGCCGCCGAGCATGAGCGGCACGGCGACGAGCCAGGCGAGGCTGCGACGCATCGCCGGGAATCGTGCCAGATCGCCGGCGAGCACGATTCTCATGCTCCTCTCACCCGCTTCATAGGTTGCGGGGCGACGCTACGACCACGAAGGCAGGCAGCAGAGCGGAGGGAAGACGATGAGCGCGATCACGAGCAAGCTCCCGGCCGGGCTGCGGCGGGACGCGGCCCGCCGCAACCGACTCCTCAACATCCTGCTCGCGCTGCTGCTCGTGATCGCCGGCGTGGTCGCGTACCTCGCGGTCGGCCAGAGCTCGAGCACGTCGTCGGGCGCGGTTCGCACGGCGACCGTCAGCAAGGGCGTCGTGCTCTCGTCGGTGTCCGCGAGCGGCACGGTCCAGGCGCCCCAGGAGGTGACGGCGAACTTCACCACCTCGGGCACGCTCGTCCAGGTCGACGTGAAGCCGGGCGAGACGGTCCAGGCGGGCCAGCCGCTCGGCAGCATCGACCCGACCTCGGCGCAGCAGCAGGTGAGCCAGGCGGAATCGGGCGTGGAGACCGCGAACGCTCAGCTCCAGCTGACGCTGACCGGGGAGACGCCGCAGCAGCGGGCCCAGGACGCGCTGTCGGTCGCGCAGGCGCGCCAGTCGCTCGCCAACGCGAGGACGGCGCTGACCGCGGCCAGACGGTCGGTCGCGCTCGACAAGCTGACGACCGCCTCGAGCCTGGGCCAGGCGCAGAGGCAGCTGCGTACCGACCAGGGCCAGCTCCAGGTCGACCTCGCGAAACAGAAGGCCGACTCCTCGACGTACGCGACGAGCGACGCCGCCGCGGGGGCGGTGACGGCCGACAAGTCGAAGCTCGCGGCCGACCAGGCGAAGCAGCAGCAGGACCAGCAGTCGCAGCTCGTCTGGCAGCAGCAGCAGTCGAGCGACCAGTCGAGCCTCAGCACGGCGAAGGCGAACAACGACCTCGCCGGGATCACGAACTACACGAACGCGGTCAACTACGACCAGGGCCAGCTCAACATGCTCGCGCGCACGCTCCAGACCGACGGCTTCGCCGTCGCCGCCGACCAGAACCAGGTGAGCGCCGACCAGACGGCGCAGTCCACGCTGCAGGCCGACGCGTCGGCTCTCAAGAGCGACGAGCAGAAGCTCGCGCAGGACCACGTCTCGATCACGAACGCGAAGAACAACCAGACCGCGACGCGGTTCAAGGACGCCCAGAGCCTCCAGTCGTCGCGCCAGCAGCTCGCGTCGGCACAGCTCGGGCTCGAGTCCACGCTCCTCGGCATCAAGGTGAAGCAGGCGCCGCCGACGCCCGCGTCGCTCGCACAGGCGCACGCGTCGGTCACTCAGGCGAAGATCGCGCTCGCGAACGCGAAGCTCGCGCTCGCGAACACGACGCTGCGCGCGCCGATCGGCGGCGTCGTCGCCGACGTCAACGGCACGGTCGGGACGCAGACCTCCGGCGGCGGGACGACCTCGTCGAGCAGCTCGTCCTCCAGCTCGGGATCCTCGGGCGGCGGCACCGGCTCGACCGGCGGGAGCTCCGGCTTCGTGACGCTGACGAACGTGAGCGGGATGCAGGTCGTCGCCGGCTTCAGCGAGATCGACGCCGCGAAGATCCGCGTCGGCCAGGCGGCGACGGTGACGGTCGACGCGCTGCCGAACGAGACGTTCGCCGCGCACGTGATCGCGGTGGCGACGACGGCGACGACCTCGTCCAGCGTCGTCACGTATCCGGTGACCTTCGTGCTCGACAACACGGTGCAGGGGCTGAAGCCCGGCATGACCGCGAACGTCGACGTCGTCGTCGCCGAGCTCGACAACGTGCTCCACGTGCCGACCGCGGCCGTGCGCGGCAGCGGCAGGAGCGCGACGGTGACGGTGCTTCGCAACGGCAAGCAGGTGAGCGTCCCGGTCGTCGCCGGCCTCCAGGGCGACTCCTCGACGGCGATCCTCGGCGGTCTGACCAACGGCGAGACGGTCGTCCTGCCCTCGGTGAGCGTCGCGACCTCGTCGTCGAGCGGCACCTTCGGCTCGGGCAGCACGACGACGACCACGAGCGGCGGGACGACCCGGTTCCGCGGCGGCGGCTTCGGCGGGTTCGGAGGCGGACTCGGCCCATGAGCCGTCCGCGCCGCAGGTCGATGGTCGTGCTGCGCGGGGTCTCGAAGAGCTACGGCGCCGGCGACATCGCCGTGCACGCGCTGCGCGACGTCGACCTGAACGTCGAGCGCGGCGACTTCGTCGCGATCATGGGCGCCTCCGGCAGCGGGAAGTCGACGCTGATGAACCTGATCGGCTGTCTCGACACCCCGACGGAGGGCCGCTACCTGCTCGACGGGATCGACGTCGGCCAGCTCGACGACTTCCAGCTCGCGTACGTCCGCAACCGCAAGATCGGCTTCGTCTTCCAGTCCTACAACCTGATCCCGCGCACCTCGGCGCTCCGCAACGTCGAGCTGCCGCTGATCTACGCGCGCGTCCCGAAGCACGAGCGCCGCGACCGGGCGCTCGCCGCGATCGAGGCGGTCGGCCTCACCGACCGCATGCACCACCTGCCGTCCGAGCTGTCCGGCGGCCAGCAGCAGCGCGCCGCGATCGCGCGCGCGATCGTCACCGAGCCGGCGATCGTCCTGGCCGACGAGCCGACCGGCAACCTCGACACGGCCTCGAGCCACGAGGTGCTGCAGATCTTCTCCCGCCTCAACGTCGCCGGCCGCACGATCGTGATGATCACGCACGAGGCCGAGATCGCGGAGTACGCGAAGCGGGTCGTCCATCTCGTCGACGGGCGCATCGACTCCGACCGGCGCACGGCCGCGCTGACCGCGATGCCGCCGAGGTTCGAGCCGGGCGACGTCTCCCGGAGCGTGACGGCATGAGCGTAGGCTCGACGGAGCTCACCAGAGAGCGGAGGCGCCGGCTCTGCCGGCGCCGGGAGCGGGCATGAGCGTAGGCTCGACGGAGCTCACCAGAGAGCGGAGGCGCCGGCTCTGCCGGCGCCGGGAGCGGACGTGAGCGTCTCCGAGGCTGTCCGGATCGCGTTCCAGGGCGTCCTCTCGAACCGCCTCCGCTCGCTCCTGACCATGCTCGGGATCACGATCGGCGTCGCGGCCGTGATCATCCTCGTCGCCGTCGGCAACGGCTCGGCCGTCGCCGTGCAGCAGCGGATCGAGAATCTCGGGACGAACGTCGTCGCGATCCAGCCCGGCGGCTTCGGCTTCGGCCGCGGCTCGGGCGGCTTCCAGAGCTCGTTCACGCAGCTGACGACGAAGGACGTGAAGGCGTTGCAGGACCCGAGCGCGGCGCCGGACATCAAGTCGGTGACGCCGGTCGTCACCGGCTCGGTGACGGCGACCTTCGGCGCGGCGAGCTACTCGCCGAGCCAGTTCATCGGCACGACGTCCTCGTACGTCGAGGCGCGGAAGTCGCCGGTGGAGGCCGGCACGTTCATCACGCCGGAGGAGGAGGCGACGCACGCCCGCGTCGTCGTCCTCGGCACGACCGTCGTCTCCAACCTGTTCGGCGGCGAGGACCCGCTCGGGCAGACGGTCAAGCTCAACGGCATCGGCTTCACCGTCGTCGGCGTCCAGGCGCCGAAGGGGACGAACGGGATCCAGGACCAGGACGACATCGCGATCGCGCCGCTGACGACGACCCAGGACCTGATCACCGGGGTGACCGGCGGTCTCAGCCAGATCATCGTCGAGGCGAAGTCGTCGCACGACGTGAACGCGGCCGAGGCCGAGGCGACGTCGATCCTCACGCCGACGCACTCGAGCAACGGCAGCGCGAACTTCCGCGTCCTCAACCAGGCATCGCTGCTGCAGACGACCGCGTCGACGAATCACGTCTTCACGGTGCTGCTCGCCGCGGTCGCCGCCATCTCGCTCCTCGTCGGCGGCATCGGGGTGATGAACATCATGCTCGTCACCGTCACCGAGCGGACGCGCGAGATCGGCATCCGCAAGGCGATCGGCGCGCGCCGCGCCGACATCCTCGGGCAGTTCCTGACCGAGGCCGCGCTGCTCTCCGTGCTGGGCGGGCTGCTCGGCGTCGTCGCCGGCCTCGTCGGGAGCCGGTTCAAGATCGTCGGCGTCCAGCCGGTCGTCCAGACCTACTCGGTTCTCCTCGCCCTCGCCGTCGGCGTCGCCGTCGGCCTGTTCTTCGGGATCTATCCCGCCAACCGTGCGGCCTCGCTGAGGCCGATCGAGGCACTCCGCTACGAATAAGGAGCACGACACCATGACCACGCTCGACAGCGACGTCGGGCCGGGGCCGCTCGACGATGACGACGAGCTCGAGCCGGAGCCGATCCCGGTTCGCTACCGGCGCCGGCTGCCGCTCGTCACGATGATCCTCGGCCTCGGCGTCTTCGCCGCGCTCGCGTTCATCGCGGGGGTCGAGATCCAGAAGCACTACGGCGGCAGCTCGAGCTCGGGGTCCGGGGGAAGCGCCGCCTCGGCCTTCGCCCGCTTCCGTGCCGGCACGACGACCACCGGCGGCACGACCACCGGCTCGAGGGCCGGAGGCTTCTTCGGCGGCGGCGCGAGCGGCTTCGGCGGCACCGCCGGGACCGTGACGCTGATCAAGGGCACCACCCTGTACATCACCGACGCGAGCGGGAACACCGTGAAGGTGACGACCTCGCCCGCCTCGACGGTGACGAAGACCGTGTCGACGAACCTCAGGTCCGTGCGGCCCGGTCAGACGGTCGTCGTCCGCGGCACGCAGCAGTCGAACGGGAACATCGCCGCCGAGTCGGTCACCGTCGGCTCGTCGGGCTCGGGCGGCGGCTTCGGGTTCGGCGGCGGCGCTTCGGGGTTCGGCGGGGGCAGTGGCAGCAGCGGCAGCGGAAGCACCGGCGGCGCGACGGGATTCGGAGGCGGAAGTGGCTGAGCGGCGCACTCTCGTCCTCGGAGCGGCCGCCGTCCTCGGGGCGGCGCTCGCTGCTGCCGGCTGCGGCTCGTCCGGCGCGAGCACCGCCGGCACGACCACGACCGCCGCGGCGGCCTCGAGCGGCACTGCGACCGGCTCGCCCGTCAGCGGCTCCGTCTCCGGCCCCGTCGTCGACGTGAAGGGCTCGACCTTCACGCTCACGACGTCGCTGAGCCCGACCGGGAAGTCGACGGTCGACGTCGGCTCCGGGACCGTGATCACCGAGCAGGCGACGGCCACGCGCGCCGATCTGACGAACGGCACGTGCGTGACGGCCGTCGGCAGCCGCAGCAAGACCGGAGTCGTGACCGCCTCGCGGATCACGGTGATACAGCCGGTCAACGGGCAGTGCGCGTCGGGCTTTCCCCGCGGGAACGGGACCCGTCCGCCCGGCACGTTTCCGCCGGGCGGCCAGCGTCCGCCCACGGGCGGCCAGCGTCCGTCCACCGGCGGGCAGCGCCCGCCCGGCGGCTTCGGCGGCTCCGCGAACTTCGGCTTCGCCTTCGGAGCCGTCTCGACCGCCGACGGCTCGACGCTGACGGTGAAGGGGCCGCGCGGGACGACGAAGGTCACTGTCCCGGAGAGCGCACAGATCGTGAAGACGGAGAAGGTCGGCTCGTCGGCGATCGCGGTGAAGATGTGCGCCTTCGTCCGCGGCACGAGCACGGACAAGGGCGTCACCGTCAAGGCCCAGGACATCAGTCTCTCGAAGCCGGGCGCGTCGGGCTGCACCTTCGGGTTCCGGCGACCGTAGCCGTCCGCCCCGCTCTCGGCGCCCGGCTGCCGCGCTCGGGGCGGCCTAGGCTCCGGCCGGCGCCGCGGGCCGGTTGACGAAGACGTTGTCGAGCGCGAAGCGGAGGCCGACCGCGAGCGCGCCGTTGAGGACGGCGGCGTCGCCGAGGCTCGAGATCTCGACCCGCGGCGGATACGGCAGCCACTCCGCGAGCAGCGGCCGGATCTCGTCGAGCAGCTCCGGGTTGGCGCCGACGCCGCCGCCGAGGACGACGAGGCCGACGTCGGTGACCGCGGCGACGGGGACGATGTGCAGCGCGATCCGGCGTGCTTCCTCCTCGACCGCCGCCCGCGCGACGGCGTCGCCCGCGCGCGCGGCCGCGAAGATCGCGCGCCCGTCGTACGGCGGCGCCAGCGTCGTCTTCGCGCCGGGCGCGGTCGCGAGCCGCTCGGCGACGGCCGAGAGCGCGGCCGCGCAGGGGTCGACGTCGCGGTCGAGCCCGGCGGCCGCGTAGTCGAGCTCGCCGGCGGCTCCGTGCGCGCCGCGGTGCAGCTCGCCGCGGAGGACGAGGCCGGCTCCGAGGCCGGTGCCGATCGAGAGGAAGACGAAGTCGTCGACGCCGTGCGCCGCGCCGCGCCAGCGCTCGCCGAGCGCCGCGAGATTGATGTCGTTCCACACGGTGACCGGGAGCCCGAGCGTCTCCGACAGCTCGCTGCCGAAGCGGCGCCCCTCGAGGCCGGCGACGTTCTCGCTGAGGTGCACACGGTCGAGGTCGGGCTCGACGGCACCCGGGACGCCGACGACGACGCCGTCGATCGGCACGCCCTCGAGGCCGGCCGCGCCGACGAGCGATTCCCGCAGCCCGGCGACCGACGCGAGCACCGCGTCCGCGTCCGCCTCGCCCTTGCCGATGCTCCGCAGCTCGACGTCCTGGCGCGCCCGGATCGTCCCGCGGAGATCGCAGAGCGCCGCCCGGAGGAACCGCGCGCCGAGGTCGAGCCCGAGCACGAGCGCGGCCTCGGGGACGGGCTCGAAGAAGACGGCACCGTACGTCGGGCCCGCGGGCGCGGGCGGCGCCTCGCGCACGAGACCCGCCTCGAGCAGCGCGAGCAGCGCGAGCGAGACGGTCGGCTTCGAGATGCCGGCGCGGCGCGCGATCTCGGCGCGGGAGATCGGCGCGCCCTCGCGGATCGTCTCGAGCACGGTCCGCTCGTTCAGGCGCTTCAGCAGCGGCGGGATCGCTCGCGGAGCCGCCATCTCGTTAGAGAGCTTAACTCCCGTCTCCGCTATTCCGGCCGGCGCTGCTCGGTGCCCCGGGAGCGAAGCACGCGATCCCAGAGCTGCTCCATCCCCGCCGCGAGGCAGCCGTCCACGACCGCGTCCTCGCCGAGCGCGCTCACGCGGATCTCCGGCACGAAGGCGGCCAGTCGCTCCAGTCTCGCCGCGACCTCTGCCGCGAAGCCGGGCGCGCACCCGATCCCGCCTCCGAGGACGATCAGCTCCGGGTCGACGACGGCGACGACCGAGGCGAGCGCCTTCGCCACGAGGGTCGCCTCCTCGCCCACGACCTCGCGCGCCGCCGCGTCGCCGCCGGCGGCGGCGGCGAACACGCTCCGTGCGGACAGGTGCGGACCCAGTCCACGCGTCCGCGCCGACCGGACGACCGCCGCCGACGACGCGGCCGCTTCGAGCGCGCCGCGGCGCCGTACCTCCCGCACGTCGGCCCCGTCGGGCCCGAGCGGCAGGTAGGCGATCTCGCCGGCCGCGCCGTGGGCGCCGCGGTGGAGCTTGCCGTCGATGACGAGCCCCATGCCGATGCCGGTTCCGACCGAGACGAACGCGAACGTGGAGACGTCCCGGCCGTGACCGTAGTCCCGCTCCGCCACCGCGGCGACGTCGACGTCGTTCTCGATCGCCGTCGTCTCGCCGAGCCCGCGCCGGATCTCCTCCACCACCGCACGACGCTCCCAGCCCGGCAGGTTCCCGACCATCGTCAGCGCGCTCCGGTCCGGGTCGAGCACCCCGGGGCTGCCGACGACGGTCTGGAGGATCGCTCGCGAACGGCGCACCCCCGCCGTCCGCAGCAGCTCGTCCGCGAGCGACGCGAGCTCGCCCACCCGTGCGCGGGCGCTGGCGGAGCGCGCCCGATGGGTCAGCTTCGCCCGCACGACGCCGGCGAGGTCCGCGAGGGCGCCCCGGACGTACTCGTGGCCGACGTCGAGCCCGAGCACGAAGCCGGCGTCGCGGCGGATCTCGTAGAGCGCCGCGGCCCGGCCGCGGCTGCCGGTCCGGCGGCCGGCGACCTGGACGAGCTCGTCCTGCTCCAGGCTCGCCAGGGCGAGCGCGACCGTCGGCTTGGAGAGACCCGACAGCCGGACGAGGTCGGCGCGCGAGAGCGGCCCGGCCCGGCGAACCTGGCCGAGCAGGAGCTGCTCGTTCATGGCCCGCATCAGCTGCGGCCGGGCGGCGAGACCTCCGGGATCGCTTGCCGGCACGGTCATGGCACGAACCCTAGACTTGTCAGCCATAAAAAGATAGGTTAGTTTCCTAACTGACTCCCGCGCGTCCAGCGCGTCCAATGGAGGAGCCCCCTGGGGAGGTCATGAGCTCGCCCGTTGTGCTCGGCCTGGATTTCGGCGGCACGAAGGTCGCCGCCGCGGTGGCGACGCCGGGCGGCCGGCGTCTGGGCGAGGTCACGATCGCGACCGAGCCGTCCCGCGGAGCGCGCTGGAATCTCGATCGCGGACTCGACGCGGCGTCGCGCCTCCTCCGAGACGTCGCGCCCGGGAGGCGGCTCGCGGCCGTGGGCGCGTCGACCTTCGGCATCCCCGGAGCCGACGGCGTCGGGCTCGCTCCTGCGATTCCCGGCTGGGAGGAGCTTGCGCTCCACCGGGAGCTGGCGGCCGCGTTCGCGTGCGACACGATCCGGCTGGCGACGGACGTGAAGGCGGCGGCCGCGGCCGAGGCCCGTGCGGGCGCCCTCGCCGGGCACGAGCCGGGCCTCTACCTCAACCTCGGGACCGGCCTCGCCGCCGCGATCGTCTTCAGGGGCAGCGTCGTCTGCGGAGCGAACGGCGCTGCGGGCGAGATCGGCTACAACCTGCTGCGTCGGGCCGACGTGGGCCGCCGCGACCATCCGGTGCTCGAGGATCTCGTCAGCGGCATCGGACTGTCGGCGACCGCGAACCGCCGTGCGGGCGCTCGGCTCTCCGCCGAGGACGTCTTCCTTCGCGAGGCAACGAGTCCGCGGCTGTCCGCGCTCGTCGGCGAGTTCGTCGAGGAGCTCGGCTTCCATCTCGTCAACCTCGCGGTGGCGGTCGACCCGTCGCGCATCGCCGTCGGCGGCGGGATCGTGCGGTCGTGGGATCGCCTGGAGCGGCCTCTGCGCCGCGCCCTCGATGCGGGCGTTCCCTTCCCACCCGAGCTGGTCGTCGGGGCGTTCCCGTTCGACGCGGCGCTCGTCGGAGCGCTGGCGCTGGCGGTGGACGCGACCGGGCAGGCGGACGAGCCCAGTGAGCATGAACGGAGGCTCCCGGCGCGCAGAGCCCCGGAGCCGGTCAATACGAGCACGGTCGCAGGGCGGCCGGGGAGGCATCGATCATGAAAAAAGCGGTATTCGTGTTGCTCCTCGCGGGGCTGCTGGCGGCGGTGTGGACCGCGGCCGGCTCCGGTGCGGGGACGCGAGCCCTCGGCTCGTCGGGGAGCTCGGTCACGATCTCGAACGAGCAGGGCACGACGTGGACCTGCAACTTCAATCCGTTCAATCCGTCGGTCGAGTTCCTGTCGTTCGGCCCGGTCTACGAGGACCTCGTCTACCAGAACCTGCTGA
>Ga0335071_10003899_pt1 | contig 15650 bp, 13 predicted proteins | sample Lox_Sample_15_FD_206724 | JGI IMG/M metagenome (GOLD analysis project Ga0335071, IMG submission 206724) | Soil microbial communities from Loxahatchee National Wildlife Refuge, Florida, United States - Lox_Sample_1.5 | ecosystem: Environmental > Terrestrial > Soil > Wetlands | place: USA... | reverse complement strand
ACCGTCAGACACAGCCCTTGGTTCCTTCCTTCCGCCTGAAATCCGCAAACTTCAGACTTCGGAAGGCCAAGGGCCTCCTCATGCAACGACACGCCCTATGAGAGCGAAATCACAACTGCCCCTTTAAAATTGAAGAGCCGGTATATGCGGAATCCCGCCGTGGCCCTTGCCCCCATGCCCCGGTAGCGGAGGGCCGAAGATCGGCGGTAGCGGGACGATGATCGGCGGCGCGGGCAGGGGTGGCGGAGCGGGAACCGGAGCCACCGGCGCCCGAGCGGGAACCGGAGCCACCGGCGCCGGAGCGGGAACCGGGGCCTCAGGCGCTGGAGCCGCGGGCGCCGGGGACAGAGCCGGAGGCGCGGGGGCCGGGGCTGGAGCCGTGGGGGCCGAAGCCGGAGGCGCAGGGGTCGGGGCCTGCTTCGTCGGGGTGACCAGGTTCTGGCCGGGATTGGGTGACGGATTGAGACTCGGCCGGATAGCGATCACCAGCACAATCACCAGCACCACCACCCCGACAACGAAGACCGCCGTCAACACGCTACCGGGCACCAAGAACGGCTTGCGTCCTTGCTCGCCGCGATCGGCGCTGATGTCGCGGAATGCGCCCGTCAGGAAGCCTTTCTCGTCCGCGACGGCAGTGTAGGCGTCGGCCTTCTCGTCGGGTACTGCGCTGTAGGCGAGGGCCTGCTCGCCGGGCGCGACCGGCACCGCCAAATAGCCCGGCGACACTGCGTACGGATCCACCTCGCCGGTGCCGGGATCTTGCGCATAGGCCAGCGCAGCCGTCGACGACGCGAACAGAGGCGAACTCGCTGATGCCAGCGCCGCACCCCGCGCCAGGGCCGTATCAGGTTCCTCCGGAACGCTCACCGGAAGCGACGTCGCCGCCTCCAAGGCGGGCTTGATCAACGGAATGTCGACACCAGAGCCGACGACAAACACTCCGTCTGGGTGCTCATCGAAATCTTCGGAGCCCGAAATCATTTCGGTAAGCTTGGCCACCGCTTCGTCGTCGTCTTCCGGCAGTTGCTCGCGATGCACATCGGCGACCGACCCGTCAGCCGTGTGGACCACAGCCAGCGTTGCGGTATCGGGTTCGATGTACAGTAACGCGGTCTGGTCATAGCCGGTCGCATTGCCCACCGTCTGCGTCAATGCCGCCGCGGCCAAGAACGCCGACACCAGCATGACGTTTTCGACCTTGCGGGCCGCCAACGCATCGCGAAGCGCTGCCGCCTGCACTTGGTCGCTGCAGGCCACTCCTGTCGAGCGCAGCTGATAACCGGCCTCGGCGGCACCTTCGCGGGTGCCCGAAATCGCCGAAACCACCTGTTCGGATGCCCGTACAGTTAGCGGCTTGCCATCGGGAGAGATTTCGAAGTTCTCCTCGTCAACGATGGCGCCGTCGGCGTTTTCGCCTTTCACCAGGACCACACGAGCCGTCGTGGGTGCCATTGACACACCAAGTACGGTATCCACCAGTCCTCCAAGTCCCTTTGCTAGCCAACCGTGGCCTGGGCGGATTCGCGCAACCGCTGTCTTAGCCTGCACACCGGAACGGTGACCGGTACGCCAACCACTGTCTCGCGTCCATACCCCCCCCGGGTTAGGGACCTCGGTCACCGCACACAGGGACAGAAGTCTCCACCCGCGGCGGTGGCAGACAGGTTTAGAAACTGCGAGGTGCGGTCTGCGGTCTATGTCAACGCCAGCGGTCGACATATGTCAGCGCCAAGTCGTGCCAGGCGCATGCATAATTGGGCGCGATCGCTACCGCCCGCCGGTAGTCGGCATTGGCCTCCTCGAGTTGGCCGCAGAATGAGTGAACATTGCCCGTACCGTTCACCGCTTTTCCGAGATCGACCACCGATGCGGTGCCCGCTTCTCCCGGTTGGATCACGCCGGAGAACAGGTTGCCTGATAGGCCGATGTGGTGCTGCGCCTTTGCGGTGTCACCGGCGGGCGTCGGAGATCTATCTGTCACCAACTAAAGCTGTCATCCTTGGAGTTGTCCTCCCCGGTGACCTTGTCGAGGATGACTCCAACTGCCTCCACCAGCGTCCGCTTGCCAAGCCGACCCCAACGTCCACGAACCTGACTCAGTATCTCCATCGTCGCGTTTTGTGTTGGGTCGTAAGGGACAACGGGATGGTCTGGATGGTCCTGCGTCGGTGGAGGACCGGTCGTTGTGAGCGCCTGGTCCCAGTAGGCAATCCGTTGCTGGAAGTATGGCCATGGGAAGTTGAAGCCGACATCGGTGTGCGTTCCCGAACTGAGATGCTGTGTGACGTACCTGTGGTCAGAGATACCAGGGGGGTCACTAATGTACGGTGGGACAAGGACTTTCGTGCTGATACCGTACTTGACGCAGTCCTGGATACACAGGTAGGCAGCCACGTCAATCGCTTTCGATTGTTGCATCCACTGGTCTGTGCTCCAGTTGACGGAGGAACCAGCAAAGCACAGGTTGATGGAGCGATCATTCGCATCGAGCACGGCCCAAGCAGCATCGTCAGTGTCCACACAATCAACCACCGTCACCCCACCATCGCTTGCCTGGCTGATGGTGTAGTGGTAGCTAACAGGGTTTGGACCACCTGTGGTCGAGATGAGGAAGTTGGCTAGGTCGTCGGCAGCGTTGTCTCCACCGCCGCCTTCTTGCGTGTGAATGAGCCAAAGGTCAATCGCCGTCCCGCCACGGCTTTGGTTGTTGTCGCACCACTTCGGGTACTCGTTGAAGTCTGGTCTCGGCGCATTCGGGTTGGTCGCAGGTGCAGTGTCTGTCTTCCCCACAAGTCGGTTGTAGAGCGCGGTGGCGTCGCTCATGCGCTGGTCGTACCGATCTGGGAATGCTGACTGCTGGACAGCCTGGGCAAAGCTCCCGGGGGACTTGCTGGGGTCGTTGTAGGCTAACTTGGCCAGGTGGTCGTAGAACATGCCAGCGGAGCACGCTGCATCCATGCGACACTGCGCCGTTCCCCACCATGGAGCTCGTTGCTGGAACAACCCGGTTGAGTTCGCATCAGTGCTCAACGCCTCATGTGGAAACTTCAGCGAGTCGGGGTCGGACTCGTTCGCGTACATGGTCAAGTTGGACTCAACCAGAGCTGTCGCCAACGCGATTTGGATACCGCGCGGACTGATGCCTCGCTTCTGTCCCTCAGCGATAATCGCTTTCGCATAGTCATCTTGCGTAGATTTCTTCGTAGGCACTGGGCTGTCTCCTTCTAGAATCGCGTGAGTCGGGTCAATGTCGTTGTCGGTGTGGCTTTTCGACCCAATACCCGCACCCACCGAGGGGGATACGGGTGCTGCAAGTTCTTACACCGCTACCGCTAGACCATCGGTGAGCAGACTGCGCACCCAGTTCAGCCCGCCGCTGATGTCGTAGGGAGAGTAGTGCGGGTTCGGCTGGTCGCCGAGGAACACCACGCCGGAGACGATGGCCTCGATGATCGCAAAAATCTCCTCCAGGGGCCGGTGGAACAGTTGGGCGATCTGGAAGGCCAGCGAGAACGGGTCGGAGAAGAAGTCGCTGCGAGCGATGGCCTGATACACCGCCGCTTTGGCCTTGCTGGCGTCATCGTCACCGTTCTCGGCGAAGATGTCGCCCTCGCGGTAGACATCCATCCAGGTGTCCGGCTTGACCGGGAACCCGGGCAGCCCGAAGCGTCGGTAGGGATCCAGGCCGTGGGTTCCTGTCTTGGTGACCCAGCCCACGGCCCAGGCAGCGATGCTGTCGGTCTGGCGGCACGGGTTGCCGTAGGCCAGCACTCCGAGCAGATCGGCCTCACGCCACTCCAGCGGTTTGCCCGGTGCCAGGTGGTTGATCCAGAAGTCGAATCCGACGATGGCGCCCTGGCTGAAGATGCCCAGCACCCATTTGGTGCCCGCCGGGAACGGCACCCCGTTGTCCATCACGGTCGCCCCGACCAGGCGGGCCAGTTCGTTCTCCCCGCTGGCGTTGTCGAACGGGATGGCGCCGTTGTTGTAGCCGATCGGCTGGTGATGGCAAAGGCCCTCGCTTTCCAGCTGATTGGCCGTGTCGGCCACCGGCCCGGCGAACATGTTCGACGAGTGCCCTTCGACGGTGAACATGATCGGCAGGACCGGCGCCGAGCGCGACAGCACCGGATCGCCGGCACCCGGGGGTGGGTAACTGCCCAGCCGCTGCCTAACGGCCAGATTGGCGACCGCGTTGCCGCTCGGGTCGCGGATGATCGGCAGACCCGTACGCTGACAGAACTGCTCGACAGCACCGGCCACCACCTCGTCGTAGTTCGGCTGGGCCACCACGCCCAGCTCGCGCGCCCACTGATACTTGTCGTGCAACTTGCCGGTCAGCAGCGCGATCGCGTTCCAGTTCGGAGCGTTACGCGGCGTGGCAGGGTCGTCGACATCGCCGACGCCCAAGCCGATCCAGCGGCCGTTCGCGTCATTCACCATGCTGAACTCGTCTCTGTCAGTCGTCCTCGACGGTGGCCTTGTCCACCGGCACGCTTAGGGACTCGATCAGCGTACGGCCACCGAGTCGGTCCCCACCGCCCGCGGACCTGAGCCGGGGCGCGGATGGCGGCGACGACTTCTTCCAAACCGCGCTACCGGTGCGCTCGGATCCTGGGCAACTTCATGTTCGATTCCGGTCGAAATGTCGCAATTCTGTCGCCGTGGGTTAAAAGGACAGGTTCTATTGAGCGCCCACCGGTGGGATGTGAGCAAGAGTGCGGTCCGCTGAGCGGACCGAGATCGGCAACCGCCCGCTGCGATATGCCATAAAGGTAGAATCCTCAACGCGCCCACCGACAACACCACCCATCCGTGGCGGCACGAGTCTTCGTGAGCCGACCCCCGTAGGACCACAGTCCTGGTCCCGCTCATCAATCGTTCGGGTAGCGCGAGAGAATGGTTGAGCGGCGTTATCTCATCACTGGTCCCATAGTTTTCGGCTGCCCGCCATCGGCAATGTCGACTGCGATGGTGGGGCCGTAGTCGGGGAACAGGTCGCAGGGCTGCCATTCCGGGGTGACGTTGTGTCAGGCAGCGGCTCCAGCCGGGCAACCGGGATGGTCTTGTTCAGCGTCTCGGCGTAGCGAAACTCGGACTGGCACTCGTGAGAGTCTTCCCAGTGCTGCGACAGCAGGCAGATCACCGCCTCAACGGGCATTGGCCTGCTGCAGCGCCCGCCGCCACAGCTCGCCCGGCCGGACACCGGTGTGCGGGTCCAAGTCCAGAAAATGAGTAGTCCACTACACAAGTCGCGCCACCGGCCGCGCACGACAATTCACCATGTATCCGCAGTCAAAGCGTTACTCTTCGTACTGCCCGGCACGGGAGGAGCAAATTGAATGGATAAATCTCCGTCCCGGTGGCGCCACAGCTTCCACGGGCCTCCAGGCGAGGTAAAGCAATGACCACCCAAATTCCACCCGCTCTCATCGAATACATCTTGCTCGGCAGCGGCGACAGCCGGCGCCACCTGCAAGACTCGCCGATCCTCGGCGACGTCTGGGTGAAGTACGCCCAGGAGCCTGCGTCGGCGGCCGACTTGTTAATCACGTCCTACAAGGACGCCACGGCCACCGACCTTGCCGCGCTGATCTACAAGGGCATCGAGCGGCCAGTCTGGGCGGAGGACGATCCCGAGATCGCGCCGTTGCAAGGGTTCGTCGCGGCGCGGCTCTACTTCGACGAGTTGCTGAAGATCGTCGTGCCGATGACGCAGTGGTGGCACGAACCGCGAACGCAGGCCGAGCTGGCGCAGTATCACTCGACCAGCGACGGGCCCGACGACGCCGCACGCCGGAAGGTCGACGGCACGGTCGATGATCTCGCCATTCTCCTCCAGCATTGGTCTGCCACCGACACCATGAGCCCTTCGCCGAACCGGCGATCGGCGTTCGAGCGGTTCGTCGCGCTGTGCGCTCTGGTGTATCTGGCCCGGGCCAACATGCCGCCCGACCTCACCCACCTCGAACCCGACGGCAGCACAGTGACGTTGTCGCCCGCGCAGGTGAGGGAGAAATCCGAGGAGGCCGTCCAGCGCATGCGGGACAGCAGCCGAGAAGACATCAAGTCATCTGTGCTCGACGTCGTAAAAGCAATGCCGGCGCTGGAAGCCAATGCGGACCCGATGGTGTTCACGATTTCGCTGAACCGGCGTGCCACCGCCGCGATCGAAAGATCGGTGCCGACGGTGAAGGGCGATGCCGCCCGCCGGCTCTTCGGCGTCGACTGCAGCGAAATCACTTGGGCTGTGGTCGATTCCGGTATCGACGCGACGCATCCTGCGTTCAACTCGGACGGTCAGTGTCAGGTCAAGGCGACCTACGACTTCACCAACTACCGCCGGATCGTCAGCCTCGGGAACACGAAACCGGGGGTGCGCCAGGTGAACCTGCAGCAGATCAAGCAGGCGCGGGGCGGGAATCTACCGAAGAAAGCCGACCGCAAGCTCGAAGACATCGCGCAGAACGCGGTCGAACGCCTCCCAGTCCGGTGGGACCTCGTCAAGGAATTCGTCGAGTTGCAAGACCCACCAGCGCCGCCCAGTGAGCACGGCACCCACGTCGCGGGCACCATCGGCGCCCGGCAGAACGCCGACGACCAAGATTCCGCCGACGGCATGTGCCCGGGCATCGGTCTCTACGACTTCCGCATTCTGAGTTCGGACACGACCGACACCGAGTTTGCGGTGATCGCGGCGCTTCAGTTCATCCGATACATCAACGAACAGGCGGGACTTCAGCTCATCAACGGCGTCAACATGAGCCTGTCGATTCCACATGACGTGCGTAACTACGCATGCGGCGGCACGCCGGTGTGCATGGAAAGCGAACGACTCGTCGACAGTGGTGTGGTCGTGGTGGCGGCAGCGGGCAACCTCGGTTACCAGCACAACTTCGTCGGTGGGCAGCCATTCGATAGCTACGCCGCGTTCAGCATCACCGATCCGGGCAACGCCGACCGCGTCATCACGGTGGGCTCAACACACCGGTTCATGCCGTTTGCCTATGGAGTCAGCTACTTTTCGAGCCGCGGCCCCACTGGCGACGGCCGCCTTAAGCCGGACCTCGTAGCGCCGGGTGAGCGGATTCGCGCTCCGCTGCCCGATAAGGCGTGGGGCTGCCTCGATGGCACGAGCATGGCCGCGCCGCACGTCAGCGGCGCCGCCGCGATGCTGATGGCCCGTTATCCCGAGCTCATCGGAAAGCCCGCCCGCATCAAGCGCATTCTGTGCGATACCGCAACAGATCTGGGCCGCGAACGAAGCTTCCAGGGACACGGCATGCTCGACGTCCTTCGGGCACTACAGAGTCAGTGAGGTGAGCAGTCATGGCCGCGAAGATCTTTAGCCTCGAGGTGGTGCGCGCCCGCAAGGGGGACTGCCTGCTTCTGCACTACGGGACCAAGAAGCAGCCGCGGCTCGGGCTCATCGACGGCGGGCCGACCGGTGTCTACAAGCCGTTCCTGCGGCCACGGCTCCAAGCGTTGCGCACTGAACGCGGGCTGGACGACACCGACGCGCTACCGCTCGACTTCTTAATGCTCAGCCACATCGACGACGACCACGTAAACGGTCTGCTGCAGCTGACCCAGGAACTCGTCGAGGCCAAGGACACCCTCAAACCGCAACTCGTTAAGGTACTTGGCATTTGGCACAACAGCTTCGACGACATCATTGGCAACGACGCTGCCGAACTTGCCAGCGCGGTGCACAACCAGTTCGGCACGGCGTCGCTTAGCGGTGACATCCCGGACGACGCCGGAATCGACGTCGACGCGTGCAAGGTGCTGGCCAACGTGCCGCAGGGGCGTCAGCTTCGCGACGACGCCGTCAAACTCGGCGTCGACCGCAACACCGATGTCGGCGGCGGCCTGGTGGTCGCGAGCTCCGGGAGCACGCCGGTCGACATGGGCGACGGGCTGACGTTCACCGTCGTCGGACCGATGCTGCACGAAGTCGAAGACCTGCAGAAGATGCACGACAAATGGGTGAAGGCCAACCCTGACGCGGTCAGAGCCTCCAAGGAGGCGCTGGCCGCCTACGCGGACCGCTCCGTACCGAACCTGTCGAGCATCGTTGTGCTCGCCGAGGTCTCGGGCAAACGCATTTTATTCACCGGCGATGCCCGCGGCGACAAGATTCTGCAAGGGCTCGAGCTGGCTGGCCTCGTCGACAAGGGTGGCACGCTGCACGTGGACGTGCTGAAGTGCCCGCACCACGGCAGCTCCAACAACATCGACCGTGACTTCTTCGAACGCATCGTCGCAGACCACTATGTATTCTCCGGTGACGGCGAATTCGGCAACCCCGAACGCGAAACGCTCGAGATGCTCGCTGCTGCCCGGGATAACGCCGACTACCAGATTCACCTCACCTACCCGGTAGACGAGATCGACGTCGCTCGCAAGGCCGAGGCGGCCAAGCACAAACGCAAGTGGGTGCCCGCCGAGCACAGCATCACGGCGTTTCTAGTCGACAACCCCAAGATCAACGACAAGGTCGTGATCCTTGACCCCGACGTTCCGCACACCATCGACCTAGCGGGGTGACGATGAAACGAATCGTGTTGTGCTTCGACGGCACCGGCAACGTGGTACGGCCCGAGGGCAACACCAACGTGCTGCAGCTGTTCCGGCGTATCGACTACGACCCGGACCGGCAGCTGACCTTCTACGACCCGGGCGTCGGCACCTTCTCCGCCGCCGGGGCGTGGACCCCCCTGGCGCAACGCATCTCACGGCTGCTCGGCTTGGCCTTCGGCGCGGGATTGCGCACCAACCTCGACGAGGCCTACACGTTCGTCATCAACCACTGGGACCCCGGCGACGAGATCTACATCTTCGGGTTCAGCCGCGGCGCCTACACCGCACGAGCGATGGCCGGGTTGCTGAGCCGGATCGGCGTGATCCGGCCCGGCTCGGAGAACCTCGTCCGGTATGCGGTCAGTACCTACGCCCGCCGGAAGTCGAAATGGACCGACGAGGATTGGAAGCAGGCGGCCCAATACAAGTCGGCCTTCGGCCGACCGGCCAACGGCAGATACGAGGCGCCGGTGACCTACCTCGGCGTCTGGGACACGGTGAAGGCCCCCGGTCTCCTGCGTCGAAGCATGATTTGGCCGGACACCCGCGTGCTGCAGAACGTGGTCGCCGGGCGGCATGCCGTCTCGATCGACGAGAAGCGCCGGCCGTATCGCGAGTATCTCGTCGACAAGGAGAAGGCGGGCAACCGGATCGACGAGGTCTGGTTCGCGGGTATCCACTCCGACGTCGGCGGCTCGTACATGGACCCGCCGTGCCTGGGCGACATCACGCTCAACTGGATCGCCGAGGGAGCCAAGAAGGCAGGCTTGGAGTTCCGCGACGACCGGCCGTTCCCGGTACTGACGCCCGAACACGTCACCGGGCCGATTCACAAGGTGGGCTGGATCTGGGCGCTGGCACTCTACCGGACCCGGCCGATCCCGCCCGGCGCGCGAGTGCACGACAGCGTCCGGGCGCGCATGCAGCAGCAGCCGAAGTACGCGCGTGGGCGCATACCGAGCGACGTGGAGTGGGCCGACCCCGACTGGCTCGGGGTAGGCCGAACCTGAGCTTGTGCTCGACGATCTCGCCAAATCTCGCCGAACAGCTCAGATCCGGAGGCGGCTGACTCATTTGCCGCCGCTGGCGGATCATCTGCACCGAGCTGGTCCGATCGGAGAGCTGCTACGGCCGTGGGCGCCTATGCGGCCTGGGCCCGATACGAATACCAGCTCGTTGCCTACCTGCCTACGGCGGATCCCCTCGACCGGATTCGGACTCGGGACGAAGCATCCGGCAGCACCGACTCGGCGGCCGACGATGGCTTCGTCGCGCAACGCGAGCGCATAATCTCCGATTAGAGCAAAGAGTGGGTGATGGAGTAGGACAAGCCAGAATCCAGCGGATGACCATCGGCGCGGTGGTTGCGAAACCCGCCACGGTGGTGGAGCGAGGACTCGATATGCAGGTATTTCTGAGCTACCGGCGAGGCGAGGCGCGGTGGGCTGCCCGAGCGTTACGGCAAGCACTAGCACAACGCAACGTTGACATTTTCATGGACGTCGACGACATCGACTCCGGGCGATTCGAGAATGTCATCCTCAACCAGATCGGAATGCGCGAGCACTTCATCCTGCTGCTCACGACGGCGACCGCCAACAACCTTGGGTCAGATGGCGACTGGGTCAGCAAGGAGCTCGATCGCGCGCTGGAACTAGGTAAGAACGTCGTACCCGTCCTCGTCGACGAGACACGGGAAGCCGATGTCTCGCCCTCCTACAGCCAGCGAGCGGACTTACTGCGGCTGAATTTCGCGCGTCTAACGCACGACTTGTTCGACCAAGCGGTCGCTGTGCTCGTCGAACGGTTCCTTGCTCAGCCGACGCTGCAGGAACTTCACAGCCGCACCGCCGAAGAACACTATGAAGCGGGGTTAGCAGCTGAACAGAGGCAAGACTGGGCTGCAGCTGAATCGGAATACACCGAGGCCATCACGTTGCGCACTCGCCCCGAATACCTGAATCACAGGGCCATCGCGCGGCATGCGCTTGAACGCATGGACGATGCCCTCAACGACATAAATGCAGCAATCTCCTTGGACCCGTTCGCATTTCAGCTCGTGGACGTCAAATCTGCCCTCCTACAAGAGATGGACCGCATGAAAGAGGCGATCGACCTCATCGGCGATTGGCATACAAACGCGGCAAGCCGTGCAACGGTCTACGCGAAGAAAGTCGTTCAGCGACTTGACGCTGGCTCAGACATCGCGGCGGCTGTCCGAAGCATCCCAGAGCTTGTCAACGGGACATGGAATGAGCCCGAATACATACAAATCCGGGCGGCCCTTGAGGAAATGTATAGCCGCGTATCAGGAGACCTCGGCGACCGCATCGAAAAGGAACTCGACAGCTGGAAGCAGGCCCACGACGAGTCACCGGCGACCTAACGTCTCGTGGCATCGGAATCGAACGTGGGCACGCCAGTTTCCCCTGTAGGTGGGTAGAGGGCCGGACCTCTGCGCCCCATGTGCCATGCCATGCCCCCACGGTGGGCCCGGAGGCCGCTCGAACCGGACGTCCGCAATGACGGGCGTACGCCGTTCCGCCCAGTCCGCAGTCCGTCCGCTGCAGTTCCACCAGAGGTTTCGACAGCCGTCAGAGCCAACAGTCCTGACCTACGGGTTTCTGCCGCAACCAACAACAGCTAACGGTGACAAACGCCCGGGAGGGTGTTGACGTTGTAGACGCCGGCGCTCACCGGAGCGCCCACCTTCTCGGCCACGGTTCCCAGTGTCTTACAGGCTGGCGTTCAACGCCTTGATCGGCATCTGCAGGTCGTCGAGGAGTTCCAGGTCCGCCTCGGCGGGGCGGCCGAGCGTGGTCAGGTAGTTGCCGACGATCACGGCGTTGATGCCGCCCAGGATGCCCTGCCTGGCGCCGAGGTCACCCAGGGTGATCTCGCGGCCGCCGGCAAAGCGCAGCATCGTGCGCGGCAACGCCAGCCGGAAGGCGGCCACCGACTTCAGTGCCTCGGTGACGGGCATGACCTCCAAGTCGCCGAACGGGGTGCCCGGCCGCGGGTTGAGGAAGTTCAGCGGCACCTCGTCGGGCCCGAGTTCGGCCAGGTCGGCGGCGAATTCCGCGCGTTGTTCCAGGGTCTCGCCCATGCCCAGGATGCCGCCGCAGCACACCTCCATGCCGGCGTCGCGCACCATCGACAGCGTCTGCCAGCGCTCCTCCCAGGTATGGGTGGTCACGACGTTGGTGAAGAACGAGCGGGCGGTCTCCAGGTTGTGGTTGTAGCGGTGCACCCCCATCGCCGCGAGCTGCTCCACCTGTTCGGCCGTCAGCATCCCCAGCGAGCAGGCGATGTTGATCTCGACCTCGTCGCGGATGGCCTCGATGCCGGCCGCGACCTGCGCCATCAACCGCTCGTCGGGCCCGCGGACCGCGGCCACGATGCAGAACTCGGTGGCGCCCGACTTGGCGGTCTGTTTGGCCGCCTCGACCAGGCTGGGGATGTCCAGCCGCGCGCTGCGCACCGGCGACGAGAACAGCCCCGACTGCGAGCAGAAATGGCAGTCCTCCGGGCACCCGCCGGTCTTCAGGCTGATGATGCCCTCGACCTCGACCTCGGGGCCGCACCAGCGCATCCGCACCTCGTGGGCCAGCGCCAGCAGGTCGTCGAGCCGGTCGTCGGGCAGCTGCAGCACCTGTAGCACCTGGTCCCGGCTCAGTCCCTCGCCGCGCTCCAGCACCTGCCGGCGGGCCACCGCGAGAATGTCGTTGTTCGGGTCGTCGGCGCCGTTAGCCGGCCGAGTTGCCGCTTGAGTCACCAGGTACTCCCCTGCATCCTTACTCCGTGCGCGCGCAGCCGCGCCTGCCGTGGCCGGCAGCATGAATAAATCGGTGTTCAAAGTAGGGTAACGGCCGCAGAAGATGGGTGCCGCCGGGGTATGCCTGGACGATGACCGTTTGGCAGACCGTTTGGGAGACCCCTCCGCACGTCGAATACCTGGCCCACCACATGCTGCTGCTGGCCATCCCGGCGTTCCTGCCGGCGATCCTCGTCGTCGCTGTGATCCTGTATGTCGCGCTGAAAGACCGGCGCAACGGTGGCAAATCCGAGCAGGCCGGCCAGCGGCGCTATTGACCGGTCCGCGATCGGGGCATTCCGGTTCCTGTGAGTTGGCTCACAACTCGCGAGGTCGGGCGCGTTGGGAGGGTTTGACGATGAAATCGGCGGATCTGACTTTTGTTGCCGAGGCACCTGCGCGCGGTGCGGGGCTGAACCAGGTGATCGGCCTGTCGGTGGCCGCGGTGGTGGTAGCCGCGGCGATGCTCTGGATCGGGTATGCCCATCGAACCCATCGCATCGAGTGGCTGACCCGGATCGCGGACAAGATGGGCGAGAAGTTCCACCGCCCCAACTGGGTGGCCCTGCCGGTGCTGGTGTTCACCACGTCCATCATCTGCGCACTGTTCGGGTTCATCTGGGACGTCAGCTGGCACATCGGCAACGGCCGCGACCCCGGCCCCCTGGCCAACCCCGCGCACTACTTCATCATCATCGGCCTGTTCGGGATCTTCGTGGGCGGGATGTTGGCGGTGGTGCTGCCGTTCGACAAACCCGGCCCGGCGGCGGTGCGCATCACGCGTGACTGGCACGCGCCGGTGGGCGGCGTGCTGATGGCCGGCTGCGGGCTGTACGCGACGATCGGGTTCCCGCTCGACGACATCTGGCACCGGATCTTCGGGCAAGACGTAACCCTTTGGGGCTTAACGCATTTGATGATGATCGGCGGTGCCTGTTTTTCCCTGTTCGCGGTACTGATGCTGGAGCGCGAGGGCGAGGCGCATGACGCCCAGGAGGTGGGCTACACCTTCACCGGCTTGTATCTGCTGTTCGGCGGTTAGCCGCCGATCGGGTGCTCGGCTTTCTTATTGCCATCCCAGCGGCGCAGGCCGGCGAAGCGGCCGTCGATCTGCGACGGCCGGCCCGCGATGCGCAGCGCCCGTCCGAGCTGGGCGCCGCCGACGCGGCGGGCCAGCGTGACGTGCGCGGTCCACTGGCCGGGCAGGCTGTTGGACATCGGCTCGGGCTCCAGATGCGGCCGGCACAACCGGTGCACGTCGGCGTGCAGCGCCAACAGCTCGCTCGTGGGCACCACGAGCCGCGCGAACACCACGTTCGCCCGCCCGAAGAGCACCGGGGCACCGATCGTGGCGGTCAGCGGCAGACGTTGGCTGACCGGGCCCAGCAGCGCGTCGACGTCCGGGTCGATGCGTTCGGCGACGGCCAGGGTCACGTGCGGCCGGCTGGCCGGCGCCGAGCTGGGTATGCCGGCGCCGGCCAGGTCGGCCCAGATGTGGCGGATAGCCGCCTCGGTGCCGGGGTCGAAGACCAGCTCGATCGAATGGACCATCAGCGCACCAGCGCGGTCACCCAGTCGCGGTCGAACGCTGCGGCGCTCATGGCCGCGAAGTCGGTGGCGTCCAGCGATCCGGCGCCGGCGGGCAGCGCCGCCCGGATCGGCGCCATCTCGGCCAGCGCGGCCCGATTCGACGTATCCACCAACCCACGCCGCGCCGGCCAGCTGCCGATCACCAATCCGGCACACGGAACCTTATGCGCGGCAAGGGATTCCAGCGTCAGCGCGGTGTGGTTGAGGGTGCCCAGTTCCGCGGTGGCCGTGACCAGCGCGGCGGCGCCGAGCTCGACGGCCAGATCGCGCAGCGTGACGCCCTCGGCCGCGAGTTGGACGAGCAGCCCGCCGGCGCCTTCCACCAGCGTCAGCCTCCCCGGTCGGTCCAGGTCACGGATGAGGCGCAGCACCTGCTCGCCGGTGGGCAACGGGATTCCCGCCTGCTCGGCCGCGGCGGCCGGGGCCAGCGGTTGCGCATAGCGGGCCACCCCGGCGAGCTCGCTGACCCCGGACAACCGGGCCACCTCGGCCAAGTCGTCGTCGCCGCAGTCGGTGCCCGTCTGGACCGGTTTGCACACCGCAACGTCGATGCCCACCTGACGGGCGTGGCACGCCAGCGCCGCGGTGACGACCGTCTTGCCGACCCCCGTACCGGTACCGCTGACGACCAGGACGGTCAACGGCGCGCCACGGCGAGTACATCCGTCAGCACGCGGCGCGCGATCTCGAGGTCGGCGGCGTCCAGCGACGCGCGCGCCGACAGGCGCAGCCGCGACGTCCCGGCGGGCACGGTCGGCGGCCGGAAGCAGCCCACCCGCACACCGGCGTCCAGGCAGGCGGTCGCGGCGGCCAGCGCCACCTCCGGATCGCCCAGGATCACCGACACCACCGCCGACTGCGGTTCGTCGGGCACGTCGCACGTCTCGGCCAGGACGCGGGCATGCTGCAGCACCGCCTGCGGGCGCCACGACTCGGCCCGCAGGACGCGCAGCGCGGCCCGCGCGGCGCCCACCGCCGCGGGCGCCAGGCCGGTGTCGAAGATGAACGGGCGGGCCGCGTCGATCAGGTGCGCGCGCACCTGCGCCGGCCCCAGGACCACGCCGCCCTGGCTGCCGAGCGCCTTGGACAGCGTCGTGGTCATCACGATGTCGGGCGCGCCCGCCAGCCCGAGCTCGTGCAGCAGGCCGCGGCCGCCGCCGCGCACGCCGAGGCCGTGCGCCTCGTCGACGATGAGCAGCGCGCGGTGGCGCCGGCACACCCCGTGCAATTCGCGCACCGGGGCCAGCGAGCCGTCGGCGCTGAACACTGAGTCGGTGACGACGACGGCGCGCTCCTCGTCGCGGGAGCCCAGGGCCGCGTCGACGGCGTCCACGTCGCGGTGCGGCGCCACGACCACGCGGGCCCGCGACAGCCGGCACGCATCCACCAGCGACGCGTGCGACTGGGCGTCGGACACCAGCAGCGAGCCGGGGCCCGACAGGCCGACGACGGCGCCCAGGTTGGCGGTGTATCCCGACGAGAACAGCAAGCCGGAGGCGGCGCCGACGAACTCGGCGAGCTCGGACTCGAATCCCTGATGCAGTTCGGTGTCGCCGGTGACCAGGCGCGAGCCGGTGGCCCCGGCGCCCCAGAGGCGCAGCGCCGCAACGCCCCCCTCGATCACGTCGGGGTGTTGCGACAGGCCGAGGTAGTCGTTGGA
>Ga0335071_10003898_pt1 | contig 15651 bp, 12 predicted proteins | sample Lox_Sample_15_FD_206724 | JGI IMG/M metagenome (GOLD analysis project Ga0335071, IMG submission 206724) | Soil microbial communities from Loxahatchee National Wildlife Refuge, Florida, United States - Lox_Sample_1.5 | ecosystem: Environmental > Terrestrial > Soil > Wetlands | place: USA... | reverse complement strand
GGGTGATTGGGTTCTCGGGTGCTAGTACCACTGCTTGCAGCATGCCACCCCTGGCGTTGTCGCCATCAACGTGAAACAAATCAGCTTGCGAAAATTCCGGCGGCGGGCGTCGCATGTCGAGGTGTCGAGAGTCAGTCACGCGGTCCGGAGAGTGTCGCGGGGACGACTCAACGGCTCCCGCCAGGCCGGCCTTCGGAGCTGGAGCCGAACCGCTATTCGCCACCGTCAGCCTGCGGGTCCGCGGTCAGGAAACCCACTCGCTCCAGGCTGTCTTCCTGGGCATGCTTTTTCAGATCGAGCTCCAGCCCGCGGTCGCTGAGATCGAGCGGACGCGAGTTCTTCCAGTCGTCGCGCACAACCGCCGAGAGCCGCTTCACGATGCCGCCGTCCTTCACCCGAATCGCGAGCTCTCTCCGCTTGTCGAAGCTCCCGGGCGCGAGATTGATCGATCCGACAATGGCACGCGACCGGTCCGCGAGAAAAGCCTTTGCGTGCAGGCGCAGCCCGTGGATCTTGCGGATTTCGATGCCCACATCCCGCAGAATTCTCAGGTCGCCCACACCCTCCACCAGTTTTTCGGCGCGTAGCGAGTGGGAGGGCCGTGCCATGACGTGGACCTTCACGCCGCGCAGTTTCGCCCGCACCAGGCGTTCGACAATAATCGCATCCTGGTATCGCTCGTTCTGCACGTACAGGGAGTGCTTCGCGCCGTCGATGAACTGGGCGATCTGCGCCCGCCCCACGCCGGGAGACCAGATCAAAGTGGAGGACTTCCGCGGCTCGAACGGGCGCCGGCTCCAATCCGCTTCGAAACAGTCCACAATCTCACCCACTTCCGCGGCGTCCCTCGTGACTATGCCATAGTCGCGCGTCTTCTCGAAGTTCTCCGGCTCCCAGTTCGCCGAACCGATCAGCGCGACCTGGTCGTCACAAACCATCGATTTCTCATGTGTCACCTCGAACGCCGGGTTGCTGTCCAGTACATCGATACCGGCAGCCCGCAGCACGCTGCGCGATCCGGTGTTTTGAATTTCGCCGCTGCGCCGCGCCGGATTCAGCATGATCCGGATCTTCACGCCGCGGCTTTGGGCGCTGATCAGGGCCCTGAGCATGCGCGGGTCGGAGAGTGCGAACATCTTGATGCGCAGGGAGCGCCTCGCCCCGTGCATCAAGTCCAGCACCGGCTCGGCTGAATCGTCCGGCAGAACAATGAGTGACCGCACCACAAAACTCCCTCCTCGCTCGCGGGGGCCCTACCCCAGGGCTTGGGCACTTCTGGCCTGCTGTTCCTTAATCAGTCGAGAATACACGCCATCGGTTTCCAGCAGATTTTGCGGGCTGCCCTGCTCGGCGACCAGGCCGCCCTCAAGCACAATCACCTTGTCCGCACTCCGCAACGTAGCCAGCCGGTGAGCGATCATGATCACGGTACGTCCCCGCATGAGTCGCTCCAGGGCGCTCATGACACGCTCCTCGGCCTCCTGGTCCAGCGCCGCGGTCGGCTCGTCCAAGATCAGTACAGCACTGTTCCGGATAATGGCCCGCGCGATTCCCAGGCGCTGCCGCTGGCCGCCCGACAACGTGAGCCCCCGCTCCCCGACCATGGTCTCGTACCCTTGCGGCATCCGTTCGATGAACTCCGCGGCGTTGGCAAGCCGGGCGGCCACGACAACCTCCTCGTCCGTCGCTTCCGGCCGGCCGTAGGCGATGTTCTCACGCACCGTGCCGCGAAACAGTAGCGTGTCCTGCAAGACGAAGGCGAACTTCTCGCGCAGCCCCTGCAATCGGTAGTCGCGGACATCCACCCCGTCCAGCAGCACGCGCCCGGCAGTTACGTCGTAAAATCGCGGAATCAAGCTGGCGATCGTCGACTTGCCGCTACCCGTCGGACCCACGATGCCGACAAACTGGCCTGGTGCGACCTGGAAACTGATGTCGCGCAAGACCGGGGTATCGGCTTCATAGCGGAATGCGACGTGGTCGAAGACGATCTCGCCGCGCAGCACGCCCGGAACTCTGGCGTTCGGACGTTCCCGAATCACTTCATCGGTTTCGAGAATTGCCAGGATCCGCTCGGTCGCGACCGAGGTCTGAGCGATCGAGTTCGTCATCTTGGCAAGGTCCTGTACCGGCTTGAAGAACCGGCCCAGGTAGGTGAGAAAAACAACCAGTCCGCCCGCCGTCATGGAGCCGGCCATCACCAGGTGCGCTCCCCTCCACAAAACGAACGCGGTGCAGCCGGCCACCGGCAGGCTGATGACCGGAGCCAGCGAAGCCTTGATGCGGCGCGCCCGCAGCGCCGACTGAACGGCCGTCCGGCTCGCGCCGCGCAGCCGAGCCTCCTCCAACTCCTGGGTGCCGAACGCCTCAATCACCCGCTGCGACTGCAGCCCATACATCTCCACCGCGACCACCTCGGCCTGGTCGTTCCTCAGTTCCTTGGTCGCCTTCTTCACCGCCCGTTTGAAGCGGTAAATGAGCCACAACAGCAGGGGCGCGACCGCCGCCACGATCAGCGTGAAGTCCCAGTTCAACCACGCCATAAGCGCGAACATCCCGGCGACGGACAGAATGTCGATCAGAATGGCCAAGGTGCCGGACGAAGCGAAGTCCTGGATGGTCTCGATGTCGGTGGTCAGTGTGCTCAGCGAGGCACTTACCTGGTGCTTGTCGTAATACGAGAGCGAGAGACGCTGCAGATGGTGATACGTGCGCATGCGCAGCCGGTGCGCCACGCACTGCGCCACACTTTCGCTCCAATACGTGTCGAGGTACGCCGCGGCTGCGGCAATGGCTGCGATGAGGACTGTGAAGACCGCTGCCCATAAGGCAAGCCGGCCCGCGGCACCGCCGCCAACATACCTGGCGATCCAGGATGGAAGCCGCCGCGTACCCACCGCGTTGTCGAGTACCACCTTCAGCGGCCACGGACCCGCCAGGCCCATCGCGGTTTCCACGATCATCGCGCAGAACACCACCGCGAGCATCCTTCGGTAAGGGCGGATCAGGTCGCGAATCAGGCGGAGCACGTCAGTCCCGGCCTCCCTTCGCGCTTGCGGTAGCCTCCCCCACTGAGCCGGCTAGGCGCTGCAACTGTGCGATCCTCGACCGCAGGCAGCCGGTATACAGCTCGATTTCCGCACCCGTCGCGCCGCTGGCGCGCAGCCCCGCGCGCAACTCCGCATCGGTGATGGGCGAGAGGTACGTGAGCAACCACCGAACATCGTCCACGGAAATTCCCGTTGTGATATCCGGATTGTGCTTGCCCCGGTAGCGCCACTCGATCGCACCTCCCGGCCCGAGTCGGGCGAAGTCCCTCGTCTGCGCCTGGTAGCCTGCGGGGTCCCATTTGTCACGCATGAAGAAGCCGCCCGACTTGCCCATCGTGGCGCCCCAATCGTCGAAGGCGTAAAACCGCTGGCTGCCATCCAATTTCGGTTTGGTGTAGATGGAGGTATTGCTGCCGCTGCCGTCGCGCGCGTCCTTGGCATCCCAGTTCGACGTCAACATCATCAGGATCTTCAGCCCGTTCAACTGCGGCGTGCCGACGAATGGATTGTCGGTCCACGACCAACCGTCGCCGTCGACCTGCTTCATCGACTTGCGATCATGCAGCTTGAACCTGGCGAAGCGGAAGGATCCGTCCTTGCCTAAAAACGGTTTTGCCCGCTTCAGGTCATGCGCGCCCGAAATTGTGCCGCCGGCTACGTAGTAGTTGGGCTCCGTCACGTAGCCCACGGCGTAGAGCAGGCGCGACGCAAAAACATCGCTATGATTCTCGCCGCCGAATTTCACAGTCCACTGATCGCCCTTCGCATCGCGCACCCGGATCTTCGGATTTGTCCCGTGGAAGTCCTCGGACACAAACTCGAACGGCGGCTTGGGGGCGCGGCCTTCGCCGCCGGCTCCCCAAATCCAGTCGTCCACCGTGATCGCCTCCGGCGCCTGCCACAAGATCGGCTTGTCGCCGCCACTGCAAGGCAGCATTGTCAGCAGAACCGCCATGCTCGCCAGCGGCCACCGGCAAATCAAAAGTGCCTCCCCAGGCGTTTCGGGCAGAACTCCCGGAACACATTCCAGCCGATATCCACCGCCATGGTCAGACCGAAATTGTCTGCCGCGTCGCCAGGCTTGTTTTCACTGGGCGGCTGCCAGATCCGTGAAATGAAAGACGCTCCTACCGCCGATCCGAGCCGCGAGTACGCGAGATGCTCCCGCCCGGCGTCATTACGCGCCACGAACACCGCAACCACGGCATGCTTCAACCGCTTTCCGAAGGCCGTATCGGTGGACGGGAAATAGCGATTGTCTTCATGTAGAAGCGCCGCTGCCCCCGATTCCATGGTTTTGCGGATGACATGCTCGGCCAGGTTGCTTCCAAAGCGCTTTCCGTAGGCTTCGCTGCCCTGCCGCCACTCCTTCGGAGTGTCATTCAACTGGCTGATGCCGGCGCCGGCGCCCGCCCGCAGAATCGCTTCCGGCCCCAACGCGCCGATGAAGTAGCGCCGCCAGCGTTCACTCGCGGTAAGAGGCTGGTAGGTGGGTTCACTCGCCATAGTATCGGCGCCGATCACGCCGGTTCTAGATGCCTCGCCTACTTGTGGATTCTCCGGAGTGACACGATCGTTGATTGTCTGGGCCGGTGCCGCGGCTTGCCAACACACTAACCCGCAAAGAAGAAAAGCTGAGCTTCTCATAGACTGTTACCCCCGTCTCCCCACCAGCGAGGCAGACACCGATCTAAACGCAATTGGCCGGCCATGCCCGATCCGGCTGGCGCGGGAGTCGAACTCCTTCTGTAGCAACGCAATGTCACGCGGCCGCGCCGTCCGCCGGAGTCCCGATGTCTCAACTTGGCCGTCACTTTGTCCATAGACCGACAACGTTGCACGCCGTCTTCCACGCCGGGTCACGCTTCACGCCCACGACCCCGCGACGGCACGCTCGGCGATCGAAATCGCCGCGCCGACTTCCTCGAGTTCGGCGCCGGCGCTGCCGTTTGCGGGGAACTCGTACACCTTGCCATTTCCCGTTTGCCCGGAGGATTGACGGGTTCGAGTGATTCCCAGCTTCTGCATCTTGGCAATCAGAGTCGTCCGCGGCAGACCGAGGCGCGCGGCGGCCCCGTCCCGGCCCCCCACCATCCAACGCGTGCCCTCGAGCGCGGCAAGAATGTGGGCCCGCTCCGCGTCCATCAGCGTTCCGCTGGACGATGTGTCCGGAGTCGATCGGACCAACTCCCGCGCCAGCGAGCGCAGTATCGAGCCGCTCGACAAGATCACGCTCCGCTCAATGAAGTTCTGCAACTCGCGGATGTTCCCAGGCCAATCGTGTCCCGTGAGGGCTTCCATCAGGGACGCGGGGACCTGATCAACCTGCTTGCGGTGCCGGTTGGCGAACTTCCGCACGAAGTGGTCCACGAGTGCCGGAATATCCTGCCGCCGATCGCGCAACGGCGGCAGTTCGATCGGGAAGACGTTCAGGCGGTAGTAGAGGTCCGGGCGAAATTTGCCTTTCCTCACCATCCCGAGCAAGTCCTGATTGGTCGCGGCGATCACGCGTACGTCGACCTGTTGGGTACGTCCGCTCCCCAGCCGCTCGAACTCCTGTTCCTGAAGAACGCGCAGCAGCTTAGGTTGGAGTTCGAGCGGCAAATCGCCGATTTCATCGAGAAAGAGCGTGCCGCGATCCGCTAATTGAAAGCGTCCGATGGTCTGAGTCAGGGCTCCCGTAAAAGCGCCTCTTTCGTGGCCGAACAGCTCGCTTTCCAGCAGGGCCGCGGGAATCGCCGCGCAATTCAGCGCGACAAAGCGGTTGTTAGATCGGGCGCTGGCGTCGTGAATCGCCCGCGCGACAACCTCTTTCCCTGTCCCGGTCTCACCTCGCAACAGCACGGTGCATTCCACGGGAGCAACCGTCTCGATGCTTTCCAGGACTGTTTGAAACTGATGACTGAATCCGATGAGGTCGTGAGTATTCATGGGTCCTTCCCTCGCTTTAGTCCACACTATGAGGCATCCCACTCGAAACCACATCCCGCGATCGAAGCGTTTTGCTTTAACACCGCCGTTGGGGAGGGGGCTAACCCGATCGGGTTACCCTGATGCGGATCGGCGCGCCCGAGGGAAATCTTCTGTATCGATACGCGCTTTTTCGCATTTCGATCGAGAAAAATCGCCCAGCCCGGCCCGTGAAGCGCGCATCTACAAAGCACGGAAGTGAACGACAATCCAAAAATCCGGATACTGAGCGTAGACGATCATCCTCTGCTCAGCGAGGGGATCGCGACTATCATTAACAGCCAGCCGGACATGACGCTCGTCTCGCAGGCCGCGAGCGGCACGGAGGCTATCCGGAAGTTCCGCGAGCACCGGCCCGATGTAACACTGATGGACCTCCGCTTGCCCGACCTCAGCGGCATCGACGTGATGATCGCCATCCGCGCCGACTTCCCCGATGCCCGCGTAATCATGCTGACCACCTTCGAGGGCGACGTGGAGATTCACCGCGCGTTGCAGGCCGGCGCGCGGGGCTACCTGCTCAAGAACATCCCGCCCAGGGAAATTGTGGATGTGATCCGGCAAGTCCATGCCGGAAAGAAACGGGTGCCGCCGGAAGTAGCGGCCCGGTTGGCCGATCACGTGGGTGATGAAGAACTGACTGCCCGCGAGATCGAGGTGCTTCGGAAGGTCGCCGGTGGCAACCGTAATAAGGATATTGCGGATATGCTGTTCATCTCGGAAGAGACGGTCAAAGTGCACGTCAAACACATCATGGATAAGCTCGGCGCGAAGGATCGCACGCAGGCGATCACGATTGCCGTCCGCCGGGGCATTATCGAGCTCTAACCCCCGCCAGTACCTAAATAGTGTTACTGGAGCTTTCCGAGAGTCAGGGATTCGTAGCGAGCGGAGTTCGCCTATGCTTGCAGTCAGGAAGGAGACTCTGCTGCAACGTTTGTTTACGGCTTTTCCGGGCGGGCTGCCGGGGATGGCCTTGCTCTTGCTCCGGGCGGTATTCGCTGGAGCCCTGATGATCCAGGGGATGTGTTATCTGCGAGAGCCGGATCTCAGGCCGCTCCAGGCGGCTCTCGGCCTGATATCCCTGGCCACCGCCGCATTGCTTCTGGTTGGCCTCGTCACGCCGATAGCCGGGGCGGTCGCGCTCCTCGAGGGCATCGGTGTCCTGAGTTCCATCCTGCCTTCCTGCATGCCATCTCACTTCGATTCGGGCATTTCATCCATCTTCGCGGCCGCCATGCTGACGGCCATTATCGTTTTGGGCCCCGGCGCTTATTCCCTGGACGCCCGGCTGTTCGGGCGCCGCGAGATCATCATTCCGCGCAGATCCGACTCGTAAGTCCGCGGCCGGTTGTGATGCCCAAATCCGGACAGACTGCCCACAGTTCGTCATGTACGGTTACGCGCGCACGTCCGGTTTTTCACTCACATCGCGCGAACGAACTGCTGGCCGCCCATTTGCTTCTCTCTCCCCGTCCGCCGATCCGGATCCAGGGAGGAAACCAATGTCTGGCTTACCAAAGAGTCGCCCGTTCAGGATTGTGTGTGTTCTGTCACTAACCGTGCTCCTCGCGGTTGCCACGGGCTGTTCTGCTACGAGCGGAGCCACCACGTCTCCGCCGCCGCTTCCAGTCGAGGTCGCACCCGTCGAACAGCGCGACGTCCCGGTCTACAAAGAGTGGATCGGCACGCTCGACGGCTATGTGAACGCAGATATCAAGGCCGAGGTCTCCGGCTATCTCACCGAGCAGGCGTATACCGAAGGCACGTTCGTCAAAAAGGGACAGCTCCTGTTTCAGATCGATCCGCGCCCCTTCCAGGCGGCTCTCGACCAGGCCCAGGGGCATCTGGCCCAGTCGCAAGGTCAGCTGGAACAGGCACGCGCGCAACTTGCTCAGGCCGAAGCGGGTGTAGCTGTCGCCGAGGCCAACCAGCGGCGCGTTCAACTCGATGTCGATCGCTACATCCCGCTGGCGCAAGCCAAGGCGATCACCCAGCAGGACCTGGACAACGCCACGCAGAACAACATGGCAGCCAAAGCCCAATTACAGGCAGCCGAAGCCCAGGTCGCCACCAGCAAGGCTCAGATCACGGCCGCCACGGCCGCAGTCGAGGCCGACAAGGCATCCGTGGAAACCGCTCGGATCAATCTCGGGTTCACGCGGCTCACCTCGCCCATCGATGGCATTCCCGGCATTGCCCAATTGCAGGTGGGCGCGTTGGTGAGTCCTGCGAGCGGCGCGATCACGACGGTGTCGACGGTCGATCCAATCAAAGCCTACTTCACAGCCAGCGAACAGGAATATATCGAATATACTCACCGCTTCCCCACCGCCAAACAGCGCCAGGAGAACACTCGCCGTCTCGAACTCGATCTGATTCTCGCCGATGGCTCCACCTACCCGTACAAAGGGAAGTTCGATTTTGCGGACCGCCAGGTGGACGTTCGCACCGGCGCCATCCGGCTGGCGGGCCTGTTTCCCAATCCCGGCAGCAGCCTCCGCCCCGGACAATATGCTCGGGTCCGCGCCGTCACCCAGGTGCAAGACGGAGCGCTGTTGATTCCGCAGGAGGCGGTCTTCGATCTACAGGGAACTCACCAGGTCGCCGTCGTCGATAAAGCCAACACGGTTACAATTCGCACGGTCACGCTGGGCGACACCGTGGGACACAAGTGGATCGTTCGCGACGGCGTGAAGCCGGGTGAGCGCGTCGTCGCAGCAGGGCTGCAGAAGGTTCGGACGGGCATGGTCGTCACCCCGAAGCCGTACCAGGCGAGGTAATTCACATGTCCAAATTTTTTATCAACCGCCCGATCGTGGCGATGGTCATCGCGATCGTTACCGTCATCGTCGGCATCGTCGCCCTTGTCGGACTGCCCGTGGCGCAGTTTCCACCGATAGCGCCTCCGGACATCCAGATCACCGCAACCTATGTGGGCGCCGATGCACAGACCATCGAGCAATCCGTAGCCACGCCCATCGAACAGCAGATGAGCGGCGTCGACAACATGAACTACATGTATTCTCTCAACGCCACCGCCAACGGCCAGATGAGAATGTATGTGGACTTCGACGTCGCGACCGATCCGAACACCGATCTGATCCTGGCTCAGAGTCGCGAGACTCAGGCGGCGTCGCAGCTTCCAGCGGACGTCACGAACTATGGCGTCACGGTACAGAAATCGGTTCTGGCCCCGCTGATGCTTATCGCTTTGTATTCTCCCAAGGGCACCCACGATGCGAAGTTCCTGGCAAACTACGGCTACATTAACTTGAACGACCCCTTGACCCGCGTGAAAGGCGTGGGTACCGTCCAGATCTTCGGGTCCGGGCAGTACGCCATGCGGCTATGGGTGAAACCCGATCAGTTGGCCAAGCTGCAGATCACCGTTCCCGAAATCGTCTCCGCGATCCAGACCCAGAACACGGTCAATCCGGCCGGGCAGGTCGGCAGCGAACCTATCCCGTCGGGACAACCCTTCACTTACTCAGTCCGCGCGCAGGGGCGCCTCACCTCTCCCGAGGAGTTCGGGAACATCGTGATCCGCGAGACGCCGGAAACCGGCATTGTGCGCGTGCGCGATGTCGCCAGAGTCGAACTGGGAACGCAGGATTACAGCATCACGGGGCACCTCAACGGCAAGCCCAGCGCGATTATCGCGGTTTACCAGTTGCCCGGCTCCAACGCCGTCGCCACTGCCGGCGGCGTCAGAAAGCTGTTTGCCCAGGCCAAGAAGAGCTTCCCTGACGATATCGACTACACCATTCCCATCGATACGACCCTCGCAGTAACGCAGGGCATGAAGGAGATTGTGGAGACTCTGGTGATCGCCATTGCCCTGGTGGTCGCAGTCGTTTACCTGTTTCTGCAAAGCTGGCGCTCCACCCTGATTCCCCTGCTCGCGGTCCCGGTGTCGCTGGTCGGGACTTTCGTATTCTTTCCGCTGTTCGGCTTCAGCATCAATACCCTCTCCCTGTTTGGCCTGGTGCTGGCGATCGGCCTGGTGGTGGACGACGCGATCGTGGTGGTGGAGGCCGTGGAGCGGCATATTGAGGAGGGCCTCGACTCGAAGCAGGCCGCCCTCAAGGCTATGGAGGAGATTTCGGGGCCCGTGATCGGGATCGCGCTGGTGCTCTCAGCGGTCTTCGTGCCCACGGCATTCATTCCGGGCATTACCGGCCGGCTCTATCAGCAATTCGCCGTGACCATCGCCATTTCGGTCATTCTGTCGGCATTCAACGCGCTTTCACTCAGTCCGGCGTTGGCTTCTTTGCTGTTGAAGCCTAAAGGAGAGAGCCGCGGGCTCCTGGCGCGATTTTTCGGCTGGTTCAACCGGACCTTCGAAAGCGCCACCAATAACTACGTCCGGATCTCCGGCGCGCTGTTGCGCAAAAGCGGGTTCGCGATGCTCCTTCTCGCCGGCTTCGCCGTGGTCGGCTTGTGGATCGGCGGCAGAGTCCCCAGCAGCTTCGTTCCCGATGAGGACCAGGGTTACTTCTATTTGAACGTCCAACTCCCTAACTCGAGCTCGCTCGAGCGCACCGAAGAGGTGATGGCGAAAATCCAGAAAATCGCCGCCGCCATTCCCGGCGTCGAAAGCGTGACCGGCGTCTCCGGCTTCAGTCTCCTCAGCCTGGTCAGGACCAGCTACAGCGGCTTCGCATTCATCCGCATGAAAGACTGGGACGACCGCAAAACAAGAGCGCAACAGTTCCAGTCAATCAAAGCGAAGCTGAATCAGGCGTTGAGCAGGCTCCCCGAAGCGATCGCCTTCGGCTTTTCGCCGCCGGCCATTCCCGGCGTCGGCACCTCCGGCGGCTTCACGTTCATTCTGGAAGACCGCTCCGGCGGCGACGTCCGATTCCTGGCCGACAACGTCAACAAGTTCATGGCCGCGGCGCGCAAACGTCCGGAGATCGGCAGCCTGAGCACCACGTTTCTGCCCAGCGTGCCGCAGCAGTTCGTAATGGTGGACCGCGACAAGGTGATCAAGCAGGGCGTCGCCATCAACGACGTCTACCGTACCATCCAGACCTTCATGGGCGGCCTGTTCGTCAACTACTTCAACCGCTTCGGGCGTCAATGGCAGGTCTACGTGGAGGCGGAGGGCGATTACCGCACGCGTCCGGAAAACGTGGGCCAATTCTATGTCCGCAACTCCGAAGGCGAGATGGTGCCGCTCTCCGCTCTCACCCGTTTCGAACCCGGATACGGCCCCGAGTTCACCATGCGCTTCAACGAATACCGTTCCGCGCAACTCAACGGCGGCGCGGCGCCCGGTTTTAGCAGCGGTCAGGCAATGAAGGCGCTGGAAGAGACCTTTGCACAAACCATGCCGGTGCAGATGGGCTATGAATATTCGGGCATCTCCTTCCAGGAAAAGCGGGCGCAGGAAGGCGTTTCCGCCGGAGCCATATTCGGATTCTCACTGCTCTTCGTTTTTCTGATTCTCGCGGCGCTCTATGAAAGCTGGACCTTGCCGTTCAGCGTGCTTCTCAGCACGCCGGTCGCGGTGTTCGGCGCTTTCGCTTTTCTCTGGCTGCGGCGCACCTTTCTGACATACACGGCGCCCGCTTACCTGGTGCAGATCGAAAGCGACGTGTACTCGCAGATCGGCCTGGTGATGCTGATTGGCCTCGCGGCCAAGAACGCGATTCTGATCGTGGAATTCGCCCGCGATGAGTTTGAGAAAGGTAGGCCGCTGGTGGAGGCAGCGATGGAAGGCGCGCGGCTGCGACTCCGCCCCATCCTGATGACTTCATTCGCCTTCATCCTGGGATGCGTTCCGTTGTGGACCGCCAGCGGCGCCGGCGCCGTCGCACGCCAAATCATGGGCACCACCGTGATCGGCGGGATGGCCGCAGCCAGTGCCATTGGGATCTTCCTGGTGCCCGCCATTTTCTACGCGGTCGAAAAAGTCTCGGGAGCGGCCCAGCGAGTGGTTCCCGTCGCGCCGCCCGAGCCTCTGCCCGGAGAAGGAGACTGACCATGCGCTCGATTACGTACCCGGCATCTTGGGTCAGAGCCGCGACCGTAAGGGAGCGGTGCTCCCAAAAGGAAACCAATCTGCCAGCCATCGCACTGATCCTGGCGGCGTTGCTTTCGTCGGCCTGCACGGTCGGCCCGAACTACAAGCGCCCCACAGTCCCGGCGCCGGCGGCCTTCCGCGCTCCGCAGCCGCTTCCGCCGGACCAGGCCGCATCCCTGGCCGACCTCAAGTGGTTTCAGGTCTTCAAAGACCCGCAATTGCAGGACCTGGTCCGCGCCGCGCTGGCGCGCAACTATGACCTGCGGGACGCCACGGCGCGTGTGGAGGCCGCCCGCGCCAGCCTGGGCATCACGCGATCAGAGCAGGTCCCCACCGTCGCGGCGGGCGGCAACATCGAGTTCAATCGCCTCTCGCGCGCCGGCGCGACGCCCCTGCCGGCGGCCTTTCTGCCCAATCAGAACCGCACATTCGGCAATGCCGTGCTCGAGTTGCTCTCGTATGAGATCGATATCTGGGGAAGGCTGCGCCGCGCTACCGAGGTCGCGCGCGCCAACCTGTTGAGCGCCGAGGAAACCCGCAAGGCGGTTGTTACCACGCTGGTCAGCGACGTGGCGACTTCGTACCTGACGCTTCGCGAACTCGATTACGAGCTCGAAATTTCGCGCCGAACGCTACGGACCCGCGAGGAATCGCTCGACCTGGTTCGCCAGCGGGAAGCCGGCGGCGTCTCCACCCAGCTCGATCGGCGCCAGGCCGAGCAACTGGTGTATACCGCGGCGGAGACCATTCCCGTCACGCAGGAACGCATCGAGCAGCGCGAGAACCAGATCAGCCTGCTGCTGGGCGATAACCCGCGCGGCGTCTCGCGCGGCCGCGCCTTTACCGATCAGGATCTGCCTCCCGATGTTCCGCCCGGACTTCCGTCGGCGCTGCTGGAGCGCCGGCCCGATATCCGTGCCGCCGAGCAGGATCTGATCGCCACCAACGCTGATATCGGTGTGGCGCGGGCCGCGTACTATCCGCAGATCAGCCTCAGCGGATTTCTGGGCGGCGCCAGCACGCAGCTTTCCAGCCTGTTCAGCGGCGCGCACAGCACCTGGAGCCTGGTGCCCCAGGCGAGCCAGCCAATCTTCACCGCCGGCCGGATTAAGTCCGGCGTCCGACTAGCGGAGGCCGAACGCGACCACGCGCTGGTGCAGTACGAAAGGGTAATCCAAACCGCGTTCACCGAGGTCTCCGACGCCCTCATCGCTCACCAGCGCATGCGCGAGAGCCGCGAAAAGCAGGAGGCCCTGGTAAACGCGCTGGAGGACCGTCTGCGTCTCGCCTACATGCGGTATCGCGGCGGCGTGGACACGCAACTCAATGCCCTGGACGCCGACCGCGATCTCTTCACCGCGCAACTCGCCCTCGCGCAGCTTCGCCTGGAGGAGATTCTCTCGGTGGTGCAGCTCTACAAGGCTCTCGGTGGGGGCTGGCAGTGAGCGGCGGTGCCATGCCGCGCGCCCGGCGAGACCACGGGCCGACTCCGCACTTCGCCGCGTGAGGCCGACTCGGTGATTTACGTACCTGGATCGGTGGCCATTGAGTTGCCAGGAGACTGAGGTGGCAGCGAAGCAAAGAACCGCGATCGTGACGGGCGCCTCCCGGGGGATTGGCGCGGGCGTGACAAGGGCTCTGCTCGATCTCGGCTACAACGTGGTTGCCAACGCTCGGGATTTTGCGGATTCCGGGCTGACGCCCAACGGAAAGCTCGCCCTGGTCGAGGGGAGCATCGGCCAAGTGGCCACCGCCCAGAGCATCGCCGCAGCGGCCATCGGCAAGTTCCACTCGATCGATGCCGTGGTCAACAACGCCGGAATCTTCTTCACGAAGCCGTTTACCGACTATACGCAAGACGATTTTCGGCGACTGTCGGAGACCAATCTCGAAGGCTACCTGTACATCACGCAACTTGCGGTGAAGCAGATGCTGGCGCAGAAGACGGGCGGGAGCGTGACGTGCGTGACCTCGGCCATGGTGCGTCACCCCATCGCCGGAGTCAACGCCTCTATTCCGATGATCACCAAAGGCGGTCTGGAGGCCATCACGCTCAGTCTGGCGATGGAGTACGCGAAAGAACGAATTCGTTTCAATGCAGTGGCTCCGGGCGTGGTGAACACGCCCATGCACGCCGAAGACTCGCGAGAGCGGCTCGAAAGTCAATCGCCTATGGGAGAAGTTTCGGAAATCGAGGACATCGTCGATGCAATCGTCTATCTGACCGAGGCTCGGCACGTCACTGGGGAGGTGCTGCACGTGGACGCAGGTGCACACAACGGAAAATGGTGAATCCGACAGAAAGACTCAAGAAGGCCGGAATTGAACTTCCACCCGCGGTAACGCCGCTTGGTCCTTATGCGCCAACGGTGCAAACAGGAAATCTGCTGTTTCTGAGCGGCATGCTCCCTATCGTCGGTCATGCGCCCAAATTCGTTGGCCGGGTTGGAAAAGAGCTCAACCTCGAGCAGGGCCGCCAGGCCGCCTACGCCGCCGCCCTCAATGTGCTCGCCGTGGCGCGAGAGCACCTGGGGTCGCTTGACCGCGTGTCCCGCGTGGTGAAGCTGGCGGTCTACGTCGCCGCTGCCGGCGATGTCGATCTCGTAAGGATAGCCGATGCTGTTTCTGAAGTGCTTCGCGACGTTTTCGGAAGCGACAGGCTGCCGGTGCGTCTTGTATTCGGCGTGGAGGGCCTTCCACTTGGAACACCGGTGGAACTGGAAACCGTCTTCGAGGTATCGGCGTAGGCATGTGATGGCCGGACGACACCAACCGTGCCGGGCGGACGTCCGTCGCCGCTCGGACAGTTCCCCAAAGCGTTGCATTACCGAGTCCCTGGTGCAAGAAGGTGTGAGGAGCGCGACGCTGGCGGTCCGCGTGCACGTTCGACAGGGTCCAGGAATCTAGAAACATCATAGGAGACATCGTATGGCGACTATGCAGATTGGCGCCGCACCCATGAGAGCGGCCCAAATCCCCAAGGCGGGGGCGGATTTTCAGGTCGTGGAGCGAAAGGTGCCCCGCCCGGGGCCCGGCGAGGTGCTCATCAAGGTGCAGGCCTGCGGGATCTGCCATAGTGACGTGCTCACGAAAGACGGAATGTGGCCCGGCATTCAGTATCCGCGCGTTCCGGGGCATGAAGTCGCGGGCATCGTCGATGAGCTGGGAGCGGGCGTTTCCGCGTGGAAGCAGGGACAGCGTGTCGGCGTGGGCTGGCATGGCGGGCAGGATAACACCTGCCGCGAGTGCCGCCGCGGCGATTTTCGCAACTGCCGGAACGTGAAGATTCCGGGCATCAGTTATGACGGCGGATACCAGGAGTTCATGATCGCGCCGGTGGAAGCGCTGGTGGCGATACCGGATACCCTGACGTCTGTTGAAGCCGCGCCGCTGCTCTGCGCCGGGATCACGACGTACAACTCCCTGCGGCACAGCGGCGCGCTTCCCGGAGATCTGGTGGCGGTCCAGGGCATCGGTGGTCTCGGTCACCTGGGCGTTCAATTCGCGAGCAAATTCGGCTACAAGGTCGCGGCCATCGGGCGCGGTTCCGAAAATGCCGCGCTCGCAAAGAAACTCGGCGCCCACCTGTATATCGATAGC
>Ga0335071_10003895_pt1 | contig 15660 bp, 9 predicted proteins | sample Lox_Sample_15_FD_206724 | JGI IMG/M metagenome (GOLD analysis project Ga0335071, IMG submission 206724) | Soil microbial communities from Loxahatchee National Wildlife Refuge, Florida, United States - Lox_Sample_1.5 | ecosystem: Environmental > Terrestrial > Soil > Wetlands | place: USA: Florida... | reverse complement strand
GGGTACTTGACGCGGTTGGGGGAGTACGTGCGCTTCTTGTAGGCGGTCGCGTACGGAGCGGGGCGCGACCGCGTGCCCGGCTCGAGCACGTGCCCGCCGCGTTCCATCTTCCAGGGGCGGAAGGTCCCGGCGTCGTACTTCCAGTCGTACTGGAACGGGCGGATGCGCACGATGCGCCCGTCCTTGACGTCGACCATGACCTCGCCGGTCCCGCCGAGCAGACCGCCCTGGGACAGCGCCCTGAGCACGGTCTTGTCGGGGGTCACGTCCACTTTCTTGCGGGGAACCTCGCTCATCTCAATCGCTGTCCTTTCGCGAGTGGTGCGCCTGCGGTCTGGTGGCTCAACGGGCGGCGCCCGACGATGGCCGGGTCGGGTTCCACCCCAGATACGCGGAGAGTGAGGATGCTGCTTCTTTGACGGCCTGCGTGCAGAGGTCCTTCTCACGCGGGCCGAACCGGCTCGCCGGCATGACGACGCTCACGGCCGCGACCACGTGGCCGAGCTGGTCGCGGACGGGCGAGCCGACCGAGCAGACGTTCGTGTACAGCCCCTGGAGGTCGTAGGCGACATCTTCCCGGACGACCTTCTCGAGCTCGGCCTTGAGCTGCTCGGGATCGGTCACCGTGTACGCCGTGTGCTTGCGCCGCTTCTGCGCCAGCACGGCGGCGCGCCGCTCCGGCGGCGCGAAGGCGGTGAAGATCTTGGCGTGCACTCCGGCGAGGTCGCCGATGATCCGGCCTGGCGCGATCTGGCGCTGGAAGGGCCGGGCCGAGTCGATGATGCTCACGCACACCGCCGCACCGTCCACCGGCACCGCCAGGGTGACCGACTCGCCGGTCGCCTCGAGCAGCTGCACCAGATATGGCCTCGCGTGTTCGATGAACTCCGAGTTGTCCTCGGCCACGTAGGCCATGGTGATGGCCGCCGGCCCCAGGTGGTATCGGTTCGTCACCGTGTCGCGGACCAGGAACTGGGCGGCTTCGAGGGTCCGCACCATGCGGTAGGCGGTCATGCGCAGAAGGCCGGTGCGCGCCGCCATCTCGTCGATGGTCCACTCCCGGTGGTCCATGTCGTACAGGGCGAGGATGGAGAGCCCGCGAGCCAGTGCGCGCACGGTGAGCGGGTCGGACTCGTCGCGGTCCAGACGCGCCTTCGCCCTGCCGTTCGCGGCGTCGCGCTGCGTGGTCGTCATGCCGTCCCCCCGGACAGTGACTCTTGCCTGCCGCCACGCGACAGGAGTACCATTGTTGGGCTTGCTTCCGGTATGCGCGTTGCTATCAGACGATATCAGCGTTTGTATGAGATGCAGAGTTTGGCGCAATGCACGCTGGGATGCAAGTCCTTTTCTCCGATGCCGTGGGGGGCGAGGAGGTCGTCACATGACTGAGCAGGTCTTCACCAATCTGACGAACAACGGTCCCGTGTCCGTGTACGTCACGGACGGCGTGGTGACGCGTGTGCGCCCGCTGCTCGCCGACGAGGCCGACTTCAGACCCTGGGTGATCGAAGCAGGCGGCAAGAAGTACTCGCCGCCCAAGAAGTTCGCGCTCGCGCCGCCGGTGCACGCCGAGCGCCGGCGCCTCTACTCGGACGACCGCATCAAGTACCCGATGAAGCGTGTGGACTTCGATCCCGCGGGCGAACGCAACCCGCAGAACCGCGGCAAGTCCGCCTACGAGCGCATCTCGTGGGACGAAGCGCTCGACCTCGTCGCCGGCGAGATCACACGCGTGAAGGAGAAGTACGGCAGTTCCGCCATCAGCGGAATGACCTCGTCCCACCACAACTGGGGCATCGTCGGCTACAAGATGGGCCCGTTCATGCGCTTCATGAACTGCCTCCAGGCCACGCCGGTGTTCGACAACCCGGACAGCTGGGAGGGCTGGCACTGGGGCGCCACCCACACCTACGGCTTCTACTGGCGCCTCGGCATGCCCGAGCCGTTCGACAACCTGGCGGACGTGCTGCAGAACGCCGAGATGGTCGTCATGTGGTCCAACGACCCCGACACCACCCGCGGCACCTACTCCGGCCAGGAGTCGGCCATCTGGCGCACGTGGCTCAAGGAGAAGGGCATCGAGGTCGTGTTCATCGACCCCTTCTACAACTTCACCAACGCCCTGTTCTCCGACGCCAAGTGGATCGCGCCGCGCATGGGCACGGACACGGCGCTCGCGATGGCCATCGCCTACGTGTGGATCACAGAAGGCACGTACGACAAGGAGTACGTCGAGACCCGCACCATCGGCTTCGACGAGTGGAAGCCCTACGTGCTCGGCGAGACCGACGGCGTCCCCAAGACGCCGGAGTGGGCCGCCGAGGAGTGCGGCGTGCAGGCGCGCGTGATCCGCACGCTCGCGCGCCAGTGGGCCGCCAAGACGACGACCCTGGCGGCCGGCGCGCGCGGTGGCGAGGGCAGTGCCTGCCGCACCGCCTACGGCACCGAGTGGGCCCGCATGATGGTGCTGCTGCAGGCCATGCAGGGCCTGGGCAAGCCGGGCGTTACCATCGGCGGCATCAGCATGGGCGCGCCGGCCGACTTCGGGACCTGGTTCCCGGCCTACGCCGAGCCGATGGGCCGCATGTCGCATTCCACCATGGCCGCCGACTACATCCCGCAGAACCCCACGCCGCAGCGGCTGTACAGGCTCACCGTGCCCGACGCCATCCTTGACGGACACGTCGAGTGGGACGGCGCCGGCTTCTGCGGCCAGTCGATGGAGCAGCAGTTCGAGCACTTCGTCTACCCGGCGGAGGGCTGCTCCGAGATCAAGCTCTGGTACCGCTACGGTGGCTCGTTCATGGGCACCATGTCCGACACCTCCAAGTGGGTGCGCATGTACCAGAGCCCTAAGCTGGAGTTTGTCGTCAACCAGGACATCTGGTTCAACAGCGAGACCCGCATGGCCGACGTCATCCTGCCGGCCTGCACCAACTTCGAGCGCGACGACCTCGGCGAGTTCGCCGCCTGCGGCGGCTACACGACCAACTCGCACTCGGGCAACAACTACCGGGTCATCGTGCGCGAGAAGAAGTGCATCGAGCCGCTCTGGGAGTCGCGCTCCGACTACCAGATCCTGGCGGACATCGCCGGGCGCGTCGGCGTCTACGACGAATTCACCGACGGCGGCAAGACCGAGATCGACTGGTGCAAGTCCTTCTACGCCTGTTCCGACCTCGCCAAGACGCTCGACTGGGAGACCTTCGACGAGAAGGGCTACCACATCATCAACGCGCCCGAGGACTACAAGCCGACCCCGTGCCTGCGCTGGTTCGCCGAGGGTCGCGCCTGCGACACGCCCGACCGCAACAACCCCAAGCGCAACATCCCGGGCAAGGAACACGAGCTCGGCACGTACAGCGGCAAGATCGAGTTCGCATCCGAGAGCCTCAAGGCCTACGACCCAGACGACGAAGAGCGGCCGGTCAGCCCTCGCTACATCGAGAGCTGGGAAGGCCATCACACCGCAGAGCTGTTCGAGAAGTACCCGCTGGCGCTCATGTCGCCGCACCCGCGCTTCTCGTTCCACTGCCACTACGACACGCACACCGACTGGCTCAACGACATCCCCGTGCACCGTGTGAAGAAGGACGGCTACGCGTGGTGGCCGGCGCGGCTCAACCCGCAGGACGCCGACGCCCGCGGGATTCGCAATGGCGACATCGTGAAGCTGTACAACGACCGCGGGGCCGTGCTCTGCTGCGCGGTCGTCACCGGGCGGGTCAAGCCCGGCATCGTCCACAGCTACGCGTCGGCGGCCAAGTACGACCCACTCGAGCCCGGCAAGTCCATGTCGATCGACAAGGGCGGCTGCGTCAACCTGCTGACCTCGTCGCGCATGCTCAGCAAGCACGCGCCGGGCATGACGCCCAACTCGTGTCTCATCGAAGTCGAGAAGTGGGAGGGCTGACCCGATGACCCGCCTCGGATTCCTCATCGACGTCACCAGGTGCAGCGGCTGCCACAACTGCTTCCTCGCCTGCCGTGACGAGCACTACGGCAACGCCTACCCGGGCTACTCCGCGCCGCAGCCGCTGGACGGCCAGTTCTGGATGCAGGTCAAGGAGGTCGAGGGCGGCAAGTACCCGCGGCCCCGCCTCAACTACATCCCGGTGCCGTGCCAGCACTGCAAGGACGCGCCCTGCATCAACGCCGGCAAGGACGGCGCGGTGTACCGGCGCGAAGACGGCATCGTCCTGATCGACCCAGTCAAGGCCAAGGGCCAGGACCAGATCGTGGCCTCCTGCCCCTACCGCGTCATCTACTGGAACGCCGACCTGCAGCTGCCGCAGAAGTGCGGCATGTGCGCGCAGCGCCTGGATGCGGGGGACAGACAGCCCCGGTGCGTCGAAGCCTGTCCCACCGGGGCCATGGCGTTCGGCGACCTCGACGACCCGGACTCCGAGATCTCGCTGCGCTTGGAGGAGGTCTCGCCCGAGGTGTTCCACCCCGAGTTCGGCACCGACCCGCTGGTGCAGTACGCCGGGCTGCCCGGCCGCATGGTGGCCGGCGAGGTCGTGCTCGACGGCAGCGACGTGTGTGCCCAGGGCGTCACGGTCAGGCTCGAGGGCGGCGGCGAGACCTGTGAGACGGCCACGGGGACCTTCGGCGAGTTCGCCTTCGAGCGGCTCCCCAAGGGCGTCGCGTACACCGTCACGGTGGCCTTCGACGGCTACAGGCCGCAGACGTTCGCGGTCAAGACCCACACCGACGTCGACCTCGGCGAGGTCGTACTCACGAAGTAGCCGCGAAGAGAGCCTCGCGCCTGAGGGCGGGGGGCGCGGTGGGCGGCCCCCGGACCGTTCGCCGCGCCCCCCGCGGCGCGTACGCGAGTCTTGACACTCTGACGTGGTCCTCGTACGCACGGCCGCGTATCGTCCTTCGATATCGGTCCGTCGCACGGAATAGTATTTCCGTGCAGCGGGCCGACCGTTCCGCTAGGATGCGGGACAGAACGGGCGATGATTGGACGGTGAACCCACTATGGACGCGACGACCGGAGGAGTCCGGCGACTCACCAACCTGACCACCGGCGGGCCGGTACACGTGGACGTCGAGGACGGTCGCATCCGGCGCATCGTGCCGCTGCAGCTCGACGAGAGCGACGCGCCGTCCTGGACCATCGCCGCGCGCGGCCGCGCGTTCACGCCGCCGCGCAAGACGACGCTCTCACCGTGGACGGTCGCGCACCGATCCACCATCTATGCGCCCAACCGCATCCTCACGCCGCTCCGGCGCAAGGACTTCGACCCGGACGGTGCCCGCAACATCGACAAGCGCGGCGAGTCCGGCTACGAACCCATCAGCTGGGACGAGGCGCTCGGCATCGTCGCCGCCGAGATCGCCCGCATCAAGCGTGAGGTCGGCCCTGCCGGCATGCTCACCACCCCCGGATCGCACCATCTGTGGGGCAACGTCGGGTACAGGTTCAGCGCCTACAACCGGTTCATGAACCTGGTCGGCTACACCTACGGCGAGCACAACCCGGACAGCTGGGAGGGCTGGCAGTGGGGCGGGGCGCACATGTGGGGCTTCGCTCACCGCCTCGGCATCCCCGAGCAGTACGACCTGCTCGAGGACGCGCTCAAGCACACGGAGATGATGGTCTTCTGGTCGTCCGATCCCGAGACGACGGGCGGCGTGTACGGCTCGTTCGAGAGCACCTCACGCCGCTTCTGGCTCAAGGAGCTGGGCGTCAAGATGTACTTCATCGACCCGTACGACAGCCCGACCGCGCAGCTGTTCGCCGACAAGTGGCTGGCGCCGCGCCCGGGAACCGACGTGGCGCTCGGTCTGGCCATCGCGCACACGTGGCTCGCCGAGGGCACCTACGACAAGGCGTACGTCGCCGAGCGCACGCACGGGTTCGACGAGTGGACGGACTACGTGCTCGGCAAGAGCGACAACGTGCCCAAGACGCCGGAGTGGGCGGAGCAGGAGTCCGGCGTCCCGGCCCGGCAGGTCCGCGCCCTGGCGCGCGAGTGGGGCCGCAAGAAGACCATGCTCGCGGCCGGCGGCATGGGCGGCTGGGGCGGCGCCTGCCGGGCGTCCAGCGGCAACGAGTGGACGCGCACCATGATCGCCCTGGCCGCCATGCAGGGCCTTGGCAAGCCGGGCAGCAACATCTGGTCGACGACGAGCGGCGTCCCCTTCGACACCGGGTTCTTCTTCCCCGGCTACGCCGAGGGCGGCATCTCCGGAGACACCGCCGGCACCGCGGCAGGCAAGAAGCTCGCCAACCGCATGTGGCCTGAGGGCGGCACCTTCAGCAACCCGCAGCACTCGCCCGAGGGCCAGACGGTGCCGCGCCTGCGCATCCCCGAGGCGATGAACCACGAGCGCCTCTCCTGGCACGGCAAGGGCTTCTGCGGCTCGTCCATCGAGGCGCAGTTCCCGGAGTACCACTACCCGGCCAACGGCTACCCGCACGTGCAGATGTACTACCGCTACGGCGGCTCGTTCATCGGCACCATGACCGAGACCAACCGGTACGTGCGCGCCTACCGCGAGGGCAAGGTCCCGTTCGTCGTCAACCAGTCGATCTGGATGGAGGGCGAGGCGCGGTACGCCGACATCGTGCTGCCCGCGTGCACCAACTTCGAGCGCTGGGACATCGGCGACTGGGCGCACGCCTCGGGCTACGGCATGCACAAGTTCGAGCAGGTCAACCACCGTCTCATCGTGCTGGAGCAGAAGTGCATCGAGCCGCTCGGCGAGTCCCGGTCGGACTACGAGATCTTCTCGCTGCTGGCCGACAGGCTCGGCGTCGGCGACATCTACACCGAAGGCGGCCTCACGGACCTCGACTGGGTCAAGCGCATCTTCCACGCCAGCGACCTGCCCGAGCGCATCACGTGGGACGAGTTCGCCGAGAAGGGCTACTACCTCGTCCCGGTCCCGAATGAACACCGGGCGACGCCCGCGCTGCGCTGGTTCGCCGACGGCCGCAAGAAGGACACGCCCGACTGGGGCCCGCCGCCGTGGGACCAGCTCGGCGGGCGCGGCCTGGCCACCCAGACCGGCAAGATCGAGTTCGTCAGCTCCAGCCTCAAGCGGTTCTACGAGTCCTCCGGTGTGGTGGACGAGGAGCGCCCGGTACTCGGGCCGCAGTACATCGAGAGTTGGGAGGGCCACCGCACGGAGGGGCTGACGGCCGACTACCCCCTGCAGCTCATCTCGCCGCACCCACGCTTCAGCTTCCACACGATGGGCGACGGCAAGGGCGCCTGGGCCGACGACGTCGACGACCACCGCGAGCTCAAGGACGACGGCTGGCGCTACTGGCTCATCCGGCTCAACCCGGACGACGCGGCGGCGCGCGGCATCGCCGACGGCGATCTGGTGCGCGCCTTCAACGACCGGGGCTCCGTCGTGCTCTGCGCCCGGGTCACCGGCAAGATCCGCCCGGGCACCGTGCACTCGTTCGAGTCCTGCGCCGACTACGCCCCGACCGGAGACCACGGATACTCGCCCGACCGCGCCGGTTGCGTCAACATCCTGACGTCGAAGCGATTCATCACTCCCACTTCTCCGGGGCAGGCGTGCAACACCTGCCTGGTCGAGGTGGAGCCATGGCAGAGCTGAGCGGACGGCGGACCGCCGCCGCCGGAGTCAGTACCCGGCGCGCGGGATGGTGTTGAGGTCCGGCGTGCCGGGCGGGCGGCGCTGCGCGGCCTGCACTTCCCGCAGAGCCTCCTGGAGGCCGGCGCGGACCAGCGGCTTGAGCTGCGCCGTCTCGACCACGTCGTCCGGTGCGCGGTCCTCGCGTACCGCAGTGGCGTGGTGCTCCAGACGCAGGTCCGAGAGGCTCGCGAACGCGTCGCGCAATCTGGGCGCGGACTCGCTCCCGTGCACCTGCGCTTCCTCGACGGCCGACAGCCGGTCCAGGGTGGACACGGCCGCGAACCCACTGAAGAGAGCGTAGTAGCGCGCCAGGTTCTGGATGGGCAGCAGCGCCTTCTTCTTCAGGTCCACCTGCCCGGCCACGCGGCGGCCCAGGCCGCCGAGCGGCATGCGGATGTCGGTCGCGAGGTTCGAGAGCCCGTTGAGGAAGCGGTCGAAGCGGGGCGCCTGCCGGACGATGCTCTGGAGCTGCGGCACGACGACGAGCTGGCCGGCAACCTGACGGACGTCGAAGATGATCGCGGCGGTGACCAGCCGGTCCAGGTCGACGCCGCGAAGGCAATCGGCGTACAGCTCGCGCCACCGCGTGAAGGAGAGACGCCACTCCCCGCGGCTCGCGACCACGCCGTGCGGGTCGGCCACGAAGCCGCAGCGCTCCAGCCCCACGTTGACCGTCTGCGCCATGCTGCGGAAGTAATCGAGCACGCCGGGGTCGTCGGTGTCGGCGAAGGCCAGCCCGTTGTCCTGGTCCGACGCCAGCGTGAGCTCGCCACGGGCCGTGCTCCCGAAGGCGAGCCAGGCGTACAGGACGGGAGGCTGGCCGTGCTTTTCGGCGAAGAGCTCGAGAAGGCGAGCGGTCTGCGCGTCGTTGAGCAGGGTGACGATTCGCATGAGCGCAGCGGCGTCCAGGTGCGCGTCCAGCAGATCGACGAACAGGCGCGGCACCTGCGCCGCCAGAGCCACGACCTCGTCCTCCGACCGCGCGTGCAGGATGGCGTGACGCAGGGCGAACGGGCTCAGCGAATCGAGGCTCATCAGGCTGCTCGCCGAGAGCACCCCGGCGACGCGCCCCTGGTCGTCTACCACCACCAGGTGGTTGACCCCCGCCTCGATCATCGCGATGCTCGCCTCCGGCGCCAGCGCCTCGGCGGAGACGGTGTGGACCGGCCGGCTCATGATCGAGCTCACCGGGACCTCGACCGACGCTCGCTGCGCCACCACCTTGTCGCGCATGTCCACGTCGGTGACGATGCCGAGGCCGTCGCGAGCCTCCACGAGCAGCGCCGTGATGTGCTGTGCCGCCATGAGCGCCGCCGCGTCGGCGACGCTCGTCTCGGGAGCGCAGAACACGGGCTCGTGATGCAGGAGAGACCCGACGGTGCGCGTCCGCACGTCCGGCAGCGCACGCATGGTCCGGGCCGCGTCGATGAGCCGTGCCCGCAGACCGCGGGCCACGAACCGTACCCCTGCGGGCCGGCCGAGGACCTCAAGCCCGATGTCGGGAGGGATGCAGTAGACCGCGGCCTCCTCGAGGGCCCGCGTTGTGAACTCGGGTGGCTCCCCGGTGAGGAGGGTCGGGTGCCCGAACATCCTGCCCCGGTCCATGACGGAGATGGTGACCCCCTGGTGCTCGAGCGAGAGCGTGCCCTTGGACACCACGTACAGCTCCTGCCCGACCTCGCCGCCCTCGACAAGGACCACCTCGCCCTTGGCGACCTTCCGGAGGGTCATGGCGGCGGCTATGCGCTCCCGCTCCTCCGGGTCGAGGTCTTTGAACGGCTCGTACCGCGCGAGGAACGCCGCACCTGGCGTGGGCCTGGCGGCGGCGGTGTCGGCTGGAGTCTCCATCGCCGTGGAGTATGGCACAGCACTCGGCCGCCTTGACATCTGCAAGCGCCGTCTGTATCACGCCTCCATGCACCCGGAGGCCCTCCTGCAAGAGCGCACCGCGCTCGTCGACGCCGCCATCGCCCTCGAGCCGCTCGACCGGGTCCCGCTCGTGTACCAGGGCGAGGCGTTCTCGCCCCGCTACATGGGTGTGCCGCTGGCCACGTACGCCATGGACCCGGATGTCGCCGTGCGCACCACGCTCGCGGCGATGGACCGGCTGCAGGGCTTCGACGCGATCAGCACGGTGCCGGGCGGACGCATCGGCGTGTTGCTCTCGTCCATCTGGATGTCGCACGTCTCCATACCGGGCCGCGAGCTGCCGCCGGACGCGTTGTGGCAGGTGGAGGAGCGGGCGGACATGACGGCGGACGAGTACGAGGTCATCCTCTCGCTCGGCTGGCCGCGGTTCGAGGAGACCATCCGCCCCCGGTTCCTCGACGTGGACGAGCTTGCGGACACCAGCGCCTGGCTCGAGGCGCAGTTCGACGAAGCCGTGGCCGCGTTCCGCCGCCACGGCTTCGTCCCGCTCTGCGGCGCCATCGTCGCGCCGCCGTTCGAGCGTCTCTGCGGCGCGCGGTCGATGACCGGGTTCTTCGCCGACCTCTACCGGCGCCCCGACCTCGTCAAGCGGGCCATGGACGCCATGGCGCCCGCCCTGATCGAGGAGGCAGTCGCCGTCGCCGAAGCTTGCGGGCTGCCGTCGATCTGGGTCGGCGGCTGGCGGTCGGCGGGCGGCATGGTGAGCCGGGCGGTGTGGGAGGAGTTCGTCTTCCCGCACCTCAAGGACCTCGTCTGGGCCCTGGCCGACGCGGGCATCAGGCCCACGCTGCACTTCGACCACGACTGGACGCGCGACCTGGCGCGGCTGCGCGAGCTGCCTGCGGCGACCTGCCTGCTCAACCTCGACGGCATGACCGACATCCGCGCCGCCCATGAGATTCTCGGCGACCACATGGCTCTGCTGGGCGACGTGCCCGCCACGCTCCTCACGGTGGGGACACCCGCCGACGTCCGCGAGTACGTGCGCCGGCTCATCGCAGACGTCGGCCGGCGAGGCCTGCTGCTCGCGCCGGGCTGCGACATCCCCTGCGACGCCCGCGGCGAGAACGTGGAGGCCCTCGTCGAGGCCGGCCTGGAGTATGGAGCATGACCAAGCCCGCCGAGCACTGGGAGACGCTGACGCCGGACCGGCGCCTGGAGGCCAGACTCGAGGCCTGGGCGGCTGCTCCCGGCATCACCTTCGACCACGCGGAGACGGCCGCCGCCTATCGCGAGCGCGTGGGGATCATTGCGGACGCGCTCGCCCTGCGCCGGCCCTCACGCGTCCCCGTCTGCCCGATGTTCGGCGTCTATCCCCTCGCCTACGCCGGCGTCAGCGTGCGAGAGGCGATGTACGACTACGACCGGTTCGCGCAGGCGTGGCTGACGTTCCATGCGGACTTCCCGGTGGACACCGTGGCCGACCCGATCCCGTCCGGTCGCGTGTACGAGACCATCGGCTACAGGCAGTACCGCTGGCCCGGCCACGGCGTGGACGATCGGACCGGCTATCAATACGTCGAGGGCGAGTACATGCAGGCCGGCGAGTACGGACGGCTCGCCGGCGACCCCACAGGGTTCCTGCTCGGCAGCTACCTGCCGCGCATCGCCGGCGCGTTCGCCGCGCTCGCCGGCCTCGCTCCGCTGCTCGACTTGATGGAAGGGCCGGGCGTCGCGGTGTGCCTCAGCCAGTTCGGCACGCCGGAGATGCAGGGCGCGCTCCGCGCGCTCCTCGACGCCGGCGCCGAGTCGCTCGCCTGGCTCGAGGCGGTCGGCGCGGTCTTCACGGAGCTCGCGTCGCGGCTCGGCATGCCCGCCTTCAGCGGCGGGATGACCAAGGCGCCGTTCGACGTCGTCGGCGACACGTTCCGCGGCACGCGCGGCATCATCCGCGACAGGTTCCAGCGGCCGAGGGAGCTCGGCGAGGCCCTCCGCCGGCTCGTCCCGCTGTGCATCGAGCAAGGCGTGGCCGGCGGCGACGCCACCGGCTGCCCTCTGATCTTCCTCCCCCTCCACAAGGGGGCCGACGGATTCCTCTCGGATGAGGACTATCGCGAGTTCTACTGGCCCACGCTCAAAGCGGTGGTGCTGGGACTGATCGAGGACGGCCTGGTGCCGCTGCTCTTCGCCGAGGGCGCCTACAACCGGCGCCTCGCGGTCATCGCCGACGACGACATCCCGGCGGGGAGGGCCATCTGGCTGTTCGACGCCACCGACATGGTGGCGGCGCGACGGGCCCTCGACGGCCGCGCCTGCATCGGCGGCAACGTGCCGGGCACCCTGCTCGAGCTTGGCTCGCCCGGCGAAGTCGAGGACTACGTGGCGCGCCTCGTCGCCGCCGTCGCCGGCGACGGCGGCTTCATCCTCAGCACAGGCACCACGATCGACGAGGCCAAGCCAGAGAACGTCGCCGCGCTCGTCTCCGCCGGACACGCCTGCGGCCGCGGCTAGCCTGATCGCCCGCAGGCGGCAGGCTGTCAAGCCCACCTCCACGCCCGCCGCCGCTCGATGTGCGGCGAGGCAGTCTGAGATTCCATTTGCTTTTCGAGCAAAAGTGGTCCATAGTGCTCCTCCTAATCAGGCTTGACAGGACTTGTTTCTTGTGTAAGTCGGCACAAGCCCTCCTGTCACCGGCGCCGGAAGGGGACTCCCGTGGCCGCAGCGCACCGGACGAAGGAGAAGGGCAAGAAGAGCGCCGCGAGGGCCGCCGCGGCGACTCGCGGCGAGGCCGGCATCCCGACCGTCGACGACCTCGCCCCGACGGCCCGCGAGCTGCTCGAGGCCGCGCGGCGCCTGCTGGAGTCCGAGGGCTACTCCTCGCTCACCCTGAAGGCCATCGGCCGCGAGGCCGGCCAGAACGAGTCCCTCATCGGCTACCACTTCGGCAGCAAGACCGGGCTGCTGGCCGCGCTCGTCGACTGGCTCGTCTACGACACCGTGCGCGACCTGCACGCCAAGGTCCTGGAGTTGCCGGAGGGCGAGGATCAGCTCGACGAGGCCATGGGCGACGCGCGGGAGCTCGTCGGCGACGTCGAGTCCTACCGCGCCCACTACGACCTCATGCCGCAGCTGCTCTCCACGAGAGATGGCCGCCAGCGCATGGCGCGCCTGTACGCGACCTACCGCGAGCTGAACGCCCGTGCGCTGTCGCGGGACAGCGCCCAAGCGCACTCACCCCGAGCCCGCGCCTTCGCTTCCATGCACGTGGCGCTCACCGATGGACTCGCCCTGCAGGTCCTCATGGACCCGGGAGGGGTCGACGTCCAGTTCGCGATCGAGCTCTGGGAGGAATGCGTGCGCGGCATGCTTCCGGAGGATCCGGAGGAGTGAAAGGAGCCCGCGCGACCCGACAATCACGCCGCCGCCATGGGGCGAGTGCAGCCAGTACATCCCAGCATCCGTGCCACGCTCGACACCGTCAGGGGGACGCATGATCGACACCGACACCCGCGAAGCAGAACTGAAGGCCCTCTCCTGGGAGGACGCGCCGCACATGGTCACCGAAGCGCCGGGTCCAAAGGTCCAGGCGCTCATGGCCGAGTCGGCGCAGTACGAGTCGTTCACCCGCGGCGGCGGCGGTTTTCCCGTCATCCTCTCCGAGGGCAAGGGCGTCACCGTCAAGGACGCCGACGGCAATATGTACATCGACATGGCCGCCGGCGTCGCCGTCAACGCGGTGGGGCGCAACCACCCCAAGATCCTCGAGGCGATCCGCCGCCAGTGCGACGTCATCATGCACACCACGGACATCACCAACCCCAAGCGCCTCGAGCTCGCCAAGAAGGTCAGCTCGGTGATGCCCGAGGGCCTCCGCGGCAAGTGCCATACGGCCGTCTACCAGGCCGGCTCGGACGCCGTCGAGACGGCCGTCAAGTTCGCCAAGGCCTACACCGGCCGCAGCCAGATCATCGCCTTCCACGGCGCCTACCACGGCGTGTGGATGGGCACCGCGGCGATGACCACCGCCTACAACTACCGCCACGGCTGGGGTCCCATGATGCCGGGCGTGCAGCACCTGCCCTACGCCTACTGCTACCGCTGCGCCTTCGGCAAGGAGTACCCGAGCTGCGACCTGCAGTGCGGCAAGTACGTGGACGACGTCCTCAACGGCCCCTACACCGGCGCCGACGACGTCGCCGCCGTGGTCATCGAGAGCCAGCAGGGCGAGGGCGGCTACGTGGCCCCGCCGCCCGAGTTCCTCGAGACGGTCAAGGCCGCCTGCGAGAAGAACGGCTGCCTCTACGTCGCCGACGAGGTGCAGTCGGGCGCCGGGCGCACCGGCAGGATGTGGGCCATCCAGTACTCCGAGGTCCAGCCCGACATGCTCACCTGGGGTAAGGGCATGGGCGGCGACATGGCCATGGCCGGCGTCTCCTACCGTTCCGAGATGGAGGAGGCTCTGCGCGAGGGTTCGCAGCCCTCCACCTTCGCGGGCAACGCCATGGCCTGCGAGGTCTCCATGACCAACATCGACCTGATCACCGACCCGGAGATGGACCTCCTCGGCCGCGCCGCCGCGCTCGGCGAGGAGATCAAGGGCATCTTCGTCGACGCGATGCCCAACGTGCCTGTGATCGGCGACGTGCGCGGCAATGGTCTCATGGTCGGCATCGAGGTCGTCGAGGACCGCACGACCAAGGAGCCGCTGGCCGGCGAGAAGGTCGGCGAGATCGCCTTCAAGCTGCTCAACAAGGGCATCCTCATGACCCCGTGCGGGCGGCACGCCAACGTGTTCCGTTTCATGCCACCCCTCACCATCCCGCGCGACTATGCGGTGAAGGCGAGCGAGATCATGATCGACATCCTGAAGGACTACTGAGCACCAGGGTCGAGGGGCGTGCGGATCTCGTGGATGAACAGATATGTGCGACTTAGTCAGGGGAGACGAGCGGAAGTGACACTTTTCGCGCAGTCCAGTCGCAGTGCTTGCATATCCATGAGCCAGGAGTACCATCCCGCGAATACCCCGGGTCGTATCTCGCACGATCCCTCGGCCACCTTGACAGCAACATCATCCAGACAGGGGGAGATCGATGGCCTCAGGTAGCGCCGGCTCAGAGCTCGACGAGCTGAGCAGGAATTCGTACCAGCAGGAACTCGACCGAAGTCTTCATCCGCTGCGCTCGCTCATCATGGGCGTCGCGAGCTGCGGTCCGATCGGCAGCGTGTTCGCCTACGTGCCCGCGCTGCTCTTCATCTGCGGCATGTTCAGCTGGTGGGCGATGATCATCGCTGCCGTGTTCTGCATCTTTCAGGGCCTCGCGTACGCCGAGGTCGGCTCGGCGTATCCGGTGGCCGGCGGCGAGTACTCCATGGTCGGCCGCGTACTGGGCAAATGGCTGGGCATCATCACCTTCGGCCTGATGTCCGCCATGTACATCTTCGTGCCGACGGCCGCAGCGCTGGCCGCCGGCGGCATCCTCGGCGTGATATGGCCGTGGGCCGGCACGCACACCCACGTCATCGCTGTGTGCGTGATCATCTACGCTGCATCGGTGAGCTTCCTCAAGGTCAAGCTGGGCACGTGGGTCGCCGCGTTCTTCGTGGCCGTGCAGATCGTCGCGCTGCTGATCGTCACCATCCTCGGAGTGGTGCACTGGCACAGCCCGTCGGAACGCCTGTTCAGCACGCAGACCCTGGGCGCCAACGGCGGCATGACCAACGTGACGCTCACCGCGGCCGTGGTCGGCATCACGGTGGCGTTCTTCATCTACCAGGGCTTCGGCAACGTGATCATCTTCTCCGAGGAGACCAAGAAGGCGAAGGCCAAGATCGGCGGCGCCGCCATGGGCGCGACCATCACCGCCATCGTGGTCATCCTCGTGCCGACGACGGCAATCCTGCTCGGCGCCCCGTCGGTCAAGATGCTGCTCACCTCGGCCGCGCCGTTGGCCGACACCATCGCCTCCTGGGGCGGCAACTTCTTCGGCAAGGTGATCAGCTTCATCGTCTTCCTGGCCATCCTCGACCTCGCCACGGCCTCGATGATGGCGTTCGCCCGCGTGTACTGGAGCGGGGGGCGCGACAACGTGTGGCCCACGCCGATCTCGAAGGCGATGGCCTACGTCAATCCCAGGCTGAAGACCCCTTGGGTGGCCGTCATCG
>Ga0335071_10003893_pt1 | contig 15666 bp, 12 predicted proteins | sample Lox_Sample_15_FD_206724 | JGI IMG/M metagenome (GOLD analysis project Ga0335071, IMG submission 206724) | Soil microbial communities from Loxahatchee National Wildlife Refuge, Florida, United States - Lox_Sample_1.5 | ecosystem: Environmental > Terrestrial > Soil > Wetlands | place: USA... | reverse complement strand
GAGGCCAGCTTCGTCATCCTTTCGCCCACTTTCGTCGCCGACATGTTCCCGGAAGACAAGCGCGGGCGCGTCATGGGAGTGTTCTATCTGGCCATCCCAGTGGGGACCGCGCTGGGCTATCTCCTCGGTGGAGTGATGGGACCGGCGCATGGCTGGCGCGCTCCGTTTTACGTGGGAGCCGCTCCCGGCGTGCTGCTCGCCTTTATTCTGCTCTTCATCCCGGAGCCACGGATCGGCCAATTCGATGCTCCGGAGAAAGATCCGGAGCGCGAATCGCCAAAAGGTCTCGGTGGCTGGGCACGTGCCGTGAAGGGCTTGGCTCACAATCCAGCATTTCTTTCCGCAACTTTCGGCATGGCGATGATGACTTTCGCTCTCGGAGGCCTGCAAGTTTGGATGCCGACGTTCCTGCATCGCGCCCACGGATACAGCCTGTTGCAAGCGAATGCGCTCTTCGGCGCCAGCACGATGTTTAACGGCCTCTTCGCATCGTTAGCGGGCGGATGGATCTCCGATTGGCTTCTACGCCGAACGAAGGCGGCTCACTATCTTGTCTCGGCGCTTAGCCTCGGGCTGGGCATTCCAGCGATGTGCTTCGCGCTGTTCGCGAACGGAAGGCCGATGATCGCCGGAATCTTCCTCGCAGAGTTTCTCTTGCTCCTCAACACAGGCCCGCTAAACGCAGCCGTCATCAACGCTGTCGGCCCGCATGTTCGCGCAACTGCGCTTGCAGTCAACATCTTTATCTTCCATCTTCTCGGCGACGTTCCTTCCGCGTATCTCATCGGCTACGTGTCCGATAAGTACTCTCTGCGGTTGGCATTCCTGGCGCCGGTTGTCACGGTCGCGCTTTCGTCTGCGATACTGTTTTATGGGATGAGGTTTGCGCCGGAAGTAGTGAGTGTGGAAGACGACTCAGCGCTTCAGGCGTCATCACATTAGGTCGACCGGCGATTTGCGCGAGGGGCGCGAAGCCGCAGCCGAAATCAAATCGAAAGATGATTCTGCAATATTCATACTGGACTGCCGGTGTCATCCTGGCGCTGGCCTGGTTCTCCCGCATCCTGCAAGCCGCCATCGGTATGCCGCAGGTTGCCGATATCGCCCGGCCCGAGTGGGATCGCAAGCCGCCGACTCCAGGCGGAGAACCGCGCGTCAGCATCATCGTTCCAGCCCGCAACGAAGAAGTCGACATCCGCGCCACGCTCGAAAGCCTGCTGGCACTGGACTACTCAAACTACGAAATCATCGCTATTAACGACCGCTCCACCGACCGCACGGGCGAGATTATGGACGAGGTCCTCGCGCGCTCCGATCGCTCCCGCCTGCGCGTCATTCATGTGGAGAAACTGCCGGATCGCTGGATGGGCAAAACCCATGCCATGTGGACAGCAGGAAAACAAGCAATGGGCGACTGGCTGCTCTTCACTGACGCCGATGTGCTCTTCAAGCCCGACGCGCTAAGACGCGCGGTCGCCTATGCCGACGCCGAGAAAGCCGACCACGTCGTGCTCTTCCCACGCATGATCATGAAGCACGCCGGCGAGCGCATGATGATCGCCTTCTTCCAAGCTCTCTTTGTCTTCGGACATCGCCCCTGGAAGGTTGCCGACCCGAAGGCGCAGGACCACATGGGCGTCGGCGCGTTCAACATGGTCCGCCGCTCCACGTATGACGCCATCGGCACATATCAAACCTTGCGCATGGAAGTGCTCGACGACATGAAACTCGGCAAAGTCATCAAGAACAGAGGCTTTGCGCAGCGCAACGTCTTTGGCGGAGACTTGATCTCGCTGCACTGGGTAAGGGGAACATTCGGCATCGTCGAGAATCTCACCAAGAACTTTTTTGCGCTGCTGTCGTTTCAATGGCCGCGCACGGTAGCGTCTATCGTTGCGCTGGCATTTCTGAACCTAGGACCGTTTTTCGGTATCTGGCTCGCACATGGCTGGGCTCGCCTCCCTTACGCCGTCGCGCTGGCATCGCTCTTTGGCATTTACTACGGAATGTCGCGGCTCTCTGACGTCGCGCCCTATTACGTCTTCTTACATCCAATCAGCACATGCCTGGTTACATACACCGTGGCGCGATCGATGGTGCTGACCATCCGGCAGGGCGGCGTGGTGTGGCGTGGCACAAAGTATCCGCTGGATGAATTACGGCGCGGAATGGTCTAAATTCGCCGACATCATCTTGTTCCAAAATGAAACTTGCACAGTATCAGGCTGATTCCCCCCGTTACGCATGTCCTTGCATTTTGTTCGCCAGAAAGAATTTACTTTCGAGAAGGTGGCAGTATTACTGCCGGCCTATCCTCTTCTGGTGCAAATGTAATAACAGCGAGCCAGATCGCAATAAATTCACCACAAGGAGTTAGTATGCGTAAGTGTTTATTGGCAATCCTGTTCCTCGGTCTGTTGGCAATGCCTCTGCCGGCACAAGACCATCCTCGATTCGAAGTGTTTGGCGGGTATCAATATCTGCACCTCGGAGGCGGCAACAGCAATGGACTCGGAACCGGGGAAGGTTTTAACGGCTGGAATGCTTCGGTCACCGGGAACATTACCAATCATTTCGGGATTGAAGGAAACTTCGGTGGTGCGTACGACACGATTAGCTCCATCGATTTCAAGATGTACACCTACTCCGGCGGCCCGGTTGTATTCAGTGAGAGTGGACGCCTGAAGCCGTTTGCGCACGTCCTGTTCGGAGGCGTTCACCTGACTGGATCGACGTCCTTCGTCGTGGATTCGATCCAGTCTCAAGCTAACTCAGCCTCTATTTCGTGGAATGGCTACACCATCATGGCGGGCGGGGGGCTCGACGTAAAGGTGAATCGTGCCATCGCCGTTCGACTCGCGCAATTCGATTGGGTTTATTACAACCTCTCGGACACCAGCTTTTCGGGAACCCCGGTGCCCGGTTTCAGCGCAAGCAACAACGTCAGGCTTGCGAGTGGTATCGTCGTTCGGTTCTAATCGCCTGCAACGTTTCCAGGGCTGCTCGCCGATCTGCCTCGAGCAGCCTTTTCTATTGTTCCTCCACGTCGATGATCGGGACCGGTGGCCCTTGCGCTTTTCTCGACGGCTTCTTTGTCTTCGCCGCCCGGAACGATCCAGCGCTGTAATGGCCGCGTCGTTCCACGTCGTAGTCTTTCGGAATAGCAGTCAGCACTTTCCCTTCGTCGCCGAGTTGTTGAGGATGCCGTAGCACGATCTCGGCGCGATCGTCATACTCCTCAATCTTTCCATGAATTCTAACCTCGCGCCCCTGAAGTTGGCGCACGTCGCCAAGTTGGCGCATGTCGCTCGGAAACACCACCACCGTAAATGGGCAGGTTCGATAGTCGGCGCAAAAGTCGAGGAACGTGACGCCATGGTTCTCTTCGACGCGCACGACGATTCCCTTCACGCAGGCTTGCTTTCGAATGTGTTTACCTGCCTCGGTGATGGAAAGGCAGTTGCCGGCCGACGCCACCGGCGCTTCGACTGCTGGCTGTGGCGAGATGGCAGCGGAGGAAGTGGCTGGAGGCTCTTTGGACGCTTGGCCTCTGCTCAGCGCCTGTATCGCGGCCAGCGCAACCACGGCGAAAATCACGTGAGCCTTACGCATACAGATAAAAGGCTTACAACGATGCCACGCCTATTTCGATTGTAGGGGAAGAGCGATGCCGCTCTGCGCGGCAACGCAAAAAAACTGCCGAAGCTTCGTCCCGAAAAGGGAAAGTTGGGAAGAGAAAGGCGCTCGCCGGAGCCGGAGGCTTTCCCCGGCTCGGCGAGTTCAATGACGGATGCAGGTCAGATGGTAATCCGCTACTTGGTGAACGCCTTCACCGCGTTCGCTTCGTCGTCCTTCACGTCGAAGACGGTGTAGAGTTTCGTGATCTGCAACAGATCGTGAACCTTCTTGGTCAGGTTCAGCAGCTTCAGTTCGCCGCCCTGGTTCTTGGCGGTGGTAAAGGCGCTGACCAGTTCGCCGATCCCGGAGCTGTCGATGTAGTTGACGTCGCCGAGATTGAGCAGAATCTTCTTCTGGCCCTTCGAGAGCAGGTCGCGCACCGTGTCGCGCAGCACTACGCTGCCTTCGCCGAGGGTAATCCGGCCGCTGAGGTCGACAATTGTGACGCCATCCACCTGACGAGTACTGGACTTCATAGTCACTGGGGAGCCTCCTTGGAATCCGCGTCTCCGCGGACGTGCTTGATCATTTTAAATTCGGTGCCCGTTGGGGAAGGGTGGATCTCCACCACATCCATAAACGAGCGGATGAGGAATATGCCGCGACCCGATGTTTTCAAAAGGTTTTCCGGAGCCAGCGGATCCGGAATCCGGCTCGCCTCGAGCCCCTTGCCCTGATCGCGAATAATGATGACGAGATCCTGGGGCGTGCGCTCGAAGGCCAGCGTCACCTTTTTATTCGGGTCGTACGCATTTCCATGCAAAACTGCGTTGACGGCCGCCTCACGCACGGCCATCGAAATCTTCATGATCTCTTCGTCGTCAAAGCCCGCCTCAGCCGCCATGCGGCCCGCCGTCTCCTCCGCATTGTTTACCGTCTCCAAAGTCGAATCGAGCGTGTAGGAGACGCGGTCATGAGACATAGGGCGATGGGTCCTGAGCCGGCATTGTCCGCACTATTTTAGACACCGCAACCATGATAACGCGCCAAACGCCGTTCTGCGGCGAATTGAAAAGTGTGCCTGTCGGAGCAGTAAAAGTCAACGTGCGGGCATTTCAATTCGCACTGTCATGCGCCCTTGCGCATTCGATGCGGGAGCCTCTCCCCCATCTACAATCTGCTGCGCCGACTGCGTCGTGTAATCGAGCACGCGGCCAGGGAAGACGCCCAACGCCAGCGTAGCCGCCACGCAGATGGCGAGTGCAATCGCCGCTGCTGCGGGAATCGGTGTCACCGGCACGTCGCCACGAGGCTCTTTCATATACATCATGACGATGATGCGCAGGTAGTAGTACGCGCCAATCGCGCTATTCAGCACCATGATGATCGCCAGCCCAACGAGCCCGGACTTGAGCGTCGAGTTCAGCACGTAGAACTTGCCGAAGAAGCCGCCAGTAATCGGAATGCCGATCAGCGACATCAGGAAAAAGGTAAACGTCGCGGCCAGCGCGGGCGACTTGCGGCCTAGGCCGGCATAGTCTTCGAGGGTCACATACTTCTCGCCCTGATTCGCGAAGTGACTGACGACCACAAATGCGCCGACGTTCATGGCAGCATAGGCGGCAGTGTAGAACATCACCGGCGATGCGCCGAGAATCGGCTTCGCCGCGAATGCGGCGAGCACGTATCCCGCGTGAGCAATCGAAGAGTACGCCAACAGACGCTTGACGTTGTCCTGCACCAGCGCGCCCAGATTGCCGATGGTCATCGAGAGCGCCGCCGAAATCCAGAGCATCCAGAACCAGCCTGGAGCGCGGGTTTCGACAAGCACTCGCAAGAGGACGGCGAACGCCGCTGCCTTCGGTCCGGTCGACATCAGGCCGACAATCGGAGCGGGCGCGCCTTCATAAACATCGGGCGTCCAGACATGGAAGGGAGCCGAGGCGACTTTGAATCCCAACCCGACAAACATAAGCGCCACAGCAACGTAGGCCAGCAAGCCGCCGTTACCGGCAAGCAGGGCAGCCCGAATCACCGGAATGCTGGTCGATCCGGTCGCGCCAAATATCATAGCGACGCCATAAAGAAAGAATGCCGTGGCGAACGACCCGAGCAGGAAATACTTCAGCGACGACTCGCTGCTGGCCGCATCGCGCCGACGGAAGCCAGCCAACACATAGGTCGCAATCGACGAAATCTCGAGAGCGATAAAAATCAGCACCAGCTCAATGGCCGACGACATCAGGCACATGCCCACCGTGCCAAAAAGAATGAGTCCGTAATATTCGCCGGCCCGGATACGCTGCACCGCCATGTACTCATACGAACTGAGAATGGCGACGCCGGCAATGGCAATGACAACGATATGGAAGAAAATGGCGAAACTATCGACCTGAACAACGCCGGAAAACGCAGTTCCCGGATGCCCAGCCATTACAAACACAGACGCAAGCGCCGCCAGCGCCCCAACGAGGGCAGTCGAGCCGAGCGGCTTCTGATTGCGCTCGGGATCGAGCAGAGGATCGATGACCATCACGATCATGCCGAAGATCGAGAGCACCAGTTCCGGCAGGACGCGCAAATAATCTTCCAGTGGCGGTGTGACAAACGTCCCTTGAGCAAGCAAAGCGGGAAGGTGAGCGAGTATCGTCGTCATTGGCCCACCACCTTGGCGAGCTGTTGCGCATACGGAGCGAGTGCCGCCTGCACAGCCGGATCGATGGCATTTAGCCACATGATCGGCGCGACGCCCATCACCAGCGCGGCGACAGCAATCGGCGCCAGAGCCCATTTCTCGCGCAGGTCGATGTCGGGCAGCGTGTTATTCACATCGTGCGTCACCTTGCCGTAGAAGACGCGCTGATACATCCAGAGCAGGTAGCAGGCGCTCCAGATAACGCCGGTAGCGGCCAGAATGCCATAGACCGGCCGCGCCTGGAATGCGCCGCTTAGCACCAGAAATTCGCCAATGAAGCCATTCATCAAAGGCAAGCCAACGGATGCGAGCACAGTAACGAGGAAGAACGTCGCATACTTCGGCATTGGCGTTGCAAGGCCGCCGAAGTCACTGATCTCGTACGTGTGTCGCCGCTCGTAGATGATTCCCGCCAGCATGAAGAGCCCGCCGGTAGCCACGCCGTGCGCCAGCATGACGAACATCGCGCCATTGAGTCCCGCCGTTGTGAAGCTGAAGAGTCCGAGCACCACAAACCCAAGGTGGCTAACCGACGAATAGGCGATCAGCTTCTTCATATTCGGCTGCACCATCGAGACCAGCGCGCCATAGATAATGCCGATCAGCGCCAGCGTCATGATCCAAGGTGCATTGCGCCGCGCCTGCTCGGGGAAGAGCGAGATGTTGAAGCGCAGCAAGCCGTAGGTGCCCATCTTCAGCAAAACGCCCGCCAGCAGCACCGAGCCGGCGGTGGGGGCTTCGACGTGCGCGTCCGGCAGCCAGGTGTGCAGCGGGAAAAGGGGAACCTTGACGGCAAATGCGATGAAAAATCCGAGGAAGAGCCACTGCGCGGCAGCCGGGAAACCAGGTATTGTCCCCGCATGAATTTGACGCTGGATCTCGACGAAATCGAAAGTGTTGGGGGACGTGTGCGTGTATAGCCAGATGATCGCCGCCAGCATGAACATCGAGCCGATCATAGTGAAGAGGAAATACTTGACCGCCGCATACACCTTGCGCCCGTGGCCGTACATGCCAATCAGGAGCGCCATCGGGATCAGCGTCCCTTCCCAGAAGAAGTAGAAGAGGAAGAGGTCGAGCGAGGTGAAGACGCCGATCAGCGCGGTCTCGAGCAGCAGCAACAGGATAAAAAATTCCTTCACCCGCTCGTGAATCGACTTCCACGAAATCAGTACGCAAAGCGGAGTGAGGAAGGTGGTCAGTACGACAAGCCAGACGGAGATGCCGTCGATGCCCATGTGGTAATGAATGTTGGGGCTCGCGATCCAGGGCTTGTCGATTTCGAATTGGAAGCCGGCCTGCGCGCGATGCAGGTGCACCGGCAAATGCAGAGAAGCGACAAACGCCAGCAGCGAGATGACGAGAGCGAAAAGCTTGATATCGCGATCGCGCCGTGGAATGAACAACACCAACACGCCACCGATCGCAGGGATAAACGTCACCAGCGTGAGGATGAGCGGATTGAGGCTAGCAGTATTCATCACCGCACCCCCATCCAAACCATGTAGGCGATGACCAGCGCCCCACCCGCGGCCACCCATCCTGCATACGAGCGCAAATTGCCCGACTGCATGTGCCGCGCCTCATCCGAGGCGTGCCGCGCCGCATCGGCAGAGTTGTTCACGGTTGCATCGATCACGCCCTGATCCACGCCATGCCACAAAATTTCAGTCGAGCCGTCGATCAGCGGCTTCACGAAGAGAACCGCGTATAGCTCATCGACGTAATATTTGTTCGCAACGGCCTTGTAGAAGCTGCCAAAGCTCGCGGAAATCTTCTCCGGAAGCTGCGGCTTATTGCTGTAAAAGAGCCACGCCAGGAACCATCCGCCGAATGCAGCCAGGATCGAAACTCCCATCAGGATCTTCTCGGTAAGCTGGCCGGCCGTCTCGCCGCCGGTCTCGCGCGCCAGTTCAGAGGTTGGGGCTTGGAAAACAGGAGCGAGGAAGTGCTCGAATCGTCCGCCGATTCCGATCCATCCGCCGACCACCGAGAGGAATGCCAGCACTACAAGGGGTCCCAGCATCACCCAAGGGCTCTCGTGGGGCTCATGATGGTCGTGCGCATCGTCGTGGCCATGCCCGTGGCTGGCATGAGCATGAGGATCGTCCGCCGGCGCACCGCGATAGTCGTCTCCTCCGAATGTCATGTACATCAGCCGGAACATATAGAAGGATGTGATCAGCGCAGTGATGACGCCGATCAGCCAATACACGGGGCTTCCATACGGGCTTGAATATGCCTTCCACAAAATTTCGTCTTTCGAGAAGAAGCCGGCCAGTCCGGGAATGCCTGCGATCGCGAGCGTAGCAATGCCCATCGTGATGAACGTGCCGGGCATATACCGGCGCAGCGCCCCCATCTTGCGCATGTCCTGTTCGCCGCCGATGCCGTGAATCACGGAGCCCGCCGCGAGGAAGAGCAGGCCTTTGAAGAACGCATGCGTCATCAGATGAAAGATACCCGCCGAGAACGCGCCCACCCCGCATGCCATGAACATGTAGCCAAGCTGCGAAACGGTGGAGTAGGCGAGCACTTTCTTGATATCGGTCTGCGCAATGCCGATAGTCGCGGCGAAGAGCGCGGTCAGAGTTCCGACGATGGCCACAACGGTCATCGCGGAAGGCGCGCGCTCAAAGATCATGTGCGACCGCGCAACCATGTACACGCCCGCAGTCACCATCGTTGCGGCGTGGATCAAGGCCGAAACCGGCGTCGGGCCTTCCATCGCGTCCGGAAGCCAAACATAAAGAGGAAGCTGCGCCGACTTCCCCGCGGCGCCCACCATCAGTAGCAGGCCGATGGCGGTGAGTGTGCCGGCCCCGGCAATCTCGGGGCTTAACGGCTGGATCTTCGCAAACAAAGCTGGAAAATCGAGCGTGCCAAAATGCTTGATCATCAAAAACAGCGCGATCAAAAACCCAAAGTCGCCAATGCGGTTAACGATGAACGCTTTCTTGCCCGCGGAGGCCGCCGAATCCTTCACGAACCAGAAGCCAATCAGCAGGTACGACGCGAGGCCTACGCCCTCCCACCCGATGAACATCATCAGATAGTTCTTCGCCAGCACCAGCGTCAGCATGAAGAACATGAAGAGGTTCAGATAGGCCATGAAGCGGTAGTAGCCGTCGTCCTCCCACATGTAGCCAACCGAATAGATGTGAATGAGGAAGCCGACGCCGGTGACAACCAGCATCATGACCAGAGAAAGCTGGTCGAGGTAGAAATCAAAATCGACCGAGAAGCTACCCGAGCGGATCCAGTGCGCGAGCGGAAAGGAATAGGGAGCGGCGGCTGACGAAAAGCGCAGCGCAATGAACAAGGCCAGCGCAAACGCCGCGCCGCAAAACGTGAGCGCAATCGCCGTGATCGCCTTCTTCGACGATTGGCGCCCGAAGAAGCCGTTAATCGCCGCGCCGGCCAGCGGCAGAACCGGAATCAGCCAGAGATAAGGATTCGGCGTCATAGCTTGAGCAAATTCACCTGGTCGACGTTCAAAGTTTCACGCGTGCGATAGACGGCGATGATGATGGCGAGCCCGACCGCAGCTTCGGCCGCGGCCACGACCATGACAAAGAAAACGAAAATCTGTCCGCTCAGCGAATGCCACTGCGCGGCGAATGCCACAAATGTCAGGTTCACGCCGTTCAGCATCAACTCGATCGACATGAAGATGGTGATGATGTTGCGCTTGATCAGAAAGCCAAGCACGCCGCAGACGAAGAGGATTCCGCCGAGCACCAGGTAATAAGAAAGAGGAACCATCTTCTCTAGTGCTCCTTTCCCGCGGCAACGAGTTGCGGTGCATCGCCTCGAGCCGGAGACTGGTCAGGCTGCTCAGCCTTCGGCGGATGGTGGGCAATCGCTTCCGGACGGCTCGCCAGCACCACCGCGCCCATGATCGCGATCAGAATCAGCACCGAGGTGATTTCAAAGGGCAGCAGGAATTCGTGAAAGAGAAGTTTCGCAATCTCCACGGGGCCACCGGGAAGCGCGCCAATTTCCACCGAGATTGTGTTCCCGCGAGCGACCAGCGTCCAGCAGACCAGCACCGCCGCAATCAGCACGCCGGGGATGCCCAAAATAATGGCGACTTTGCTGCCCTTGGTGTGCTCCTCTTTGCCGGCATTCAAAAGCATGATGGTGATGACAAACAGCACCATAATCGCGCCGGCATAAACAATGACCTGCACGGCTGCGACGAACTCCGCGCCCAGCAGCAGATATTCCGCGGCCAGCGAAGCCATCACAATAATCAGCGAGAGCGCGCTATTAATAGGATGGCTCTGCGCCAGCAGGTTAATCGCTCCCGCCACGCAAATCGCGCCGAAAAAGAGAAATAGGATTAAGTGCAACATTTTTGAGTTCTTAGTTGCCAGTAAAACCCAAGCCAACTAGCAGCTAGTAGCTAGCAACTGGTAACTTTTTTCTACCAAGCAACCACCAACGCCGTCACAACAATATTCGCCACCGCCAGCGGAAGCAGAACCTTCCACCCAAACGCCATGAGCTGGTCATAGCGGAAGCGCGGCAAAGTCCACCGCACCCAGACATAAAGAAACATGAAACAGAAAACTTTCACGCAGAACCAAATCACCGGCAGGATCGCCTGCAAAATTGGCGGCCCAAAAACCGGCCCCAGCCATCCGCCGAAAAAGAGCAGCGTCGCAATGCACGCCACCGTCACCATGTTCGCGTACTCGGCCATAAAGAACATGGCAAACTTCATCGCGCTGTATTCGGTGTGGTAACCCGCAACCAGCTCCGACTCGGCTTCCGGCAGATCGAACGGCGTGCGGTTCGTCTCGGCGTACGCGGAAATCAGATAGACAAAGAAGGCCAGCGGTTGAATCCAGATATTCCAATGCAGATGCCGTTGATGCTCGACGATGTCGCGCAGGCTCAGGCTGCCTGAAACAATCAGCACACCGACGAGCGAGAGGCCGAGCGAAACTTCGTAGCTCACCATCTGCGCGCTGGCGCGCAGCCCGCCGAGCAGGGAATATTTGTTGTTCGAAGCCCAGCCCGCCAGCGCCACGCCGTAGACGCCCATCGAGGTGATGCCCAGCACGACCAGAAGGCCGATATTCAGGTCGGTAATCTGGAGGTAAGTGCCCCATGGCCCGATGTCGATGTAGTTGCCGAACGGCACGACCGCGATCGAAGTGATGGCGAACACCATCGCGATCATCGGCGCCGCAATGTATAGCGGCTTATAAACGTGCGGCTGTGTCAGGTCTTCCTTGAAGATGAACTTCACGCCGTCAGCTACCGGTTGCAGCAACCCAAACGGCCCGACCCGCGTGGGTCCCCAGCGATTCTGGATGCGCGCCGACACCTTGCGCTCCAGCCAGACGCTGTAAGCCACCGCCGTCAGCAGCACGCCAATCACGGCTAGCGACTTAACAATCGAAATGATCGCGAACGTCAGTATGCTCAATGAAGCTTTACCTTTTGTGTTACGGATTGCGTCGCTTGCTATTTTGTAATTTTGTAATCGGGTAATTGAGAAATTTAAGACTTCTCAACCTGAACCGCTTTGAAATTACTCAATTACAAAATTACCCAATTACAAAATTGCCTTCGCTTAGTCCGCCGCGACTTCAACCTCAGCAGGCTTATTTTCCATCACCGAATTCAACGTCTTCGAATACCGTCCCAGAGTTCCAGAGCTGAATAGATCATCGTGCGCCGGAGCAATCAACTCCGCATTGTGTACGGCGCCGACCCCGCTCTCGGCAATCTCAACATGCTGATCGTTCCCGGCCAGCAGGTTGATGCGCGACACGTCATACCCGGCAACCACCCGCTGAATCTCATCCAGAATCGCCATCGGATCGAACGGCGTCATCTTCGGCTCGAGGTTGTGCGCCTCAAGCCACACCGCGTGACGGTCCGCCTCGCCCGATTGCGCGCCGCGTGTCTGGCCCATGTCGGAATGCGTGCCGCCGCCGAACGGAACCAGTCCGTGCACATCAAATCCCATCGCATCCGTAATGCGCACAATCATCTCGAAATCGGGCTTGCAGTCGCTGACCTCGCCCGCTTTCTTGACCAGTTGCAGGTCGCCGCAAGTATTCGTGCATGTCCCGGATTTCTCGTACAAATTAGCCGCAGGCAGCACGACATCGGCGATGGTCGCCGTCTCGGTCAGGAACATATCCTGCACCACAACAAAGCTCTTCGAGAACGCGAACGGATCGACCGCAAGCCGCCCAATCGGATTCGAGCCGACAACGTAAAGAGCCTTCAGCTTGCCAGCCTTCGCCGCGTCGACCATCTCGGGCAGCGTCAAGCCTTTTTGCGCAGGCAAGTCGCCCCATTCCTTCTGGAATTTCGCGGCATCGGCGAGCGGTTCATAGCCGGGCAGGAGATCGGGATACAAACCCATGTCGGCCACGCCCCTCGAATTCGCATAGTCGCCGAGGCAAATCAGCTTTGCTCCCGCAAGCGACGAAGCAAACGCGGCAAGCTTCTCAATCTCCGCTCCGCGCATCTCCGATCCAAAAACAACTACAAGATTCTGTTCGGCACGGATTTGATCGCGCAGCGCCGTCCATGCCTCACGAGCCGTGCCGGCGGATGTGAGCGCATCGAGCGCCGAATCGTCTCCGCTCAGGAATGCGACAGCTTTCGCCTCAGTTCCCGCGGGAATCAACCCAAATCCCACTGCCTGCTTCTTCAGCTTGATCTCCGCCGAATTGACGATGTACAGCTTCGCCCGCCGCAGCCGCACATTCGTGCGAATCTGCCACGCCAGCAGCGGATGCTGATTCGTCGGGTCGTTCCCAATCAACAGGACCGCCGGCGCATTCAGCACATCGCGCATCGAAGCCGTCTTCCCCGGCTTGCCATGCAGCGCGGCAGCGAGGGCAGGAAAGTCCGCCGTCCGATGATGATCGACGTTATTCGTCTTCAGCACCACCCGTGCAAATTTCGAGAGCAGATAATTCTCTTCGTTCGTCGTCCGCGTCGAGCCGACCACGCCAATGGCCGCGCCGCCATCGTTATCGCGAACTTCCCGGAACCGCCGCCCAATCAGCTCAAAGGCTTCTTCCCAGGTCGCCGGCGTCAGCTTTCCATCTTTGCGAATCAGCGGAGTAGTCAGCCGCTCTTCGTGATGAGCAAAATCAAACGCGTAGCGGCCCTTCACGCACAGGAAGTCGCCATTGATCCCACTTTTGTCGCGATTGTCGCCGCGCACAATCTCCATTCCGGTGTCGCTTCGGCGCACGCCTAAAGTCGTCTTGCAGCCGTCGCCGCAGTGCGTGCAGACGGTCGCGACGTGATTCATCTCCCAGGGCCGCGTCTTGTAACGATACGCGCCCGACGTCAGCGCTCCGACCGGGCAGATGTCGATGCACATGCCGCACTCTTCGCACTCAAGATGGTCGCTCTGGTTCGGCGCAATAATCGATGTGACGCCTCGGTTCTGAACGCCCAGCGCCCAGACATCCATGCCCTCGCCGCACACGCGCACGCAGCGATAACACAGGATGCAGCGCGGCCGGTCGAAATAAACTACCGGCGACCACTGCTGCTCCTCGCGATGATTCTTCGCCTCGGTGTATTTCGACTCGCCAGCGCCGTAAGCGAACGTCATGTCCTGCAGTTCGCACTCGCCGCCCGCGTCGCACACAGGGCAATCCAGCGGATGGTTCCCCAGCAAGAGTTCGACCATGGCCTTGCGCGCCTGCCGAACCTCGTCGCTGTCGGTGGCAACGACCATGCCCTCGGTGATCACGGTCGTGCAGGCCGTTTGCAGCTTGGGCATCTTTTCGATTTTGACGACGCACATGCGGCACGCGCCCTGGAGCGAGAGTCCGGGGTAGTAGCAGAAGGAGGGCACTTCGATACCCACACTCTTGCAAGCTTCGATCAACAGGCTCCCGGCGGGAGCTACAACCTTCTTTCCGTCGACTGTGAGATTAACGTCTGGCATCTAGTTTTTTCGCTCGGTCACTGTGAGTTTGCCTGCGGACTGAAGACAAATTCCTTGTGCATATCCCTTCCTAAATACCGTCGTTGGACAGGCGTAAAAATTTCCCCAGTAAGAGTGCTCCCAGTCCAGGCTCCCTTCTTTAATACTCGAAGGAAGATCCCCTTCCACCCAGTATCTGTGATCCGCTCCCACTCGCCAAATCCAGAACGTATGTCCTCCGTTGTACATTCCCAATCTCCCGCGAAAACGGAAGCAACTTCCAACGACAGCAGACGTGGTTCCCCTACACACCGGGGTGGCATTCGCCGCTGGGCTCGCCGCTAAAAACACAGCCAAAACGAAAATGCTAGAGAATGAGCGCTTCACGTTGTGCCTCAGTGCTGCAACACCGGGACCTGCTCGACGGCGGCATCTTTTTCATAAGGACAGGGCCTGCCGTCCAAGTGATCTTCGAATTCTTTTCTAAATTTCTTCACGAACGCCATCGTCGGCATGGCCGCCGCGTCTCCCAGCGGACAAAACGTCTTGCCGAGCATGTTCTCTGCCAGGTAATAAATGTTGTCGATATCTTTCATCACGCCGCCGCCATTGTGAAAACGCGTGAGCGTCTTCTTCAGCCAGTCGGTTCCTTCGCGGCACGGAATGCACCAGCCGCAGCTTTCGTGCTGGTAGAACTTCATGGTACGCAGTGCGAACTTGACGATGCAGGTCGTGTCGTCGAGCACGACCACGCCGCCCGAGCCCAGCATCGACCCCGTCTTCGCTACTGAATCGAAATCCATCGCGACATCAATCTCGCTGGGCAGCAATACAGGCGTCGATGAACCTCCCGGCACGACCGCCTTCAGTTTCCGCCCATTCGGAATCCCGCCGCCCACCTCGTAGATCATCTTTTTGAGGTTGTAGCCCATGGGCAATTCGTACACGCCGGGCTTGTTTAAATGTCCGGCGAGGCAAAACAGGCGCGTACCGCCGTTTTTCGGGGTACCAATTTTTGCATACGCATCGGCGCCGCCCAGAATAATTGGAGGCACGCTCGCCAAAGTCTCGGCATTATTAATGACCGTCGGCCCGCCCCACAGTCCGACCACGGCAGGGAAGGGAGGGCGAATGCGCGGAATGCCGCGCTTGCCTTCGAGCGACTCCATCAGCGCCGACTCTTCTCCGACTTCGTAGGCACCCGCGCCGCCGTGCCAGTGAATGTCGAGATCGCGCCCGCTGCCAAAAATATTCTTACCGAGAAACCCCTTCGCATACGCGTCCTTGATCGCTTTCTGCATGATCACGGACAGGTAGCGATACTCGCCGCGAATGTAGATGTATCCCGTGTGGGCGCCGACCGCGAGCGAGGCGATCATCACGCCCTCGATCACCGCATGCGGATCGTGCTCGAAAATCAGCCGATCTTTAC
>Ga0335071_10003892_pt1 | contig 15670 bp, 16 predicted proteins | sample Lox_Sample_15_FD_206724 | JGI IMG/M metagenome (GOLD analysis project Ga0335071, IMG submission 206724) | Soil microbial communities from Loxahatchee National Wildlife Refuge, Florida, United States - Lox_Sample_1.5 | ecosystem: Environmental > Terrestrial > Soil > Wetlands | place: USA... | reverse complement strand
GGTCGGGCGGTGGTGCAGCGTCTGCTGAATCAGTCGATGCGGGTGAACTTGCCGGTCGCCTGCTGGCCGCCAGCGAGCACCTTGTAGAAGTACATCCCGGCCGGGGTGGCCCGGTCGAGGTTCCACGTCAACGTGTGCGGGCCGGCCGACAACTCGCCCTCGGCCAGCGTCGCCACGCGCCGCCCCTCGGCCGAGAAGACCTCGACGGACACCGGGCCGCCCTGCGGCAGCACGAAGGACACGTTCACCTGGTTGCGGAACGGGTTCGGGGCGCTGCGCGCCACAAAGAAGTTCCCGGACACCAGGGTCGGCACGGTCGCCGGCGAGCAGTACGGGGTGCCGTCGGCCGGGATCGCCGCGCAGTGCGCATTCCACGTCGCGGCGTGCTCGACGCCGACCGCGCCCTGCTTGTAGTAGGCGATGATCGAGTTGAGGAACGTATAGGACACGCCGCGGCGCCAGTGGATGCCCATCACGCCGCCCGGGTACAGCGTGCCGTCGTCGATGCGCGGGTCGCCGATGAAGGTGCAGTTGGCGAGCTGGTTGAACGAGCGACCCGAGCAGTACACCTGGTCAAACGGGTCCGTCTCGGTGTTGTCGGCCTCGATGCCCTTGTCGCCCCACTGCGTGCCGGCCTGCGACTTCTCGGCCGAGGCCCGGATGATGACGAACTGCGCGCGGTTGCGGGTGCCCATCTGGGTGTCGTAGCCGTCGTCGTGGCCGTCGATGCCGATGAGGTGGGTCTGGTCGCTCGTGCCGCCGAACCACTCGAAGCAGTCGTCGTCCGCCTGGAACGCCTCGCAGTAGTCCACGTGCGTGTTGCGGCCGACCGCGCAGAACGTGAACGAGTTGAGCTCGTTGTTTGGCGAGCGCTCGCGGCCCGCGTACTCGACCCGCACGTAGCGCAGCACGCCCGAGCCGTCGTTGTCGTCGTTGCCGCCGTAGTAGCCGACGGTGCCGCCCTCGGCCGCGGCCGAGTCACCCTGGCAGGAGTTGACGACGTTGGTCTTGGCGTAGCCCAGCAGGTAGATGCCGCCGCAGTCGCCGTGCCGCTGGCTGCCGGGGGCCTGGGCGGACGTGATGATGATGGGGTCGCACGCGGTGCCGACCGCGTGGATCTTGCCGCCGCGCTCGACGATGATCGTGCCGACCGAGGCCTTGTCCTCGAGGATGACCACGCCCGGGGCGACGGTGAGCACGGCGCCGCTCTTCACGCGCAGCTGGCCGATGACGCGGTAGTTGCTGTCCGGCGAGAAGTACTGGCTGGGCGAGTAGATGCTGACGTTGTTGTAGGTCGCCAGCGGGCGCGGGTCGGGCATCGTGGCGAGGTGGATGTCCTGCCGGTTGGCGCCGGTCGAGTCGTAGTAGGTCCAGCCCTGGGTCCAGTCCACGCCCTGGGGATCGATGGCGCCGGCGTAGCAGGTCTGCTTGAAGAAGCCGTCCGCCGGGACGGAGACCGCATGGCTCCTGACCGTGCTGCCCGCACCGCCGGAGGGCTTGAAGTCGGGGACCATGTTGGTGTGGTACAGGGCCATGTCGAGGCCCGGATCGTACGCGTCGTTGTGCGTGAAGCTCTGGGTGATCATGATGCCCGTGCTGTAGCCCGCCGGGCAGGCGGCCGTCGGGGCCGAGAGGGTGATGCCCTGCTGGAGGACGGTCGGGTTCACGATCGATCCCATCAGGTTGTTGAAGACGACGTTGCCGTCGAACTTGAGCTGGGCGGAGGCGCCGGCCGCCGTCAGGGCGACCAACCCCAGGGCGATCAGCCCGGCCCGGATGGCCGAGAATCCGTTGTTCGCGACGAGACGCATGTTGCCTCCATCGAGGGAAGTCGGAGACGAATCGTGGTGGACGGCTGCGTCGCCGTTGCCGCGCGTCCGACCTCCCGGGACGGTTCCGGGGGGGGCGTGGGGTGGCGCGGCGCGGCTGCTGCGGTGTGGGTGTCGGGGTGCGATCCTCCTGGGTTGAGGGCGGCGCGGACGGGCGACCCGGGACATCCGCTCGGGGCGGACCGCCCGCCGGGGGGCAAACCCGGTGGGCGGGGGCAAGTCCCGCGAATCAGGCAGGAGGACCGACGCCGTCACTCTCGATGTCTGGTCTCTGCGGCGATGCCGTCGCGTCGTGCATCCGACCCGGCGGGGACTCGAACCCTCACCGCTGCCGGCCCTCCAGTCACGCGGCGAGCATCGCCCTGGGGTGGTACCGGGATGATGAGGGCGCGGTGAACACGGGGGAAAATGTCGGTAAGCGTCGTGTTACGGAGGCCCGGCGATCTGCGGGTCCTCCCCCGGGGTCCACGGCGCGATCGCGGTCGCGTGGATGACGCGGGGTCCAGCCGCCCGCACCCCAGGGTCGGCCGGGGATGGACTAGAGTGCCCGCGCCACCCGCGCGGGGCCGACGCGCGGGTGATCGATCACGGGAGGAGCGCCGCGGATGAAGAACCTGATGGGCGTCATCGCCACGACCGTGATCCTCGCGGGGGTCGCGTTCGGCGCGGAGCCGCCGGGCGATCTTCAGATCTGGCGGGACTTCCGCGAGGCGCTTCGCTCGGGGCGGATGGCCGACCCTGAGCGCTACCGGCCGCTCCAGCCGGAGCTGCGGCAGCCCCTGATGGGCTTCCTCGAGGAACTGCGGGAGACGGCCACGTGGGAGGACGACGGCCGGCCGCCGGAGATCCTCCACATCGGGGACCGGATCCACCACCTCCTCCCCCTGGCCCTCCACCGCGGGGACTCGACCTCGACCGGGACCTTCTGCTTCACGCTGGTGCTGGGGGGGACGGTGGTACGTCCAGCATCTGGAGAGCATCGTCATCCGGCTCGACCCGATCGGGGAGCCACCCGTGTCCCGCTTCCCCGACCTCGCGGAGGAGCGGAAGGCCTGGATGCGGGACGAGATCCAGACCACGAAGGACGTCCGGTTGTTCGACTACCTGCGCCGGGAGAAGGGCGAGGAGTTCGCGCTGGACTGGTTCAGGGATGGCGCCGGCTACGCCCTGCAGGCGCGGACCTGGGCGCCGATCGTCTCTCCGGAGCGGGCGTTCGTGCTGTACCTGTGCTGGGACCTCTCGAACCTGCGGGGCAAGCCCGTGGTGATGGAGAAGCTGACCGACGATTCGGCTCGCGTCCGCTTCGCCCCGCGGGCCCTCGGGCGCGCGTCCCGCGAGTAGCGGGAGTCGCTCCGCAGAAACCCCGCGAATGCGAACGCGCGGAGGTGCCTGGACGAGCTGGAAAGACGTGTCCGTGGGACCTGGCCGCGACGCACGCGGCGGCGGCTTGAAGGGGGGAGAACCATGGGTGAAGACGTGTGTCCGGTCTGGGTGGGCCACCTGCTGGCCTCGCCGCTGCGCCGGTTGCTGCAGGACCCGCGGAAGATCCTGTCACCGCACTTGCGCGAGGGCATGACCGCGCTCGACGTGGGCAGCGCCATGGGCTTCTTCAGCCTGCCCATGGCCGGCCTGGTGGGACCCTCGGGCCGGGTGGTGTGCGTCGACCTGCAGGAGGGCATGCTGCGCTCGCTCGAGCGGCGGGCCCGGCAGGCGGGGCTGGCCGAGCGCCTCGAGATCCGTCGCTGCTCGCCGGCCACGCTCGACCTGGGCGGCTGGGCGGGCCGGATCGATTTCGCCCTGGCCTTCGCGGTGGTGCACGAGGTGCCCGACCGGGCCCACCTGTTCGCCGAGATCCACGCCGCGCTCAAGCCCGGGGGCGGCCTGCTGCTGGCGGAGCCCCGTGGGCACGTGAAGCCGCCGGATTTCGAGCGCACGCTGGAGGCCGCGGCCGGCGCGGGCTTCGAGCCCGCGGGGGCGCCGGAGATCCGCCGCAGCCACGCCGCGCTGCTGCGCAAGGCGGCCGTGGCGGCGGGCCGGTGAGCCGGGCGCGCAGGTTCCTGCCGGGGTCCTCGCGCGCCGCCCGCTTCGCCCTGGCCCTGCTCGCGGGCGCGCTGTTCCGCTTCGCGCTGGGGCTCACGCCCTGGTGGCCGGCGGCGTGGCTGGCGCCCGTCCCGCTGCTCGTGGCGGCGTTCCATGCCGAGGGCCGGGAGGCGCGGCTGCTGGCCTGGTCGGCGGCCGCCATCGGTCTGAGCTCGAACTTCACCTGCTACCTCAGGACCACGGGCCCGGTCGCGGCGGCCATCGTGATCCTGTTGCAGGTCCTCCTTTGGGGATTCCTCGTCGGCAGGACGCGCGCCGCCGTCAGGAGCTGGCCGGGCTGGCCGGCGGTCTTCGTCTTCCCCGTGTTGCTGGCCGCCCTCGACACGCTGGTCGCGTTCCTCTCTCCCCACGGCACGTGGGGCAGCTTCGCCTGCACGCAGATGGACGCTCCGGCGGTCATCCAGATCGCGTTCGTTCTCGGCGCGCCGGCCGTCGTCTTCCTCGTCGGATCGTTCGCCGCGGCGGCCGCGCTGGCGCTCGACCGCGGCGCGCGGATCCGGAGCCCGTGGCTCGCCTACGGATTGCCCCTGGCGCTGATCACGGTCGGCGTCGGCTACGGCGCGATCCGTCTCCAGCAGGCGGGCGCGTCCCCCACGGTGAAGGTGGGGGTCGCGTCGATCGACGACTTCATCGGTGCGGACACGCCGCCGGAGCGGGTCGAAGCGGTGTGGCGCGGCTACGAGGCGCTGGTGGGCAGGCTGGCCGAGCGGGGCGCGCGCGTCGTGGTCCTGCCCGAGAAGATCGCGGCCCTCGCGCCGGGGATCCCGATGAACCCGGCGGAGACCCTCGCTTCCCGGCGGCGGCTCCTCAAGGGGGCCGCGGCGTGACGGAATCCGGGAGGATGGCGCCGTCGCCCGCGCCGCGGGCCGACTACGGCAACTGGGTCGCGATGAGGTTGGTGGCCGTCCCCGCGCTCGCCGGCCTCGCGACGATTGCATCGTCCTTCCTGTGGCCCTGGTCGTGGGTCCTGGCCGCCGTGCTGCTGTCCTGCGCGGCGTACTTCGTGTATGCCCGCTACTGCTTCTCTCCGCGCGGGAAGGACGTGCAGGCGAAGATCGTCGGGCGCCTGCTCGACCACGTCGGTCCGGAGAGCGCCGGGACGGCCCTGGACATCGGCTGTGGCAACGGCGCGGTGGCGATCCGGCTCGCGCTGCGATGCCCCCGGCTGACGGTGCACGGCGTCGATACCTGGGGACGCGGGTGGGAGTTCGGGAAGTCGGACTGCGAGCGCAATGCCGAGGCGGAGGGGGTGGCGCGGCGGACGGTATTCCGGCCCGCGAGCGCCGCGTCCCTGCCCTACGAGGACGGGGCGTTCGACTTGGTGGTGAGCAATCTGGCGTTCCACGAGGTCCGGGACGCCGGGGAACGCGCGAGAGCGCTGAACGAGGCCTTGCGTGTACTGTCGAAGGGTGGCCGGTTCGTCCTCCAGGATCTCTTCCTCTGGAAGCGCGCGTACGGCCCGACCGCCGAGTTGCTCGAGTGGTTCAGGAGCGCGGGCGTCGAGCGCGTGGCGATCGTGGAAACGGCCCACGAGCCCTTCATTCCAAAGCTGTTGAAGCCGCCCTTCATGGTGGGCACGATCGCCGTCATCCACGGGACGAAGTGAGGCGCGGGATGGTCGAGGCGGGAGGGGACGCGAATGAAGCAGGCCCAAGACTCGGACTGGATCCCGGTGTCGGTGGCGACGACGCTGCCGCTCCTGGCCGCGCTGACGAGCTGGCGGGTCTCGCTGCCCGTCACCCTGGTCGCGCTCCTGACGATGTACGTCACCTACTGGCGACGGTCCCCCATGCGGGCGGGGGCAATCATCGCGCTGCCGGGCGCCGCGGTCGGTGCGGCCGCGATGGTCTACCTGTGGATGCGGGGCCGTCGGTGACGGGGCGCTGACTCCGTCGGCGGAGCGGTGGGGGCTGGTGCGCGCGCGGCGTCACCGGTTCTTCTCCAAGAGCTTCCGCGCGGCCGCCAGTTCGCCCCGCTTGGCACCCTTCACCCGCGGGTAGTCGACCTTCATGCCTTCCAGTGCGTGGACGATCGCCGCCGAAACGACCAGGTGCGTGAACCACTTGTTGTCCGCGGGCACGACCATCCACGGCGCCTCCTCGGTGGCCGTGGCGCGGATGGCGCGCTCGTACGCGTCCATGTAGTCGTCCCAGCGGGCGCGCTCCGCGACGTCCGCCGCCGAGAACTTCCAGTTCTTGTCGGGCCGGTCGAGTCGCTCGAGGAATCGCCGCTTCTGCTCCCCGCGCGACACATGGAGGAAGAACTTGAGGACGCTCGTCCCGTTGTGCGCCAGGTAGCGCTCGAACCAGCCGATGTCCTCGAGACGCTCCTTGAAGATGCCCTTGTGGACCCGCTCGGGCGGGAGCTTCTCGGCCCGGAGGATCTCCCGGTGCACGCGCACCACGAGGACCTCCTCGTAGTACGAGCGGTTGAAGATGCCGATCCGCCCGCGTTCCGGCAGCTCGCGGACGCAGCGCCACAGGTAGTCGTGGTCGAGTTCCTCCGCCGACGGCTGCTTGAACGCGCACACCTGGCAGCCCTGCGGGTTCACCCCCGCCATCACGTGCTTGATGGTGCCGTCCTTGCCGGCCGCGTCCATCGCCTGGAAGACCAGGAGCAGGGCTCTGCGGTCCTGGGCGTAGAGCCGATCCTGCATCTCCGCGAGCCGTCGGGTGCCGTGGGCGAGGAACTCCCCGGCCAGCGGCTTCTGCTCTGAGCCGAGGCCGCCGGTGTCCCGCGGATCGACATCCTCGAGTCGGAAGCGGCGGCCGTCGGTCACGCGATACCGCTCGACGAGCCGCCGGATCCGCCGTTCGACATCCTTCTCCCCGGTCATCGCTCCCTCCGTCCGGGGCCGGGTTGGTTCCACGAACGACCCCGCTGCGACCCACCCTACGCCACGCGCCCGACCGTGCGCATCCCGCTGGCGCCCGACGCCGGGGGCCGCCCCGCCCCGCGGGGGATCCCGGCGCGCCGTCCCGTCCGCGAGCGAGCCGGTGGGCCCCGGCCCGCTCGGACCGGGCGTTGTTAACGCTACGTTCACACCATCGTCACGCCCCCGCAACCACCCGCCCGTAGGGTTCGGGTCATGACGACTCGAACCGCCCCGCCCCAGATCTTCGACTCCGCGCTCATGTCAGCGGTTCGTGGTGGCAACGGGGCCGGCTCGCCGGACCCGAGCATGCCGCTGCGCCGGTTGTTCGTCCTCGTCCTTCTCCTGGCCTCGTTCGCGCTCTCGCTCGTTGTCATGTTCCGCGCGCACCGGGAGATGGCGTCCGTTTCGCCCGGTGACCGCGAGGCGCCGGAGAGAGTCGTCGCGGCCCCGCTCGCGCCTTAGGCCTGCGCGCTCGGGAGACCGCGGGCGGTCGCCCTGACCGCCCGGCCGTGATGACGGTCGCGATGGGCGGGCCGGGGTGCCGGCGCAGGCCGGGTGCCACCGGTCCGCCTCCCGACTACCGCACGCGACCGGCCTGACCGATACTCGGCACCGGGATACCCACGACTCCCGGGGCGACAGCGTGCTCATCGCGGCCATCGACATCGGCACCAACTCCATTCACATGGTGATCGCCCGCGCCACCGGCCCGGCCTCCTTCGAGGTCGTGGATCGCGAGCGCGAGGTCGTGCAACTCGGCCGCGGTTCGTTCCGGCACGGCCGCCTGCGCGCCGACGCCATGCGCCGCACGCTCGATGCCCTGGCCCGCTTCGTGGAACTCGCTCGCCGTCACCAGGTGGACCGCGTCGTCTGCACCGCGACCGCCGCGGTGCGCGAGGCCCGCAACGGAGGCGCCTTCGTCCGGGAGGCACGGGTCTCGACCGGCGTGCTGCCCCGGGTCATCCCCACCGAGGAGGAGGGGCGCCTCGTCTACCTGGGGGTGAAGAGCGCACTGCAGCTGGACTCCGCCCCGGCGCTGATGCTCGACATCGGCGGCGGCAGCGTGCAGTTCGTGGTGGGCGACCGCGACCGCCTGATGCTCGCGCGGAGCGTCCCGCTGGGAGCGCTGCGGCTCACCCAGGCGATGCTGCCCTCCGATCCACCCGGACGCAGCGACCTTCAGCGCCTGCGCCGCCACCTGCGCAACGGAGCGCGCGGAGCGCTCGAGGCGGTGGTCGCGCTCGGGCCCGCTCGCGTCTACGGCTCCTCAGGGACCATCCACGCGCTGGCCGAGGCCGCCCACCGGGAGGAGACCGGAGCATCGGAGATCCACCTGAACGGGCACGTGCTCACGCGGGAATCGCTGTCCCGGCTCACCCGCCGCCTGGTGCGCATGAGTCGCGCCGAGCGCGAGCAACTGCCCGGGATCGACGTGACCCGCGGGGAGATCATCGTGCCGGGCGCGCTGCTGCTGCTGCACGTCATGGAGACCGTGGGGGCCACGGGCATCACGGTCTCGGACTTCGGCGTCCGTGAGGGGTTGGTGACGGACTACCTGGCCACGCACGCGCGCGAGGTGAGCACGCTGGAGCACGTCGAGAGCCTGCGGCTGCGCAGCGTGCTGGCCCTGCTCACGAAGTTCTTCCCCGAGTCCCGCCATTCCCAGCACGTGGCGCGGCTGGCGCTGCGGCTGTTCGACGACTTGGCCGACCTGCACGGCCTGGACCGGCAGGCGCGGGATCTGCTGCACTACGCCGGGCTGCTGCACGACGTCGGCGCGGTGATCGGCTACGACGGGCACGGCTCCCACTCGTACTACATCATCCGCAACGGCAACCTGCGGGGGCTGGCGGCGGACGAGATCGCGATCGTGGCGAACGTGGCCCGTTACCACGGCAAGCCGCGCCCGCGCAAACGGGACGACGGCTTCGGCGCGCTGTCGGCGGGGCAGCGGCGGACGGTGGAGTGGCTGGCCGCGCTGTTGCGGATCGCCGAGGGCCTGGACCGCAGCCACTACCAGCTGATCCCGGACCTGCGCGTGCGGCGGCGGGGCCGCGACGTGGACATCGTCGTCGAGACGCGCGGCGACGCCCGGCTCGAGCTCTGGGCGGCCCGTCACCGCACCGAGTTGCTGGAGCGGCTGGCCGACGGCCGGGTGCGCATCGTCCAGGCGGAGAGGGCGGCCGCGGGGCGCCCCGCGCGGGCTACGCCGGGCCGGCGACGGCTGGAGTGGTCGTGGCCAGACGGCGCAGGTCCCGCACGGCAGCGAGCTTCCGCGCCTGCAAGGCGGCGGCGAGCGCGTTGAGCTGCCGGGCGGCGGCAGGCCTGCCGGCCGCCGTGCGGCGCGCGGCCTCGCGCGCGAGAAGGTCCCGCAGCAGGAGCGCCTCGTGGATCCCGCCGAGCGCCTCCTGCAACTCGTGCAGCCGCTCCGGATCGGCGTTGCCGCCCGCGGGGCGGATTTCCGCCGCGACCGCGCATTCCTCCACGTAGCGCCACTTCTTGAGGGCGAGGCGGGCTTGGTGCAGCTCCTCATCGCCGCCCGAAGCGAGCGCGCTGGCGAGCCGGTCCCGCGCGGCCGCCGCCCTGCGCTCGACGCGCGCGAGGGCTTCGTCGGTCCAACTCGGCCGCCCGGCGGCCCGCGCTGCGAAGCCGGTCAGCGCCTCCTCCAGGCAGGCGAGGAGACCGGCGATCCGGCGTCGGCGCACCAGGCTCGAGACACGGCCACGACCGCGCGCCGCGCGGAGCTCCAGCCGTCCGAACAGCGGCGCGGCCGCGCGCCGCGCCGCCGGGGACCGCGCGGCGAGGAGGTCCCCCAGCGTGGTGACGAGCGCCTCGTCCTGGCGTGCGCGGCCGGCGCGGCGTCGCAGCCGGCGGATCCCGCGGGCCACGCGGCGACGGGCCCGCGACGGGAACAGGGGACGCCAGAGGTCCAGGGCGGCGCCCAGCCGACGCGCGGCCACGCGCACGTCGTGGATGGCCTCGTCGTCGCGTCCGCGACGGGCGCGGCGCGCGGCGGCCTCGAGCACGGCCCCGCGGCGGCGCACGTCCTCGACGACCCGGCGGGCGGTCTCCCCCGCTGCGACGTCGCCCGGGTATCGGGCTGGCGGGATCACGCTCGTGTCCCCTCCGCTAGGGACCCTGGGGCCGGCCCGCCTCGACCAGGGCCGAGACTCGCGAGGCCAGGTAGCCGCTGATCTCCTCCATCGGACGGGTCGCGTCGATGGTGTCGAAGGAGTATTCGCGCGACAGCCCGTCGAGCTCCTCGATCAGTCGCGTCTGGTACTGGATGAAGGAGTCGTAGAGATCCGCCCCCATGGGGATGTCCATCCCCGACTCCCAGTAGTCGAACGCGCCGTGCTGCAGGATACGCGGGACGAGGGCCTTGACGCCGATACGCAGGTAGAACACGGCGTCCGGCTTGAGCGAGAACGAGTAGACCCGCTTGATCCAGTCGGGATCCGCCCCGCGCACGATGGCACGGGCGATGAGAGAGTAGGTGTAGCGGTCCGTGAGCATGACGAAGCCCGAGCGCAGGGCGGGCACGATCTGGCGCTCCAGCCGGTCCGCGAGGTCGGTCGCGTAGAACAGATTGAAGGCGTTCGAACCGAGCGTGTTGCCCTGCTTCGCGCGGCGGATCCCGCGGCTGGCCAGGTCCGAGCGCGACAGCCCGGTCTCGGCCACCGCGTAGCCCTGGCGCTCCAGGTGGCTGCGCAGCAGGTTCACGTGGGTGGTCCGGCCCGCGCCGTCGGTGCCCTCGATGACGATCAGCCAGCCGGTCAGATCGCGGGCGTCGACCCCCGGGATGCCCTCGCCATAGGACTCAAAGCGCCACATGGCTCGCCCCCTCCTTCCCCATCGCCGCCAGGAACGGCTTGATGACGCGGCGCATCTGCTTCTGCTGCACCTCCACCGGGAGGCTGGCGTCCATCACGTGCAGGCCGTACTCGTGCACGTGCTTCTCGTACTCCGTGAGGATGCGGGACTGGAACAGCCGATAGGACTCGGTCGGATCGTTGTGGAGGCCCAGGTCCATCCCCGCCTCGTACCACTTCAGCTTGGGTCGTCCCGAGAGGATGCGCTTGAGAGCGGTCTCGAGCGGGACGCGGAAGTAGAAGGCCTGGGTCGGGACGGGCGCGAAGCGGTAGAGCGACCGCACCCAGCCCGGGTCCACGCCCCGCACGACGTCGCGGGCGAACGCGGTGAACACGTAGCGGTCCGCGAGCACCAGCGCCCCGGCCTTCAGCGCCGGCACGATCTCGCGCTCGACGCGGTCGGAGAAGTCGGTGGCGTGGATGAGCGAGAAGGTGAGCGGCGTGAGGAGTTGCCGCTTCTTGCCGCGCGAGGTCGTGGCCTTGACGATCAGCGAGGAGTTCCACTCGCTGAACAGGACCGGGTAGCCCTCGCTGCGCAGCCATTGCGCCAGCAGGGTGAGCTGCGTGCTCTTGCCCGAACCGTCGATGCCCTCGACGATGAAGAGCCGTCCGGCGTAGCGGCCGGAATCCTGACCGTAGGAACTCTGGGCCGGTGTCATGCGGTCTCCTTCCTGCGCGCCAGCCGGCGAAGGGAACGGGGGGGCAGGAACCAGGCGAGCTGGCCCTTGCCGGCGTGAGGGGGGCCGACGAACGAGATGGCGCAGGCGCCGGCCTTCTTGATCGGCAGTGCCGCCGGTGCGCCGAACAGGAGCGTGCCCGCGAGCTTGCCCAGGTCGGGCTCGTGACCGACCAGCACGACGGTCTCGTCCGAGGCGCGCGTGCCGAGCGCCTCCAGCAGCCTCCGGTAGGAGCCTCCGGGAGCCAGCGCCTCCAGGATCTCAGGCTTGCGGCCGCCGATCGAGACCTGCAGTTCCCGCGCCGTGGCGCTCGCCCGCTCGAGCGGGCTGGTGAGGATGGCGCCGATCTGCGGCTCGAGTCGCGCGAGGCCCCGCGCGGCCTGGCGCGCCCGCACCGCGCCCCGTGTCGTGAGCGGACGCGCGGCATCGTCGGGCCAACGTGACGGATCTCGGCGGCCGGCGGGTCCGTGCCGGAAGAGGATGACCTTCATGGATGGGGATTCCAACCTGGGGTGGGAGCCGGCCGCACCGGCCGCGACCGGGCCGGACGGCGCACGCGAAGATGCTAGCACCGCCCGGGAGCGACCGGGAACCGGCCGCCGGGCCGTTCGCGCAAGCAGTTGACCCGCACGTGGATGTCCTCGCGGTGGGTTGCCGCTCCGCCGGTCGGGGAGCCGTGCTCCGTGCCCGGCTGGTTTCGGCAATCTTCATCCCACCGTAACGTTGCCGAAACGCCTTCCGTGGTGTCTTGCGGCCATGACGCGCCCATCCACGCCCCGCCGCCCCGGCCGACCCGCGCTGATGGACCAACCCGCCGTGCTCGAGCTCATCCGCCGTCTGGGGCGGAGGGACAAGGGCCTCTTCCGCACCCACCACACGCACCCGGCGCTCTATGCCCGCGCCCGGCGCTTCTTCGGCAGCTGGGCTGCCGCGGTGTCCGCGGCCGGACTGGACTACCGCCTGACCATCCGCCGCGCCCACCAGCGGGCCATCCGCACGCGCCGCCGCCGCCGCCGTCTCGATCCGACCCGGCGCGTGCAGGCCCAAGCCCTCCTGCCACCCACGTGAAACCCCGCCGTCGTCACCGACCCCGGGGGCTCTGGAGGTGGTGGCACGCCCGCCCCCGCGACGCGCGCTCGCCGGAGCACGAAAGGAGCAGCATGTCAGCACGCGCCTGGTTCACCGCCGCGGCGCTCGCCGTGGCGACCGCCGGCGTGGGTCCATCGTCCGGGATTGCCGGCACGCCGGCCGATAGTGCGGCAGCCGCCGCGCCCGCGATGATCCCGATCACCGCGCTCCCCACGCCCCAGCCTGACTTCCCGCGCGGCCGGATCAGCGGGTACATGTTCGGCGACCTGTACTACAACCTGACGGGCGACCCGAAGCACCTCTACGACTCGAAGGGCGCGGACCAGGGCCAGGCCAACATCGACGGCAAGAAGAACATCGGTCGCGACCTGACGGGCGCGCAGTTCCGGCGCATCTACTTCCAGCTCGACAACGACCTCACCGCGCGGGTCGCGACCCGGTTCCGCCTCGAGATGGACGGCAAGGAGCTCACCAGCGGGGGCAAGCTGGGCGTGTTCGTGAAGAACGCCTACCTGCAGGTCCGCAGCGTGGTCCCGCGCGGCGACGTGCTGTTCGGCGAGTTGAGCACTCCCACGTTCGAGAGCTCCGAGACGTTCTGGCAGTACCGCTCGGTCGAGAAGACCATCGCCGACTTCTGGGGCGTGCGGAACTCGGCCGACCTGGGGCTGCAGCTGCGAGGCTGGCTCGATGGCGATCACCACGTCGGCTACAACGCGATGGTCGGCGACGGCAACGGCCAGAAGCCTGAGAGCGACCGCTTCAAGACGATCTACTTCGGGGTGCCGCTCCGCTGGGGCGACCTGCGCGTCGAGCCCTACGCCGACTACCAGGCCGTGCGCGTCAATGCGGGGCACGCGGCGGTGAGCGACACCGTGGTGAACAACGACCAGGCCACCTGGAAGGTGTTCGCCGGCTACGAATTCCGGCGCTGGGCGCTGGGGATCGAGGCGCTCTCGCGCGTCAGCCACCAGGTGGGGAAGCCCAACCAGGAGCCGCGCGGCTTCTCGGTGTTCGCGCGCGGCACGCTCCACCCGTTGCTGGCGGGCTTCGCGCGCTTCGACGAGTGGCGACCGGACCAGCGCGTCGCCAGCCGCGTGGACACGCGGCTGTGGATCGCGGGCCTCGACTGGCAGCCGGTGAAGGACCTCCACGTGATGCCCAACCTGGAGTCCACGCAGTACCTGCGCCGGGGCACGGCGGTCGTGCCGGCGCACCACGACCTGCAGATCCGCATCACGCTCTACTACCTGTTCAGCCGACCGTTGGCCTGATCCCGGAGGAACCGACCATGATCCGCGACCTGCTTCGCGCCACCGCCGCGGCGGTACTCCTGGCGCTCACCACTGCGCCCGCGTCCGCCCAGGACCTCACCGGCGCGGGCGCCACCTTCCCTTACCCCATCTACTCGAAGTGGTTCGACGTCTACAAGCAGAAGACCGGCGTGCAGATCAACTACCAGTCCATCGGCAGCGGCGCCGGGATCCAGCAGGTCAAGGCCGGCACCGTGGACTTCGGGGCGAGCGACGCCGCGCTCTCGAACGACCGTCTGCGCGAGATGCCGCGCAAGGTCGTGCACTTCCCCACCGTGGCCGGCGCGGTCGCACTCGCCTACAACCTCCCGGGCCTGGCGAAGCCGCTGCAGCTCACCCCGGAGCTGGTCTCCGGGATCTACCTGGGCAAGATCACGAGCTGGAACGACAAGCGCATCGCCGCCGCCAACGCCGGCGTGTCCCTGCCGGGTGGTCCGATCCTCGCCGTGCACCGCTCGGACGGCAGCGGCACCACGAACATCTTCACCAGCTACCTCTCGGCGGTGAGCGTCGAGTGGCGCGAGGTCGTGGGTGCGAACACCTCCGTCGCGTGGCCCGCGGGCGTGGGCGGCAAGGGCAACGAGGGGGTCGCGGGCCTGGTGCGCCAGACGCCGGGCGCCCTGGGCTACGTCGAGCTGGCGTACGCGAAGCAGAACGGGCTGCCGGTCGCATGGGTGAAGAACAAGGCCGGCCGCTTCGTGGCGCCGTCGCTGGCCTCCACGACCGCGGCGGTGTCCGGCGCGGCCGCGGCGCTCGCGAAGGACGTGCGCACGCCCATCGTGAACGCCCCGGGGCCGGACGCCTACCCGATCAGCGGACTCACGTTCCTGCTGGTCTACCAGGATTCGAAGGACCCGGCGCGCGCCAAGGCGCTCGCGGACTTCGTCTCCTGGGCGATGAAGGACGGCCAGGGCATGGTCGAGGCGCTCGACTACGCGCGACTGCCCGACGCGGTGCTCAAGGTCAACGAGGCCACGCTGCGCACGCTGACGGCGAACGGCAAGCCGGTCTTCGCGGCGCGGTGACGACCGGACCTCCGGAGGAGCGAGAATGTCCGACGCCTTGACGGGCGTGGTGCCGGCGGCGGGCGCGCTGCGCCGCCGCCGCGCCGCACGGTGGGCCGACGCGGCCTACCGCCGCGCCCTCGGCGCGCTCGCGCTCCTGGTCTTCGTGGTGGTCGCGCTCATCGTCTACGAGACCGCCCGCGGGGCGGGGCCCTCGATCCGGGTGTTCGGCTGGCGCTTCCTCGTGGGCACCGAGTGGGATCCGGTGGCGGACCGCTACGGGGCCCTCCCCTACCTCTTCGGCACGGCCGCGTCGTCCGCGCTGGCGATGCTGTTCGCGCTGCCGCTCGGCCTGGGCACCGCCATCTTCCTGGCGGAGCTGGCGCCGCACCGCGTGGACCAGGCGGTCTCGTTTGTGGTGGAGCTGCTCGCCTCGATCCCCAGCATCGTCTACGGCATCTGGGGGCTGTTCGTCCTCGCCCCGTTCCTGCGCACCTTCGTCGAGCCCTGGCTGATCCGGCACCTCGGGTTCCTGCCCCTGTTCCGGGGCTTCCCCTTCGGCATCGGCATGCTCAACGCGGGCCTGGTGCTCGCGATCATGGTGGTGCCCACCATCGCCTCGCTGTCCCGCGAGATCCTGCTCGCCACGCCGCGCTCGCTGCGCGAGGCCGCGCTGGCGCTGGGCGCGACGCGGGCCGAGGCCATCGCGGTCGTCGTGGACTCGGCGCGACCAGGCATCCTGGGCGCGGTGATCCTGGCCCTGGGGCGGGCCGTGGGCGAGACGATGGCGGTCACCATGGTGATCGGGAACACCAATCGCATCTCGGCCTCGCTGCTGGCCCCCGGCTCGACCATGGCCAGCGTCATCGCCAACGAGTTCACCGAGGCCACCGGGGCGCTCTATCAGTCGGCGC